>ERZ724520.60-NODE-60-length-53812-cov-11.157449_pt1 | contig 53812 bp, 51 predicted proteins | sample MGYA00376053_ERZ724520 | MGnify/ENA primary metagenome ERZ724520 (study PRJEB28724, sample SAMN07190886) | activated sludge metagenome | isolation source: activated sludge of sewage treatment plant in Hong Hong | place: USA: Christiansburg, Virginia | collected...
TTTTTAACCTATTTTACAACCCCTTAAACATAAAATCGTAGCGCGATTGCCCTGTAAGCTAGTACCTAAAATGATATGTTTTTGCATTTTTTGCTCCATAATGCAGGTTTTATTCAGCTGTAAAAACAGCACAACTTTTATATTTTATCTAAAAAGACAAAGCATTTTCTCTACGCTTATTAATATACGCTGTATTTATGAGCAATCCAAGCCCCTATTTGGTGCAAATTAGCGTAAAAACAACCGATAAGCAGGATTATCGCTTTCTTCACTAAACGGGTAGCCCACTGCTTGCAAAGAGGCGAGTAGCTCCTCTTTCGTTTTTTTACCTAGTTGTAAACCAATCAATACTCTGCCATAAGCTGCGCCATGATTACGATAATGAAACAAGCTAATATTATGGCCACTCAAACGCGATAAAAAATTAAGCAATGCCCCCGGTCTTTCTGGAAACTCAAATCTAAATAAATGTTCATCATCAAGGCCAGCATGACCACCAACCAAATGACGAATATGTAATTTGGCCATTTCATCATCAGACAAATCTAAAACAGCATAGCCTTTTTTATCGAGGTTTTCTTTTAACTCTAAACGTTCGGTTAAGCCTGAGCGTAATTGAATACCCACAAACACGTAGGCTTGTTTGTTGTCGGCATAACGATAATTAAATTCGGTAATATTACGTTTGCCTAAGGTTTGGCAAAAGGTTTTAAATGCACCTGCTTTTTCGGGAATGGTCACTGCAAAAATGGCTTCGCGTTTTTCACCTATTTCGGTACGCTCCGAAATATGACGCAAACGGTCAAAGTTCATATTAGCACCCGAGTTAATCGCCACTAATTTTTTGCCTTCGCAGCCTTCGCGCTCAACATATTTTTTGAGTCCCGCTAACGATAATGCGCCCGCAGGTTCGGTAATAGAACGCGTGTCTTCATAAATATCTTTAATGGCAGCACAAATTTCGTCGGTATTACAAGTAATCACTTCATCTACACAATGTTGAGCCACTTTAAAGGTTTCTACACCAATTTGAGCCACCGCCACGCCATCGGCAAATAAACCCACATGAGGCAAAACTACCCGTTCATTGGCTTCTAATGCCGCTTTTAAGCAAGCAGCATCTTCGGGTTCTACAGCAATAATTTTAATGTTTGGACAAACATATTTAATATAAGCAGCCATGCCTGCTATTAAGCCGCCGCCGCCTACAGGAATAAAAACAGCATCAATGCCGTGTGGCTGTTGGCGTAAAATCTCCATCGCTACAGTGCCTTGTCCTGCAATCACTTCTAAATCATCATAAGGATGAATAAAGGTGTAGCCTTTTTCGGCAGCAAGTAATTTGGCGTGTGCCGCTGCTTCGTCAAAAGCATCACCATGTAAAATCACTTGTCCACCAAAACTACGCACGGCGTTTACTTTGATTTCTGGCGTGGTAAGAGGCATGACAATAATGCCTTTAATGCCGAGTTTATGTGCCGACAACGCCAAGCCTTGTGCGTGATTACCTGCCGAGGCGCAAATCACACCTTTGGCTTTTTCTTCAGCGGTTAATTGAGCAATTTTGTTGTAAGCACCACGAATTTTAAACGAAAAAACAGGCTGTAAGTCTTCACGTTTGAGCAAGACTTTGTTTTTAAGACGACGTGATAAAAAACGAGCTTCTTCTAAAGGGGTTTCTTTGGCCACATCATAAACGCAGGCTAATAGGGTACGACGCACATAATCTTCGAGACGAATCATCTTTGTTTTCAGTTTAAGCAAAATAAAGCGACCATATTAGGCAGTTATTGCCTATCTCACAAGTTATAATAGCCTTATTTTAGGACTCACGCGGTTATCGCTTATTTAGTCATATTGAAACTATTCTTGATGGTTTCATGTTCACAAAACGTGCGTGTTCAGCGAAATGCGTAAGTCCTGATTATTTTTGGAGAATAGATAATGACTCAAGACCAACTTAAACGCGCTGTTGCTCAAGCAGCATTGGTTTATGTCGAAAAAGACGAAGTTTTAGGTGTAGGAACAGGCTCAACCGCCAATTTTTTTATTGATGCTTTAGCGTCAATTAAACAACATATTCCTGCGGCGGTGGCCAGTTCTAAAGCAACTGCCGAGCGTTTGCACAAGTTAGGTATTGAGGTTGTTGATTTAAACTCGGTTGATAATCTAAGTGTGTATGTGGATGGTGCAGACGAAATTAACCCCTATTTACATATGATTAAAGGTGGCGGCGGTGCGTTAACACGCGAAAAAATTGTGGCGGCAGTGGCCAAAAAAGTTGTGTGTATTGCCGACAGCAGTAAACAAGTTGATGTGTTAGGTAACTTTCCTTTACCTATCGAAGTGATTCCGATGGCGCGTTCTTATGTGGCGCGAGAGTTAGTCAAATTAGGTGGCAGCCCTGTTTATCGTCAAGGTTTTGTGACCGACAACGGCAATGTGATTTTAGATACCTATAATTTAAGTATTATTAATCCGATTGAGTTAGAACTAACGCTAAATCAAATTGTGGGTGTAGTTACCAATGGTTTATTTGCTAAACGTGGTGCCGATGTGTTGTTAGTGGGCGGCAAAGATGGCGTACAGACGATTTTAAAACCATAAAATGATGTGTTAAGTTTGGCTAAGGGGCTAATAATTTTACCTCGTGAGCTTAAATCCGTTAGAATCGCGCTTTTTAGCCTAGCCTCTTATGCACAAAACCGACTTTTTTCGTGCCGTTAATTTATCGTTAACGCAAGACCGGCCACGTTTTATTGGGCGGTGGCAGCGTTTGCGTAACTTACCCGATGACAAACGTCAACAGGCCGAGCAGCAATTACAGCACAGTTTGCAACAGTCTCAACAGCAAGCACAACAGCGTTTACAGGCAGTTCCTCCTTTAAAACTTAATGAGGATTTGCCTGTTAGCCAACGGGCTAGCGAAATTATTGAGGCCATTAAAAATCATCAAGTGGTGGTGTTAGCGGGCGAAACAGGCTCAGGAAAAACCACGCAATTACCTAAATTATGTTTATTAGCAGGGCGTGGTGTCTATGGTTGGATTGGTCATACCCAACCGCGTCGTTTAGCGGCACGCAGTGTGGCCGCACGGATTGCCGAAGAAGTAAACTCACCGTTGGGCGAAGTTGTTGGTTATAAAGTTCGTTTTAATGAAGCATTTAAGCCCGAAGCTTACGTTAAGTTAATGACCGACGGTATTTTGTTAGCCGAATTGTCTAATGACCGTTATTTAAATGCCTACGACACCTTAATTATTGATGAAGCCCACGAGCGCAGTTTAAATATTGATTTTTTATTAGGTTATTTGCGCCAATTATTACCTAAACGCCCCGATTTAAAAGTGATTATTACCTCTGCAACCCTCGATGTAGAGCGTTTTAGCCGTCATTTTAGTGATGCCCCGATTATTCAGGTAGAAGGCCGCACTTATCCTGTTGATGTGTTATATCGCCCCATTAGTAATGAAACGGTCAATTCTGATGAAGATGAAGCCTTTGAAGCACTCGAAGAGGCTTTGCCGCGTGCTGTGGTTAATGCTGTAGAAGAATGTATTGAGCATTCACGCAGTCAAGGAAGAATTGGTCACGGTGATATTTTGGTCTTTGCCAGTACCGAGCGAGAAATTCGCCAATTAGCCGATACCTTACGCAAATATGGGCCACCGCATACCGAAATTTTACCTTTATATGCGCGTTTATCCTTAAATGAGCAGCAACGTATTTTTCATCCTACGGGCAAAGGGCGACGGATTATTATTGCCACTAACGTAGCCGAAACATCACTTACTGTACCCAATATTCATTATGTGATTGATAGTGGTTTTGCGCGGATTAGTCGTTATTCTTATCGCTCAAGGGTGCAACGTTTACCTATAGAAGCGGTATCACAAGCTGCCGCTAATCAGCGTAAAGGGCGTTGTGGGCGGATTGCCGCAGGCATGTGTATTCGTTTATATAGCGAAGCCGACTTTTTAGGCCGTCCAGAATTTACCGAGCCTGAAATTCGCCGTACCCATTTGGCGGCGGTTATTTTGCAAATGCACGCTTTGGGCTTAGGTGATATTGCCGACTTTCCTTTTGTTGAACCACCCGATAGCCGTTTTGTAAATGACGGGTTGCGTGTTTTAGAAGAGTTAGGCGCACTCGATAAACAGCAAAAAATTACCGCTTTGGGGCAACAGTTAAGCCGTTTTCCTTTAGACCCTCGTTTGGCGCGGATGTTAATTGCGGGCGCACATTCGGGCTGTTTAGAAGAAATGCTTATTATTGTTAGTGCCATTAGCAGCCAAGACCCGCGTGAACGCCCACCCGAAAAACAAATGCAGGCCGACCAAAAACACGCTTTATTTAAAGACAAAGAATCCGACTTTTTGTTTTACGTTAAATTATGGCAAAGCTTTGAAGCTACACGCAGTGACTTAAGCGAAAACCAACGTAAACAATGGGCAAAAAGCCATTTTATGTCGTATTTGCGGATGCGTGAATGGCGTGAGACGCATCATCAATTATTGATTGTATGCAAAGACTTAGGCTTACAACGTCAAGCACAACCTGCAAAATATGAAGTTTTACATCGAGCCTTATTAACAGGTTTGTTGTCGTCTATTGCCCACAAAAATGATGACAAAGAGTATTTGGCAGCGCGTAATCAAAAAGCCAAAATATTTCCTGCCTCCGTGTTAAACAAAAAAGGGGTGGCATGGTTAATGGCTGCCGAAATTGTCGAAACCAGCCAAGTGTTTTTACGCACCAATGCCAAAATTGAACCCGAATGGATTGAGCAAGAAGCTAAACATTTATTAAAAAGTCATGTTTATGAGCCGCATTGGGAGAAGGGCGTAGGCAAGGTCATGGCCTATGAACAAATCTCGTTGTTTGGTTTGATTATCAATCCAAAGCGTAAATTAAATTATGAAACTGTGAATGCTCAAGAAGCGCATGAGATTTTTATACGTCGCGCTTTGGTCGAAGGTGATGTGAACTTAAAAGCCGAGTTTTTTACTCATAACCTTAACTTAGTGCAAGATATTGTTGATATTGAAGACAAATTACGCCGCAAAGATATTTTGGTTGATGATGAGGTGTTATATCAATTTTATGCCAATATCATTCCACCAACAGTAGCTAACGTACGTACTTTTGAAGGTTGGCGTAGAGAAGCCGAACGTCAAAATCCACAAATTTTGTTTTGTGACCCCGATGTATTAATGGCACAAGAGGACGATGTGTGTGTGGCTGAATATCCAGACAACATTGCGATTGCAGGTTTGGTGTTACCCTTACGTTATAAATTTGACCCTAGTGCCAAAGATGATGGTGTGACTATTACCATTCCTCATGCGGTGTTAACCCAAATTAATGAAGCGGTTTTGTCGTGGTTAATTCCGTCGTTATTGGCCGATAAAGTCGAAGCTTTATTAAAAGCCTTACCCAAAGCAATTCGTCGTCAATTAGTGCCTGTGCCTGATACCGTCAAGCGTTTAATGGCTGATTTGCCGCATCATGATGACAACAAAAGTTTAACCCAAGTATTAAATCAATTATTGCAACCACGTGGTTTACGCATTAGCCAAGAAGACTGGCAAGAAAGCGAAAACAACTTACCACTTTACTGTAAGTTTAATATCAAAGTGGTTGATAATAAAGGAAAGGTATTAGCAACAGACCGAGACTTGTCTGCGCTTAAAATCAAGTTTTCTAGCCAACAAGTCGCTTTGGCTGTGTTACCAAGCAATCAACTATTAACTGAGTTTCCTGCTGAAATTGTACCGATTGTCGAGAAAAAAGTCGCAGGATTACCCACACGCAGTTATGCCGCGTTAGTGTTACAAGAGCAAGGCGTTACGCTACAGTATTTGCCTAGTCAAAGTTTGGCACAACAAGAGCATCAACGCGGCACGATGGCTTTATGGCAAAAAGTGTGTGCCAGTGAAGTAAAACTGTTAAAAAAGATTATTACACCTGCGTTAGCGGTAGACTTTTCGCCTTATGGTAATAAATCACAGTTAGAGCATCAGTTTGTGCAGGCGGTTTTTAAGCGTTTATTTGGCACAGCTCTAATATATACACTCCCTGAGTTTAATGCCCTATTGCAACAAAAACGTGGCTTGTTATTAGGCGAAGGGCAGCAAGTCTTAAAATTGGCCAGTGAGATATTTAAAGCATGGCGTGAGGTTAATAAACAGTTAGGTAGTTTTAAACAAGCTACTTTTGCTCAAGCGGTAGCGGATATAAATCATCAATTAATTGAGTTTAAACCGAGCCAGTTTTTAGCCGAGGTTGAGCCTAAGCGTTGGCAAGAATATCCGCGTTATTTAAAAGCCTTACAGATACGTTTAGAGCGTCTGCCTAACAACCTTAATCGTGATGTATTGGCTTGTGCCGATATACAAAAGCGTTGGCAGCAATATCAGCAAAAACGTACTGATTATTTGGCGCGCAGTGTCAATATGCAGCCTTTGGAAGACTATCGTTGGTTATTAGAAGAATATCGAATTTCGTTGTTTTCGCAACCTATGAAAACCGCAGTGCCTATTTCTAAAGAGCGTTTAGAAAGGTTATGGCAGCAATTACCTTAAAATTTATAGGTAATTGGCCGATAAATACAAGTTTTTGTCCGCTAAGAGCTGAATATATTCACAATAACAGGGTAGAATCGGGGCATTATTCACTTTAAATTTAGGGCTAGGTATTTGTCGTTATTAAGATAACAATAAATACGCTAGCTTTCAGATGAGAATCTATTATGAAAAAAGTTGTAATTAGTGGCACGGGTTTATTTACTCCCCAAGAAAGTATTACTAATGAAGAATTAATGGATTCCTTTAATGCTTATGTAGAATTATTTAATACTAACAATGCAGATGCCATTGAACGTGGTGAAGTAGTCGCGTTAAAAACCTCTTTTCCTGAATTTATCGAAAAAGCATCGGGTATTAAATCGCGTTATGTGATTAATAAAGCGGGCATTTTAGACCCACATCGTATGTACCCCATTATTGCTGACCGTAGTGATGACGAGCAATCTTTACAATGCGAAATGGCTGTTAAAGCAGTAGAAGAAGCTTTAGCTAAAGCAGGTAAAACAGGTGCAGATATAGATGCTGTGATTGTGGCTTGCTCTAATATGCAGCGTGCCTATCCTGCCATGTCTATCGAAATTCAAAATGCCATCGGCGCAAAAGGTTTTGCTTTTGACATGAATGTAGCGTGTTCGTCGGCAACCTTTGGTTTGCAAACCGCCGCCGATATGATTCGCAGTGGTTCGGCCAAATGCGTATTAATGGTTAACCCCGAAATTTGCTCAGGCCATTTAGAATGGCGCGACCGTGATTGTCATTTTATTTTTGGTGATGTGTGTACCACCGTTATTGTAGAATCCGAAGAAACTTGTACCAACCCGCAAGCGTGGGAAATTATTGGCACTAAATTACAAACGCAATTTTCAAATAATATTCGTAACAACTTTGGTTTTTTAAACCGTTGTGACGAAGAAGGTGTGGGCAAGCGCGACAAGCTATTTAGACAAGAAGGTCGTAAGGTTTTTAAAGAAGTTTGCCCAATGGTGGCCGAACAAATTACCCAACATTTGGGTGAGTTAGATTTACAAGCCACACAGTTAAAACGGATGTGGTTACATCAGGCTAATAGTAATATGAATGCTTTAATTGCACGTAAAGTGTTAGACCGTGATCCAAGCCCTGAAGAATCACCCACTATTTTAGATACTTACGCTAATACCAGTTCCGCAGGTTCGATTATTGCCTTTCATTTGCATAATCAAGATTTAGCCTCTGGTGATGTAGGGGTTATTTGCTCTTTTGGTGCAGGTTATTCAATTGGCAGTGTGATTGTTAAAAAGCGTTAAGTTTAAAATAGACCACAATAAAATAGATTAGGGCTACTGTAGCCCTAATTTTTTGTCTATAAAAACCCTCACTCTAACTCTCTCCCATAGGGAGAGAGAACTCCCTCGCCCTATGGGAGAGGGTTGGGGTGAGGGAGAAAAGTGCATAAGGAGCCTAAAGATGAATTCAATTGCTTTAAAAAAAGTGTTACTGAGCGCAGTCTTTGCATTAAGCACGTTTGCTCAAGCAGCTGAGCGTCCTAAAATCGCCTTAGTATTATCGGGTGGTGGCGCACGAGGTATTGCGCATATTGGTGTGTTAAAAGTATTACAAGATGCGCGAGTGCCTGTGGACTGTATCGTTGGTACGAGCATGGGTGCGATTGTGGGAGGAGCTGCCGCCACAGGTATGTCGCCACAAGAAATGGAGAAACAAGTTTTGGCTGCCGACTGGGATCATATTTTTGGCGATAAACCTAAACGCCAAGATGTGCCTTATTTTCGTAAACGAGATGACCAAAAAGATTATTTTGATTTTACCTTAACCCTTAAAGACTTTTGGCCTGTTGCACCACGAAACCTAGTCGGTGTGCATTACATTACTCAATTTTTTAGACTCTTAACAGGTGGCATTGTTGCCGACCAGTTTGACCAATTGCCAATTCCCTATAGAGCCATTGCCGCAGATTTAGAAACTGGCAAAACAATCGTGATGAGTCATGGTGATTTACCCTTAGTGATGCGTGCAAGTATGAGTGTGTCAGGCGTTTTTCCGCCTGTTTCTTACGAAAATTATTTAGTGGTTGATGGTGGTATTGTAAAAAACATGGGCATTGATGAAGGCCGAAAACTGTGTGGTGATGTCGTCATTGCCGTTAATGTGTCGTCTCCTAACACCAATCGTCAAAAACTAGAATCTTTATTTTCGGTGAGTGAGCAAACCATTAACATTGCGGTACAAAAAGATATGCAGGCGCAAATCGCTACGCTCACCCCTAAAGATGTCTTAATTACACCTGATATGGGGCAGCTAACTGCAACTGATTTTAAAGAGTCTGCCAAGCTAATAGAAACAGGTGAAATTGCCGCACGTGTTAATTTAGCTAAACTGCAAAAATATGCTTTATCTGAGGCCGACTATCAAGCATGGCAACAACAAGTACAACAACGTACGCCTACACAGCGTAATATTACTAAAGTTGAAGTTACTGGTAGTCATTGGGTTAGTCCACAAGTCTTAAAGTCGTTATTGGCCGTTAAAACTGGTCAACCTTTAAAGCAAGAAGAGTTACATCAAAGTATTGATACCGTGTATGCGCGAGGTGATTTTGAACGCATTGCTTATCAATTATTTCCTAAAGAAGATGGCGCACTGCTGCGGATTATTCCTATAGAAAAAGATGGCCGAGATTTTGCCCGTGTAGGCTTAAAACTCAATACCGACTTTGCCAATAACTCCTCTTTTGGTTTGGTGGCAGGTTTGCGCCGTAGTTGGCTAAATGATTTAGGTGCAGAATGGCAAGTGCAAGGTGAGTTAGGCGAAACCCGTTCTGCATATACTGAGTTGTATCAACCTACCGTTTTAAATGGTGAATTTTTTATTGCGCCTTGGCTGGGTATTAAAGACGAACCACGCGATATTGTGGTTGACCACGAAACAGTAGGTACGAATAGAGTGCGCCGCACAGGTGGTGGTGTAGACATTGGCTCAGTGTTAGGAAAGTGGGGTGAAGTACGGTTTTTTGTTTCAGAACAAACACTTAAATGGACTTCTTCATCGGCAAACTTAAATCCTTTAGTAGGCGAAAGCTATCAACAAACGGGTTATGGCATCAATGCCGTATTTGACCAATTAGATAATCCACGTTTTCCGCGTAAAGGTGATTGGGCGCGATTACAGTATTTTTCGGCAGAGTCGGGCATGGGCAGCGACAAAGATTATCAGCGTGTCATGCTCGATTGGCGCCATGCGTTTACATGGAATACTTATACTTTTTTTGCAACAGGCAAAGGCGGTAGTTCACTTGGCTCAACCTTACCTTACGCCGAACAGTTTCAGTTAGGCGGTGCATTAAATTTATCGGCCTATAGACGTGGTGAGTTGGCAGGAAACTCGTTTTTTCTTACCCGCTTGTTAGGTTATAAACAAATTAAAGTCATGCCCTCTGCCTTAGGGGGTGGTGTTTATATGGGGTTATTAGCTGAGGCGGGGGCTGTTACGCAAAAAGATAATTGGTCACCGAGTTTATTAGATGATACCGTTTATAGTTTGGGTGCAGTATTAGCCGCAGATACCCGTTTAGGGCCGTTTTATTTAACCATTGCTCAAGGAAACAATCAACGCAGAGCAGCTAATTTAACTTTAGGCGTGAGTTATTAAACTACAGTCATAAAAAAACTGGACAATGTGTCCAGTTTTTTAGTGTAGGTATTAGATAATTATTGTCTGATAACGACAGGGTTAAGCGCGGCAACTTGTAAAACATATTGACTTGCTTTTTTAGCGGTAGCTTCATCCACAAAAGGGCCAATTTGCACCTTGTGAATGGCTGCATTATTGTGAGCATTCGTCACTTCTATAGGTAATGCAATCAAACTAGACAATTTGTTTTGTAAGTTAACTGCGTTACCTTCAGAGCTAAATGAGCCAACCTGTACAAAAAATTGCGGTACTTGTGGCGCAGGGGCAGGCTCATTAGCAGCAATAACGCTTCTTTCATCATCAGCACTGCTAATGACTTCTAGCTTGATTTTGGTTGTACCTTTTTTGAGCATACCCAATTTGGCGGCAGCACTTTTAGACACATCAAGAATACGACTAGAGTGAAAAGGGCCACGATCATTGATTTTAACAATCACACTTTTGCCATTCTCTTGATTAGTCACACGGGCATAACAAGGAATAGGCAAAGTTTTATGTGCTGCGGTTAGTTCGTGCATATCATATTCTTCGCCGCTTGCTGTGGTGCGGCCATGAAACTTTTTACCATACCAAGAGGCTAAACCAACTTGTTTAAAGTTTTTGGCTTTAGCTAAAACAGTATATCTTTTGCCTGATACGGTATATTGCAGGTCTGATTGAACAAAAGGTTCTGCTTCGGGAATTTCTTCGTTAGCGTTTAGTGTTGTGCTATCAGAAAGATTGTTAGTAGCTGGTTGCTTGGCATTGACTAGCTCGTTAATAGCATCAGCGTTACTATTACTAAGGGTAGAAAAATAAATTGTATTACCAGCAGTCGCGCTACCAGTTAAGCAAGCCGTAAGTAATATGCTTAACAAGGCAGTATTACGTTTATTCAAATTGCGAGATGTCATCGGTATTACTCCTAGACATTTAGGTAGAACATATACGCAATTTCAACGACGTTGATGTTTTAGATTGATGGTCTCATATTTATCAATCTGAAAACTCGCATTTGTTCTAACAAGCTAATGACTTGCCCAAAGATGTTTTATTTATTAGTTGGGCGACGATAGGGGCAATGTTAACTACTTTTTATGTAAAGGTCTAAGCTTTTTGTTTAACAATTGGACGTTTTTATGCTTAAAACATGCCAAAAGTGCAATAAAATGTTTCAGAATAGATAAAAGCCGCTTAAAAAATCAGCAGTTGATTGGGCTGTATTAAATACAGCCCTTATAGGCTTAGCGGCTATATTTTGCGCTAAAGCTTGCTTTTGCTAATTTATTGGCATTAATCATATAGCCAATGAGGGCAGGACTGGCATCGTGAGGAACGTCGATTTTTTCGACACTTAAGGCATAAATACTAAATATATAACGATGTTTGCCATGCCCTTTAGGTGGGCAAGCTCCACCAAAACTATAACTACCAAAATCGGTACGACCTTGTTGTGTACCTTCGGGTAAGGCAGTGCTGTTTTCAATGCCTACACCTGTTGCAAGACTATTTGTTGTGGCTGGTAAATTATAAACCACCCAATGCCACCATCCTGAGCCTGTTGGTGCATCGGGGTCATATACCGTGACGGCAAAGCTTTTTGTACCTTTAGGAGCATTTTTCCATTGTAAGGCAGGTGAAGTGTTTTGGCCTGTACAGCCAAAGCCGTTAAAAACTTGTGCTGCTGTGAGGGTGCTATTAGCTTTAATGTCAGTGCTGCTTAGCTCAAAAGCCATTGCAACGCTGCTATAACAAACAACACTACCAAGTATTAACTGTTTTAATAAATTCATGTTTTGACCTGCAATAATAAAATTCATTTAGAGACGGGAATTAAAATTCACACCATTAAGGTATCAATTTGAGGCGTTTTTTGCCTCTTTAATAGCTTGGCTTAACTGAAATACGGCCATTGCATACATAGTACTACGGTTATAGGTGGTAATCACATAAAAGTTATTAAGACCAACCCAGTATTCAGTCCCCTTATCACCCTCGAAACGTATGGCAGAGGCAGGAGTCGAGTCAGCCAAAGTACTTTGTATGGTCAAGCCTTTTGCTTTTAGTTCGCCTAAGGTGTTAGTAGTATTTAACTCTTTGTTGTTAATGATGTCATCATAATTAGCTTCGGCGGCTGTTGCATTAAATGCAATGTTTTCTTCGGCTTGCCAGCCATTTTCTTTAAAGTAATTACCAATTGAGCCAATGGCATCAATGGGGTTGTTGATTAAATCAGCTTTATTATCACCGTCAAAATCTATGCCTAGTTTACGCCAACTAGAGGGCATAAATTGTGGATAGCCCATAGCACCTGCATAAGAGCCCTTAACTGTTAATGGGTCTAAGCCTTGTTCTTTGCTTAATGCTAAAAAATTTTTAAGTTCTTTGGTAAAATATTCACTACGGCGAGGAAAGTCAAAAGCAAGTGTTGCCAATGAGTCAATGACTTTTAGACGGCCTTTGTTGCCGCCATAACGTGTTTCTACGCCTAGAATCGCCACCATAATTTCGGGGGGGACACCAAATTGTTGTTCGGCAACTTCAAGAGCTTCATGGTATCTATTCCAAAAATCTACGCCTTTACTAATATTTCTGTCTGTTAAAAATCGTGGTCGATAATCTTTCCATTGTGCTACTGATTCGGCAGGGCGAGTCATTAAATCAAGAGTCACTTTTTGGCGTTCTACTTCAAAAAACAAATCATTTAACTCGGCTTTGCTGTAAATGCCTTCGCTTTCTACCTCGCTAATTAGTGTTTTTAGTGCGTCGTAGTTATCAAAATCGCCACAATAAGCATAATTAAAGGTGATAGGAATAAGGGTAAATAAAGAAAGAGTTAAATTTTTAATCATAAATTAATCCAATAGTTTTTTATGGGTATGAATTGACATTAAAATACCAAAACCAGACAGGAGTGTGAGCATTGCCGTGCCGCCATAGCTAATAAAAGGTAATGGCACACCTACAACAGGCAATATACCACTGACCATTCCTGCGTTGACAAAAACATAAACAAAAAACGACAAGCTAATTGCGCCTGCTAATAAGCGGCTATAGCTATCGGTGGCGGTGGTGGCAATGTATAAACAACGTATTAAAATTAAGCTATATAAGCTAAGTAGGGCAATAATCCCGATTAAGCCAAACTCTTCAGAATAAGTAGCAATAATAAAGTCGGTATGGCCTTCGGGTAAAAAATCTAAATGGGCTTGTGTGCCATTAAGCCAGCCTTTGCCTCCTAAACCACCTGAGCCAATGGCGGTTTTAGATTGAATAATATTCCAACCTGTGCCAAGTGGGTCAGCTTCTGGGTTAATAAGAGTCAAAATACGTTGTTGTTGATAATCATGCAAAAAGTGCCATGCAACAGGTGCAATCGCAGTAGCACTTAAAACAGATAAACCTAAAAACCACCACGGTAATCCTGCTAAAAATAAGCCAAAAAATCCGCTTGAGGTTACTAATAGTGCCGTACCTAAATCGGGTTGACGCGCAATAAGTAAGGTAGGAATGAGAATAATAACTAAAGCAAGCAGCACATGTTTAAACTTAGGGGGGAGTGTGGTGTTTGCTAAAAACCACGCCATCATCATTGGCATAGCAAGTTTCATAAATTCTGAAGGTTGAAAACGTGTAACATGAGGAATGGTGAGCCAACGTCTTGCCCCCATAGCCACTGTGCCAAACAAAGCCACCATCACCAATAAAATTACAATGCCAAGGTATAACCACGGCGACATCGCTTTATAAATACGTGGTGGAATTTGGGCAATAAACAGCATGGCCAGCACACCAATCATAAAACTGCTTGCTTGTTTAATGACTAAACCTAAATCACTGCCAGAGGCACTATAGAGCTGTAATAAGCCGACTAAATTAATTAAAATTAACAAAGTCATTAAGGGTAAATCTATATGCCATTTTAACCAAGGAGCATAAGATTTTTTGGTGGGCGTGGTGTTAGGGTTACGCCGCAAAAAATAGTAATAGTGACGACTATTCATTATCAGTCTCAAGCGTTAACGGTTTAGGTGTGGCAGTGACTGGACTATTTAAGTTGGTGTTTGACGTGCTATTTGTGGGTGCTAATGTATCGTGATTCATTTGATGAATCACATAGTCAAATACTGCTTTGGCAATTGGCCCTGCGGTACTGCTACCATGTTTACCGTTTTCGACTAACACGGCAACCGCCACTTGAGGATTATCAACAGGTGCAAAGCCCATAAACCACGCATGGTCTAAATGGCGTTCGTCTAATGATTTTTCGTCGTAGCGTTGGCCTTGTTTAATGCCTTTGACTTGTGCCGTGCCTGTTTTTCCTGCCATCTCATAACCCACGAGGTCTTTGCGTAAATTACCTGCGGTACCACGTCCATGTACTACATCACGCATCGCTTTGTGCATTAGGTTCCATTGTGCTTCATCACCCGAAAATTGTACTTTTCCATCACTTTGATTATTAACAGTATAAGCTTGTGTGCCTGTGGTGCTTTTGAGTAAATGAGGCGTAATATGTTGGCCTTTATTAGCCATAATGGCAGTTGCCATCGCTAATTGTAGTGGGGTAGAAGTAAAATAGCCTTGACCAATACCCACCGAAATCATTTCACCTGTGTACCACGGTGCATTAAGTGTTTTACGTTTCCATGCAACAGAGGGCAGTGTGCCGCTTTTTTCCCCTGCTAAATCAATACCTGTAACAGCTCCAAAGCCAAACTGTGCCATCCAGTCATGAAATTTATCAACCCCCATTTTATAGGCGAGAGTATAAAAATAGGTATCACACGAGATTTCTACGGCACGATGTAAGTCCACCACACCATGCCCTGTTTTTTTCCAATCTCTAAATAAATGGTTATCACCTGGAATGCTAAAAGAGCCTCGGTCATGAATTTTAAAATCCCAATCGACTAATTTATAATTTAAGCCACCCATGCCTGCAAAGGGCTTAATGGTTGAACCCGGTGGGTAAACACCTTGAGAAGCTCGATTATAAAGAGGAATATCAGGATGATTACGCCAAAATTGATATAAAGTATTAGGTACACCCGATACAAAAGGATTAGGGTCAAAACTTGGTGTGCTAACAAAAGCCAATATGCCGCCTGTGCGTGGCTCAATGGCAACAACTGCTCCACGACGACCTGCCAGTTTTTCGGTAATCATTTTTTGTAAGCCATAATCAAGGTGTAATACGAGGTCATTACCTCGAATTGGCTCATTACGTTCTAATAAGCGTAATACTTCACCATGTGCATTAGCTTCTACTTGTTGATAACCTGCTTTGCCTTGTAATAAGTTTTCGTAATATTTTTCGATACCCGTTTTACCAATTAAGTCCGTACCTGCATAACGCTCGGCATCTATTTTGGCGGCTTCTTTATCCGAAATTCTGCCTACATAACCTAAGGCATGAGCAAATAATTCACCATAAGGGTAATAACGCGCGAGTTTGACCTCAATACTCACGCCTTTGAGTAAATAACTTACCTCAGAAAAACGAGCAATATCTGCTTCGGTTAAATTAAGTTTAACGGTAATTGGTTCAAAACGATGGGTACGTAAAAAAAGAGTCTGAATTTTTTGTATATCATCAGTATTTAATTGAAAAATAGGCGTGATTTTTTTTAAGGTCTGCTCAAAATTATCTACTTCTTGTCGATTAATAATGGCGGTAAAGATAGGGCGGTTGTCAGCCAATAAAATGCCATTTCGGTCATAAATATAACCACGTGGTGGCGTAATAGCCTGTAATTTAATACGATTACTTTGAGAAATGGTGCTGTAAGTTTGATACTCAAATATTTGTAAATAACCATAACGTAAAATAAGCGTAGCAAAGGCAATAAAGATAAAAAAACCACAAAAAAACACCCTGCGCTTAAAAATTTTTGCTTCTAACGCATTGTTTTTAAGTGGGTCAGGGTGTGTAGGACTAGGTCTATGCTGCATAAAATCAGCGAGGCGCACCCTGTTGATAACCAATTTCTACACGGCGATTTTCTGCCCATGCAGCTTCATTAGTGCCATTATTAAGAGGCTTTTCTTTGCCAAAGCTAACAGTGTCTAATTGGCGACTTTGCACACCATTGCTAACAAAAAAAGCTTGTACAGCATTAGCGCGACGCTCGCCCAATGCCATGTTGTATTCTCGCGTGCCACGTTCGTCGGCATGACCTGCAAGTAATACCTTAGCACTAGCGTTAGCTTTTAAGTATTGTACATGAGCTTGTAATACACGTTGGTCTTGGCCTGATAAGTCAGCACTATCGTAGTCAAAATGTACCAAACGTGTAGCTAATAGATTAGCAGCTTCGGCTTTTAAACGCTCTTGCTCCGCTACGCGTTGCTGTTCGACTGTTCTCTGCTGTTCGGCTGCGCGTTGCTGCTCTGCTAAAGCTTCGGCTTTTAAACGCTCTTGCTCACTCAAAGCGTTAGTGTCTGCACCAGTAGTATCTGCGTCTTGTACGCCTTGCCCTTGTGGGTAATTTTGGTTAGCTGCGTCATCGGCTTTTTTGCCTTTAAGTGTAGAGCAACCACCCATAACCAACGCTAAACTAATAAAAACAGTAACAGGAATTTTTTTGTATAACATTTATATTTCTCCAAAGAGGCAAGTTTTAAATTAAGGCGACCATGCGGGTTCGCGTACTTGGCCATCAGAAGCAGGCAATTGTAACTTAAATCGACCATCTAAAGACATAATACCTAATACGCCTTTAGCCCCTTGTTTTGTCGCATAAACAATCATTTGACTATTTGGCGAAAAGCTAGGAGCTTCATCTAAGAGGGTATCAGTGAGCCGAGAGACTCCGCCTGTTTGTAAATCTTGTAATGCAATTTGAAAGCTTTGGCCACTACGACGATGTACCATTGCTAAGTAGCGACCATCGGGGCTAATTGCACCACGTCCATTAAATGAACCTTCAAAAGTTAAGCGTTTAACCTCTCGAGTATCGATATCTAAACGATAAATTTGTGGATTGCCGCCTCTATCTGAGGTAAAGATTAACGCACGACCGTCAGGAAACCAACGTGCTTCGGTATCAATCGCGTAATGATTTGTAAGGCGAGTAAGTTTTTTGCTGGCTAATTCAAACAAATAAATTTCTGGATTACCATCTTGAGATAACGTAAGAGCCAATTTAGAGCCATCAGGCGACCAAGCAGGTGCGCCATTAAGTCCTTGAAAGTTAGTAATAATTTGACGTTGCTTGGTAGCAAGATTTTGTGTGTAAATAGCAGGTTTGCCCCCTTCAAAGGAAACATACGCAATACTTTGCCCATCGGGTGACCAACTTGGCGATAAAATAGGTTCGTCAATGTCTAAAATACTGCGTGGTTGGTGGCCATCGGCATCGGCAATATCTAAGCGGTAACGTGTTTTGCCTTCACGGCTATATTGTAAAACATAGGCGACACGGGTGCTAAATGAGCCATCAATACCCGTAATGTATTTAAAGACACGGTCACTAATAAAATGTGCTGCTTCGCGCCAACGTGTTGCAGGAATCGTCATGCTTTCGCCTAACAAACGTTTTTCTTGGCTACTACTGACTAATTCATATTGAATGGTTGATTGATTATTTTCATTAGGTGATACTTTTCCTACCACCACATAATCTAATCCCAACACTTGCCACACAGGAAACACAAACTCGCTACTGCTGCTTGGGCGTTCGGGAAACTGTTTGGCAGGAATAAATAGGCCGCTGCGAGCTAAGTCATTACTAATAATACTATTTAATGACTCACTAGCGGAGTCATTTACAAAAGGAACAATAGCAATAGGTGTGGTGTTATTACTTGATTTAACAATATCAATGGTTAAATCAGCATGGCTATTAATCGTAATGAGCGATAAAGCAAGGCAGCTAATAAATAATTTACGAAAATGTGGCATTTTAGTCCTTACTACTAAAATTAAAGGTGACGCTACGAAATTGACTAAACAAGGCAGCATCAGCAGGAACAGGCAAGGGGCTGGCCTTTTCGATGGCTGCCACAATACTAGCATCAAACGCACTGTTACCACTACGTTTCAAAAATAAAATACTACGCACTTCACCATCGGGTAACAAAACAATACGCACTTGTGCCGATAACTCTGCGCTTTGGGGTGGAATTGACCATTCGCGTTTAATGGCATCATAAATACGTTTTTTATATTTATTAACCAAATCGTCTTTGGCTTTGTCGGCTTTGTCATTTGCCTCTTGTTGGTCGGCTTTGGCTTGTGCTTGAGCTAAACGGTCAGCTTCTTTTTGGGCAGCTTGTTCGGCGGATTTACGTAATTGAGCTTCTTTTTCGGCTTTAATTTTTTTCTCTAAAGCAGCCATTTCTTTATCAATATTGTTTTTATTGAGGGCTTCTTGGAGCTTTTTACGAGCAGCGTCTTCTTTAGCCTTTTGCTCTTTATCAGCCTTTTCTTTGGCTAATTTATCTTCTTTAGCTTTTTGTTCTTTATCAGCCTTTTCTTTAGCGAGTTTGTCTTCTTTAGCCTTTTGTTCTTTATCGACTTTTTCTTTGGCGAGTTTATCTTGTTGAGCTTTTTGCTCTTTATCAGCCTTTTCTTTGGCCAATTTATCTTCTTTCACTTTTTGCTCTTTATCAGCCTTTTCTTTGGCGAGTTTGTCTGCTTTAGCTTTTTGTTCTTTATCGGCTTTTTCTTTGGCTAATTTGTCTGCTTTAGCTTTTTGTTCTTTATCGGCCTTTTCTTTGGCGAGTTTATCTTCTTTAGCTTTTTGTTTTTTATCGGCCTTTTCTTTGGCGAGTTTGTCTGCTTTAGTTTTTTGCTCTTTATCGGCTTTTTCTTTGGCGAGTTTATCTTCTTTAGCCTTTTGTTCTTTATCGGCTTTTTCTTTGGCGAGTTTGTCTTCTTTGGTCTTTTGTTCTTTATCGGCCTTTTCTTTGGCGAGTTTGTCTTCTTTGGTCTTTTGTTCTTTATCGGCCTTTTCTTTGGCGAGTTTGTCTTCTTTAGTTTTTTGTTCTTTATCAGCCTTTTCTTTATTTAAGGCGAGGGTGTCCGATGCCGTCGGTTTTTGTTGAGACGGTGTTGGTGGCGTAACTGCTTCTGGGCTAAGCACTTCGGATGGGACTGCAACAGGTGTTGCTTGAGAAGATGACACTAGAGTAGCTTGTAATGGGCTAGAAGCAGGCGGCAGTGTAGGCACAAAATGCGCCGAAAAAAGCCACAATGCTGCCATCAATGCGGTATGCAGCAATAAGGATTGTACGAGTGGAGAATTAAGGTAACGACTAATCATGTTGACGCTAATCAATGGGTTTCGGAGGGTTCGGTTAATAAACCAACCCGTAAAATTTGGGCTTTTTGTAGCGAAGCCATGAGTTTAACCACTTCACCATAAGGAACTTGAGTATCACCATTAATGAGTACCTGTAACTCAGGGTTTTTCTGTTGATGCACCAACAAGGACTCGGTAAGTTGCTCAAGGAGTACGGGGCTACTGTCGTTTTTATCTTCTTTAAGCCAGTAGCTACCATCGGCTTTAATGGTGATGACAATAGGTTCTTGGCTGTCAACTTGCATGGCTTCGCTGTCAACCTTAGGTAATTCAACTTTTAAGCCTTGGGTCAGCATTGGGGCAGTAATCATAAAAATGACTAACAACACCAACATCACGTCAATGTAAGGCACAACATTCATTTCGGCCATTAACTTTTGTCTAGGCCGTTGAAAAGGACTTTGTTCCATGCTCTTAACTCTCGCGGTGCAGAATGCCCATAAATTCATCGGCAAACATGGTGTAACGGTTATTTAATACGTCACTGTTGGCCATAAAATGGTTATAAGCCAATACCGCAGGAATCGCAGCAAACAAACCAATCGCCGTTGCAATCAATGCCTCGGCAATACCCGGTGCTACGGTAGCGAGTGTGGCTTGTTGTACTTTAGCTAAACCAATAAATGAGGTCATAATACCCCACACGGTACCAAATAAACCCACATAAGGGGCGGTGGACGCAATGCTGGCTAGGGCAGGGAGCTTACCTTCGAGACGATTTTGCTCTTGTGATAAGGTAATACGCATGGCGCGCGTTACGCCTTGCATAATAGACTCTTGATTGAGTCCTTTTTGTTTAAGACGGGTAAACTCTTTAAAGCCTGTATAAAACAGGGCTTCTGCACCTTGTAAATCTTCTTTATGCTGACTTTTTTGGTACAAGCTGCTTAAATCTGCGCCCGACCAAAATAGCTCTTCAAAATTTTTTAAATCACGCATGGCGCGACGATGGACGCGGCGATATTTAACAATTAAGCTCCATGAATACACAGAGGCCGCTATCAAAGACAGCATCACCAATTGCACAGGAATACTGGCATGGGTAATTAATCCTAAAATAGAAAGATGTTCAGTCATAATGTTGTGCAAGTAGTTGAGTTAAGCGGGAGGGCAAAGCACACGGTTTAAGGCTTTGTTGATGAACACAGGCAATGTCAATTATGGCACAAGCTAACAAAGTTTGCTGATGATATAAGCATTGCTCAAATTGTAGCGATGCTTTGCCCTGTTTGATAATACGCGCTGTGACCTGTAATAAGTCGTCCATTTTAGCGGGTTGTTTATAATCTATCTGCACTTTTCGTACAACAAAAAGGTAATCTTCTGTTAATAAATAATGCCCAAAACCAATATGACGCAAATATTCGGTACGGGCGCGCTCCATAAACTTTAAATAATTGACGTAATACACAATCCCTGCGGCATCGGTATCTTCAATATAAACCCGAATGGGAAGGCTAAACTCATTCATTGGCTTTGCCCCGTCACGCTTTTAAGTGCATCAGGCATAGTCATACCAAAACATAAATAGGCTTGTGGTGTGGCAATACGGCCTCGTGCTGTACGCATCACCATATCTTGTTGAATTAAATACGGCTCTACCACATCTTCGAGTGTGCCTGAATCTTCGGCAATCGCAGCAGCAAGGGCTTCGACACCTGCGGGACCCCCATTAAATTTTTCCATTAAGGCTAATAAGTAACGACGGTCTAAATTATCAAAACCATGTTGGTCAACATCTAGCATATTAAGCGCAGCACAGGCAACCTCGGCGGTAACAGTGCCGTCACTTTTAACTTCGGCATAGTCACGAACACGGCGTAATAAGCGATTGGCAATACGTGGTGTGCCACGCGCTCGTTTGGCTATTTCGTGCGCGCCTTCGGCTTCCATGGGGACATTAAGTAAACGTGCCGAACGAACAACAATCGTGCTTAAATCTTGGACATTATAAAACTCTAAACGCTGTACAATGCCAAAACGGTCACGCAACGGTGAGGTTAATAAACCTGCACGCGTGGTAGCGGCTACTAGGGTAAATGGCGGTAATTCGAGTTTAATGGAACGTGCGCCCGGCCCTTCACCAATCACAATATCTAATTGATAATCTTCCATCGCAGGGTACAAAATTTCTTCAATAACAGGCGATAAACGATGAATTTCGTCAATAAATAACACATCGCCTTCTTCTAAATTAGTGAGCAGGGCGGCTAAGTCGCCTGCTTTTTCTAAAACAGGGCCACTGGTTGATTTAATTTCGCATTCCATTTCACGCGCAATAATATTAGCAAGGGTGGTTTTACCTAAACCCGGTGGGCCAAAAATCAAGGTGTGGTCTAGGGCTTCGCCGCGTGTTTTGGCGGCATGGATAAAAATTTCCATTTGTTCGCGTACTTTGGGTTGACCTATATAGTCGGCCAAACTGGTGGGGCGAATGGCGCGGTCAACAACTTCTTCGTGACGCTGTGCCTGAGGCGTAATAATAGGATTATGTGCCATAGTTTGTGTTCGTTAATTTAAGGGGCTTATATGGTTGACAATGTTAGCATAGCGAGGAAGTGCTTGCGTTAATCTTGCTATAAAGGCAAAAAATGTGCGTCAGTTAGTGGCGTTTTTTATGTTGGCTTGTTGGCGTAAAGAGGGGCTTGTGATGACCCCTATTAACCTTACTTAATCATGGCCTTTAACGCCGCGCGAATCAGTCCTGCGGTGTCCTCATGTTGGCTTTTAACTAAAGCGACTGCTTTTTGTGCTTCTAACGGTTTATAGCCTAAAGCCATTAAGGCCTGCTCGGCTTCGGCAACAGGCGACAAAGGACTGGTTAAGGTTAAACGCTCGTTGGGTGTGGCACTGTGAGGCATTAATTCTTTAATACGGTCACGTAGTTCAATCATTAAGCGTTCGGCTGTCTTTTTGCCTACCCCTGGAATTTTGGTTAAAGTCGAAATATCTTCACTTTCAATACAACGTAAAAAGGCATTTGTCTCCATACCCGACAACAAAGCTAAGGCCACTTTGGGGCCTATACCACTCACCTTTAATAACAATCTAAACAGGGCGCGTTCTTCTTTTTCACTAAAACCATATAATAATTGTGCATCTTCACGCACCACTAAATGTGTCCATAACACTTCGGTTTCGCCTAAACGTAAACGGCAAAATGTCGAAAGTGGGGTCTCAACTTCATAGCCTAATCCATTGATATCAATAATAATTTGTGGCGCATGTTTGTCAACAATAATGCCTTTAAGACGACCAATCATAATAAATCCTGAGTGTTATTTTTTAATGGTTTCAATTGTACTGTTTTATTTTAAAAAAAGAGTCATAAATTTAGCCGATTGATTTACAATTCTTGCCAGTTTGATTTAGTGATTTTTAGGAAAAGATTTATGGCCATTATGACGCTTGAACAATGTGTAGGAAATACGCCTTTAGTGCGTTTACAGCGTTTAGGCGCACATACAGGTAATACCTTGTTGGTAAAGTTAGAAGGTAATAATCCTGCGGGATCGGTCAAAGACCGTCCTGCGTTGAGTATGATTACTCATGCCGAAATGCGTGGCCACATTAAAACAGGTGATACTTTAATTGAGGCTACCAGTGGTAATACAGGCATTGCCTTAGCGATGGCGGCTGCCATTAAAGGCTATAAAATGATTTTGATTATGCCCGACCACATGAGCCAAGAGCGTAAAGATGCCATGAGCGCCTATGGTGCAACCTTAATAGAAGTGCCAAAAGCAACAGGCATGGAAGGTGCGCGTGATTTAGCCTTAGCGATGCAAACCGAAGGTAAGGGCATTGTGCTAAATCAATTTGGTAACACCGATAATCCCTTGGCTCATTATGAAGGAACAGGCCCCGAAATTTGGCGTGATACCGAAGGTAAAGTGACGCACTTTATTAGCTCTATGGGTACAACGGGTACTATTATGGGTACGTCACGTTATTTAAAAGAACAAAATTCGGCGATTCAGATTGTAGGTTTGCAACCCGAAACAGGTGCACAAATTGCGGGTATTCGTCGCTGGCCAACCGAATATTTACCGACTATTTTTGAACCTAGCCGTGTTGACCAAGTTATAGATATTCCTCAAGCTGCCGCCGAACAAACCATGCGTGATTTAGCGCGTTGTGAGGGAATTTGTGCAGGCGTGTCGTCGGGTGGTGCGGTATGGGCGATGCTGCAATTGGCCGAACAGGTACAAGACGCGGTCATGGTGGCGATTATTTGCGATAGGGGCGATAGGTATTTATCGACAGGTTTGTTTAGGGGCAGTTGACGTTTTGATTTAGCCCTCACCCCAACCCTCTCCCAAAGGGAGAGGGAGTTCTGCTCAAATGTCAAAATACCTAAAGCCGAGGTTATCGAGGCCAAAGAAACAACACAATCAAACCTGTCACAAAGGCTAATCCAAAAATTACAGATAGTTTTTTAAGTAGTAGCGTATTACCTAACACCGCTACTGAACCCCATTTAAAGGCTAAATTGGCCAAAATAGCAATTAAGACTAATTGCCAACCTGTCACGGCTTCTAAGCGATGGCTTTCGACTAAGCGTCCCGTAGAAAGAGTAATTGCGTCCACATCGGTTAAGCCCGAAATCGTGGCAATTAAATATAAACTTTGTTCGCCAAATAACTCTTTAGCGGCAGCAACGGCAAAAATAATAAGGCCGTATAATCCACCAAATACAATAGCACTCATTAACTCGGCAGGATTTTCGGGTTCGGGCATGGTGTGAGTTTCGCCACTACGTTTAAAATATAAAGCCACACAAATAGCCACCATAATGCCAAATAAGCTGAGTAATGGAGGAGCAACCGTTTTGGCCGCAGAGGGAGACACAATCACAAAAGCTAAAGTGACTCTTATGACTGATACGGTTGTGGCTAACATAATAGCTAATGCAGCTAAAGAGCTGGTTTCGGGGCGGTTTTTGGTATTGCGCGCATAAGATACGGTGGTGGCGGTACTGGATATTAAACCACCTAATATGCCTGCTAATAACGTGCCTGCTTTATCTTTAAACACTTTGTAAGCGGCATAACCCATTAGGCTAATAGCAACAATTAAGACCACCATTCGCCAAATGTCATACGGGTTAAGTACCTTAAAAGGCCCATAAGTTTGATTGGGTAAAATAGGCAAAATGACTAAGGCAATGGTTACAAAGCGCATAATGGCTAAAATATCGCGTTCACCCATTTGACGTACAAAACCGTGTAATGCATCTTTCATTTGCAATAATACGGCAGTTGCAGCACCCACAACAATCGCTAAGGTCATGTGGCCAAAGGTTAAATACACGCCAATAGCATAAATTAATAATGCCGCAATTTCGGTGGTAATACTGGCATCAGTATGTTCTTTGTTTGCAAACAATTTGGCACTTAAAATAATAACGGCAAGGCTTACAAAACTGGCAGCAATGACCCATCCGCCAAACTCTTGGGCTAAAAACCCCGTCATTGCACCCATTAAACTAATTAAAGGAAAGGTTCTAATGCCTGCAAGTTGAGACGCTGCTTTTTCGCGCTGTAGGCCAACTAAAAAGCCTAAGCCGAGGGCAACTGCTAAAATTTGTAGTTCACTATTCGTCATCAATTAAGGGGCGCCATTGTTGTTCGATTAAAATTTCTAAAGGTTTAAAGTTACGTTTATAAGCCATTTTAGGACTGTTTTTTACCCAATAGCCTAAATATAAAAAATCCATTCCTATTTTTTGGGTACAAAAAATTTCCCACAAAATAGCATAAGTGCCTAAGCTGCGGCTCTCAAAACTAGGGTCATAAAAGGTATAAACAGCCGATAAACCATTTTTTAAAACATCACATACGGCAACGGCAACTAATTTTCCATCCAATAAAAACTCGTATAAATGGGTGTCACTCCAATCCGAAAATAAAAAAGATAAATATTGTGCTACCGAAGGAGGGTACATATCACCATCGGCATGACGTTCTTTAATATAGCGTACATATAATTCATAATGATGTTGGTAGTAGGTGGCCGCAACTCGTTTAACGCTAATATCTTGGTTTTTTTTCCAAACTCGTTGTTGTTGGCGTGTTATTTTAAATTGGTTAACAGGGATGCGTACCGACAGACAAGCATCACAGCCCACACATTGTGGTTTATAAATATAATTGCCACTACGTCTAAAACCATAACCTGATAATTGGTAATACAGCATATTTGTCATGGTCGCTTCGGGGTCAGCAAACAGCGTAATTGCTTGTTGATTTTGTAAGTAGCTACAATTATGAGGCGGCGTGCTAAAAAATTTTAGCCCAGAAGACGCTGTCATAAGTATTTTCCTAGTTTTTTGTTTAGCGTTATTTAATGACTATTATAAGTCAAGTGTACGGTATTTTTTAATGCCGCCCAATCCGGTGTAGGTTGTTTAATTTCTTGTTGTAAAATACTTAAAAAATCACGCCGCGCTATGGTACTTGCACCCAAACTCATTAAGTGATTATTGGGTAATTGACAATCGACTAAAGGAAAATGCCATTGTGCGCAAATTTTCATTAAAAAAGCAAAGGCGACTTTAGAGGCATCGGTTTGAGTGCTAAACATTGACTCTCCAAAAAATAGCTGTCCTAAATTAAGTCCATATAAACCACCCACTAAAACCTGTTGTTGATTCCACACTTCAATCGAGTGAGCAACCCCTTGTTGATGGAGTTGGCTATAACTTTCAATAATTTGGGGGTTAATCCATGTGCCATCGGCATAGGCACGAGGTGCAGCACAGCGACGCACAAGCTCGGTAAAACAGCTATCAACGGTAATGGTAAATATATTCGCTTTAAGTGCTTTTTGCAGTGAGCGTGAGGCTTTGAACTCGTGAGGATAGATAACGCAGCGTGGTTCTGGACTCCACCATAAAATAGGACTGTTTTCGTCTTCGTTATACCAAGGAAAGATGCCAGCACTATAGGCTTTAATTAAGGTTTTAGGGCTTAAATCGCCGCCATAAGCCAATAAACCGTCATCATCTACATACTTAATGTCTGGAAAATTTGGTGGGTTGGTGGGTAAAAAAACAGGCATAAAAACGTACTCTTGTCTCTTTAAAAAATCTATGCGAAAAACTAAATGCTAATATTTTAATCTGATAGGATTGTCGCCTATTTGTTTTAATTATCCTAGCTTTTCATGTTGTAAATAGGATGCTTCGTCACTAAAAAGACTTAGATAGAATTAAAAGTAAATTGATATTTCGTTGTTCCGATTTGCCACATTTCTATTAGAGTTTTTTATGAGTGCTTGCTTAAGCTGTGGTGCCTGTTGCGCGAGTTTTAGAGTGTCTTTTTATTGGGCAGAAACGACGGAGGTGATGCTGGAAGGTGTGCCTCAAGAGCTTACCGATGCTATTGCCCCATTTTATAATTGTATGAAAGGCACTAACCATAAACAACCACGTTGTATTGCATTACAAGGTACGGTAGGCGAAACAGTGTCTTGTAGTATTTATGCACAACGCTCAAATACTTGCCGTGAGTTTGATATGTTGGATGAGTTCGGGCAAATAAATCAAGCTTGTACGCAGGCAAGAGCTAAATATTATTTATTACCAATCACCCAAATATAGGAGGTTTTATGGCTCAAAAACAACTTACGACACCAATCCCTAAAAGCGATTTAATTACGCCACAAGGCTATAAAAAACTACAAGATGAGCTAGATTATTTATGGCGTGTCAAACGTCCCGAAATCACACGCTCGGTGAGTGAGGCTGCCGCACAGGGCGACCGCTCCGAAAATGCCGAATATATTTATGGTAAAAAACTCTTGCGAGAAATTGACCGTCGTGTGCGATTTTTACAAAAACGCTTACCCGAATTACGAGTGATACACGATAAACCCACAGACCAAAGTCGTATATTTTTTGGCGCATGGGTTAGCTTAGAAGATATCAATACCGAAGAAAACCTTAAATTACGCATTGTGGGTTGTGATGAAATTGACCCCGCACAACATTGGATTAGCATTGATGCGCCAATGGCCAAAGCCTTACTTAAAAAAGCGGTAGATGATGAAGTAACGGTTGAGCGTCCTATAGGGACAGCAACTTTTTTAGTATTATCAATTGCTTATTTTCAGCCATAAGCTCTTTTAGTGCATTAAAAAAATTATGTTATTATGCGATTTTTGTAAATTTGCATTGTTTTGGTGCGTCTATTTGTTTGATTTGCACCAAAAAAGACCATCTATTCGTGTGCCTATGTCTTAAAACAAAATCGTTAGGATCGGTTTGCGTTACGTTGGGGGGCTTTGTGTGCGTGGATGTTAAGCCGAGTTATCAGTTGTCAGTTTAAGCTCTGATATTTAAAAATATTAAAAGTTGGTGTGATTATTGCTTGAGATTCTGAAAGAGTAAATTTAAGTATCGTGATAGCCGTCTTATTTTTAATGGTTAAATTTTTATAGGAAGCACTAAGCTGTGTTAGGTACATCATTTTGTAAACGAGTATTAGAAAATCTTAGCACAGCGGTATTGGTGGTAGATGAGCAATTATGCGTGGTGTACTTAAACCCATCCGCAGAAATGTTATTAGCCGTGAGCCGTAGCCGTACCATTGGTCAACCGTTAGCACACATTTTTATTGATTGTGAGGGCGATGGCTCTATCCTTAAAATGGCTCAAACCCTCAAAACGGCACACCCCTTTACCAAACGTGAAGCCCATTTGCGCGTTAATGGTTTGCATGAAGTCACTGTAGATTATACGGTTTCGTCCTTATTAACACCCCAAAGCCCACCCGAATTATTAATTGAAATTCAACCCATTGACCGTTTGTTGCGTATCTCGCGTGAAGAAGCCATTGTTTCTAATCATCAAATTACCAAACAGTTGGTACGTGGTGTAGCACATGAAATTAAAAACCCCTTAGGGGGAATTCGTGGTGCAGCACAATTATTAGGCCGCGCCTTAACCGACAATAATTTAAAAGAATATACCCAAATTATTATTGAAGAAGCTGACCGCTTGCGTAATTTGGCCGACCGTATGTTGGGTTCGCGTAAATTACCCGATTTACAGGCGGTTAATATTCATGAGTGTTTAGAGCGCGTACGGTCATTAATTTTGGTAGAAGCCGAAGGTAGAGTGCAAATTGTGCGCGATTACGATTTGTCACTACCCGAACTAACAGCCGACCCTGACCAATTGATTCAAGCGATTTTAAATATTACCAGTAATGCACTACAAGCATTGTCTGAGAATAAAAACCAACAGCAGCCTGCACGTATTATCTTAAAAACCCGCGCCCAACGGCAGTTTACCATTGGCGCGGTGCGTCATCGTTTGGTGTTAAGACTAGATATTAGCGATAACGGGCCGGGTATTGCGCCGCATTTAATTGATACCATTTTTTACCCAATGGTGACAGGGCGAGCTAGCGGTTCAGGCTTGGGCTTGGCGATTTCTCAAGATATTGTAAATTTGTATCATGGAATGATTGAGTGTGAGTCCCATGTAGGACAGACCACGTTTAGTATTTTTTTACCTTTGGAGAGCGGTTATGTCAGCAAATGATAATGTATGGATTGTAGATGATGATCGCTCGATTCGTTGGGTATTAGAAAAAGCGTTAATGCAAGAGGGTTTAACGGTCACGGTATTTGAAGAAGCGCAACTCTTACTCAACAAACTAGCCAAAGAACAACCTCATGCCATTGTGACCGATATTAGAATGCCTAATATTGATGGCCTCACTTTGCTGGCAAAAATACGCATCGACCACCCTGATATTCCTGTGATTGTGATGACGGCTCATTCGGACTTAGATTCGGCAGTTTCTTCGTATCAAGGTGGAGCATTTGAGTATTTGCCTAAACCTTTTGATGTTGACGATGCGATTAACTTAGTAAAACGCGCCATTGCTCATCATCATGAACAACATCGCAATAGTTTTCCTGCGGTGGCCGCGCCTAAAAGTGTGGATATTATTGGCGAATCACCTGCAATGCAGGAAGTTTTTAGAGCTATTGGGCGATTGTCACACTCTCATATTACCGTATTAATTAATGGTGAGTCGGGTACAGGTAAAGAGTTGGTTGCTCATGCTTTACATCGCCATTCACCACGTTCGAGTCGGCCTTTTATTGCCTTAAATATGGCCGCGATTCCTAAAGATTTAATGGAGTCAGAACTATTTGGCCATGAAAAGGGCGCGTTTACAGGCGCAAATCAATTACGCCAAGGGCGTTTTGAGCAAGCTAATCATGGTACGTTGTTTTTGGATGAAATTGGCGATATGCCTTTAGATACTCAAACGCGGTTATTACGTGTGTTGGCTGATGGTGAGTTTTATCGGGTTGGAGGGCATATTCCCGTTAAAGTGGACGTGCGTATTATTGCCGCAACTCATCAAAATTTAGAGCGTTTAGTGGCCGAAGGTAAGTTTAGAGAAGATTTATATCACCGTTTAAATGTGATACGGGTACATATACCAAGATTGCGTGACCGCCGTGAAGATATTCCCATGCTGGCACAACACTTTTTGGCACGTGCCGCTAAAGAGTTAAGTGTTGAGCCTAAAGTGTTAAAGCTAGAAACCTCGTCATTTTTACAACAATTACCGTGGCCGGGTAATGTGCGTCAACTCGAAAATACCTGTCGTTGGTTAACGGTCATGGCCTCAGGACGAGAAATTGTGCCTAGCGATTTGCCTCCCGAATTACAACACATTACTAGCCATGAGGTGGTACGTAATACCCAAACATGGGAGCAAGCCTTGGCAGAGTGGGCGCGTAAACAATTGGCTGGCGGCACAAGCTCTTTGTTAGAACAAGCCTTGCCTACCTTTGAGAGGGTGATGATTACCGCTGCTCTAAATCAAACAGGCGGTCGTCGTCGTGATGCAGCAGAAGTTTTGGGTTGGGGACGCAATACCCTAACGCGCAAAATTAAGGAGCTACATATAGAGTTGGCGGGTGAGGATGAAGAGGAGTAATACCAATTCATAGGTAGTATTGGTAGTGTGGGTTGACGTAGGAAACCCACAAACATTTAATTAGCGTGGGTTTTGTGCATCAACCCACGCTACGCTAACTAAATTTGTGGTGGCTGAGCGTATTTGTGGTGGCTGAGCGTAGTCGAAGCCTACATCGCTCTTTCGGCAGCCATCACGGTTTGGCTAATTAAGGTGGCAATGGTCATTGGGCCTACACCACCTGGTACAGGCGTGTAAGCACTAATACGTTCTTTTAGTGAGACGCTTAAGTCAATATCACCCACGCCACCATCTACCGTGTGATAACCAGCATCAACCACCACAGCACCATCTTTAATCCATTCAGCTTTAATAAAACGAGCTTTGCCTACTGCGCCAACAATAATATCGGCTTGTTTTATCAAATCCGCCAAATTTTGTGTGCGAGAATGGCAAATAGTCACTGTTGCATTGGCTTCTAACAACATCATCGCCATAGGTTTGCCTAAAATAGCACTGCGACCAACAACTACCGCATGTTTGCCTTCGAGTTCAATTTGATAATGTTTTAATAAGCTCATAATGCCTTGAGGGGTAGCCGAGCCATAAGCGGCTTCACCCATGCTCATTCTGCCAAAACCTAAACAGGTGACACCATCTACGTCTTTAGCCAGTTTAATAGCATCAAAACAGGCTCTTTCATCAATTTGATGTGGCACAGGATGTTGTAGCAAAATACCATGCACATTGGGGTTGTTATTAAGCTGCTCAATTTGTGCTAATAATTCTTGAGTGGTGGTAAGTGAGGGCAAGGTGACCGATATAGAATCCATGCCCACACGACGGCAAGCATTGCCTTTCATTTTGACGTAGGTTGCCGAAGAAGCATCATCACCCACTAAAATCGTGGCTAAAATAGGGGTTTGTTGGGTCTTTTCTTTAATATGAGCCACACGTGTAGCTAAGTCGATTTCTACTAATGAGGCCAATTTTTTGCCATCAAGAACTAAAGCAGACATAAAAAACCTTTATTAAATAAAATAGAGACAGTGACAAACAAAAAACGGCTTATTAAAAGCCGTTTTGGGGGTGATGAGCAAACGCTTAAGCAACTTGTACAGGAATGGCATTAGCACTGTGGCTAACGGTATTGTCTGGGTTGCAGTAAATTAAACGTGGTTTAAAGTTAATTAACTCGGCTGATGTGTAATCGGCATAAGCACAAATAATGACTTTGTCGTTGGGTTGCGCTTTGTGAGCTGCTGCACCATTAACAGAAATCATGCGTGAACCCGCTTCGGCGCGGATGGCATAAGTGGTAAAACGCTCACCATTGGTGACGTTATAAATTTGGATTTGTTCGTACTCTAAAATGCCCGATAAATCGAGCAAATCACCGTCAATGGCGCAAGAGCCTTCATAATCAACTTCCGCATGAGTGACAACGGCGCGGTGGAGTTTGGCTTTAAGCATGGTGCATTGCATGGCGGTTGCCTCCGTAGGGGGGTATCGCAGGGCTTTATCAGGACATTTTGCATTAGGCAAAACGGGCGCGCCATTTTGCCGTAAACTGTCCCTCTATTCAACCTATCACTATAAAAAACTCGCGTATTGTAGCGTGTAAGCAGGCATTACGCAGATAAATTAAACGCTATATTATCAATAAGCCGGGTTTTGCCTAATTTTGCTGCAATAAGTATCACTAAATCTGTGTCATTAGCGGTGGCGGCTTGGAGGTCGCTAGCGCGTCTAATGGCCACATAATCAGGGTCAAAACCCATTTTTTGCAAGTGTAAAGAGCTTGCATCGCATAGCATAGTATATTCACGCTGACCATTCAAAATAGCCGTGCGTAATTGACATAAAACTTTGTAAATAGACGGTGCAAGTGCGCGTTCTTGCTCAGATAAATAACCATTACGTGAGCTTAACGCTAAACCATCGCCAGCGCGTTGTGTGGCTACACCCACAATATCAATATCAAAAGCCAGTTCTGCTGTTAAACAACGAATCACCGCTAATTGCTGAAAGTCTTTTTCACCAAAAAAAGCCGTGTGTGGTTGTACAATATTAAATAACTTGCTAACGACAGTCGCTACACCTGCAAAGTGAGTCGGTCTAAATTCACCACACAATTGCTCGCTAAGACCATTAACCGTCACAACGGTATGTTGACTTTGACCGTTAGGGTACATATCAAAAGCAGAAGGAGCAAATAACAAATCACAAGCAGCTGTTTGCAATTGTTGGCTGTCTGCCTCAAGGGTGCGCGGGTAGCTGCCAAAATCTTCGTTAGCCCCAAACTGAGTAGGATTAACAAAAATACTGCATATCACCACATCACATTGCGCTTTAGCTTGGCTAATTAAATGAATATGACCCGAATGCAGATTACCCATTGTGGGTACAAAACCAACACGTTTGCCTTGTTGTTTGGCTTGTTTAACAAAATCGCGCACTGCTTGAATGGTATGGACTGTTTGCATATTAGTTAAATCCATGTTCGGGTGCAGGATAGCTTTGCTCTTTAACGGCTTTAACATAAGCACTAAATGCGGCTTGAATGTTATCTTGACCTGTTAAAAAGTTTTTAACAAAACGTGCTGCTTTGCCTTGATGTAAGCCTAACATATCGTGCATGACTAATACTTGACCATCGCAGTCTTTGCCTGCGCCAATACCAATCACAGGAATAGACACGCTTTGCGCTACTTGTGCAGCCACGCTACTGGGTACACATTCTAATAATAATAATGCTGCACCTGCTTGCTCTAGCACTTTGGCATCGGCAATTAATTGGGCGGCGGCATCGGGCGTTTTGCCTTGTACTTTGTAACCGCCAAACACATTAACTGATTGTGGCGTTAAGCCCATGTGTACACAGCAAGGAATACCACCACGCGCTAATTGAGTCACGGTATCGGCTAACCATGCACTGCCTTCGAGTTTTACGGCATGTGCGCCGACACGCATTAAGTCAGCGGCGTTATGTAAGGCATCATTGAGGGTGGCATAAGACATAAACGGCATATCGGCCACTAAAAAAGCATTGTTATTGCCTCGTGCTACACATTGAGTGTGATACACCATATCTTGCATAGTCACGGGTAGGGTAGAGCTATGTCCTTGTAATACCATGCCTAAAGAATCACCCACCAACAAACATTCTACGCCTGCGGCATTCATGGTTTGGGCAAAAATCGTGTCGTAGCAGGTAAGCATCGTAAACTTTTCGCCACGTTTTTTAAAATCACGTAGCGTGGTTAAGGAAATAGGCATAGTTCACCTCGTATTGGGGGTAAAAATCCGTCACTTCAGCTCCCTCGCCCTATGGGAGAGGGTTGGGGTGAGGGCTAAATCAAAACGTCAACAAGTTAATACCAGTTATTATCAGCAAGCACCTGAATATCATCAGACAAGCTAGCGCACGCTAGGTTTGCGACTTTTACACTATTTGGCAGCGTTAGGGTAGGGTTAATGTCTAACAAAGGTAAAACCACAAAGCAGCGATTGACCAATTCTTTATGGGGAATGATTAAATCGGGCGTGTTAATTTGTTGATTTTCATATAATAAAATATCTAAATCTAAGCTTCTTGCCCCCCAACGCTCAAGGCGAACCCGTCCTGCATTATTTTCAATGGTTTGTAATTTGCTTAATAATTGAGAGGGGTTGAGTGTGGTGTGCAGCAATACAGCGGCATTAACATAATCGGGTTGATTGCTCGGAGAGCCAATAGCAGGTTTGCTACCATATAAACGAGACACAGCAACAACTTGGCTGTTATCAAGCTGTTGTAATTGTTTGACTGCCCATTGCAGTTGTGCAATGGGTTGTCCTAAATTTGCCCCTAAACCAATATAACTTGCCACCTGCATTATGCTTGAGACTCAATGGGTACGACTTTGGCTTTTTTAGGCTTTTTGGGTTTAGGTGTAGCAGCTTTAGTGGTTGCTTTTGCTTTGGCGGCTTTTTTGGCTTTTTGACGGTCTAGACTTTTAAGTAAGAGTTCTTGTTCGTCTAGCGAAACTTCTTGATAGTGTTCCCACCATGCGCCCATGCCGTTAGTTTTGGTATCGCCACTTTGTTCACGTAGCAACAAAAAGTCAAAGCCTGCTCTAAAACGCGGTTGTGCAATCAGTTTAGGTACAAACCGTGCCTTAGGTTGTTCGAGTCGAGGTTGTAACTCCCAAATGTCTCGAATAGTTTGCGCGGTATAACGTGGAATTGCGGTTGACTTAGACTGTAACGCTAAAACACGCATTGCGGCATTTTGTTGTGCAGGAAAATAATCTTCACCATTATCAAGATTTTTTTGTGCGACTTGCTGTTGCCAGTGCCACAATAACACCGCATAAAAAAACGCAGGATTAACCGATTTACCTTGTTGTAAACGCTCGTCGGTATTTTGAGCTGCTTTTTGCACTAAAGGATTGTGGGCAATATTGTCATCTAATAACGGAAACAAGGCTTTAAATAAACCCATTTGCGCCATCATGGTTAATAGCCGTTGTAAATGGCCACAAGTAAACAGTTTATGGCTTTCGTCATATAAACGATGATGCGAAATTGACGTTAATAAATGCGATAAATAAGCAATTGGTTCGGCTGTTTGAGCTTCTAGGGTAAATCCAAGTTTGGCCGAAAAACGGGCAGCGCGTAACATACGCACGGGGTCTTCGCGGTAACGCTCGGCAGGGTCGCCAATCATGCGTAATATTTTGGCTTGAATGTCGGGCATTCCTTGGGCAAAGTCCCAAATTAAGCCTGTTTGTGGATTGTAATATAAGGCATTAGCACTAAAGTCACGGCGCATGGCATCTTGTTCAATCGTTCCCCATATGTTGTCACGCACAATCATACCTTGAGCAGAGGTTTGGCTTTTGGCTGTGTGTTCTTCGTGCGGGGCGCGAAAAGTAGCGACTTCGAGTAATTGACGCTCGTGGTACACATGAGCTAATTGAAAACGACGGCCAATAATTTGGCATTGGCGACCAAATACCCGTTTGACTTGTTCTGGCGTAGCATTGGTGGCGATGTCAAAATCTTTAGGGTGCAAGCCCAATAACAAGTCACGCACACTGCCGCCCACAATAAATGCCTCAAAGCCAGCTTGATGCAATGTGTGTAAGGTGCTTAGTGTTGCTTGTCCTAAGTCTTGTGGGTTAATCCCAAAGTCACGAGCGTTATATTGTTTGAGCATGGAGTGCGGCAAAAGTATGAGGGCTAAAAATAAGATTGAGGCTTTAACGGCCTCAATCCTTAAAACTGAGGCGATTATAACAGGACTTAGAAAATAAGGTTAATCGCCTGTTGAGCGGTGTCGTGGAATGCCCATGCGTTGTCGTCTTTCCCATAAAGTTTTTCGGCTAATACCTAAGCGTTTAGCTAATTCGGTTTCGGATAGTTGTTCTTGATAGGTCAAAATAAAATCCTGAAACTCAGCTTCGGATAGCTTTTGATTGCTGGCATCAGGCACTTCATGAAAGACGGCTTTAGTGCTTGTTTTAATGGTGGCGTTGCTATCAAAACGTGGTTCGGGCTTTTTAGTTAATAAAGGAATATCAAGGTCGATAGCCAACAAATCGGGGCTAATCGTTTTACCTTCGGCCAAAATAACAGCGCGTTCGATAGCATTTTCGAGTTCGCGTACATTACCTGGCCAAGTGTAAGCTAACATCGCGGCAATGCTGTCTTCGTCAAAAGAAAGTGCATTAACATGGAGTTTTTGGCAGGTCTTTTCGAGTAATACGAGTGCGATTTCGATAATGTCATTACCGCGTTCGCGTAGGGGCGGAATAAGTAGCTCAATCACATTTAAGCGATAATATAAATCTTCTCTAAATAAGCCCTCGGCGGCTAATTGTTTAAGATTACGATGTGTTGCCGCCACCAAACGAATATCTACCGAGCGGGTTTGGGTTGCACCTAAACGTCGTACTTCTTTTTCTTGCAGTAATCTTAGTAGTCGAGCTTGAGCTTCGAGGGGGAGTTCACCAATTTCATCCAAAAATAAAGTGCCACCATCGGCAGCCTCAACCAAGCCTTTACGTTGCGTATTGGCACCTGTAAACGCGCCTTTTTCATAACCAAATAGTTCGGCTTCGATGAGCGTTTCGGGAATGGCGGCACAGTTAACCGAAATAAGTGGGTGGTCTTTGCGTGGGCTTTCGTTGTGTAAGGCTTTGGCCACTAACTCTTTGCCTGTGCCTGATTCGCCACGAACCAACACGGTTGACATCATGGGTGCAACACGGTTAACTCGTTTAAACAGCTCTTGCATGGCAGGGCAAGAACCAATAATACCTGTAATCGTGGGGTTTTTTTGTTGTTGTTTGAGTACGGTGTTTTCTTGGCTGAGTTGTTGCTCGCGTAATATGCGTGCCACGCTGATAATCATTTCGTCGTGGTCGAAGGGTTTAGAAATATAGTCAACAGCCCCTTGTTTCATGGCATCAACGGCTGACTTCATGGTGCCAAAGCTAGTCATAATTAAAACGGGCGTGGGTTTAGCGAGTTCTATCAGGCTTGTGCCTAATTCACCTGGTAGGCGTAAATCAGTAATAATTAAGTCAAATTCATCTAAGCGAAAATTATTAGTGGCTTCGTGTACCGAGCCTGCTTCACTGACTTGGTATTGATGACGTTGTAATAAACGGCGTAATCCCGTTCTAATGAGTTCTTCATCTTCTACAATTAAAATGTTTTTCATGTGTTAGCTTCTTCAAGTGCCATGTCATCTGTCCATGTGGGGAGGGTGATTTGTACAATAACACCGCGTCCTTGATCGTAGTCTGCTTTGTCCATGAGTTGAATTTTTCCGTTATGCTCACCAATAATACCATGCACTAAGGCCAAGCCTAAGCCTGTGCCTTTGCCTGTTTCTTTGGTAGTCACAAAGGGTTCAAATAAGGTGGAACGAATCGTACCTTCGGGTAGGCCATGACCAAAATCTTCTACATCAATATGTACAAAGTTACCATTACTATGTGCTTCAACAATAATATGGCTGGTCGGTGGGCTAGCATCTCGGGCATTACTTAATAGATTAACAAAAACCTGCATTAAGCGTTGTGCATTACCACGTACTAAAATGTCGTCAGTGCAAAAGTTATCAAACTGGTAGTCTTTATCACCCGATAGTCGCAATAAATTAATGGCTTCACTAATAATATTATGTAAATTGACTGCGCTATAGGTGTTGGCGGTCATGTGGGCATCGGTACGCGCAAAGCCAACTAGCGAACGTACTATATTAGTAATGCGTTGCGTTTGTGTCAAAATAAGAGTGCTGGCTTCGATAATTTCGGGGTCGGTATATTCAGCTTTTAAGTTTTGCGCTAAACAAGCAATACCTGTGACGGGGTTGCCAATTTCGTGGGCAATACCTGCGGCTAAACGTCCTAAGGCGGCCAAGCGTTCGTTGTGTGCTAATTGAGACTCTAAACGCTCTAATTCGGTTACATCTTCTAAAACAATGACTTGGCTACTACTCAAATCACCTGCTTTTTCGTGTTCACCAATAAAGGCTCTGTGCAGGTTAAACCAACGACTTTGGCCTTGACTCACGACTTCTTGGTTGTAAAGCTGTACGTTGGGGCTGTGTAAAAAGTCATTAAGCAAGGCTTGCCATGGATCGGGTAAATCTTGCAAACCTGAGCCAATAATATCGTCGTCACTAATACTGGTCATTTCCATTAAGGTGCGATTCCAGCTAATAATTTCGAGGTCTCGGCCTAAAGAACACACCCCAATCGGCAAGTCATACAACGTTTGGCGATGAAAGCGGCGTAGGGCATCAAGCTCACCCGCCAAGCCCGACATCCGATGTTTATATTCTTCTAAGCGTGATTCTACATAATGAATATCTTCACTAGCAGGCATTTCGGGGCGAATTTGATAAGAAAGATGGGTATCTAAAATTTCGTGAGCCACCGAAGGGCCTAATAAACCTGATAAATTGGATTCAATTTGGTCGCGCAAGCGTCGCAGCGCATAAGGGCGAGCTTCTTCATGGCTCATGCTTAAATCATGTAATGCTTTTTCGACTTCACGCTCAGCTGTTAAACGTCCTAAAACTTCACTCAATGAACCAATAAAGTCTTCAATGGATTTAACTTTTAATGACCAGCGATAAGGGCGGCGCAAATTGTCAACGGCACAACTGTCGGCGGCCATTTGCTCGGAGGCCGTTTGTGTTGTGACTAAAGAAACCAAAAACATCACCACAGCATTAGCAATCGTGCTACCTAAACCAATATGATGCCAATAAATAGGGTCTTCAAAAAAAGTTAAATTAATCGCTAATAATTGTGTAAATAAATTAGGTAAATTTAAAACATAAGGCACAACTAAGACACTAAACCAAATAAATAAACCTACGCTAAGGCCAGCCAAAAAACCTGCGCGTGTAGCGCGTGGCCAAAATAAAACACTCACTAAACCTGGTGCAAACTGTAAAGTGCCTACAAAGGTTAATATAGCCATTTCGGTCATGGAATGTTCAAAGGTAAACAAACCATAAAAAGCATAAGAACAACCCATAATACAGATAATAAGTAATCGTCTAACCCAAACTAACCAATGATATAAATTATAATCGGGTGAGGGTTGAGCAATAGGTAATACTAAATGATTTAAAACCATAGATGATAACGATAATAAAGTCACTACAATTGTACCACTTGCGGCAGAAATGCCCCCAATAAAGACTAATAACGACAATAAACTATTATTACTTGCTTGAGCAACAGCAATGGTAAAGTATTCAGGATTAACGCCGAGTTCTAGTTTTATACCTGCCCATAATATAATAGGCACACATAATGCCATTAACCATAAATATAAAGGAAAACCCCAACTAGCGGTTAATAGTGAACGTGGCTGAAAATTTTCGGTAAATACCATGTGATACATATAAGGCATAACCACAGCAGAAAATAAAAAGGCTAAAATTAAACTGTGCCAAATGCCATTTTCTTTGAGCGGAATATATAATAATTCTAGAGCATCTTTATTGTGAGAAAGCCATGTTTCTAGGCCAGTCGTGCCGTTAAAAATATAAAATAACGCATAACCAGCTACACTTAGCATCATAATTAACTTTACAATAGACTCAACAGCAATAGTCACCACTAAGCCATCGTGTTTATATTGAGGAGTTAATGGTTTTGCTCCAAATAATAGCGTAAATAGAGTAATGGCAAAACAAAAAATAACCGCAACGATATAATGATTATTTTGTTGGGTAAGTATATTGGCGGTATCACTAACAGCACGTATTTGTAAGGCTAATAAAGGCAATAACGCCAATAACATAAAAATAGTGGTTAAAGAGCCAACTAACTGGCTACGGTATCTAAAGGCAAATAAATCGGCTAAAGAGCTTAATTGATGATTTTTGGTGAGCCGTAAAATAGGACTTAATAACACAGGCGCTAATAAGAAAGCACCTGATACACCTAAATAAAAAGCTAAAAAATTATAACCTGTTTCGTAAGCAAAGCCTACAACACCATAAACACCCCACGCACTAATATAAACCCCTAAAGATAAAACATAAACCGTGGGGTTGCGTATCCATTTAGTAGGAATTAAACCTGCTTCGCTAATATGTGCAATTAAAAATAAAAAGATAAGATACGCTAAGCCTAAACTTAATAATTCAATAGAATTAAAGATCATGAATGTCCCTGTTTTTTCCAACCCAATAACTAATAATAATTAAAAATAACCAAATAACAAACGGCCGTGACCACGCTTCGCCACCTAAACTCCACCATTCAATAATCGCAGGCGATAATAAATACGCCCCTGCAATAAATATTAATACTAATCGGTCGATATACATAATAAGCTCCAGTTATCAGTTATCAGTTATCAGTTATCAGTTATCAGTTATCAGTTATCAGTTATCAGTTATCAGTTATCAGTTATCAGTTATCAGTTATCAGTTATCAGTTATCAGTTATCAGTTATCAGTTATCAGTTATCAGTTATCAGTTATCAGTTTGAGCGTGGCAGGTATATGTGACAAACACCAGTTATTAACAGCCCACGCTAATATAGCTTCTTTAGGGTTTGATTGTAGGGCATTTGGCGGATTTTGACCTAACAATCGTAACAGTTGCCATAATATTGGGCTAGGGTTATCAAAAGTTAAAGGCGTTGCGCCTGTTTGTTTAGAGAGCTTTTCGCCTTGAGCATTCACAATCAGTGGAATATGGGCGTAATAGGGGGTGTTATAGCCCAATTGTTGTTGCAAATAGATTTGGCGAGTTGTGTTATCGAGTAGGTCTGCGCCACGAACAATATGGGTAACACCTTGCAGTGCATCATCAACCACAACCGCTAATTGATAGGCAAATAAGCCATCACGCCTAAAAACCACAAAATCACCGACTGTTTGGCTAATGTCTTCGTGTTGTGTGCCAAATATACCATCTTCAAAATGAATAGCGGTGTTTAGTGGTACAAGTAATCGTGCGGCTGCTTGCGTGCGGTAATGATAGTGTTTACGACAATGGCCATTATAAAGCGCTGATTTAGTTTGAGCTAATTGACTACGAGTACAAGTACACCAAAAAATGGCGTGTTGAGATTGTAGGGTTTCTAAGGATTTTTGATAGAGAGCGGTGCGTTGGCTTTGATAAATAATATCATCGTCCCACGTTAAACCATAATGGGTGAGTGCGGCCACAATATGCTCAACGGCTCCTTGCTGAATACGAGGGGTGTCTATATCTTCGATACGCAACAGCCATTTGCCGTTAGCGGCGCGTGCATCACACCAACTGGCAAGCGCAGTTAAGAGTGAGCCTAAATGTAAGGCTCCTGTAGGTGAGGGCGCAAAACGACCAATATACATCGTATTAATACGCGTGGCCAAAAGCACCACGCGCAAGGCAGATATTAGCCGCCTGTTTGTTTTTCTTTAATTTCGGCTAAGGTTTTGCAATCTATACATAAAGTGGCGGTGGGGCGGGCTTCTAAACGACGAATGCCGATATCAACACCACATTCTTCGCAGTAGCCGTAATCGCCACTATCAATGGTTTTGAGCGTAGAGTCGATTTTACGAATTAATTTGCGTTCGCGGTCACGGGTACGCAGCTCAATCGAAAATTCTTCTTCTTGCGTGGCGCGGTCATTGGGGTCAGGTAAGCTGCTAGATTCGTCTTGCATATGATGCACAGTGCGGTCAACTTCTTCCATGAGCTCTTGCTTCCACGCATTTAAAATATTTTTAAAATGGTGGACTTGTGCAGCGTTCATGTACGCTTCATCTGGCTTAGCTTGGTAAGGTGCAAAGCCATAAATTAAATTATTTTTGGGGGCTTTAGCAGTGATTGTGGCCATTTTTTTGCTCCTTAAACGGGCTAAATTAACGTAATACAGGATTTACGCATGGCACTAAAGTTATCGTTGATTAAAAGCGGCGATAACGGCGCAAATCCTAAGTAGCTATAGCAGTAATTTTGCTTTACTGCAAATCTGCATCAAAGTAGGGGACGATTTTTTAAAATACAAGGGTTTAAGCTTAAAGACTAGGTGTTCGCTTGTAATTAGCACGTTTTACGAGCAAAAAACGAGACAGCCAGTGTTCTAAGTTTAATTTTATGTATCTAATAACCACACAATACTTTTTTCGATAAGAAGCGGTGCTTGTTTGAGTGATTGACCATGACACGGCCCACGCAAACAAAAACCATCTTCTATTCTAAATAACGCACCATGATTAGCACACAATAAATAACGTTGTGTTAAATCCATAAAAACATCAGTTTGAAAATTTAGCCCAATGCCAATATGAGGACAGCGATTAAGATAGCCAAACACAGCTAAGCCTTGACGCACCACAATCACTTCTCCTATTGGAGAGCGAAAGCCACGCGCATCGTTATCGGGTATATCAGCAAGAGGGCATAATCTAAACATGATGTTTTATTTTTTTAGTAAGTCTTGGTATTGCTCGGTGTTAAGGCGCGGCCCAAATTGACTCACCACTTGTGCCGAGACTTTTGATGCTAAGCATCCACAGTCAGCTAATGGCCAGCCTTGACTTAAACCATACAAAAAAGCCCCTGCAAAGGCATCGCCCGCGCCGTTGGAGTCTAGCGCAGTCACTGGAAAAGGAGCAATAGCTATTTGTTGCCCATTGTTGCTAATAATTGCGCCTTTACTACCACAAGTAATCGCTAATAACGGACTAAGCTTGTGTAGTGCGCTAATCGCTTCGTTTAAGTCTTGGCTATTTGCCCATAAATTGGCTTCGTGTTCGTTGCAAAACAAAATATCCACACCGTCGGCTAACATATCAACAAGGCCATCACGCGCATATTGCACCATCGCAGGGTCAGAAAAAGTCAACGCAGTTTTTATGTTTTGAGCTTTAGCTAAGGTTCGAGCTGAGGCAACGGCATGACGTGCCGATGTAGAGGTGGCTAAATAACCTTCGATATACAAATAACGCGCTCGGTTAAGTGCCTCTAAATCGAGTTCTTGCGGGCTAAGTTCGGCGGTAATTCCCAAAAAAGTGTGCATGGTACGTTCGGAGTCTGGTGTAACCATCACCACACAAGTACCTGTAATACCTTCTTTTACTTGGGCGTGATGTGGTGCGCTAACCCCTGCGGCGCGTAAGTCGTGTAAATAAAAGTCGCCGTTATTATCGTGAGCTACTTTGCAGGCATAAAATGCACTACCACCTAAAGCGGCAAACGCAATCACACTGTTAGCGGCCGAACCACCAGAGGCACGTTTGGCACAACTAAACTGTTGATTAAGTGCGCTAATTAATTGTTGCTGTTGTGCTTGATCAATCAGTGTCATTTGTCCTTTTTGAATATTTTGTGCTTGTAAAAAATCATCATTTACAAGGTATTCACTATCAACTAAGGCATTTCCAATGGCGTATAAATCAAAAGACATGAGAGTTTCCTAATAATAAAAGCGGTCTTTGTTTTGGCTTTCTCCCTCTCCTGTGGGAGAGGGCTAAAAAATCTAATCAACTAAAACCAACCAATAACCCGTTTTAATTTGCTCACATAACCATTGCACATTAAGGCTATGGTTTAAATAAGTGGTTAAGTTGGTGGCGGTGAGTTGGGTGTTATCTGCGAGTAGAGCAACAAATGCGCCATCAACACCTTCATCAATACAAATTTCTTCACCATTAACATATAAGCGTTGTGCATGACCTTGTTCGCCCACATACACAAAACGAGAAGCAGGGTCTCTACATAAAACTGCGCCCTCGGCTAAGGCTTGCTGTAACTCATCAGGCGTGACTTTTTCGCCCATCGGTTCGTAGTCTTCGTATTTGGCTTCACTTAAAAACGGTGCAAGGGCAGTCGCTAACAGCTCAGGTGTATTAAGCAGTGCTAATACTTGTTGCTGTAGCTGCTGTAGATGTTTAGGGTTAAGCCAAGAGCCATTTTTTTGTGCTTGTAAATCAATGTCTTGATAGAGTGCTTCTGCACCTGTTTCTTCTAAGGCAGTATCTACAATGTGTTCAAGGGCATGGCTTAAAGCAGGGGCTCTAAAGCCAAAAGAAAAGGTTAAACATTCATTTTGTGCAACACCATAATGGGCTAATTTGGGCGGCACATATAACAAGTCACCTGCATTAACGACTTCATCAAAAGTCACTGGCATATCTTGTAAAATACGCAGTTTGGTGTCTTCTACAAAAGCACTATCTTTGCCACAAAACTCGCCTAATTGCCAACGACGCTGACCGCTACCTTGCACCAAAAATACATCGTATTGGTCAAAATGCTTGCCCACCGAGCCTTGAGGCGCGGCGTAAGAAATCATCACATCATCGCGGCGCCAACTCGGAATAAAGCTAAAGTTTTGCCAAAAAGCGGCTAGTTCGGGCAAATAATGGTCAACCGCTTGCACTAATAACGTCCAATGAGTTTTGGGTAATTGTTTATATTGTTTAGATGTAAACGCGCCTTTGCGGACTTCCCATGGTTTTTTGCCGTCTTTTTCTAAAATAATGCGTGATTCGGCACTGTCTTCTTGGGCTAAAGAAAGTAAGTCTTCTTTTTCGACTAAATACGCCATATCAGCAAAGGCATTACGCACTAATAAAGGCTTTTTTTGCCAATAATCGCGTAAAAACTCTTCGGCAGTTAATCCGCCTAAATAGGTTAAAGGGATATTAGTTGCAGTCATGTTGTGGTCTCTATAATTTCATTGTGGGATAGACAGTTTGCAGCGTGTTTATTAAGCAGTTGTCAAAAATATCGCTTTCAATAGGCGTAATGGCAGCAGGAATTTGTTTTTCGAGTCGGCCATAAAGTGCGAGTAAATACTGATCTAAATCTTCTTGGGACGGAATCATCTCACTTTCTAAAACATTGGTTTTTAAGTGTAATAATTCATCAATTTGTTCTTTAATGTCGCCATTGGGCAAAAAGCGTTGTACTAATTCTTGAAAACGCATTGGCGGTTGTGCGCCATCTTCAATAACCCATTGAGCCGCCAATAATGCCCTAAACATATACAAATAGTTTTTTAGACGAATATCGTTGCCCATGACAAGGCGGTTAATGTTTGGCCGCGCCATTGATAAATAATGATGACAAGAAGATATAGGCAAAAAAGCCTGTTGCGCTAGGTCTTGTAAAGGTTTGATTGCCGCGTGTTGTTTATAAATAATGGGGGACGATAACCATTCCATTAAGGCAGGATTAGATTTACGCAATAGCCCCAATGCTTTTTTAATATCCCAACCATTAATGTCGAGTAAGCCATTAATCGGTTCTTCAATCACATCACGCTTATCAAATACCCTAATATAAGCCGAGGGTTTGTGGGCATAAATAAAGCGCACGTCATAGTCGCTGCCGGGCGAGGCAAAGCCCCACGCGCGGCTACCTGATTCACACGCCCACAAAATAGTGACGTTGTGTTGTTGCTCTATACGACTAAGGTTGTTGAGGATAGTTTGGTGCATGGCCATAGTGACGGTATTCAATATTTTGTTTACTAAACGCGTATCTTAACTTATTCTTGAGCGGCTTGTTATTTTACCTCCATATAAGTTGATACATATCAGCAGTTTTATGAGGTTAATAATAAAGCAGAGATGAATAGCAAATAGTTATTCGGGTTTATTGATGCAGATATAGCATTATCTGTTTTTAGGAAAATGAGAAATGACAATTAAATTAGTTGGTGTGTTAGCAGTTGTAATGTTAAGCGGCTGTGCCGTTGTATCCTCTCCTGTTGGTAATGGTGCATTATTTACATCGGTAAAAGGACCTATAGTTGCCACAGATTCATCGGCAGCCAGTAAAACAGGCGAAGCTTGTGCGCAAAATATTTTAGGCTTTGTGGCCAGTGGTGATGCCTCTATTGTTGCCGCTAAAAAAGCAGGTAATATTAGTAAAGTAGCAAGTATTGACCATAACTCTGTTTCATTCTTGGGGGTATATTCTCAATTTTGCACACAGGTAACTGGCGAGTAATATTGTAATAGTATAGGGCTTATGCTTAAAGCATAAGCCCTATATGTCATATCAAACCGCTTTGGCTTGTGCGTCAGCATTACCAATATAGTTAGCTGGCGTTAATGCCGCCAAAGACGCTTTGGCTTCTTCGGGCAAGTTTGCCATTTCTGGTGTGGCCAAAAAGCCTTGAATATCGGCAGAGGTAATCACTTTGCCACGGGTAAAGGCTTTAAGTTTTTCGTAAGGCTCGCTAATGCCATAACGACGCATCACTGTTTGAATTGGTTCGGCTAACACTTCCCACGCATTATTTAAATCATCGGCAATACGTGTAGGATTAATTTCTAATTTACCAATGCCTTTTAACGCGGCTTCGTAAGCAATTAAGCTATGAGCCAAACCAACGCCTAAGTTACGCAATACCGTAGAGTCGGTTAAATCACGTTGCCAACGCGAAATAGGCAATTTTTCGCCCAAATGTGCCAAAATAGCATTGGCTAAACCTAAGTTGCCTTCGGAGTTTTCAAAATCAATCGGGTTAACCTTGTGCGGCATGGTGGACGAACCCACTTCACCATCTTTTAGGCGTTGTTTAAAGAAGCCTAAAGAAATATAACCCCATACGTCACGGTTAAAATCAATCAAAATGGTGTTAAAGCGTTTAATCGCATCAAACAACTCAGCTATATAGTCGTGTGGCTCAATTTGCGTGGTGTAGGGGTTAAAGTTTAAACCTAATTCTTCAATAAAAGCTTGTGCATTGGCTGCCCAATCAATAGTAGGATAGGCCGATAAATGCGCGTTATAATTACCTACTGCACCATTAATTTTGCCTAAAATCTCTACCTCTTTGACTTGCTTAATTTGACGAGCTAGACGATAAGCTACGTTGGCCATTTCTTTGCCCAAAGTAGTTGGCGACGCGGTTTGACCATGAGTACGCGATAACATCGGTAAGTCGGCATAACGATGCGCTAATTGACGAATCGCTTCATAAACTGCCGTCATTTGCTCAAGGGTAATATCACGACCTGCCTTAAGCATTAAGCCATGACTTAAATTGTTAATATCTTCTGAGGTACAAGCAAAATGAATAAATTCAGTCACAGCCGCTAATTCTGGGTTTTGAGCAGCTTTGTCTTTTAAAAAATATTCCACGGCTTTCACATCGTGGTTAGTAATACGCTCTTTGTTTTTAATCCACTGGGCATCTTCTTCACTAAACTGTGTGATTAACGCATCAAGAGCCGCTGTGGTTTGTGACGAAAATTCGGGGACTTCGTTAATTTGTGGATGTTTGCTGAGTTGTTGTAACCAACGAACTTCTACCGTGACTCGCGCACGAATTAAACCAAACTCACTAAACCAAGGGCGAAGGCTGTCGGCTTTGCTGGCATAACGGCCATCAATAGGAGAAAGGGCAGTGAGGGTTGTTAACATCGTGCGCTCCAAAATAAGCTGATTTTTCAAAGCGCGAATAATAAAGGATTTAGACTCAAGGTGCATCTTTTGTGTGAAATGACGTACTATTGAATGCAGTGTTAATAATAAAAAGGGCGATAACATGACAGGTTTTAAAGATTACACCAATTATGATGCTTTAGGTTTGGCAGAATTAGTTAAAGCAGGCGCGGTAACGCCAACACAACTTTTAGAAGAGGCGATTAAACGCCGCAATCAGGTTAATCCGCATATCAATGCTATTGTGCATAATATGGATCAATTGGCTTATGACACGATTGCTCAAGGTCTGTCACAAGGGACTTTTGCAGGCGTTCCATTTTTGATTAAAGACTTACTTGCCGCTTATGCAGGTGTTCCCATGACAAATGGAAGTCATGCTTATAAAGATTATGTGCCTAATTACGACAGCGAAATGGTTAAACGCTATAAAGCAACAGGCGCAGTAATTTTTGGTAAAACCAATACCCCAGAATTAGGCTTGATGGGGGTTACTGAACCTACATTACATGGTGCAACCCGAAACCCGTGGCATTTACAACGCACATCGGGTGGATCAAGTGGGGGAGCGGCAGCAGCGGTGGCAGCAGGTATTGTACCAATGGCCGCAGGTGGCGATGGTGGTGGTTCCTTGCGTATTCCTGCCTCGTGCTGCGGTTTAGTAGGTTTTAAACCAAGTCGTGGCCGTAATCCTTATGGTCCTGCAATGGCTGAACCGTGGTTTGGTCAAGTACAAGAAGGCGTGATTAGCCGTTCGGTACGTGATAGCGCCGCGATGTTAGATGCCACACATGGGCGTGATATTGGCGCACTGTACGATGCACCTGCTATTAAAGGCACGTTTTTGGCTCAGGTGAGTAAATCGCCAAAAAAATTAAAAATTGCCTATAGCGCACAGTCTTTATTGAGTGAGACAGAGTTAGACATAGAATGTGTCAATGGTTTGCTTAGCACCGTGTCTTTATTAAAAGACTTAGGTCATGACGTAGTAGAAGCCACACCGCCGCTTAATAAAAAACAATTGGCTGATGGTTATTTGTTACGCGTTGCCGCCGCAACGGCAGGAGATGTGTTTAATGCCAAAGATATTATTGGCCGCGATATTACATTAGCCGATTTTGAAACCGAAACGTGGGCTTTAGCTCGTTTGGGGCAGTCTTTTACCGCCTTAGATTTAGACAATGCCAATAGAATGCTGTATCAACAAGTGCGTGTTTTTGAAACATGGATGCAAAATTACGATGTATTTTTAACGCCTACCTTAGCCGCGCCTCCTATTGAATTAGGCGGTTTTAGATTGCAAGGTTTAGAACGCTTATTAGCACCCATTGCCAAGCGCATTAAATTGGGTGGTTTGGTGCATTATTTACCTATATTAGACCATTTAGCGCAACAAAACTTTCAGTGGGTTGTGTCAACACCTGTGATGAACATTACAGGAAATCCCTCGGTTTCTTTACCGTTACATTGGTCAAACGAAGGTTTACCTGTAGGCATGATGTTTACCTCACGTTATGGTGACGAAGCCACATTATTTAAGCTGGCAGGACAATTAGAACAAGCTAAACCGTGGTTTAATAAACGTCCCACTATATTTGCAGGTTATTAAACGATGACATGGCGTGTTTGGTGTTTAGGCTTGTGTAGTTTGTGGTTGTCGGGTTGCCAGTCAATGAGCTATTACGGCCAAAATATAAAAGGCCAGTGGCAAATTTTGAGTCAGCGTCAATCCTTGCAAAAAGTAATTAAACAGCCACAAACACCGCCTAAGTTGGTTAAACAATTACAAACCATTCAACAAATACGCCAGTTTACATTTGCCTATCAAGGGACAATATGACACCTATGTTGATATTAAACGCTCATATGCTATGTGGTCGGTGGCGGCTACGCCTGAATTATCACTAACGTCTAAAACATGGTGTTATTGGGGCGTGGGCTGTTTGGGGTATCGCAGTTTTTTTGAGGAGTCGTTAGCACAGCAATTTGAAGTACATTTAAAAGAGCAGGGTTATGATACGCATTTAAGCCGTGTAACGGCCTATTCTACCTTGGGGTGGTTTAGAGACTCGGTGTTTAGTAGTTTTGTGTATAAGCCCGAAGCCGAACTAGCCGAATTGTTGTTTCATGAGTTAGCACATCAAGTGGTATATGCCAAAGATGACCCTGTTTTTAATGAAAGTTTTGCTGAAGTCGTGGCCGAAGAAGGCTTAAAACGTTATTTAGTAGGACGAAACGAAGGTTTGGAACGTATTGCCTTACGCAAACAGCGGCAACAACAATTTGCCGAATTGGTGTTGGATTATCGGCAACAATTACACAAAGTGTATCTCTCTAAGCTCTCGGCCGCCGAACAGCGTGTGGCTAAACAACAATTATTTTTAGCCTTGCAGCACAGTTATCAGCAATTAAAAATAGAGCAATGGCAAGGCTTTACAGGTTATGACACATGGTTTTTGAGTTTAAGTAATGCCAAACTCAACAGTGTGGCCGTGTATAATAGTCTTATTCCTGCTTTATCTGCCTTATTAGTGAGTGTTAATTTGGACTTAGTTCGTTTTTATCAACAATGTCAGCAATTGGCCTCATTGCCGCGCCAACAACGCCATCAAATTTTGCAAAAAATGTTAGACGATACAGGAACTACAAAGTGATTGAGTTAGCAGCTTTTAAAGAACATCGCGTCATTTTGGCCTTTAGTGACTACTTAAAATCGGTGGGCATTAGCAACAGTATTGAGGCAGAGCCAGACCGTTTTGCATTGATTTTACACAAACAAGAAGATGTAGAACGTGCTGAAAAAGAATTAAATATTTTTTTGCAAAACCCTCAAGCGTCACGTTATTGGCAAGCCTCATGGCACACAGGCCAAGTTATTAAGCAAAAAATTGACACCGACAGTGTTGGTTTAAAAGAGATGCTTGCGCATTTATGGGCGCGTTCGGGGGTATTAACCTTATCTATTGCACTTATTTGTATGGTTGTTTATGGCCTATTAGTAGTGTTAGGCAAGCCAGTGTTTGATGCTTTAAGCTATCCGCAAGATATTAAACACACCTATGAGTATTGGCGTTTAATTACGCCCGTTTTTTTACATTTTAGTGCCATGCATATTATTTTTAATTTAATTTGGTGGTGGGACTTAGGCGGCCTAATTGAGCGCACACAATCTAAAATGCAGCTATTTGGTATCTTTTTAGCCACTGCATTATTAAGTAATTTTGGCCAGTCCATTGCTTTTGGAAATGCCAATAATTTTGGCGGCTTATCGGGCGTGGTGTATGGTTTGTTGGGTTATATTTGGCTGTATCCTTTGGTTAATCCACGTGTTGGTTTTAGGCTTAATCCTGCGATTGTTATTTTTATGGTCGGTTGGTTGGCTGTAGGTTATAGCGGTATTTTAGATGGGATATTTGGAAAAATGGCTAATGATGCACACTTAATTGGTTTGCTAACGGGTGTAATTTTAGGCTGCGTTTTTGGTTTACTACATCGTATGACGGATGATAATTTGAAATCCTCTTAGAAGCTAGAAGCGGCATTATTTAAAGCAAGTTTAGCCCCCTTGCTTTTTTTAGTCGTACTATATTAGAATGATAATCATTATTATTTACATTATCTTTGTGGTGTGTGTTGGCTAAAGCATCTTTGTTAAAGCGGTTGTATCAGTGGCATTGGATTAGCTCAGCGATTTGCTTGGTAGGGATTTTATTGTTTAGTGTAACGGGTATTACCTTAAATCATGCGGCACAAATTGAAGCAAAGCCTAAAATAGAGCTGACGCAAACAGCAACGCCTATAAAAATAAATAAGCAATTACAACAGCTTACTCAAACATCATCCCCTGTATTGCCAAAAAACATTGAGCAATGGTTGCGTACGCAACATGGTATTCGTTTGAGTGATGAGTCCCAACTCGAATGGTCAGCCGATGACGTTTATATTTCTTTGCCAAAAGCAGGCGGTGACGCATGGGCGCGTTTTTCGTTAACCGATGCGCAGTTTGAATATGAGTCAACCAGTCGTGGCCTAGTTTCTTTGTTTAACGATTTGCATAAAGGCCGACATACAGGTGTGGCGTGGCAATGGTTTATTGATATTTTTGCGTTGGCGTGTTTGGTTTTTTCGTTAACGGGCTTTTTTATTTTACAGCAGCACGCCCGTCGTCGACCGATGGTGTGGCCATTAGTGGGGGCAGGTTTAGTTGTTCCTGCGTTATTAGTGGTGTTTTTTGTGCATTTTTAGGAGTAGTTATGAAGCAATTTTTTTACGGTGCATTTTTAACACTTAGCTTAATAGCCACCGTTAAGGCAGCAGAGTTAAATGTGAGTCTGCAAATTCCTGCCTTAAATGTCGCCGAATATCATCGCCCTTATGTGGCTGTTTGGTTAGAAAATGATAATCAGCAATTTGTGGCTAATTTGTCGGTTTGGTATGACCTCAAAAAGCGTGATAACGGTGGCACAAAATGGCTTAAAGATTTACGTCAATGGTGGCGTAAAAGTGGACGTGAGCTAACGATGCCAATAGATGGTGTCTCGGGTGCAACACCTAATGTGGGTGAGCATCAATTGGTTTTTAGCGATAAAAATACGCCTTTAAATAAATTGACAGTAGGCCATTATCAGTTGGTGGTAGAAGCTGCGCGTGAGGGTGGTGGGCGCGAAGTGTTACGTATTCCTTTTGATTGGCAAAATAAAAAAGCGAGTCAAGGTGCGGCACAAGGTCAAGAAGAATTAGGCAAAGTTACTGTATTGGTTAAGCCTTAAGGAGTATTTGTAATGTTAATTAAAAAGACAGTCGTTGCTTGTGCGTTGTTAGTGGCGGTGACTCAGGTTCATGCTCATCGGCAATGGTTATTACCTTCGAGTACACAAATTGATGCCAAAGAAGCATGGGTGACCATTGATGGTGCGGTGTCTGAAAACCTATTTGATTTTGATACCAACGCTTTAGCCTTGGATAATCTGCAAATTGTTGCGCCTGATGGCAGTTTGTTAAGCCCATCCAATAGCGTAACAACAAAATTTAGGAGTTCGGCAGATATTAAGTTAGCGCAAAAAGGCACGTATAAAATAAGTCAAAGCTCACAAAATATCATGGCAACGTATACCTTAAACGGTGAGTCAAAACGATGGCGTGGTACAGAAGAAAATATGACTCAGATACCAAGCGCAGCTAAAGATATTAATGTGTCACGCACTTTTACTCGTTTAGAAACCTATGTCACGGTTGATAAGGCCACAAATAGTGTACTTAGCATGACAACAGGGCAAGGTTTAGAGTTGTTGCCCTTAAATCATCCTAACGAGCTGTTTAGTAAAGAAAGTACCCGTTTTAAGGTGTTATTAGATGGTAAGCCTTTGGTTAATCATATGGTTTCAATTATTGCAGGTGGTGTGCGTTATCGTGGCATTTTGGGTGAAATAACTGCTGTTAGTGATAAAAATGGTGTGATTGAAGTCACGTGGCTCAATGCAGGTATGTATTACTTAAAAATAACTTATCCGCAAGCAGACGAGATGTTAGTCGATGGCAAACGCCCAGCCATGCCCACCAAACGTTATAACTATGCACTTACGGCGGAAGTGCTAGCTCAATGACTTCTTACATGTAATATATTGTTGTAAATATAAATGATAATTGTTATCATTTGAATATTCTAGCCAGTTTTATAACCAGCCAATCCTGTAAGTCCTACTATCTAGGGGTATTGCGCTGTGTCGATGATTATTTCCCGTAAAAACACCACTTTATTAACTTCATCAATGATGACTGTTGTTAGTAGTTTGGCAATTCCTGTTGTGTATGCTCAAGAAGCACCCGTTTTAAATGAAGTTAAGATTCAGGCTGCATTAGATGTACCGTATAAAGCCGAAAAGTCGGCTTCTTCTAAACTCACACAAGCTTTAGTTGATACACCTAAAACGGTACAAGTATTAAAAAAAGAAATGTTAAAAGAGCAAGGCTCAGCTTCCTTAATGGAAGCATTGCGTAATACGTCGGGCATTACCATGCAGTTAGGTGAAAATGGCAACACGGCGGCTGGTGATACCTTTCAGATGCGTGGTTTTTCGGGGCAAAGCTCAACATTTGTCGATGGTGTCCGTGACTTGGGCGCGGTATCCAGAGATGTGTTTAATATTGAGCAAGTGGAAGTGGTTAAAGGCGCAGGCGGTGCAGATGTTGGACGTGGTGCAAGCGCAGGTTATATCAATTTGATTTCTAAGCTACCGACTTTAGAGCAAGCTAATGATATTATCTTGAGCGTAGGTACAGCAGACAAAAAGCGTTTGACTATAGATAGTAATAGTGTTGTTAATGATCAGCAATTCTCAATTTGACTTTTCACCCTGTTTTTGGTCTTGCAGGAGGGAT
>ERZ724520.63-NODE-63-length-52196-cov-5.253006_pt1 | contig 52196 bp, 44 predicted proteins | sample MGYA00376053_ERZ724520 | MGnify/ENA primary metagenome ERZ724520 (study PRJEB28724, sample SAMN07190886) | activated sludge metagenome | isolation source: activated sludge of sewage treatment plant in Hong Hong | place: USA: Christiansburg, Virginia | collected...
ATGTTGCAACCGGTATAAAAAATAACACACTGGACATTGATGTGTCTGTGTACCCAAATCCAACATCAGATGCTGTAAACATCTCTGTTGTTTCAAGAAAGAAATTCACGGGATTAATCTCCGTTGTAAACATTCTTGGTCAAATTCTTTCGGAAGAAAGAATCTTTAATGCATATACATCGAATTTCAAGTTCGACGTAAATACATTTTCAACAGGCAGTTACTTCATTTCGTTACGAGATGAAGAAGGCAACCAGGAAGTATATAAGTTTACAGTTAGGTAACTAACTGTAAACATCAAAAAAACTTTTCAATCTTTTTCATCTCTAACGTCAGCCGGTTCATTTTTGAGCCGGCTTTTTATTTCGCAAAATTTACTCCAAGAGCGATTTACAGAATCGTCTCATTGTCGCAATGACTACGTGGTACTGGGTTGTATACATAAAAACAGCCTAATGGCTGTTTTTATTTTTTATATTTTGCGTCGTAAATCTCAATTGATTCTTTAATATTTGCAATGGCGACATCTTTGTCGTAAATTCCATTAATAGTAACAGCACCTTTTTCACCTTTTTTGAGTTCTTTATTTAAACTGTTTAATCCACCTGCGCCATAAAAAATATTGTTATCTAAAGAGCAGATTGCCCACCAAATTCCTGTTTCTTCTTTTTCTAAATCTGCGAAAAATTTCATTTGCGCTTTGGTATCTTCAAGAGTTTGGTAACTTACTCCATAATATTTTATTATTTCAGGGTCTGAAAGTCCTTTGAAAACATTTTCTAAGTCACTTTTAATAAATTGTCTTAATAGAAGTCTTTCCGTTTTGATTATTGTAAACTCAAATGCTTTCATTTCAATTTAAATCTATTCTGATGCACTTGCCACCAAACGTACCACTAATATTCACTTATTTTTTCCAATACTTGTCGAATTAATTTATCGGTAGCGCCATGTGGATCTTTACTGAAGGTGCCATCTACCCGGTTGGCTAATATGGCATTACACGATAAGGCATGATGCCCAAATATTTTACTCAATCCATAAATAGCAGATGTTTCCATTTCCATATTCGTAAATTTTCTTCCTCCAGGTAAATGAATGGCAGATAATTCATCTATATATTTTTTGTCTTTTGGTGCAATGCGCACCGTCCGTCCCTGTGGACCATAAAAACCACAATTTGTCAATGTAACTCCTTTGCGCATATCCTTTGCTATGTTGTTTAATAAAATATCAGAACCTTTTGCGATAACAGGATGCACACCCAAATTTTTGACAATCGGAAGAATAGGCTCTAAGAATTTTTTATCTTCTTCAGAGGTTTCAAAATTATAAAATCCTAACAAGCCATCTAAGCCAATACCATATTCGCTAACTAAAAAACTATCTATTGGAATATCATGTTGCAAGGAACCACAAGTTCCAATTCTTATAAGGTTTAATGTTCTTAATTTATTCTTTGGCAAACGGGTTTGTAAATCCATATTTACCAATGCGTCTAATTCATTTATTACAATATCAATATTATCTGTACCAATTCCGGTAGAAAGACAAGTCAGGCGTTTGTTGCCGATATATCCGGTATGCGAAACAAATTCTCGTTTTTGTTTTTTGATTTCTATTTTATCAAAATATCGGGAAACCTCTTCCACTCTGTCGGGATCGCCCACCAAAAAAATAGTATCAGAAATATCTTCTGGTAATAAATTCAAATGATAAATACTGCCATCTGGATTTAAAATTAATTCACTTGCTTCTATTTGCATATCATTATTTTATATAGCAAAATACGAATTATTATCAAATGTTGTTAAAATACGGAAGAAACAAATATTCAATCTTTTATCTAAAATAATTACACTTCTTTTTACTGCCGACATATTGTATTTTTGACACCCATGCAAACGTCTCAGCAATTACTGAAACATTATTTTGGATACGATACATTTCGCTATCCACAGGAAGAAATTATCCAATCTGTATTGGACGGAAAAGACACGCTGGCATTGTTGCCTACCGGTGGAGGAAAGTCCGTTTGCTTTCAAATTCCTGCATTAATGAAAGAGGGAATCTGTATTGTTGTATCGCCTTTGATAGCTTTAATGAAAGATCAAGTAATGCAATTAAAAAAGCGCGATATTAAAGCGGCAGCAATCTTTTCAGGGCTTTCTTATTCGGAGATAGATATTATTTTGGATAACTGCCAATTTGGATATTATAAATTTTTATACGTATCGCCAGAGCGTCTAAAAACGGAGATTTTTATCGAACGATTTAAGCGAATGAATGTAAATCTTATTGCCGTGGATGAAGCGCATTGTGTGTCGCAGTGGGGATATGATTTTCGTCCACCGTATTTAGAAATTGCAGAAATAAAAAAATTCCATCCTTCTGTTCCGATAATTGCATTAACAGCCTCTGCAACGCCCACCGTTCAAAATGATATTACAGACAAACTGCAATTAAAGAAAGCTACCATCTTTAAAAAATCCTTTTTACGCAATAATCTGAGTTTTGTAGTAAGACGTGAAGAAGCAAAATATCCTAAATTATTAGATATTATTCAAAAGCTGAAAGGCAGCGGAATGGTGTATGTGCGCAACAGAAATAAAACCAAAGATGTGGCAGAATATCTAACAAAAAATAAGATAAATGCCGATTTTTATCATGCAGGTTTATCTACGCAGGAGCGAAATACCAAACAAGAAAATTGGATAAATAATAAAACTCAAGTTATAGTATGCACCAATGCTTTTGGAATGGGAATAGATAAACCCAATGTGCGTTTTGTGGTTCATTTGGATATTCCCGAAAGCTTGGAAGCTTATTATCAGGAAGCGGGAAGAGCAGGCAGAGACGGTAAATTATCTTATACAGTAATGCTTTTTACCCAATCTGATATTGATTATTTATGGGAGAAAAATATCGCCAAATTTCCACCGATGGATGTTGTAAAAAATATATACAATGCCGTTTGTAATCACCTGGGAATAGCTGTTGGCAGTGGCAAAATGCTTACGTATGATTTTGATATGAGTGATTTTTGTACACTTTTTAAATTAGATGCAACAACGGTGTATAATTGTCTTAAAATTTTACAACAGGAAAATTATATGCAATTGAGTGAAAGCATTTACATGCCGTCTAGAGCTATTTTTAAAATTGATAGTTTAAATTTATATAAATATGAAGTAGCCAACTCCTCTTATTCTGCTATCATAAAAGCATTGTTGCGAATGTATGGCGGAATTTTAGATCATTATATAAAAATTAGTGAATCGCAGATAGCCAGAGTAATTAATATAACAGAAACCGAAGTAGTAAAACAATTGAAATTTTTACAACGCAGCAAGATTCTTACTTATATTCCAGCGAACGATAAGCCAACTATTTTGTTGTTAAACGAACGACTGCACGATAATAATTTACGTATTGATACAAAATATTTACAACAAAGAAAACAAGTTATAGAAACTCAGTTGAAAGCGATGATTTATTTTGTAGAACAATCAAAAATCTGTCGTCAAACTATTATTTGCAACTATTTTGGAGAAAAGGATGTTGAGAAATGTGGCAAGTGTGATATTTGTTTGGAAGAAAAGAAAAAGTTAGAAGCTAATGAAGAATTTAAAAAAATAAAAGAATACATTTTATTAAAAACAAATGATAATTGGGTAAAAATAGATGATATATTGCCTAAAAATGCGCATTTTACATTGCAATTATATAAAGAGGTTATCCGATTTATGTTAGATGAAAAACTATTGCAAACAAATGAAAAAAACGAAATAAAAAGTGTCTAATTCAACTATTATTTGTACAGTAACAAATGACTTGGTGCACGACCAGCGTATGCAGCGCATTTGTTCTTCTTTGCAAAAAATGAATTTTTCAACACACTTGATAGGACGAGTATTAAAAGATTCAACACCATTAGAAAAAAAAATATTTTCACAAAAAAGATTAAAATGTTTTTTTAATAAAGGCTTTTTATTTTATGCAGAATATAATATTCGCTTATTTTTTTTCTTGTTGTTTCATTCATTTGATATTGTTTGCGGTTGCGATTTAGACACACTTCCTGCAGCGTTTTTTGCAGCCAAAATAAAACGAAAAAAAATTGTGTATGATGCACATGAATATTTCCCCGAAAGCCCTGAATTAATTGGTAAACCGAACAAACAAAGTGTGTGGCTTTTTATCGAAAAATTATTAGTACCAAGGGTGGATGGATTATATACAGTATCCAATTCTATTGCTCATTTATTTAATAAAAAATACAAAGTGAATTGTAAGTTAATTCGCAACTTACCCTTAAAAAATAAGAATCAAAAAAACATAGCATTGCCAATAAATCAACGACCCATTTTATTGTATCAAGGTGCTGTAAATATTGGTCGTGGATTAAATGAAATGTTATTGGCAATGTTGAAAATAGAAAATGCAGAATTTCACATAGCAGGCAGTGGCGATGAATTTGAGAATATACAAAAGCATATTCACGAATTGAAATTGGAACATAAAGTAAAATTATTAGGAAAGAAAACACCCGAAGAATTAAAAACAATTACACAACAAGCATACATTGGAATTAATTTATTGGAAAATCGTGGATTGAGTTATTATTATTCATTAGGCAATAAAACATTTGATTATATACAAGCGGGCATTCCGCAAGTTTTAATCGGATTTCCCGAATATATCGCATTGAACAAACAATACAATATTGGCTTGATAGTAGATGAGCTAAAAGCAGAACAAATAATAAATACTATCCAGCAATTATTGAACGATAAAGAATTGTATAAACGCTTGCAACTAAATTGTCAGAAGTCGAGAAATGCATTGTGCTGGGAAAAGGAAGAAGATAAATTGATTGAAATTTACCAACAAGTAAGTAAGAGAAAATAAAAAATATGTCGTCAGAAAATTCACCTCTTATATCAAAATCGCTCAACATTGTTTGTTTGGATGTGCCTTTCCCAGCTGATTATGGAGGCGCAATAGAAGCGTTTTATAAATTAAAATCATTCAGCGAATTAGGTGTAAAAATTTACTTGCACTGTTTTGTATATGGCGACAGAAAACCGCAAGAATATTTGAATCAACTTTGTGAAAAAGTCTATTATTACCCAAGAGAAAGAAGTATAAAATACTTATTTTCAAATACGCCGTTTATAGTGAAATCCCGCAGGAATGTTGATTTGCTGAACAACTTGCGAAGCAATGATTTTCCCATTCTGTTTGATGCCACACATACTACCGGTTTTTTGAATCATCCTGATTTAAAGGATAGGAAAAAAATAGTTCGTTTGCATAATATTGAATGGATTTATTATCGCATTTTATTAGATTCTTCATTTAGCATTAAAGAAAAATTTTTCTATTTTTCTGAATATAAAAAACTAAGAGAGTATGATGCTGTTTTAAAAGAGGCAGCGATTTTATCTTGTTTATCGCAATCAGATGAAGAATATTACCGTGAAAAATTTCCAGAAAAAAATATAAGTTTGGAATGTGTATTTCATGAAAATAAAACAGTAACAAGCAAAGCAGGTAAGGGAAATTACATTTTATATCATGGCAATTTATCGCTGTTGGATAATTATCAAATCATTTTTCAACTCTTAAAAAATGAATTGAAAGATTGCCAATATCCAATTATTCTTGCAGGAAAAAATCCAGACAAATCCTTGTTTGACTTAATTAAATCCAGGCCAAATATTCAAATTATTGCAAATCCTTCCTCTGTCGAGATGCAAGCATTATTGCAAGAAGCACATATCTGTTTGGCTATTGCAAAAAATCCGTCAGGCGTAAAATTAAAATTGATAAACTCTCTTTTTGCTACTCGTTTTGTCGTTAGTAATGAAAATGCGTTAGCTGGCAGCGGTTTGGATGATTTATGCATGGTGCCGACTTCTGAAGATTTTGCAACTATCATCAATACGCTGATGCAGCAATCATTTGATGATTCACAAATACAACATAGAAAACAAATTTTGGAAGAGAAGTATAACAATAGCAGCAATGCAAAGAAATTAATAAATCATATCTTTGGTTTAGATTTAAATATCTCCAATGAAATATAAAAACCTTTTCATAGTATTAGTCATAGCATTTATTGCGTTATTGCTTTTTGTACTATATACGGGCAAAACTCCACCGCCATCACCTATTGCAAAAACGACGTTGATGGAAGTCTTTCCAGAACAATTAAGAACAGGAAAAGTAGAAATAAAATTACATTTTAAAGGACAAGTAACAATAGTTAGCTATTTTAAATCTTGGTGCAGAGATTGCAGACGCGAATTGCCCGAATTAGCAGCATTACAAAATACAGTAGGTGAAAATAATTTGAAAGTGATTTTAATTACAGATGAAGCAGCAGATGCCGTTGCTGTTTACATAGATGCTACTAAAACAAATTTCCCTATTTATCACTCAGTACAAAGCTTGGATGAGTTGGGTATTAAACGCTTTCCGACAACATATCTATTAGATAAAAATGCTGAAGTAGTAGCAGCCAAAGTAGAAGGCATTCGCTGGAATACTAAAAAAAATCAAGCGTTAATAAAATCTTTGAATCGTTAATTCAAACTTTCTTTTATGCGTTGCATAGAAGTTGGATACGATATTTTTGAAGTCCATCCTAAAAGTGTTTTTGCTTTTTCGGTTGAAACCAATCTGTTGGTCCCAGTAGCAATCGCAGATTTTTTTGCTAATGGTGGATTTTTTCCAAATAATGGAAATAAAATTTCTGCAATGGATGCCAATAAGAATGCAAGTGTAAACGGAATAGAATTACTAATTTTTTTCCCTTTCATTACACCTAAGTCTGTAAAATATTGCTTCCAGGAAACCTCCCAATCATCCATAAAGAAAAAGGTTTGATTGTGTGCGGCTTCTTTTGTCATACATAAAAAAATGCCATTAGCTAAATTTTCTGCATCTATCAAACAGGCGGGCTGTTTCCCGTGGTCAATTAATTTTAATCCCAATTTGGTATCCATTCTTTTCAATGGCTCCGTTACCCAAACACTGCCTTTGCCTATCACCGCAGTCGGACGAATGATAGTGTAGTATAGATTGTTTTTAGTACAAAAGTTTCTCACCAAAATTTCAGTATCAATTTTTACATCATCATAATGAATACCTGTTTTTTTCACAGGAACAGTTTCGTCTGGAATAATTTTATTCCTATCGATACTACTGGCAGCGCCTACAGAACTAACATAAATGAAATGCTGCACACCATTTTTTTTCGCATCTTTCAATAAATAATGGGTGGCATCATAATGCGCTGCATAAAATTGTTGCTTTGTTCCAAAATCCATTACCCGTGCTGCCGAATGAACAACTATTGCGCAATCTTTTGTAATGTTCTTAATGCTATTTTCATTAGAAATATCAGCATAACGCATTTCTATTCCTTGCTGTTTATATTCTTCTAAATTTCTATTAGAAAAATAGGTCCCACGTATGTCATTGTAATTATTTTGCAATAATACTTGCATCACATGGTTGCCAATCAATCCTGTAATTCCGGTGATAATAATTTTCATAAAATTAAATAATACCTAACGTTTCGGCAGTGTAAAAACTATTTTCATTCATTTTATATTGCAACCAATAATTTAGTGTATTCAAATAATTTGAATTATTTAAGTTGGTTTTTAAAAAATCTAACCACAATAAAGCAATGGTTGCTTCTGCAATATAAAATGCAATATCTCTAGAAGATGCTTCTAACGTTTCTTTGTTTTTAATATTTTTTATAAAAGAAAATAACGCATTTGTTTTTCTTTCAATAATTTCTTTTTGTTCAGTTAATTCTTGCGGTGCATTGATTAAATATTCATCAACAAAAACTTTAAACCCTTCTAATGTATTTTCTTTTTCCATAGAGCGCAACATATCCAATGATAACACATTAGTAGTTCCTTCCCATATACTCAATGTTTGTGTGTCGCGCAGCATTACAGGAATGCCCGTGTCTTCCAAATAGCCCAATCCACCAAACATTTCTATATGTTCAGACGCATATTTTATGGATTGTTTGGCGGTATATAATTTTGCCACAGGAGTTAAAATGCGCAATAATATTTTTTCTGTATCTGTTGCTTTATTGCAATCTTCTTTTCCTAATAATTGCGCTAAAAACAATCCAAACATCGTATTGGATTGGTAAGCCATTTCTAATTCACGCAAACTTTTTTTATGCAAGAGATGGTTTTCAATTTTCTTGCCAAAAGCAACCCGTTGTTTGCTATATTCTTTGCTTAATGCGTATGCTCTGCGTATGTAGGAAACAGCACTAATGGTGTTGTAAATTCGAGTTATATTAAAAAGAGTGGAAATAAGTCGAACTCCTTTTCCTTTTTCTCCAACCATTTTTGCTTTAGTACCTGTTAAAAGTAATTGTGCAGTAGGCAACGCACGTGTGCCCAATTTATCTTTTAATGCTTCTACTTCAATGCCGTTTAAACTACCATCTTGATGACGGATAGGCAAGTAAAATAAAGAAAGTGGCAATCTATCCGTGTCCGCATGTTCGGTAGAGGCTAAGGTAAAAGCCATATCTGCTGTGATGGCAGAAGTAAACCATTTGTGTCCATGCAATACATAATCATCCCCATTAGGCGTAGCAAATGTCATAGAGCGCGACACATCAGAGCCACCGCTTCGTTCGGTCATCCACTGTCCGCTGGTTTTAAAAGTAGTTGGATTGCGAGAAATAAGATATTGATAGGCATTTTCTTTTAACCAATCATCACCATATACTTCAATTAAACGAGCTGCACCGTCTGTCATAGCAAGAGGACAAGTAAAAATAGCAGAAGATGGCGTGTATAGATATAATTTTATAAATTGATACAACCTTGAAAATTCACCGTATTTGCGCTCGTATCCAATGGCAACTAAACCTTCTTCTGCGGCAGCTTTTTCTAAATTTTTCCAACCTTGCGCCACTTTTATTTCATCTATTCTTTTTCCCCAAGCATTGAATTGAGTGAGCGTAGGTTCGTTTTCTTGTGCATCTTTTGCCCATTCTAATAATTCACCCGTGGTTCGTTTTCCTAAGTTTTCTAAATCAGGAATTATTTCTTGTAATTTATCCGTAGGGAAATAGGTTTTTAAATAATCTTGTAAGAAAATATCGGCAGTAAATTCATTCGTAAGCTTTGGTATAGATTGAGTAAATCCAAAATATTTAGTATGCGTTGACATGACAGAAAATTTTATCTAAGGTAACAAAATCACCCGAATTTTTGAAGGATATTATGGAAGTCTGTTTCTGGTAATTCACAGGTTTTATTATGACAAACATAAAATAGTGTTTTGTTAGAAATATACCTTCCTTCTGTTAATGGCATTTTGCTTTCTTTAGTGCTTCCGGCAATTAATACATTAGGTAAATAATTTGTTTGAATTTGTTTTAAACTTTCTAAAGCATTTTCACCCATTACAACTAACTCTGTATTAAGATGCAAATGCATGTCTAAAACAATAGCCCAATTGGAATAAAAGGCTGGATTTTTTTGTGCTTCATTTAGTACATTATTCAACATAGTCCAACTGATTTTTTCGTATTCAACGTTGTCAAAATATTTGCCCAGCAATAAAAGACTTTTTGCCATAGCAGAGTTGGCAGCAGGAATTACATTATCGCTGCTGTCTATACATCGTGTGATTAATTTGGTGTCTATATCGGAAGTAATATAAAACATGCCATTTTCTTGGTTGTAAAAATGAGCCATCACATACTCATTAAAATGCAGTGCCTCTTGCAGATAAAATTCATTCAAAGTTATTTGATACATTAAAATTAAAGCCTCTATAAAAAAGGCATAATCTGGTAAAAATCCATTGATAGAGGAAGTATTATTTTTATAATTTCTGTCTAATCTGTAATCTTCTTTTTTGCAATTTTTTAAAATAAAATGTGTAATGTTTTCTGCTTTTTCTAAATAGTGTTTTTGGGAAAATGCTTTATAAGCATCGCACAAACCTTTAATGGCAAGTGCATTCCATTCGGTTAAGATTTTATCATCTGTAGCGGGTCGTATTTTTAAATTTCTTTTTTCTAATAAAATAGAATGAATGGTATTTAATTTTTGCTGAAATACTTCATTGCTGATTTGATATTTCTCCATGAAATACTCATGATCTTTTGTTCGGAATAATACATTTAAATCATGTTCAAAATTTCCACCTTTTTCGATATTATAAACATCAAAAAAGAAGGAAGCATCTTCGCCCAAAATAGTTACCAATTCATCATACGTCCAGCAGTAAAATTTTCCTTCTATACCTTCACTATCTGCATCTAAAGAAGAATACAATCCACCACTTGAGGCAGTCATTTCTTTGTTATACCAATTTGCCATTTTCTCTACTACATTTTTATATAAAGGACGTTTGGTAAGTTGGTAGGCTTGCGAATAAATACTCATCAATTGTGCGTTGTCATAAAGCATTTTTTCGAAATGTGGAACTTTCCAATATGCATCAACACTATATCTAGCAAAGCCACCACCAATTATATCGTGTATTCCGCCAAATGCCATTCTCTTTAAAGTTGTTTTGATATAACTACCTACATTTATATTTTGAGTTCTTTTATAATAACGCAATAAATACGCATAATTGCTTGGCATAGCAAATTTGGGTGCGCCCATTCTTCCACCCCAATCCACGTCTATTTTATCTTTCCAATTTTCCCATATATTATCCTCAATGGAAATTTCTAAAATATGCTCTTTTTCATTTAATGAAATATGTTCTACACTATGCAATCCTTTTGTAATTTGCTCCGCTTGATGTGTTAGTTTTTCGGGTTCTTTTTTATATAAATCGGCAAAGTACAGAAGAACTTGCATCCATTTTTGTTTGGGAAAATAAGTACCTGCAAAAATTGGTTTTCCGTTTGGCAGTGCAATTATATTAAGCGGCCAACCACCCTGCCCGGTAGTCAGCATAGCTGCATTCATATAAATTTGGTCAATATCAGGACGCTCTTCTCTATCAACTTTTATGGATACATAATAAAAATTCATGAGGTCTGCCACTTCATTATCCTCGAAGCTTTCGTGTTCCATTACATGGCACCAATGGCAGGCAGCATAACCAACAGATATAATCAACAGTTTGTTTTTTTCTTTAGCAATGTCTAAAGCCTTATCTGACCATGGATACCAGTCAACAGGATTATTTTTATGTTGAAGCAAATAAGGAGAGGTTTCAAATTGTAAGAAATTCATGTCGTTTTTCTTGATATAGATTAAATATAAAAAGGAATATAGTGTTAAATAATTTTAGAATGTACTACTTTTTTAATATTCTCTTATTTTTGTATGTCAAATCAATATTTTATGAAGAAAAGATTACAAGCGTTTTTTTTATTTTTCTTGTTTATAATAACAACTAATACTTACGCATATAATAAACTTAATAGCAAAGCAGACGGATGGTGCGGTTCTGTTGCACCAAGTATTGAGTGGGAAAATCATTTCCAAAAATTAATACTTGCACAAAACAAAAAGCAACTAACAAATGGAAGAACGACTGAAACAAGTTATACAATCCCGGTGATAGTACATATATGCTATTGGAATAGCTCTCAAAATATTTCTGAAGCACAAGTGCAATCTCAAATAGAAACACTAAATAATGATTTTGCAGGAATTGGATTTAATTCTAACAATATTCCATTGGCATTTGCGCCATTAAAAGCCGATACAAAAATTACGTTCTGTTTGGCAAAATTAGGATCAAATAATGAAATATTAGCAGAACCAGGTATTGAAAGAATTGATGCAAAGGGAAAAAATTGGACGAATCCAGGAACAAAAGGTTGGACTCCCGATTATATTGATGGAACGATAAAGCCAGCAACTATATGGAATCCTAATTTCTATTTAAATGTATGGGTAGTTCCAGGTATCGCAACCTCTACTTCTGGAGTAACTTTAGGTTATGCAACTTTCCCTGGTTTAACCGGATTACCCGGAATGCCTTCAGATGCTGGAGATCCATTAAATGATGGTTTTGTCTGTCGCTCTAATTATTTCGGAAATGGAGTAGGGACAGCTACCAATTCTAAAGGAAGAACAGCTACTCACGAAATTGGACATTGGTTAGGATTAAGACATATTTGGGGAGATGAAGAATGTGGAACTGATTATGTAGAGGATACGCCGACGGCTCAGAAAGACAATGGAGGTTGTCCTACTTTTCCTCATCTAACTTGCGGAAATTCAACCAGTGGAGATATGTTTATGAATTTCATGGATTATACCAATGATAATTGTATGGCATTGTTTACTATGGGACAATCCGAAAGATTTCAAGCAACCATGCTGAATGGAAGTTTTAGAAATAATTTAGCGAATTCTCCAGTTTGCAATACAATACCAATAAAACCAGCAGCAAATTTTAATTCCACAAAAAACAATGCACCACTTTGTACAACCACTCAATCTTATAATTTCATTGATAAAAGTTTTTTTGCTCCAACAACATGGCAATGGACTTTTCAAGGAGGCAATCCCTCTACCTCTACACAGCAAAATCCATCTGCAGTACTTTTTAACACACCTGGTTTTCATAAGGTAACATTAATCGTTGCGAATGCAAAAGGTTCAGATACTATTGAAAAGCAAATAAATGTACAAATAACAGGAACAGCCATTCTGCCATTGAAAGAAAATTTTGAAGGTGTTGTATTTCCACCCTTTGGATGGGATTTTGTAAATAGAAATGGAAACCCTGCTATCAACTGGGAAATAATGAATGGTATTAGTGCTTTCGGAATCGGAAATCAATGTATGCGTTTTAGAAATACTGAATACGATACAAAAAAGAAGAAAGATGATATAATGACACCCAAATTAGATTTTACAGGCGCATCCTCCGCTACTTTAAAATTTGATCTTTCTCATGCACCTTTTTATGGGCCTATTGTGAAAAATGGTCCAGATGTAAATTTATGGGATACTTTGGAAGTACTAATTACAGATAACTGTCAAACACTTACACAGCAAATTTATAGAAAAGGAGCAAGTGATTTAGCAACAGTTTTGCCTGGGCAAGGAGACGAATTTTATCCAGCACCCAACCAATGGAGAACAGAAACAGTTACCATTCCAGCATCCTATTTGAATAAAAAAGATATACAAATTATTTTTAGAAATTATGGTGATTTTGGACACACTATTTATATTGATAATGTCAATATTACTGCAGTAACTTCCACACCCACGGCTACAGCAAGTTTTACAATAAGCGATTCCACGGTATGCATAGGTAGTAATCTATTATTTACCAATACATCGACAGCAACTGCAGGCAATCCAGATTCTGTAAAATGGACAATACAAGGAGGCATCCCGAGTACCTCTACTTCTGTAACTTCTGTAAATCCAACCTTTAACACTGCTGGTACTTATACCATTAGTTTAGTCGCTTACAAATTAGGCAATGCAAGCGCAGCTTATACAAAAACTATTAGAGTGAAAAATAAGCCAACCATAATGGTAAATTCTCCCAACAGTTGTTCTGGAGATTTAGTAACGCTGACAGCAACTGGAGCCACAACTTATACTTGGAGCAATGCCACAAGCGGAGCAAGCATAAACGTAAGTCCAGCATTTACTACTACATATACTGTAACCGGAACAAAAGATGGTTGTAGTAATACTGCCACATCCACCGTAACGGTGCAAGAAAAACCTGCATTGCCAGTGATTACACAAACGGGAGACACTTTGCATAGTAGTACTATTATTGTTGGAGCAACGTATGAATGGTATAAGAATGGCATGCTGGTAAGCAGCAGCACCAATCCAAATTTTAAAATTACAGAATCGGGCAGCTATACCGTAAAGGTGAAAAATGGCAATTGCTCTTCAGAATCAGTAGCCTTTGCAGCGGTATATACTAGTATAAAAAATGCAACGAACTCGATACAGTTACTGGAAATATATCCCAATCCGACAGATGGAAGATTGCAGTTAAATATGAATTTGACGAAGAATGTAAATGTACAAATCTATTTGTATAGTCCTGATGGAAGAGAGCTGTATAGTCAATCTATTGCGAATACAAGAAATGTGAGTGAAGAAATAAACTTACATGATTTTGCAAAAGGTATGTATATCCTACGTTTGAAAGTAGAAGATGAAATCTATTATCATAAAGTGGTGAAACAATAAAAATTTCAAGATAAGAGATATGAGAAGTTTTCTCCAACTTTTCATATCTCATATCTCACATCTCTTGTCTTGTGTCCATAATCAATAGACTAACTAATACGATGAAAATATTTTGCAAATTGCATCATAGCACCAATATTTGTTACTTTAATTTGTCCGCCCATAAACGCCATCGTAGGATCTAATCTGCCTAATTCGACAGCTTCATATACATTTGCTTCAGCAGAAATAATACATTCGGGAGTGCCATTTAAACCTTCTGTAATCACTGCATCTCCTTTGTTTACAGTAAGCGTGTACTGTCCGCCAGTTTCGCCCGAAATATCAAATTGAAAAGTAGTAGAGTAATCGGCTGCTTTATCTTTTTTTATTCGCAATGGAATGGACAAAATAATTTCTTTTGCTGTTTGCGGATTTCCCCATGATTTTTCATTTCCAGCGAAAGAGGCAGATTTTATTTGTTCTGTTTCGCTATAAACTTTTTTATAACGAACATCATCAATGATTATTTTAGACAATATTTCTCGCATAATTTGAGTAGTTCCACCTACAATGGTTCCTACTCGCGCATCTCTATATGCTCTTGCGATAGGAAAATCTTCCATGTAGCCATAACCGCCAAACATCTGTAAGCATTTATCCACTATTTTATTGCTTAATTCGGTCATGTATAATTTTACCATAGAAGATTCTTTTACGGGTATTTCTCCGTTTTGTACTAACCAACATGCATGATAAGTCATCTGTTTGCCTGCTTCTAATTCAGTAAATAATTGTACTAAATCATGACGCAGCACTTGGAATTTTTTGATTTGTCTCCCAAACGCCTCCCGTTCATTCATGTATTTCAAGGTTTCCTCTAAGCATTGTTCACCGCCGCCAATGCCTAATATTCCTGCTACTAATCGTTCTATTTGGAAGCTTTCCATGATATAGAAAAATCCCATTCCTTCTTTTCCTACTAAATTAGATACCGGCACTTTTACGTTGTCAAAAGCAAGCTCACCTGTATCAGAAGAGTGTAAGCCAATCTTTTTTAATTGGGAGGAAGTGAAACCTGGTGTTCCTCTTTCTACCACAATTAAACTTATACCATTAATTCCCGCTTTATCATCTGTTTTGCAGGCTACTACTACAAAGTCACAAAAATGTCCATTTGTAATGAACGTTTTTGAACCGTTGATGATATAGTAATCTCCTTCTTTTTTTGCAGTTGTTCTCATAGATTGCACATCAGAGCCACCAAAGGGTTCTGTAATAGCAATAGCACCTACTTTTTTTCCTTCAATTGATGGACGAAGGAAACGTTCCTTTAATTCATGGCTGCCGGCCTCAGCAATATGATTGGTAGCCATATATTGATGCACACTTACGGCCGCACAAACACCACCATATCCAGCTCTGGCTATTTCTTCCAAATAGGCACAAGTATAAAAAATATCGGACTTGGAACCGCCGTAAGCTTCGTCATGATTGATGCCTAAAAAACCTTGCTCTCCAAGTTTTACAAATAATTCTCGAGCTATCTTTTCTTCCTGCTCCCATTGATTACCATAAGGTAGTATTTCCTTTTGTACAAATTGTCTGACACTCTGACGAAACAAGTCGTGTTCTTCTGTAAAATATAGTGATTTCATTTGGTTAGAATATTTTTACGATGGAATAATATTCTAAAGTAGCAAAATAATAATCATATTTTAGGTGTTGATGAATTTTCTTTACTTATGTTATTTTATAAACAGCAATAGAAATGAATCGTTTGATATGGTGTATATTGTTGTAAAAGCACTACTCTGTCAAAATTATTTTAAATAAATTTTTATATATTTCTATCTCTTTTTTTTGTGTTTAATTAATTGATAAACAGTTAATTGAATATAAAAAATAATATTTTACCTTTTTTAACGATAAAGATGGAATAATCTTGTTAACTTTGTTAAGTAAAAAATGAAATCATGGCAATTATAAATTTTCAAACAGAATTAAAAACTGCTACCATAGTTTTAAAACCTCATGCAATGCGCTTAACAAGGGATATAAACGATGCAGAAGATTTGATTCAAGAAACCATAGTAAGAGCGCTTAATAACGAAGATAAATTTCAACAAGGGACCAATATCAGAGCTTGGTTATTTACCATTATGAAAAATATTTTCATAAACGATTATCGTAAAAAAGCAAAACGAAATACGGTAATTGATACGACAGATAATTTATTTTTTTTGAACTCATCCACTACTATTAGTAATAGTGCAGAACGTACTTTCGTGATGAATGATATTCGCAATGCATTAATGAGAATCTCCAATGATTTGCGAGTGCCTTTTATGATGCATTACAAAGGATATAAATATCACGAAATTGCAGAACAATTAAATCTTCCTTTAGGAACAGTAAAAAGTAGAATATTCTTTGCCAGAAAAGAATTGACTTCCATTTTGGGAAGAGATTATAAATAGGGTTTGGTTTATTTTTCATAAGAGGGGAGAGCAGATTTATCTGCTCTTTTTTATTTTAATTTAAACCCAAAAGATGTCTATCTGTTTTTATTGAACAGCAACTTAAATAAAAAATAAGCGAGATATTTTTTAAATTAATTCTTTTTTTCTAAAAAAAAGTTCAAATTTGTTGTCATCACTATTTCCTTTATGAAAAAGATATTTATACTCCTGATTACATTTTTTATTTTTTCTTACACTCATGCGGTTTCTTCGCAAGACTTAGATACCGCAATCTATAAATTGTCAAAACAAATAATGGTGTTAGATCCATATCAATATGATGATATGGAAACTTATATGGAATTAGCTTATTTAAAAAGAAAATACAAACTTGACTATTTGAAAATATATGACACTTTATACCGTGATAGAAAAGCTTATAATAACTATTACTACGATCAATATATTTTATATAGCAAATTTTTAAGCGATAGTGCTGTAGTTACAGAGGACTGTTTAAATATTCCTGGATCAACCGGAAACCTGCATGTCCTGAAAAAATTACTTTTCTATGCACTTTATCCGGAAACAATAAAAATTCCGTCCAATTATATAGAACAGTTAGAAGAACTATCTACAGTTGCAGAATTTATTGGCCCTTATAAAACATTACAAATTATTTATTATCTAAAAAAATATAACTATCAGAACCTTTCTGATGCACAAAAATCAAAACTCACCATTTTAGAAAATCATTTATCCGCACTCTTATATAATAAGTATGTAAAAGACAAACCATGGTCATCTTTACACATTCTTTCCTTAAAAGTGTTGAAATTAAATGAATACAGTATGGTAAAAGATATTGATATAAGTAAGTTGGTGGAAATGTATAAACAAAATAAACCCATCGATTATTTTGATGACGATATGAAATATGTTGAGATAATTGGTAATATAGGTGGTACTAATATATTAGGAAAAGATGGAAATGCGCTGTTGTGGATATTTTTAATGGAATATAATAAAAAATAAGCATATTTTGCACACAATTGTAAATTAATGTTAACTTTGCCTGAAATAATTAAATCTATATTGACCCTAATCAAGTAATAAACGTCTTCCTTTATGATTTATAAACCAAGAAATTTTTTATCTATGAAAAGATTATTCCAAACCAGAGCACCTCAATGGAAAAGGTACAGTAGTATATTGCTACTCTTTTTCTTTTTAGCGTTGCAGAAAAACACCTTTGCCCAACAGTACTCTAACATTACCGTATCTTGGGTGGGCGTACAAGACAGAAACCACTGTAATTGTGGTGATGTAGGCGTAGCATGTAGTTGGTCTCGTCCATTTAATTCTCAACCAGATGCAAGATTTAAATTATATACTAAATTGAGCACGGACGCAACTTATGCATACGATATTTATAGAAAGAATAATGATAACTGCGGTTCTAAAAGTTTTAATACCACCCAACTTACCCGAACCAATACTTGTGCTACGGATATTAATTTCACAACACAGGCTTGGGAAGAAAATGCATGTGGAGCAGACGATCAATTTAATCAACAATGGAACTGTGTAATTGATGACAACAGTTGGACTGCAGCATCGTTTAATATTCCTTTTCAAACATATCCTCAAGGCGTTGATAATAATTATACTTTTACATTGCCTGGAGGTTTGTATTCAGTTACAGTTCGTTTTAAATGGTCAGCTGTTTCAGGATATACTGCACCAGCTTTAGAAAATGCAAATTTAGTTCTTTGTAGCCCTAATACAGGCACCTTAAAAGTAACTTCAGCTTTAACAGCACCCGGAAATACCTTTAGATGGTATTCTGATGCAACATTAACCACTGTAATAGGAACTGGAGCTACCTTGACCGTTAGTTCACCTGGTAATTATTATGTAGCAGAATGGAACGGCACTTGTAATGGAGCAGTAAACCATGCAGCAGTTACAGCTGGAGCTGTACCCGCTGCTCCTACAGTAAATCCATCCTCATTGTCAGTTTGTAAAGGTTCAGTAGTAACCTTGCAAGCTACCAATAATGCACCAGGCGCTTCTTTAGAATGGTATAATAATGCGGCGGGTCTTCCTTCGCAATTAATAGGATTAGGTGCTTCAATCTCTCCTACTATCAATAATGATGTAACTTTTTATGTATGTGCAAGTAATGGTAATTGCAAAAGTAGCTTAGTACCTATAAATATTACTTTAACAACAGCACTTGCGCTTCCTGTAGTAAGCACACCTGTTTCTACTTGTGTAAATGGTCAACCTATATTATCAGCATCAACCGGTGGTGGTGGCGGAATATTTAATTGGTACACTTTGCCTTTAGGAGGAAGTTCAATTTGGAATGGCGAACATTATCAAACATATCCAATAACAACATCTACTACATTTTATGTATCTGAATCTTCATTAGGTGGAGGTTGCGAATCAGATAGAGTAGCCATTGTTGTAAATCCTGATTTAAGCACAATAGCGCCAACTGCTACAGCTACACCATCAAGTATTTGCTTAGGCGGTGGTACTACACTAACCGCAAATAGTAATAATGGCGGTGAAATTTATTGGTATTCTGATGCAGCATTGTCTAATCTGATGTTTATCGGAAATCCGTTCCAACCACAAAATATTAATGCAAACACTTCCTATTATTTTGTTGAAAAACAAGGAGTATGTATAAGTAACACAGGTTTAGTAAATGTTACTATTGGTTCAAACTTAAATGCTCCAACAGCTGCTAACGTTACCGCATGTGAAGGCGAAGATGCAACTTTGACAGCATCCTGCAATGGCGAAATTAGATGGTATTCTGATGTTGCTTTAACAAATTTATTACACGTAGGTTCTACCTTGCCAGTATTAACACCGGCAGCAGGAACCACTATATATTATGCAACATGCTCTGTAGGAGGACAGTGCGAAAGTACAGCTACTCCGGTTAGTTTAATAGTTAACCCAGGAGCAGGCGCAATTGCATTAAGCAGTAACTCACCAGTATGTGAAGGAGGATCAATAGTACTTACCACTACTGCAATAGCAGGCGCTACGTATAATTGGTACGGACTTTCTAATGCATTATTAGGAACGACCACTACACCATCTTATACCATCAACAATGCTACTACTTCAATGAGTGGTACATATAGTGTAGAAGCAAAAATTGGACAAAATGGTTGCCCATCTACCGCTTCAACAAATGTAACAGTAGGTGCTGCTGGAGCTGCTCCAACAGCTGCTGACGTTACTGTATGTGAAGGCGAAGATGCAACTTTGACAGCATCCTGCAATGGCGAAATCAGATGGTATTCTGATGTTGCTTTAACAAATTTATTACACGTAGGTTCTACCTTGCCAGTATTAACACCGGCAGCAGGAACCACTATATATTATGCAACATGCTCTGTAGGAGGACAGTGCGAAAGTACAGCTACTCCGGTTAGTTTAATAGTTAACCCAGGAGCAGGCGCAATTGCATTAAGCAGTAACTCACCAGTATGTGAAGGAGGATCAATAGTACTTACCACTACTGCAATAGCAGGCGCTACGTATAATTGGTACGGACTTTCTAATGCATTATTAGGAACGACCACTACACCATCTTATACCATCAACAATGCTACTACTTCAATGAGTGGTACATATAGTGTAGAAGCAAAAATTGGACAAAATGGTTGCCCATCTACCGCTTCAACAAATGTAACAGTAGGTGCTGCTGGAGCTGCTCCAACAGCTGCTGACGTTACTGTATGTGAAGGCGAAGATGCAACTTTGACAGCATCCTGCAATGGCGAAATCAGATGGTATTCTGACAGAACATTGAAGGATTTATTACATGTAGGATCTACTATGCCAGTTTTAGCACCGGCAGTAGGAACCACTACTTATTTTGCAACTTGCACAGCACCAAATTCTTGTGAAAGTAGTGCTACACCAGTAAATTTAATAGTTACACCAAAACCATCTGCAATTGTATTAAAAAGCAATTCTCCAGTTTGTGAAGGAGTAGATATTATATTCACAGCTACAGCCATCAATGTATCGGGTGTATCTTATACATGGTATGCTCCTAATGGAGATGTTTTAGGAACTACTACAGAACCTACCTTTACTTTAAACAATACCACTACTTCAATGAGTGGTACATATACAGTTAAAGTTACTATCGGTCAAAATAATAGTTGTGCCGTTACTGCTTCAACAGATGTTGTAATAAAACCAACGCCAGTTGCACCATCAGTACCAGAAAAAACTACTGTTTGTGAAAAAGACGACGTTACATTATGTGCATCAAGTAAAATACCTGGAGCATTATATATATGGTCAGGTCCTAATGGATTTGCTGCAGAAGGTAAATGTATTACATTGTCAAAAGTTACAACAGACTTAGCTGGAAGTTATTCAGTTACGGTTACTGTAGATGGCTGCACTTCGGCTCCTTCAACGGTAACATTAATTGTTAATTCAAATCCAGTTGCAGAAATTGGTTCAAATGCACCTATTTGTGAACATAGCACATTAGAATTACATGCAACATTGTCGGATGACGACAATAACGAATATACATTCAAATGGACGGGACCAATGGGATATACTTCTACAGAACAAAATCCGAAAATTGAGAATGTTACGGAGGCTAATAATCAAGGTTTCTATACATGTACAATTACCAATGTAAATACAGGTTGCAAAGCTTCTTTCACTACATTAGTAGATATTTATACATTCCCTGATAGAATTATAGCAGATAATAATGGCCCAGTTTGTGAAGGTGGTTCTATTAAATTAAATGCAACTGCTGTATTTGGTGCTCATTATACTTGGACGGCACCGAATGATGGTCAACAACAAGGACAAGTTTATCAAAGTGATTATCCAGTTACATCTGTGACTTTAGAAAACGTTACGCCAAGTCAAAGTGGAACTTATACATTAACAGTAACTATACCTGGTGGTGTTGAATGCTCTGAAACTACGACAACGGATGTAGTTATTTGGACGAATCCAATTGCAAATGCAGGGGTAGATACCTCAGTAATGCAGGGAGTGTTGTTGCAATTAAATGGAACTTCTAATACAGGAATTATCTTTAATTGGTCACCAGAGGAGTATTTGAATCATAATAATGTTCCTAATCCATTATTCTATACAGATGTAATACCAGAACACAATCCATATCCTCTCGTATTTACCGTTTGGGATAAAAATGGTTGTATGGATAAAGACACGGTAGAAATTACGGTTAAGGAAAATTTAGTTCTTAATATACCAGATATTATTACACCTAATGGTGATGGATTGAACGATACTTGGATTATTGACCATATTGATAATCTGAATAAATCTGAAATACCATATATGGTACAAATCTATGCTAGAGGTGGTGCGCTATTATTTAGTACAAAAACTTATGATAATACTCACGGGTTTGATGGTACGTATAAAGGAACAGCCTTGCCGGATGGAGCTTACTGGTATATTATCACCACACCGAATAAGACATTTAAAGGTGCATTACACATTAAAAGATAATTAGGAATGAAGCGAATTAATAATCTAAGTAAAACTATAACAATGAAAATTTATAAAATCATCAGCTTAGTAGCCTTGTTCGTCGCAGGAATCCAATTATCTGATGCACAACAACTACCCGTTTTTAACAATTATTTTTTAAACCCATTTTTTTATAACCCTGCTCGTGCCGGTACTGATTTAGATGGAGGGAGACTTAATTTAGGATTTCAAAAACAACATGACAGAAATCCTGAAGGTCCTATTACTACCTACGGTTCTTGGGATGGCAGAATCAAATCCTCCAATATGGCACTAGGTGTTACTATCTTCCATGATAGAGCAACTTCAAAGTGGCAAAATACAGGAGGAAGTATCGCTTATGCTTACCATTTACCATTTAAAAAAGATAAAACACATTTCTTGTCATTTGGTTTGCAAGCAGGTGTTACTTCTTTAGGATTGAATGACTTTGTTGCTCATGATGAAAATGATCCTGTTACTTTAAGAGGTAGAAGTGTAAATTTTGACCTTGCAGTTGGTATTAACTACCATTGGAAAGGTTTGAATGTAGGTTTCTCTGTCCCTCAAGTATTGGGCAATAAAGTAAGATTGAAACATTCAGATCCGAGTATAAACTCCCAAGCGCGAGTTGCCCGCCAATATATGTTCTTTGCAAGTTATGAAGCACTTTTAGGTAAGAAAAAAGATTGGACTTTAGCTCCTTTTGCAGAAGTGAACTTCGTAAAAAAATCATTACCAGTTTATTTAGACTTAACCTTAATGGCGAAGTATAAAAAATTAGTTTGGCTAGCAATTGGTTATAATAACGGAGGTGGTTTAAAACCTGATGGAAGCAGTTCTAAAGGATGGGTATATTCTAACGCCGCAGGTATTCACGGTACGGCTGGTGTAGGAATCAAAGGAATTTGTGATATCAGCTATACATATAAAGCTCCAGTGGGTAAAAAAGGAAATCTTACTTTTAATAACTTAGGTTCTACTCATGAAATATTATTGACGTTCCACTTAAAACGCAAAGTAGATCAATCTGAATTTGAGAAAAACAAAAAACGTACAGATGACGATATAGCTGCGGTAAATGAAAAAGCGGATGATGCTACTAAGAAAGCAGCTGCTGCTAGTAAGAAAGCAGACACTTTAGGACAGACATTGAATGAAAAAATAGACAAAGTAGAGCAAACAGCTAATGATGCAAAAACAGCAGCTGATGCTAATACGGAAGATATTAAAAATGTATCTCAACGCATAGATAATATTGTTTATAAGAAATTTGGCTCTGTTTATTTTGAAGTAGATAAATCTGTATTGACAGATGAAGCTAAAGCAAGCTTAGATGCATTCCGTTCTAAGTTGACAGATATGAAAGGAAACTATTTTATCTATTTAGCTGGAAATGCTTCTAAAGAAGGATCAGTAAGTTACAATCAAGCATTATCTGCAAAACGTTGTGATGCGGTTAAACGTTACTTAGATGGAGGAGATATTTCTCAAAGAATATTATTAATGCCTTATGGTGCTAATTCACCAGTAACTGATAGTCAAAAATCAGAAGAAGACAGAGCTAAAAATCGCCGAGTAGATATTTATCTAAGCGGGGAGTAATCTGTATCTTTTTTAATAAAAATAGCCTCCAATTGGAGGCTATTTTTATTTTCATTTATAAAATTATTTATTCAGCATATTTTCTCGGTTTTTTTGTACTAATACTACACCATTTGACCACTCTGATATAATTGCTGGAAATCAATAGGATACCTCAATTTTGTTTTTGATATTTCAATTGTAGGTTCTATTTTCAAACTTTTGGGTATAAAAAAACCGACATAAAATGTCGGTTTCTATTTTTAAATCAGAATTGATTATTTTTTACTCTTAATATATTCTTTAATACGAGCAGCTTTACCTTTTAATTCTCTAATGTAAAATATTTTTGCTCTTCGTACTTTACCTATTTTATTAACTTCAATTTTGTCAATATTTGGAGATAATAAAGGGAATACTCTTTCTACCCCAACTCCGTTAGAAATTTTACGAACTGTAAATGTTTGTGTTACACCTGTTCCTTTACGTTGAATAACATCACCACGGAATACCTGAATACGTTCTTTTGAACCTTCTTTGATTTTGTAATGAACGTTTATGTTATCTCCTGCTTTGAAATCAGGAATATCTTTGGTTTCTGTCAATTTCTTCGTTAATTCTTTTACCTTTTCCATCTGCTTTAAGTTTAGCGTGTGCAAAGATACGGAGTTTTTTAAGAAAAACAATGTTATTTAATCGTTTTCTAAAATTCTATATTTAGTTTAATTATCAGTCAATAAATCCGGACGGCGTGCTTTAGTACGTTCCAAAGATTGTTGATATCGCCATTCTTCAATTAATCGATCATTTCCAGATAATAATACATCTGGTACTTTCCATCCATTAAAATCGGATGGACGCGTATATACAGGTGGTGCTAATAAATTATCCTGAAATGAGTCAGTTAGTGCCGAAGTTTCATCGTTTAAAACACCAGGAATTAATCTGCCAATAGCATCTACTATTACTGCTGCCGCCAGTTCTCCACCAGAAAGCACATAACTTCCAATGGATATTTCTTTAGTGATAACATGCTCTCTAAGTCGATCATCAATTCCTTTATAATGTCCACAAAGTAAAATTAGATTTTGCTTTAGAGAAAGCATATTTACCATTTTTTGCTGTAATAATTCACCATCAGGAGTTAAAAAAATGATTTCATCATATTTCCTCTCTTTTTGTAATGATTCGATGCATTTTATTATAGGTTCAATAGATAATACCATGCCTGCGCCTCCGCCAAATTGGTAATCATCTATTTGCTTGAATTTTTTAGAAGAGTAATCGTGGATATTATGCAGGTGTATTTCTAATAAACCTCTGTCTTTAGCGCGTTGTAATATGGAGTGTGCAAAGAAACTTTGCATCAAATCGGGAACGGCAGACAGGATATCAATGCGCATAATCAAATTATTTTTTTAATTACGAATTACGAATTTCTTTTTTTAACAGCTCAATCTGGTATGTAAACTTAAAAAACATCTAATAAACCATCTGGTAAATTCATGATAATTTGCTTTTTTTTCTCTTTTATTTCTACAATAAATTGATTGTTTAATGGAATAAGAATTTCTTTTGAGTCTTGTTTTATTTTTGCCAATATTTGAAATGGCATTTCTTGAATTTCTTCAATAATTCCTATTTTTCCGATAGCTTTGTCTTGCATTTCAAATCCAATCAAAAAATCATATTCAGCTTCCTCTAAAATTTCAGTAAGATTTTCTTTGTTGGTAAAAATATCTTGTCCCTGTAGTTTTTGAGCTTTTTCTTTGGTGTCAATATCTTCTAGTAAAACAATAGCTTGGTTGTCTGTATTAATGTCTTTATGGGTAATGAAATAGGGGAGGTTTTGAATGAAAATTGCGGGTATTTCTTCAAAATCATCCATATAGAATTCGTCTATAAAGATTTTTAAATGACCTTTAAAGCCGTGTGTTTTTCCTACTTTTCCTATTTTTATCAATTCCATATTCTATAAAAAATCCCGACCTAAAAGTCGGGATAAAATATCTTAAATTATAATAAAAATTATTCTGCAGTTTCTGTGTTTTCAGATGCTTCTACAGCTGGAGCTTCTTCGACTGCTGGAGTTTCTTCTGCTGGAACTTCTTTTACTTTAGCTGGTGTATTTACAACTGCTTCTAGTGTTGCTTTTTTCTTAGCGTCAGCTTTTGCTTTGTGGTCAGAAATTTTACCTTCTTTCTTTTCTACCCATTCAGTAAATTTTGTTTCTACCTCTTCTGCTTTTACCACGCCTAATTGAACACCACGCAATAAATGTTTTTTGTACATAACACCTTTGAAAGATAGGATGTTTTTCACAGTTGCAGTTGGTTCAGCACCATTTTGTAACCATTTTACTGCTGTATCCACATCTAAAATAATAGTTGCAGGAACAGAGGTTGGATTGTAAGTACCTACTAATTCGATATACTTACCGTCTCTTTTTGCACGGCTGTCTGCCGCTACAATTTTGTAGAATGGAGCACCTTTTGCACCATGTCTTTGAAGTCTTAATCTTGTTGCCATATAAAAATATGTTTTAGTTTTTTAATTCCTGATTTGCTCAAAAGAGCGTTCAGGGTTTGAAAATCGTGTGCAAAGATACGTTTTTACCGTAAATCCAGTGCTATTTTACTTGTTATAAAATGATACAATATGTTATTTTATTGTAAAAAACTGATTGGATTGTGTATAATTCTATGATTTAATTACAACCTCTTTTGGTAAAAATTTACTAGTGTCGCCATTTCCAATAATAATTTCCCTAACTATTGTCGAAGAAATAGCAGATAATTCCGGAGAGGATAGTATTAAAAAAGTATCTAATTCTGGCATCATCATATTGTTGAGTTGTGCTATTGTCTTTTCATATTCAAAATCGGCAGATGATCGGATGCCGCGAATGATATATTTTATACCTCGTTGTTTACAATAATTGATAGTAAGCCCTGTATAAGTTTCTACACTTACTTTGGGTTCTTTTTTAAATACCCTACGAATCCAATCCATTCTTTGCTCCAAAGGGAAAAGATATTTTTTTTGTGTGTTTACTCCAATTGCTATTACAATTTCATCAAAAAGTGGCAAAGCCCTTTTTACTATATCTACATGACCTAACGTAATGGGATCAAAAGAACCGGGAAACATTGCTATTTTACTCATGGTTTAAAAGTACAAAATTTTTATAAATGAATTTATACGGTTGCTAAATCTAAATATGGTGGAATATCTGCGGAGGAATGGTGTATGAATTTTTTTACTACTTTTCCATTGTGTACTAAAAATACTCCGGGCATTTGAAATACGTCGGCACCATCTGGGCTGGAGAGGTATATGCCTTTTGTAAAAAAAAGATATACGGCACGTAGCAATACTTTCCATCCCAATACCTGAGCGAGCGTACCTCTTTTTAATTTAAAGCCTTTATATAACATAGATTCTGGGTCGGATATTCTGTCAATATCTGATAATTTATATTTCTTTAAATCTGCTGTTGCTTTTTCTTCGTTTTGCATGTGAATCAATACAAGTTTCGTTCCTTTGTTTTCAATGTCAGCACGTAGTTGTTGTATATATAATAATGTTTCTTTGCAAAAGGAGCATCCAAAATTTCTAAGAAAAACTATTAAGATTGGTTGTTTTTCGGATAAGTCTTTTAAGTTTTCACCATGGTTGGTTTCGTAAAAACTTAATAACTCTGATGCGTGAACATTGTTTAAGCGAATGATTTCATTGTCCAGTAAATATTGGTGCCTGTAAGCATTATATAAAATAATAAAAAATGGAATTAGCCAAAAAATATGATTGGATAAAACCATGTGAAAAATTGCGGTGGGTTCTCCGCCTTTTAGATAAAAATATATAAAACCAATGGTTACAGATAGCTTACTGATAAATCCTAATAACACAATGCGCCAATGTCGTAATGGACTTGCAGCCGCCATTAAAAAACCAATTCCAAAAACAATTTCATATAACCCGATAAATTGCCATAACTGCATGTAGTTTGGATAAGAAAGCGAGCCTAAATCAAACCAAAAACATGGAAAAAATACGACAGAAATTCCCCATAATATATGATATACTCCTGCAATATTTAATATGGCACTAAACCATGTTGTATTTCTAGAAAATGTAATACTCATTTTGTGTTATCAGCAATTAAACCAAAAATAAGCATGGAATGTTCAATGATTTTGTAAAAAGGAAATTAAATCTTGTAAGGTTAATTGATGTTGTTCACTTTTTTGCATATTCTTTAAAGTAACCACTTGTTTCTCTATTTCTTCTTCTCCAATTATGCACATAAATGGAATGTTCTTTTTGTCACAATAAGAAAATTGTTTTTTTAGTTTGGTGTCTTCTGGATAAAATTCGGTGTTGATATTTTGCTTACGCAATGCTGATACTAATTTTAAAGAAGCTTCTAATGTGTTTGCCCCAAAATTTCCCACTAATACTTTTGTAGATGTTTTTAAAGGTTCTAATAATTGAAGTTGTTGCATCGCTGTAAAAATTCTATCCAAGCCTAAAGAGGTGCCAACTGCTGGTAAGTCTTTTCCGCCAAATGAGGCAATTAATCCATTGTAACGCCCGCCACCATTGAGTGAGCCGATGTGGGGATAGTCGGGTAATTTTGTTTCAAAAATAGGACCAGTGTAATAATCTAATCCGCGAGCTAAAGAAATATCAAACGTATAGTTTTTATTTTCTATTTCTAATATCTCTAAATAGTTGAAAATTTCTTCGATTTCCTGTATGCCTTTTTGTGCAATTTCAATATCGTTTAATGTAATTTTTAATTGAGCCAAAGACATTTCGTTGCTAAATAATGCATGTAATTTTTCAATTGAATCTGTAGGAATATTTTTTGAACTTAATTCTTTTGCTACTTCATTCCAAGGCATTTTATCTAATTTATCAATAGATGTACACACATCTCCCACAAAAGCGTCATCTAATCCTACGTATTGGGTGATGCCATTTAGAATTTTTCGACTGTTTATTTTTATTAAAAAATTTGGAATGTTTAATGCGGATAATACTTCATACGTAATAGCGATTAATTCAGCTTCTATCAACATAGATTCAGCACCTACACAGTCCACATCACATTGATAAAATTCTCGAAATCGTCCTTGGTGTGGTTGTGGTCTGTCGGCACGCCAAACTGGCTGCATTTGATAGCGTTTGAATGGGATGGGCAAATCGTTATTCATGGCTACCATGCGTGAGAATGGAACAGTTAAATCATAGTGTAAAGCAGCTTCATCTTTGGTGCCGGTTTTATAATTCAATTTATAAATCAAACGGTCGGCTTCTTCGCCATATTTTCCCGTGAGAATATCCAAATACTCAATAGCGGGCGTTTCTACTGGTGCATAGCCGTATTTTTTAAATGTCTTGCGCATAATCTCAAGAATACGCTCTCGATGTAACATTTGCTCTGGTAAAAAATCTCTTGCTCCTTTAAATATTCTTGGTTGTATCATTTTAATTTACGATTTACGATTTCTAACTTTTAATTTCTAACTATTAACTATTAACTTCTAACTATTAACTATTAACTTTTAATTTCCAACTTCTATTTCAATAAATAATTTACGGTGATTTCAGAATTAAAATCATTCATAAAAATAGCTTGTTGTTTGGCAATAATTTTGAAAGATTTTTTTGGATAATAATATATATGTTGCTCGTTAGAAAATATAAATGTTCCCATTTTTTTTTCTATTTCTATATAATAAATGCTGTCTGTTTGTGCTTTGTAAAATACCACCATATTTCGCACAGGAATTTTTGAAGAAGTACCTAAATAGCTTATTTTACGGGGATTTTTAGTTGTTTGTATTAAATATTTTCCTTTCCAACTCGGCTTATTAATATCGCAATTTATAATTGTTTCCAATTCTTTTTCCCAATGGACAGTATCTATTTTTTTTGTTTCCGTAGCACCATTGATTAATACAGTTTTTTCCTCTCCAGCTTTTGTTTGTGCATTAATATCAATGTCATTTTGCACGATACTTGCTAAATCAAAATAAACTTTTTGTACTTTATCAGAAGAATCTTTTTGTTGAGTGCAAGCAGTCATAAAAAATAATACAATTAAAAAATATCGCATACTGTGTTTTTTTAGAAAAGTGGCGTTCCGTCCATTGCTTTAGGAATTTCCAAATTCATTACTTTAAGAATAGAAGGCGCAATATCTGCCAGTTTGCCAGGTTGCATGGTTCCTTTGTAAAAATTACTGATAAAAAATAATGGAACTATATTTTTGGTGTGTGCTGTATTGGGCGAACCATCTGCATTTACAATATAATCCGCATTTCCATGGTCAGCAGTTAAGAAAATAGCATAATCATTTTCCAGTGCTTTGGTCACAACTGCTTGCACGCAAGAGTCAACGGTTTCTGCTGCTTTTACGGCGGCACTAAACACACCAGTATGCCCAACCATATCTGTATTGGCAAAATTTAAACAAATAAAATGTGGTGCTTTTTCTTCTATAAATTCTATAACTGCATTGCGTATTTCACACGCACTCATTTCAGGTTGCAAATCATACGTGGCAACTTTTGGCGAAGGAATCATAATACGTTCTTCTCCTTCAAAATTCTCTTCTCGCCCTCCAGAAAAGAAAAAGGAAACATGCGGATATTTTTCTGTTTCTGCAATCCGCAATTGTGTCAACCCATTTTTTGATATTACTTCTCCTAATGAATTTTCGATATTGTCTTTCCCAAAAATTGTTTTTATGTTTTGAAAAGTTGCATCATAAATTGTCATAGTTACATAATACAACGGAATCGTTTGCATGGATTGTTCCGGCATATCTTTTTGTGTTAAAACCGTTGTAATTTCTCTGCATCTGTCTGTTCTAAAATTAAAACAAATAACTACATCGTCCTTTTGAATTGTAGTTAGTGGCTGACCATCTGTATTTGTAATAACTATAGGTTTTATAAATTCATCTGTTATATCTTTTTCATAAGAGGCTTGGATGCCTGCCGTTGCGGAAGCATATTTTTCCCCAATTCCTTGCGTTAATAAATCATAAGCTACTTTGATGCGCTCCCAGCGTTTGTCTCTGTCCATGGCATAATAACGTCCGCAAACAGATGCAATTTTGGTAGAAGTAGCGGTACAATATTTTTCTAAATCTTCTATAAAATGTAATCCACTTTTGGGGTCGGTATCGCGACCGTCTGTAAAAACATGCACAAAACTATTTTGCACGCCGTTGTCTTTGGCATATTTTATTAAAGCTTTTAAATGGTTGGAATGAGAGTGAATACCACCATCTGATACCAAACCCATGAAATGAATATTTTTGTTGTTGGCATTTGCATATTTAAATGCTTCTAATAAAACCGTGTTTTCTGCTAATTCGCTTGTTTGAATTTTTCTATTGATGAGCATTAAATCTTGATATACGACTCTGCCCGCCCCAAGATTCATGTGTCCCACTTCCGAATTTCCCATTTGGTCTTCAGGCAATCCAACATATTCACCGTGTGTTAAAAGTCCGGTATTCGGATAATTCAAGTATAAACTATCGGTAAACGGCGTATTGGCGGCTTCTATGGCACTGCTGGCAGGGTTGCGATTAATGCCCCAACCGTCCATAATTATCAACATTGCTTTTTGTTGTGTACTCACTTTGTTAATTTTTATTAAAAAAAAACTATTTTTAGCCTCTGTTTGGCACAGATTGTGCAATAGAATACACGAAAATACGACTTTATGAAGGTTTTGAAGCCTATAAGATTGTTTATATTATGTTTACTTTTTTCATCCATGACCTATGGGCAAGAAATAGTGAGCAATATTCCGTCTGCTATCAAATTAGCAAATGCCTCGGTATTGGCTAAAAATTTTGATAAAAGAGTAGATATTACCATCAATGAAAGCGCAGATAATTATAGCCGCGAACAAGGTGAAATTATTATAAAGAATTTCTTGAATAAATTCTCCTCCCGAGATTTCTCGGTAGTGCACAAAGGAAATTCTCCTGATGGTTCACAATATTTAATTGGCAGTTTTAAAACCAATGCTGGCAATTTTAGAACTTATTTCTATATCAAAAAATCAGATACTGGAAATTTTATTCAGGAAATTAGATTTGAGAAAGAATAGGGAGGCTTTTACAAATAGCATGTCTTCAAGGTTTACCATTTGCACTTATTTTTCCGTCAACTTCTCTATAATTTTTGCAAGGCGTACATTCTCTTCTTGTAATTAAGTCAGTTGCTCAGTTATCTTTTTCAGCAAGTCTTTGTTTTTTCTCTTAGATTTTCAATTTAGCCGTAAGTATTATTATATACATTAAAGATATTCAAATCATCTATCAGTAAATTTTCTTCGGGAACTTCCAGGATATCGGCAATTTCTTTTCTATTTTCACAATACAAAATAAAAATTTGACGACCAACAACTCTCAAATGCTAAAACCATTTATACTATGCTTTATAGCCCATAATTAAAATCGTGTGCTATAAAAAATGAAATTAATTAAAAAAAAGAATGTTGTATATTTGTAATGTACCATTACATAAGAGATGTACAAAATAATAGACATAGACCGCAATAATCTTACGCTTATGGGCGTTCAGTTTTCGGACCTTAAAACGTTGGAAAATACCGCAAATGCTATTGGAACAAATATGTTTGAAGGCTTTGAACCAACAAAAGAATTAATACAGTTGTATGTAGATTGGAAATCAAATATGGTTTCTGAAAAAGACTTCTTGGCTAAGCTATATGCCATTTATGAAAAATAGCTATCAGTATATAGATCCTGATTACAAATACACTGATAAAAATGGTGTCTTATATAATTTGGTAAACATAGGAGATGAAAAAATACTGTTAGCTTATGAGAGCTTAAAAGTATCCAAAAGAGTGGAGGAATTATTTGAAAACCCAATCAAAATTAAAAATTCTAATTCATTGCTTACCATTCATCACTATTTGTTTCAAGATGTATATGAATGGGCAGGCAAAGTTAGAACTGTAAATATCAGCAAAAACGGAAAGCCTTTTTTTAGAGGAGAACGATTTAATATTGCTTTTCAATAAATAGATAATCTTCTTGCAGAATACAAGACCATTCGCAAAACTAATAAACAGGAACTGGCACAAAAGTTAGCTGAAATTTTAGATAATGTAAATTTTTTACATCCATTTCGGGAAGGCAATGGACGAACACAACGAGAATTTATGCGTTTGCTTGCTTTAGAAAAAGGACTGACACTCAATCTAACTCCGCCTGATAATGCGGACATTTATGAACGTTATATGCAGGGAACAATAAACAGCGATGTGAAAATGCTTACAAAACTAATTTTTGAACTAATTAGCGAATGAAAAGATAATGTTTGATTTCCTGCCCGATTTGGCGTTCTTCATCAAAGCCTTGTCTTATTCCAAATACGATGAGAAATTCTTAAATTTTATTTTCTACTTTATTTCCTATTGAATAAATATTAAATACTAAGTAAATCATTACTTTTGCTTTATGTTTAATCAGGAAGAACTCGATTTATTTATTACAAATGCTTTGCACGAAGATGTTCGTGAAGGAGACCATTCTTCTTTAGCTTCTATCGATAAAAATACTCAGGGGAAAGCTCGTTTATTAGTGAAAGACTCCGGCATTTTGTGCGGTTTGGAGATAGCAAAAGCTATTTTCCAAAAAGTAGATAGCAATCTTAGAATGGAAATACATATTACTGAAGGCAGTGCAATTCAATACGGTGATATTGCCTTTCATGTGTTTGGTAGTGCTATTTCTATTTTAACTGCCGAGCGTTTGGTACTAAATTGTATGCAGCGCATGAGTGGTATTGCTACTAAAACCAACGAATATGTGCAGGCTATTTCGGGTACGCATACAAAAGTAATTGACACTAGAAAGACAACTCCTAATTTGCGTTTTTTGGAGAAATATGCCGTGACAGTTGGCGGCGGATATAATCATCGTTTTGGTTTATACGATATGATTATGTTGAAAGATAATCATATTGATTTTTGTGGCGGTATTACGAAAGCGGTACAAAAGGTTTTGGAATATCTGAAAGTAAATAATTTGGATTTGCGTATTGAAGTGGAAACTCGAAATATAGAAAATGTGAGAGAGGTTTTGAAATGTGGTGGCATACATAGAATTATGCTGGATAATTTCACTCCCGAAAAAGTTAAAGAAGCAGTCGATTTGATTAATGGAAAATACGAAACGGAAGCCAGCGGAGGTATTACTTTAGAAACGATACGACCGTATGCGGAAGCAGGAGTGGACTTTATTTCTGTCGGCGCAATCACCCATTCCGTCAGAAGTTTAGATTTAAGTTTAAAGGCAGAGATAGGATAATTTATTCAATTGAAAAATAATTGCTTTGAAGAAGAAAGTACGTTTTATTGTTAACCCGAAATCAGGCGGCGCATTTGGAGCAAAATTCTCCGAAAGATTAGTAAAGCAGCATTTGGATTTATCGAAATTTGATTACGATATTTTTGTAACAAAATACGCCGGTCATGCTATCAAAATTGCGCAACAATCCTTGATAGAGAAAATAGATATTATTGCTGTTGCCGGTGGAGATGGAACACAAAATGAAGTAGGACAAGTGTTATTGGATAAACCTATTATTATGGCAAGTATCCCAACGGGTTCGGGGAATGCCAATGCACGCAAATTGAAAATTCCAATTAATGTAGCTCAGTCTATTCAATTAATTAATACAGGGAAACCGTTTAAAATTGATGCTTTAGTTTTGAACGGACAGCCTTTTTTTATGACAGCAGGAATAGGATATGATGCAAAAGTGATAGAGCAATTTGATAAAATACCTTTTAGAGGAGTGAGTGCCTATTTAACGGGTGTGTTGTCCACCGTGTTTACCTATAAACTTCCTCATTTTACTATTGAAATTGATGAGGAGAGAACCATAGAAACAGAAGCATTTGCAGTACTGGTTACCAGCACAGGACAAGTAGGATACAATATAGAATTTACTAAAAATAGTATTCTAAATGATGGCAAATTTGAAATCACCATTATAAAAAATTTTGACCGAACTAAAGTACCCTCCTTAGTGTATGAAGCTTTTTTTGGAGATATAGCCAGTCAAGAAATATTAGAAACACATCAAGTAAATAAAATACTAAAAATAAGAGCTAATACAATTGAGAGCATCCAAATGGATGGTGATTATAAAGGAAAAACAAATTATATAGAAGTTCTCTGTAAAAAACAAGCATTGAACTTTTTGGTAGATAAAGATTTTGATATTTAATTATGAGCAATGAATGATAACAAATACTATCATCGCAAGGTATGAAGCAATATATTCAATCAAAGACAAACTGTAAAGATTCATCGTTTGCTTCATCTCCCATAATAACAATTAACCAATAACAAATAACCAATAATATTCTCTCATGAACGAAGATTGGAAAAAAAAATTAGGCAACGTTACCGTATATTCCACCAATCCTGATTTTAAATTTGAATCGGAAGAAGAAGAAATTGAAACATTGCCAAATGATAAGCAACTACTGATAGTTTCCATTGATAAAAAACAACGCAAAGGAAAAACAGTAACCTTGATTGAAGGCTTTGTGGGAAAAACAAACGATTTAGAACATTTAGCAAAAATGCTTAAAACCAAATGTGGTGTTGGTGGTTCTGCCAAAGAGAATGAAATTGTAATTCAAGGTGATTTTAAACAAAAAATAAAAGAACTATTAGAGAAAGAAAATTATAAAGTAAAATTCCGATAGTTTAGTTGTATGGAATTAGAACAAGAAATTGCCGAATTAAAACCAAGAGCACTCCAACAAAATAAAGTGCATCAAAAATTAATACAGCAATTGAAAAAACTAAAACCGTATGATGTGGATGAACTTTTTCACACACAACATGAACTTGTTTTTGAAGAAATAGATTGCTTACAATGCGCCAATTGCTGCAAAACTACTCCTGCTTTGGTGGATAATGAGGATGTAAATAGAATTTCCAAACATCTCCGTATCTCTCCGAAAGAGTTTGTAACAAAACACGTTACCAAAGATGCTGATGGAGATACTGTTTTAAATCGCACTCCTTGCACTTTTTTAGGAGCAGATAATAAATGTACGATTTATGAAGTACGCCCATTTGCTTGTAAGGATTATCCTCACACGAATAGAAAGAAAATGCAACAATTATTACCGCTAACGGTACACAACGCTCGTATTTGTCCAGCGGTTTCCCGTATTTTAGATAATATTTCGGAAGCTTTAGCAGAATAAATAGTTGAAAATGTTTCTAATATTATTTTAATATTGTAATTGAATAAATGTAATGCATTGAATTACAATTAAATTAGCTTTAATTGGTAGATTTGTAAGAATAGCAGTATAAAATGCTATTTTTGATTTTCAATTACTGGATAAATAAATGGATAAAAGCAATACAACAGAAAATAAGAATAACAACGTTTTAGTGTTGGATAATTACGATTCTTTCACGTATAATTTAGTGCATTATATCGAGTCTTTTAATATTTCTTGCGATGTATTTCGCAATGATAAAATTTCATTGGAAGATGTAAATCAATACCACAAAATTCTTTTGTCACCAGGGCCAGGAATACCCGAAGAAGCTGGTGTTTTAATAGATTTGATAAAGCAATATGCACCGACAAAATCTATTTTGGGTGTATGCTTAGGACATCAAGCCATCGGTCAAGTATTTGGTGCCGAGTTATATAATGTTGGTCAAGTTATTCATGGAAAAACAAAAAATACCAAAGTGATAGCAGACGATATTTTGTTTGATGGAGTAGAAAAAGAATTTATGAGCGGTCGCTATCATTCTTGGGCTATAAAAAATATAAAACAGCCTTTACTTGTTACCGCCATAGACGATGATGGAATAGTGCAAGCCATCAAGCACGAAACCTATAATGTTCGTGGTGTGCAGTTTCATCCAGAAAGTGTAATGACACCAGTGGGAATTAAATTGATTGAAAATTGGTTGCTCAAATGTTAAATCTTCCAGTATTTTAAAATCCTTTGATTTAGTATAATTATAGATAAAATGAAAGCATTATTGCAATATTTATTTTCGGGAAAACCTTTGTCAGAAGAGCAAGCATATATTGCTTTGAAAGATATTGCAATGGGCAATCAAAACGATGTACAAGTAGCTGCTTTTTTATCTGTGTATAATATGCGAACGCCCACCACCATAGAATTAATTGGTTTTAGAAATGCAATGTTGGAGTTGGCGATTCCTATAAAATTAAAATATAAAAATACCTTAGATATAGTAGGGACGGGTGGTGATGGAAAAAATACATTTAATATTTCTACTACGGCAAGTTTTATTTGTGCAGGCGCAGGTGCAAAAGTAACCAAGAGCGGCAATTATGGATTTACCTCCGTTTCCGGTGCTTCTAACATGTTTGAGTATTTAAAAATTCCATTTGCCAATACTGTGAAAAAAGTAGAAGACCAATTGCATGAAAGTAATATCTCTTTTTTACATGCTCCCTTGTTTCATCCGGCAGTAAAAAACGTAGCGCATGTTCGCAAAGATTTACAAGTAAAAACTATTTTTAATTTATTAGGCCCCATTGTAAATTCTTCACAGCCTAAAACAGTAATTATTGGAGTGCACAGTGAGTTTGTGGGAAAATTGTATAGAGAAGTACTTAAAACAACAGACGTGAATTTCATGGTAGTACATGCAGTAGATGGATATGATGAAATATCATTAACAGGAGATACTAAATTTTATGCACGAAAAAATATACAGTTGCATGAACCCAAGAGTTTTGGATTTAAACAAATAGAACCAAAGGATATTATTGGAGGAGATTCTGTAGAAGCCAATGCAAAAATTTTATTGAATATATTAAAAGGAAAAGGAACAGAAGCACAAAATAATGTAGTGCTGGCAAATGCAGCATTGGCAATTTCATTATACGATAAAATACCTTATCCAGAAGCTATAGAAAAAGTAAAAGACAGCCTGTACAGTGGCAAGGCTTTAGCTTGTTTAAATGCATTACAAAACATTCAATAAAAATATGAATATCCTTGATACCATCGTTGCAAGAAAGAAAATTGAAATTGCACAAGCCAAAGAAAATATTAGTATTCAGCAATTAGAACAATGTAATTTTTTTAATCGTTCGACTGTTTCTTTATCTCAAAATATTTTAAAAGAAAATAGTACCGGAATTATTGCAGAGTTTAAAAGAAAATCTCCTTCCAAAGGAATAATCAATGATAAGGCATACGCAGTGGAAGTAGTAAAAGATTACGAGCAGGCGGGCGTTTCGGGTAGTTCGGTTTTGACAGATACCGATTTTTTTGGTGGCAGTAAAGAGGATTTACAAAATGTTAGAAAAGAAGTGTCTTTGCCTTTGCTGCGCAAAGATTTTATGATAGATGAATATCAATTTATTGAAGCTAAAAATTGGGGTGCGGATGTTATTTTGTTGATAGCTTCTATTTTGACACCACAGCAAGTAAAATCGTTTACCGATTTAGCAAAAAGCCTGCATTTAGAAGTATTGTTAGAATTGCACGGAGAAAATGAATTAAACCACGTTTATCATAAAGTAGATATGGTGGGTGTAAATAATAGGAATTTAAAAACATTTGAAGTAGATATTGAACAGTCTATTCGCATGGCAAATAAATTAGGCAATGATTTTGTGAAAATTGCAGAAAGCGGCATTTCCAATATTTCTACATTAAAACATTTTAAGCAAAATGGATTTCAAGGATTTTTAATAGGCGAAAATTTTATGAAAACGGACCATCCCGGCAAAGCCTGTAAGGATTTTATTGCACAATTATAACCCTGTTTTTGTTTCGCTATATTGAAAAATAAATAAAAAAAGCCGGACCGAAGTCCGACCAAGAAAAATGAAACCAACATTACTTATGCTTAATAACCAAAAGCATAATATTTAACGCCATTTTGATCTGGATATTTTCCTTGCATCAAAATTCCGTTTCCTTTATTGTCATTAATTACATCTTCTAAATCTCCTTTTTTAGTAAGAGGTTTATTGTTGACGCCAGTAATAATAAATCCTTCTTGCATATTTGTATTTTGTTTGATAATTCCATCGCTAATTTTTGTTACGCGCAATCCACCGCTAATGCCTAATTTTTTTGCTTCTAAGTTGCTAATTTCACTCACCGAAATTCCTAAATTTTCTAATATATTTCCAGTTTTAGGAGCATCATTTTTTGAGAGCAAACTTGTTTTATTTTCTTGAGAACGAAGGATGACTTCTTTTTCTAAAGTTTTTCCATTTCTGAATATAGTAATTTTCACTTTATCTCCCGGACGATAGCGTGCAACGTGTTCTTGCAAATCTGCCGAGTTTTTTATATCATTACTCCCGACTTTTAGAATAACATCTTCTCGTTTTATGCCCGCTTCTTCTGCAGCACTTCCTTTGTTTACTTCAGCAATATAAGCACCTTGTATTTTATCTAATTTTAAATCTTTTGCAATATCATCGTCAATTTCTCTAATATTAACCCCTAAAAATCCTCGTTGTACTATTCCAAAATCTATAATGTCTTTCACCACTTTGTTGGCAAGATTAGATGGAATGGCAAACGAATATCCGGCATAAGAACCAGTAGGCGTTGCAATGGCGGAATTGATACCGATAAGGCTTCCGTTTAAATCCACTAAAGCACCACCACTATTACCTGGATTTACGGCAGCATCCGTTTGAATGAAAGATTCAATCGCTAAGTTTCCGGCCTTTTCACGAAGTATATTGATGTTTCTAGTTTTAGCCGAAACGATACCTGCTGTAACGGTAGAGGCTAAATTAAATGGATTTCCAACCGCCAACACCCACTGACCTACTTGCACATTATCAGAATTTCCAAATGCAAGATATTGTAAATCTTTACTATCAATTTTCACCACCGCCAAATCCGTGCTTGGGTCTGTTCCTATAAGTTTTGCTTTATATTCGCGATTGTCATTTAGACTTACTTTTATTTCATCCGCACCTTCTACTACGTGATTATTTGTAACAATATAACCATCATTGCTGATAATAACACCTGAGCCAGAAGCCTCTTGATTGCCTTGATTGGGTGCATCAAAAGGAGAATTTCCATTAGGATCTCCAAAGAAATAATAAAATGGATTCATTTGTTGCATTTGTCGTTTGTCCATTTTCTTTGCTTTTATAATGGTATTGATGTGCACCACCGCTGGCGTACTCATTTGAGCAGCTTGAACAAAAGCATCATTTGAAAAATTACCATTATAACTTGCTAATTTTACGGGCGTATTATTTTCATTAATAATAGTGGTGTGCTCACGATTAAAATATGTCGTAAATACAACTGCCGATAAGGCACTAATAATTCCGATGATAAAGTATCCAATTATTTTCTTCATAATTTTTTATTTATTAGACGATATTATCAACAACAAATTTATGGTGAAATGTATTTTTGAAATGGGTTAAAAAAAGTTAACTATCTATTCTCATAATTATATTAAATGAATGTACTATTTTTGATATATGCAATTAGACTTTTTTAAATATCAAGGAACGGGAAATGATTTTATAATCATCAATAACCGCAAAATGCTTTTTCCAAAAAATGACAATGAATTAGTTCGTCGTTTGTGCGACAGGAAATTTGGAATCGGCGCAGATGGATTAATGTTGTTGGAAGAAGAAACAGGATATGATTTTGAAATGGTGTATTATAATTCTGATGGGAGAGAAGGCACAATGTGTGGTAATGGCGGAAGATGCATTAGTGCTTTTGCACATCATTTGGGAATTGGGAATAATAAAGGAAAATTTATTGCAGTAGATGGCGAACATCATTATGAAATAAATAATGATATAGTGCGATTAAATATGATAGAGGTTTCTGCAATAAAAAAAGATGCAGATGCAGCAGATGGAAATTATATTTTGTTTACAGGCTCACCGCATTATGTAAGTTTCCGTTCAGAAATAGATAAAATAAATGTTGTTTCAGAAGCGCATAAAATTAGGTATAATGATATTTTTGCAAAAGAAGGCATCAATGTCAATTTTGTAGAAACAAATACTGGAAAAGTGAAAATGCGCACGTATGAAAGAGGCGTTGAAGATGAAACGCTTTCTTGCGGAACAGGCACTGTAGCCGTTGCTTTGTGTTTTGCTCATCAACATAATTTAGAAAAAGGAAAAATAGAAATACAAACTCCCGGTGGAGAATTATCGGTATCTTTTCAAAATAAAGACGGCATATATACAGATATTTGGTTAGAAGGCCCGGCAAAATTAGTGTTTACCGGCAAAATAGATATTTAATAAATAATGAATATCAATAGATAGATAAATGGTAAAAATATACAGAAAATCAGGCAACGAATTAATATTAATTCAAGAGCCAGAAAAAGACTGTTGGATTAATATAATTCCACCTTTTAATATGGAAGAATTAGAATTGTTGTCTAAAAAAACACAAGCACCATTTTCTTATATCACTGATTGTATTGACCAGTTTGAGCGTTCGAGATTTGAAAGCCAAGACGATGCCAAGTTAATTGTAATAAATACCCCCGTGGTAAACGATGGATTTGATGTGGAAGATGAAGCAACGTATATTACTGTTCCGGTCGGTATTATTTTAGTACCAGATATATTTATGACGGTAAGTTCTGTGAATAATCCTACTATCGAATGGTTTGAAAAAAATGTATTGAAGAATGTACAATTACAAAATAAAGCGTTGTTTGTGATTCGTATTTTTGAAAGGAATGTCTATTATTTCTTACATTATTTAAGAGAAATAAATAAACGAATTTCTCAAATAGAAAAGGAGTTGACATATTCCAGTAGAAATCAAGAATTAAATGAATTGTTACATATTCAAAAAGCATTGGTCTATTTTGCAAATGACTTGAGGGCAAACGAAATGGTATTAATGAAAATACAACGCAACGATTTTTTAGAATTGGGAGAGGATGAAAAAACAAAAGATTTATTACAAGATGTTATTATAGATAATTCGCAAGCAGTGGAAATGGCGAATGTATATTCTAATATTTTGGGAAATATGATGGTGGCATTTGCATCTATTATTTCTAATAATTTAGGGCATGTGGTAAACCGACTTACGGCAGTTACCATTGCACTCATGTTGCCTACTTTAGTCGCTGGAGTGTATGGAATGAACGTGGATTTACCATTTCAGCATCATGCACACGCTTTTACTATAGTAATAATTATTAGTATATTGGTTACAATTGCTTTTGTTGTATATTTCAAAAGAAAAAGATGGTTGTGATTATTAATAATTAATATTACATCAAAAATTAAACATGAATAATGAACTCGCCACGATAAGAATGATTCTGATTTTCTTTGCTGCCATAGCTTTATTGGGATTGTTATATCTTTTGCAAGATTTATTAATACCACTCATGCTGGCAATGTTTATTGCATTGTTATTACAACCTTTATTAGTATGGTTTGAAAAACGAAAAGTTCCATTGTGGTTAGGCGTTAGTATTATATGGATAGGATTGATAGTAATCGGGTTTTTTGTAGGAGCTGTTATCTACAAAACAGGTTCACAAATTTTTAGCGAGAAAGAATATATTTATTCGCAAGTGAAAATGAAATTAAGTGGCTTATTGCAATTTTATAGTAATCTTACTGGAAAAGAATTAGATTTAGAAGGAATGATGAACTCTATAAATTCTGGATTGTCGTCAGAGTTTATTATTCATAATTCGGGTTCTATATTTGGCGTTTTAGGCTCTTTGTTTGAAGAGTTTTTATTGACCGCTGTTTTATTGGTTATTATACTTTCTGGCGTTATGAGATATGAAAATTATTTGAGCTATTTAGGTGGCGAAAATAAAAGTAAAAAATATATTCAAGCATTTGAAGATGTAAAAAATTCCATTGTTTCCTATATGAAAGTAAAATTTATTGTAAGTGTTATTTACGGTGTAGGCGTAGCTGTTATTTGTTATTTATTTGGATTACAGTTTGCATTTTTTTGGGGATTTATTGGGTTTGTATTAAATTTTCTTCCAGTTTTTGGAGCGATATTTGGATTAATTCCAGTATTTGTGATGGCATTAATTCAGTTTTATTCTCCCTTTAACGCATTTCTGCTTATTGTTTGTGCTTATGCATTTCATTTTATTTTAGCATCTGTAATAGAACCTATTTTTATGGGAAACAGAACGTCTTTAAATACTATTGTAGTCATCATGGGTTTATTGTTTTGGGGATATTTATGGGGAGTTTATGGTATGTTTCTGTCTGTACCCATGATGGTATTGACAAAAGTAATTCTTAGCCAAATTCAAGGAACAGAAGTAATAGTAAGATTATTAGGAAGCCAAGAGAAAAAATAATCATATAAGGAATCTTAGAACCTAAAGAATGTTATAGAATATACGAAAACATTTCTACAGTAAAACGTTGCCCCTTTGCGCCCTTTGCGTGAAAAAAAATAAATCACATAGAAGCTATAGAATATACGAAAACATTTCTTGCAGAAATAAAACGTTGCCCCTTTGCGCCCTTTGCGTGAAAAAAATTACTTTTTGAAATGGCTGTCATCTCTGCTCATAGATTCATAAGCACACATGTATATAATGCCCGGATAGTTTTCTATTAATTGATAATTATGAGTGGCAATAATAATCGGCGTTTGTATAGATTGAAAAATGGAATAAAACAAACTCATTATTTCATCCGTAGTTTCAGGGTCTAAATTTCCTGTTGGTTCATCTGCCAATATTAATTCTGGCTGATTTAATAAAGCACGAGCAATAACAACCCTTTGTTGTTCCCCTCCAGATAATTGGCTTGGCAATTTCCGCATCTTATCGGTAAGTTTCACCATTTCTAACGATTCTTCTATCGTTTTTTTTATTTTATTTTTATCCGTCCAGCCAATAGCTCTCAATACAAAATCTAAATTATCAAAAATATTTCTGTCGGATAATAATTGAAAATCCTGAAAAATAATTCCCAATCTTCTACGTAAATACGGAACATCCGCTTTTTTTAATGTTTTCAAATTATATCCGCAAACATCTGCTTCCCCTGAAGTGAATTCCAAGTCTCCGTAAAGCGTTTTTAATAAGCTACTTTTGCCACTGCCGGTTCTTCCAATTAAATAAATAAAATCACCTTTTCTTACTTCAAAATTGACATTATCCAGCACCACATGATTATTGTGCATAATTTTGCCTTTCTTAATGTCCACTACACGAGGCATTATTTTAGTAACTATCGGATTATTTATTTCAACTGCTTCTGCCATGATTATTAAAAGTTATTGAATATGAAATTATTGGTCTAAAGCTATAAATAAGTATTGTTAGTAATATATAACCATTAACGAATAACTACTTCACAAATCTACAACAAAATAAATCTAATAAATCCGTATTTTTGCCCATTATGTTAACAAATGATTTGCTTTTAAGAGCTGCAAGAGGAGAAAATACAGAAAGAACACCCGTTTGGATGATGCGTCAGGCAGGGCGCATATTGCCAGAATATAGAGCTGTTCGCAGCAGTGTCAATGGATTTAAAGAATTAGTGAAAAATCCTGAATTAATTTGTGAAGTAACCTTACAACCCGTAGATATTTTAGGCGTTGATGCCGCTATTATTTTTTCAGATATTTTAGTCATTCCAGAAGCAATGGGATTAAACTATGAAATGATAGAAAGTAAAGGCCCCTTTTTCCCAAAAACAATTAAAAATGAATCGGATGTTGCAGCATTAACAACAGAAGTAGTACCAAATTTGCAATACGTTTTTGAGTCTATCCGTATAACAAAATCTGCTTTGAACAACCGCGTTCCACTCATTGGTTTTGCCGGCGCTCCTTGGACCATTTTTTCATATATGATAGAAGGAAAAGGCAGTAAAACTTTTTCAGATGCAAAAAAAATGCTTTATGTAAATCCAGTTTTATCCCATCAATTATTAGATAAAATCACCACTTCCACCATTGCATATTTAAAAGAACAAATCAAAAATGGCGCAGACATTGTTCAAGTATTTGATAGTTGGGCAGGTGTTTTAAGTAAGGCACAATATATAGAATTTGCGTTGCCTTACATGAATAGAATCTCGCAAGCTATCACAGAAGTACCGGTTGTTTTATTTGCAAAAGATGCGCATTATATCCTTAACGAATTTAATAATACGAACTGTTCCGTTATTGGTTTAGATTGGACTATTGATCCCGAAAAAGCCAGGCGTGAAGCTCCCAATAAAACGTTGCAAGGAAATTTAGATCCTTGTGTTTTGTATGCAGACAAAGCAACGATAAAAAAGGAAACCGAAAAAATGTTGCAAACATTCGGAAGTCAACGCTATATATGCAATTTAGGACACGGCGTTTATCCAGATGTGAGTTTTGAGAAAGCTAAATATTTTATAGAAACGGTGCAAAATTATAGATACAAATAATTAGAAATCTCTAATTATTCTTGATGCTCCAGATATGGAAAAGTAATAGGTTGGATACGGTATCATTCCCTTGTAAATGGAAATATAATTAGAGCATATTATGAATGTTATTCCTGTTTTTATTATAGTTATATTTAATATATGTAAGCATAAAATAATGTTAAAAATGTACTCACCAGCTATCCGTAAATATCAATACGCTTCCTCCATTTTAAAACACCTATAGAAAGATTTCTTTGTAATATGAAAAGTAATCATTACATTTATTTTACGCAATAACGAACTATGATTTCTACCATTGTAATAGAAGATGATCCTATTTTTAGGGATATGCTGGTAGATATGCTGCCAAAAACAGATGTAAAAACAAATTTATTAGCTACTTGTGCCACACTACGCCAAGCTAAAGAGGCAATTGAAGCGCATAATCCGCAACTGATTTTTTTGGATGTAGAACTGCCAGATGGCAAAGGAACAGAACTCCTTTTGGATTATGAAGAGCATGGAGGATTTGAAACCATTTTTGTTACCTCACATGATAAATATGCCATCGAAGCCATCAAGAAAAATGCAGCAGATTATATTTTAAAACCTGTAAAAATAAATGAATTAAATAATGCCCTTCAAAAAGTATTAAAACGCCTTGAAGTTTATACAACTCTTTTAAAATTAGAAGAACTTACGACGTATGTAGATAAACTAAAACAACAAAATCTACAAGAAAATAAAATTATGATTAATACCAATGAAGGGGCTATTTTTTTAAAAGTGGGCGATATTCTGAAATTAGAATCAGAAAGTAATTACACGATTATTTATTTAGAATCCAATAAAAAAATAATCGCCTCTAAAACACTTTCTGTTTTTGAAGAAATGCTGGAATCACTCAATTTTATGCGCATTCATCGTTCTTTTATGATTAACCTCACCAAAATAAAAACAATAGAAAACGAAAACGGCAGTTATTCGGCAAAAATGTTAGATAATTCATTGGTGGAAATTTCAAGAAGAAAAAAGAAAGATTTCTTTGAGAAAATTGCCTATCAGTCATAAATAGAATTATTACTTCCAAATTATCTAAATTTTATTGGATTATTCTTATTTAATGTAATAAAGCAATAAATACAGATGGTATTTTAAGGTTACTTTACGTCTGCTTTAGTAAAACTGTAAATATTCAATTCATTGAGTTTATTTTTTTTGATTATCGTATATTCATATTTTTAAATTATTTTTCATCCTCAATTTTAAATATCAATGAATTTGACTGATAATGATTTTGTAGAACGTCTTTCGATTCGACATCAAAATGAACCAGAATTTTTACAAGCAGTTTGGGAGGTAACTGAAAATTTACTTCCATTTATAGAAAAAAATCCTATCTACAAAAAACATAGAGTTTTAGAGTATATGACGGAGCCAGAACGCACTATTATTTTTCGTGTTCCATGGATTAATGACCAAGGCATGGTAGAGTTTAATAGAGGCTATCGGGTGCAAATGAGCAGTGTAATCGGGCCTTACAAAGGTGGGTTGCGTTTTCATCCCTCTGTGAATTTAAGCATCTTAAAATTTTTAGCGTTTGAGCAAGTATTAAAAAATAGCCTTACGGGGCTTCCAATGGGCGGTGCAAAAGGTGGTAGTGATTTTGACCCAAAAGGAAAAAGCGATGCAGAAGTAATGAAATTTTGTCAAAGTTTTATGACGGAATTATCTAAATATATTGGTCCCAATACAGACGTTCCCGCCGGAGATATCGGCGTGGGTGCAAGAGAAATTGGATATATGTTTGGTCAGTATAAAAGGCTAAAAAATGAATTTACCGGCGTATTAACCGGAAAAGGTTTTGAGTACGGCGGAAGCCTTATCAGACCCGAAGCTACAGGATACGGCGCAGTTTATTTTGTAGAAGAAATGCTACAATTAAGAGGAGATTCTTTAGCCGGAAAAAAAGTAGTGATTTCAGGCTCTGGAAACGTAGCGCAATTTGCTGTTGAAAAATGTATAGAAATGGGGGCTACGGTTTTAACACTATCAGACTCCGAAGGATATATTTTTGATTCAAAAGGAATTGATTTGCAAAAATTAGAATATATCCAACAATTGAAAAATGTAAAAAGAGGTAGAATAAAAGAATATGCCGAAAAATATGGCTGTGAGTATGTAGAAGGTGAAAAACCTTGGGGCGTTCCATGTGATATTGCTATGCCATGCGCTACTCAAAATGAATTGGATGGAGAAGATGCTTTAAAATTGGTAAACAATGGCTGTTTTTTAGTGGCAGAAGGAGCGAATATGCCCAGCACTCCCGAAGCAATTGAAGTATTCCATCATCATAAAACATTATATGCGCCCGGAAAAGCAGCCAACGCCGGAGGCGTTGCAGTGAGTGGTTTAGAAATGTCTCAAAACTCATTGAGATACCATTGGCCAAGAGAAAAAGTAAACCTTAGATTGAAAGGTATTATGCAAGGTATTCACCACTCTTGCGTAAAATACGGAAAAGAAGCAGATGGACACATCGACTATAAAAAAGGAGCAAATATTGCTGGCTTCGTAAAAGTAGCAGATGCCATGATTGCTCAAGGTGTAGTTTAATTACAACTTTTACAAACTTATTATAAATGCCTTTTCATTCAAATCATGGAAAGGCATTTTGCTTTCTTGAAGTATTTTTCGATAGATTTTCTGATGATAATTATCATTGTCACTTGATACAATAATTTTTTGGAATTTATAATTTGATTTTATTTGCTCTATGTTTAAATAGCAATTATCACTCAACACCAAATAATCAATATCCAATGGAATTGCAAATGTTTTGCGAGTATTTGTATGAGTTAAAAAATAAAAACGCTTGTTATAAATGACTGCCAAATTATTTTGGAAATAGAAGTTGGTTGGTGTCTTGCTATCTTTTAGTAATTTATTTTCATACGTTTTAATTCGCTTAATACGATGCGAATTTTGAATGCAAAAATTAAATGATTTTGTTTGGATGCTGTCTTTGGATAATAAAAGTTGATAGCCCTTTTGTTGAATTCCAATAACAAAATTCTTTGGTACAGAGTATAAAATTATTTCATTTTTTCTCCATTGTTGAATATTGTATGCGTACGAAAATAAAATGGTGGATAACCATAAGCTCATACAGAAAAATATATAAACTGCCTTTCGCTGAATGACAAAAAATGCTAGTAATAAAATTGAAAATAATAAAACGATTAATTGTAAAGGCGTAACATACAAATTGAATAATTTCCCTAATGGCAAGTGTGCAAAAAAATAAGTGAACTGAATAAATATTTTTATGGATAACGCATCTAAATATCCTACCCAATGCGCTACAACGGGAACAAAACTTAACGGAATAAGTGCCATACTCCACCAAAGAATAACGGAAGAAAGTGGAATGGCAAAGATATTTGCCAATAAAAAATAAGTTGGAAAATTTCCGAAATAATAGATACTCAATGGAACCGTAAAAAGCTGCGCTGCAATACTTGCCGACCATAATTTCCACGTCCAATCTATAATTTTAAAACGTGAATAAAATAAAGAATAGATAGGGTTCGTAAAAATAAAAAGACCCAACATGGCTAAATAGGAAAGCTGAAATCCAATGTCAAATAAATTATTCGGATTCATTAATAATTGTATCAATGCAGCACCTGCTAATAAATTTAAGTTGTTGACATTTTCTTTGCTCAGTCTTCCAAAATTTAGAAGTGAAAATAAAATAGCAGCCCGCACACATGCAGAGGAAAATCCTGTAACAAAAGTAAATATCCAAATAAAACAAAAAATGAAAATAAACTTTGATATTTTTATTTTCCTATTTCTATCGGGAATGAAACTTAAAAAAAATAAAAGCATTCCATAGATTATACCAACATGCAATCCTGAAACAGAAAGAATATGCAAAATGCCGGTATAAGCAAATGCATTGTAAAGTTCCATATCAATATCTGCACGATGACCTAATAAAATACCATCAGCTAAAGTGAAATTCTCTTTGCCTGGAATATATTTTTTTAAAATAGATTGAACATACATTCCGATATTATTACTGATACGATCTACTGCATAACGTTTGTGTTTGCTCAATAAAATCCAACTTCCGTTGGGAATATATGCTTGCTGATAAATGGATTTATGTTTTAAATAATTGGCATAATCAAATTGCCCCAAATTGCTGGGTGCATCTACTGTTTTTGCTTTTAGTTGGAACAAAATTTCATCCCCAATTTCTACTGTTTGCAAACAACTGTCTTTCTTAAAATAGACTAATAATTTTCCGCTGGATGACTGTGCATTTCCCAAACTGTCTATAATCTGTTCTATTTGTAATACAGTTTTATAGGTGTTTTCTTTTTCTTCTAATGGGGCTGCAATAATACCTTTTGCAAAATCTGCTTTGTATCTGCTAAAATGATTGGATTGATTTTCTATTTTGGCAGAACGAATCATCCATGCGCCTAATACAAACAAAAACAAAAATGTGATTACGATATTTATTTTTTTAGAAAACGAATGATGTGTTGTAAAATGACTGATTAATAAAACTCCAAAAAGCAACAAAATACTTATAGTTAAATAAGTAAATGAAATAGAAAATACATCAAAAGCTAAAATACCTGCAACGATAGGAATTAGGATTTTTAGTAAGGGTATATGCTGTAACTTATAAGGCACATACTAATATAAAAGAATAATATGAAATTGTAAAATAAAAAGCCACCATTTTTTTGATGGTGGCTTGATTATTTATTTACGGATTCTTTTTTTTCATTTCCTGTTGCTGCTTCATAATTTCCTGCATCTTTTGTTGGAAAGAATTTTGCTTAGCGGGTTTCTTTTTATTCTCTTGAATTTGCAAATGAATTTGTGCTTCATCAATAAAGAATTTTTGAATAAACCAGTTTTGTGCAATCGTCAAAACGTTAAACAATAAATAGTAATACGTCAATGCTGCCGGTTGTTTGTTGAACATAAACATCAACATAACGGGCATCACATATTGCATAATTTTCATTTGTTGCGCCATCATATCATTGCCCCCACTTGTAGGTTGTGATTGGCTGGTTATTTTCGTAACAGCAATAGACGATATCGCCATTAATATAGTAAATAAACTAATGTGATTGCCAAATAAATAACTTACAATAGGAATATTATGGCTCCAAGTGATTATGGAATCAAAACTGGAAAGGTCTTTTGCCCATAAAAATGGCTGTTGTCGCAGTTCTATACTCGATGGAATAAAACGATACATGGCAATTAAAATTGGCATTTGCAACAACATTGGTAAGCATCCTCCAAATGGACTTACACCCGTTTGAGAATATAATTCCATTTGTTTTTGTCCAAACTCCGTTTGATTGGGGTATTTCTTTTTCAATTCATCTATTTCCGGTTTCAATACCCGCATCTTCGCCATGGAAACAGTCGATTTGTAAGTGAAAGGAAAGGTAATTAACTTTATAACTAAAGATAAAATGAGTATAATGATACCATAATTAGAAATAAAACTTTCTAAAAATTTATAAATTGGTCCAATAAAATATTTATTGATAAGCCCTAAAATACTCCATCCCAATGGAATAATTTCATCCAATCCAACATTTAATTTTTTCAAATAATCATACTTGTTGGGCCCCATATAAACCTGCATTGGAAAATTAAAAGCATTGCTATGATTAAAAGGAATGGCAATTTGGCTATTAAATGTTTTTACGATATTTTGATTTTCTTTAGGAGTTTCTACCGAAATGGCAGCGCCAGTTTTAAAAAAACCTTTAGTGGCAATTAATGAAGTATTAAAGAATTTTTGTTTGTATGAAACCCATTGTATAGGCGTTTCCAATGTTTCTTTTTTATCTCTAGTAAGATTATCTTCTTCTTTTTTATCATTGTAATAATGCAAAGAAGAATTATATCGCTGATCATCTAAACCACCTTCTTGTGATGGTAAATTTTGAGTCCAATTTAATGTAATAGGTTGATTTGCCGGAATAACATCAGCAAAATTGACAGCATTGATGGAGAAATCTACTACATAGCCTTCGCCATGAATTGTAAATTTGTGTTCATATATTTTTCCACCACCTAAATCAATTTTATAAGCAACATCAATAGATTGAGTACCAATTATTTTTTGAGAAACAATATTGGAAGCAAAAAATAAATTTTCTGTTTGAACAGGAGTTTTGCTATCATTGGAAATAAATGAAAAATTAAAATTACTTCCATTGTCTTCAAATAATACTAAAGGCTTTTGCTCAAAAGTTTTATAGTTTTTCAAAACTACTTTTTTGATAACGCCACCTTTATTAGAGAACGTAAAAATACATTTCTCATTTTCGATAGTGGTTAATACTTCTTCGCCAGAGGCAAATGCAGCAAAGCCACCCATTTTACTTATTTGTATAGAATCCTGTTTGATAGCTTTAGCTGTTGTTGTACTATCCGTTTTGGTAGAATCATTTGTAGTAATACTAACGGTAGTAAATTTATCTTGTTCCGTTTGTTTTGGATGTTCTTTTACATATTTAGCTTCTTGCTGTTGTGTGTAAATAGAAAAACCTAAAAAAATTAGAATAATAAGCGTAATACCAATGAGCGTATTTTTGTCAAAATCCATAGAAAATTATATTGAAAGGCAAAGGTAGGAAATAGACATCATCCATCAAAACACTTATAAATAAGCTAAGATTAATTCTTTTACAATCAACCATATAGGATAAAGCTGTTAATTTCATTTTTTCCTCTAATAGCATTTCTTATATTTGCAGCATGAGCAATACTACTTTAGTGATTATGGCGGCCGGAATGGGCAGCCGATATGGCGGCGTAAAACAAGCTGCAAGCTTTGGACCAAGTGGAGAGTGGCTGATGGATTA
>ERZ724520.64-NODE-64-length-51561-cov-7.299227_pt1 | contig 51561 bp, 66 predicted proteins | sample MGYA00376053_ERZ724520 | MGnify/ENA primary metagenome ERZ724520 (study PRJEB28724, sample SAMN07190886) | activated sludge metagenome | isolation source: activated sludge of sewage treatment plant in Hong Hong | place: USA: Christiansburg, Virginia | collected...
GCGCGGGCAACTGCGTGGTCTTGAAGCCCGCCGAGTCCACCCCCATCAGCATCCTGATCGTGGCCGAGCTGATTGCCGACCTGCTGCCACCAGGCGTGCTCAACATCGTCAATGGCTTTGGCCGTGAAGCCGGCATGCCACTGGCTACCAGCAAGCGCATCGCCAAGATTGCCTTCACCGGCTCCACCACCACGGGCCGCGTGATCGCGCAGGCCGCGGCCAACAACCTGATTCCCGCCACGCTGGAGCTCGGTGGCAAATCACCCAATGTGTTCTTTGCCGACATCATGGACAAGGACGACGGCTTTCTGGACAAGGCCATCGAGGGCCTGGTGCTGTTTGCATTCAACCAGGGCGAGGTCTGCACCTGCCCGTCGCGTGCGCTGATCCAGGAAAGCATCTACGACAAGTTCATGGAGCGCGTGCTGAAGCGTGTTGCGGCAATCGTGCAAGGCAGCCCGCTGGACACCGACACCATGATCGGTGCACAGGCCTCCAAGGAACAGATGACCAAGATCCTGTCCTACCTGGAATTGGGCAAGCAGGAAGGCGCCGAGGTGCTGATTGGTGGCGCGCAGGCCAAGATGGAGGGCGACCTGGCCGGTGGCTATTACGTGCAACCCACGCTGTTCAAGGGCCACAACAAGATGCGCATCTTCCAGGAAGAGATCTTTGGACCGGTGCTGGCCGTGACCACCTTCAAGGACGAGGCCGACGCCCTGGCCATTGCCAACGACACGCTGTACGGCCTGGGTGCCGGCGTGTGGAGCCGCAACGGCAACGTGGCCTACCGCATGGGCCGTGCCATCAAGGCCGGCCGCGTCTGGACCAACTGCTACCACGCCTACCCGGCGCACGCGGCCTTTGGTGGCTACAAGGAATCGGGCATCGGCCGCGAGACCCACAAGGTCATGCTGGACCACTATCAGCAGACCAAGAACCTGCTGGTGAGCTACAGCGAAAGCAAGCTGGGCTTCTTCTGATGGTTGCCAAAGTCGCTAAAGTGGTGGCAACACCGGCGGCTTTGGAACTGGTGGCGCAACTCCAGGCCCAGTACGGGGCGGAGCTGATGTTCCACCAGTCGGGCGGCTGCTGTGACAACAGTGCCGCCAACTGCTTTCTGCCCGGCGAGATCACCATGGGAGCGGGCGATGTCTACCTGGGCGACATTGGCGGCTGCCCGTTCTATATTGGCAAGGGCCAGTACGAAACCTGGAAGCACACGCAGCTCATCATCGACGTGATCGAGGGGCATGGCGGCACGTTTTCACTGGAAGGGCCATTGGGCAAGGCCTTCCATACCCGCTCGCGGGTGTTCACGGCCCAGGAGCTGTCTGATTTGGAAGACGGGCTGTAGCCCGCGCTCAAAGGGATGCCGACTGGTGCGTGTAGCACTTCTTGGGGCAAATTTTTGAGCACGCGGTGCAGCCAATGCACAGCTCCGGGTGGGCAATGGTCATGACCTTTTTTTCGTATTCTTCGTCGTCGTCTTCATCGTCAAGGTCCACGCACACGCGTTCGCCATCTTCGGTCACACCGACCAGTGCCAGCACGCCACGCGGACACACCTTGAAGCAGCGGCCGCAGCCAATGCACTTCTCGTCATCCAGTTTGTAAACGAAGGTGGGCGTCCAGGTGGCGCCGCTGGGCAGCGTCACGGTAAAGGTACTACTCACAGTGCAGCCCCTTCCTTGCGCGCGGCCATCAGCATGGCGTGGGCCTCGTGGCAACGCTGGGCCACTTCGGGAATCTTTTCCCAATCGGTGGGCAGTTCCTCGGACAGGTCATGCAAATCCATCTTGGCCTGTGTGGCGCGCGCATTAAGCTTCTTCAGCCGCGCCTTCAGTTCATCGGGATCGGTGCTCATGCTCAGGCTCCGTATTGCGCTACAGCGGGGTAGGTGCGGATCATGCTCACCGCTTCGTCGAAGAACTTACCGCCGGCAGCGGCCAGCTTGGCCAGCGAGGGGAAGCCAAATCGGTGCACATCGCGCAACTGCTTGTTGACCACCACCAGGCGCCCGGCAATCAGCACCATGCGGCCAAAGCCCTCGTGACTCATCTTCATCATGGGTGACACCATCTGGCCGGTTTCACGCTCCACGGCCACGGCAATGGCGTTGTAGAAAATTTCCAGATGCCACAGTGTCTCGGGGTCCGGGTCGCCCAGGATGGGCAGGGCGCGCCGCTCCTCGGCGGTATGGATGTAGGGCTTGAGCAATTGCAGGTCGCTCTTGTTGTCCCAGGTGCCATTCATGTCTTGCGCACGCAATTGCTTGATGAGCTGCTGCACAAAGGGCGTGGTGAGATAGGCCGCGTCGCTGGTGGCTTCTGATGCCGTGTCCAGGGTTGCTTCTTCCGTCATGGTGTGACCTCGTCTTCTTCAAAATTGGGGGTGTACGCGCCGTCCTTGGCCAGTGCCTTGCGCAGCCAGGGCGGTGGTGTGCCCTGGAGCACGACCTGCAGTTTGTCCAGAATCTCGGCAATGGACTCCGGCTGGGGCACCTTGATCGGGTGGATCTTCATTGCGACGACGCGCGCGGCACCCGAGCCACCGATGGCCGCCACATAAACGATGGCGCAGTCCTTGATCGCTTCGAGCTTGGGGGCAAGCTTGTCTTCGTCGCCGTCTTCCTCCAGCTTGTCGCCAAATTCAAAGCTCTCGATGAAGTGGTGGCCCTGGGGCGATACGTCGTAGACGACGATGCTCTTGGCCCAGCCGAAGTGCGCGTCCACGCGCTCCTTGTCCTGGGTAGCGAAGGCGATTTTCATGGTGCTTCTCCTAGAGTGGATCAGGCGCTGGCCTCGGCCAGACGGGTGGTGGTAGGGGTGGCAGAAACGGTGGCGGCGGCGCGCTGGGCCTCGGGCGGCAGCGGCCAGTCGTTGGCGTGGTGGTGGGTGATGTTTTCCAGCATGAGGTTAGCCACCTCGAACACCAGCGCCATGGTGCCGCGGTAGCCCACCTGGCAGCGGTGCGCGTTGCCAATGCGGTCAAACACCGGAAAGCCGATGCGCAGCAGGGGTTTGCCCAGGCGCTCTGCCGCCTGGCGGCCATGCGAGTGGGTGATCAGCAGATCGCAATCCGCGGCACCCTGCTCCAGGTCTTCCAGGTCGCCCAGCATCACCGTCTCGGCCGGCAGCAGCGCGTGCGCGGCCGACTTGGTGGTGCTGATGCAGCAGCGCAGCTCGGCCCCCATGTCGTGCAGCAGGCTGCCCACGGCCAGCAGCAGGTCGGGCTCGGCGCCGATGGCCACCTTGATGCCGCCGGTGTAGAAGTGCCCGTCAAGCATCGCATCCAGCAACTGGCTGCGCTGGCGCCGGTACTTGGCCGGGACCGGGCGGCCGGAAAGTTGGGACAGGCGTTGCAACAGCCGGTCGGTGCATTCCAGCCCGGTGAGTCGCTCGAAGATCTCCAGCGGTGTACCGGCAATTTCCTGCAAGGCCAGCGCCGCCTCGCGCGTCTGCTCGCCCACGCCGATGGTCAGCGCCGAGGCACCGGCCGCGCGGATCTGCTCCAGCGTGGTACCGCCCAGCGTGGTGCCGCGCCAGTCGGGTGGAATGTGGCCGTCGAGCGAGCCCGACACGTCCGGTAACACAATGGCCGAGAGGCCAAATGATTCGATGATCTCGCGCAACTCGTCAATATCGGCCGGCGACAGATGGCTGCCCGGCAGCAGCGTGACCTGGTTCGCCTGCACTGGCAGCGGCTTGACCAGGGTCTTGACTATGGACGTGACCGCGTGCTTGTAGCCGTCCTCGAACGCACCCACGTAGTCGGGGGTGGAAACGTAGACGATCTCGGTGTCCGCCAGCTCCGGCTTGCGCTTGCGCACGGTGACGATGTAGCCATCCACATCGTCGCCCTTGGTCTCGGTGAGACCCGTGGAGCAGATGGCAATGATTTTCGGCGCTGCGCGCTTGCGGATATTGAGCAGCGCGGCCTCGATGTTGTCGTAGCCGCCCAGGATGGAGGTCACCTCATTCATCGCCGTGGTCTGCAGCGGAATCGCCTCTTTGAAATGCCGTACCAGCAGCACCAGGCCAAACGAGGTGCAACCTTGCGAGCCATGCATCACCGGCATGCAGGCGTCCAGCCCCAGGAAGGCAAAGCTGGCGCCCAGCGGCTGGCTCATCTTCAGCGGGTTGACTGCGCAGGCTTTTTTGGATTCAACAACGTTGGCCATGGCTAGTGCACTCCCGCCGTTGCCACGGCACCCAGCGTTTCGCCATCGTTGCCCCAAGGCGCGGGAATGCGCACCTGTTGCCAGACCGGGTTGAAGATGGCGCGGTCAATCTCCTGCACCAGCTTCACCATGCCCTCGTAGCCGCCATAGGGGTGGTAGCGCTCCTGGTTGATGTCCAGCCAGGGCATGCGCGCCTTCAGCGCCACGAACTGCGAGCGCCCGCCGGACAGCATGATGTCGGCCCGCGCGTCGCGCAGCATGGCGTACATCTCGCGCGGGGTCATGTCGTCGATCATGTGGGCGTCGGCGCCCTCCCCCATGATCTCCTTGATCTTTTCCTTGTCTTCCTTGGTGGATTTCTTGACGCTGGTGCCCACGATCTCCATGCCGCCCTCTTGCAGCGCCGCCACCACCGACCAGGACTTGACGCCCCCGGTGATCAGCAGCACGCGTTTTCCCGCCAGGCGTTGCTTGTAGTGCGCAATGCGCTTCCAGGCACGCGCCTCTTCCACCTCGATCAGGCGCTCGGTGCGCTCCAGCAGATCCGACGGCGCACCGGTCTGCACCAGCAGTCTGGCAATCTGGCGCAGCGTATCGCTCATGTCGCCAATGCCGTAGAACGAGCCTTCAAAGTACGGAATGCCCCAGCGCTGCTCCATCTTGGTGGCGATGTTGATCATCGACTTGGAGCACACCATCATGTTCACCTTGGCGCGGTGCGCGCTGGCAATCTCGTTGTAGCGGCCATCGCCACAGATGCAGGACAGGATGCGAATGCCCAGCGCGTCCAGCAGGGGCTTGACCTGCCACAGCTCGCCCACCAGGTTGTATTCGCCAATGATGTTGATGTCATACGGCGTTGTGAATTCGGGCTCGCGCGTGCCGATCACGTAATCGAGCAGCGCCTCGGCCCCCAGCTTGTTGCCCAGGTTTTTCGGGCCGGCAAAGCCCGGCGCGTTAACCGGAATGATGGGCTTGCCAAACTTCTCGCTGGCACGCTGGCACACGGCCTCGATGTCGTCGCCCACCAGCGCGGTCACGCAGGTCTGGTAGACGAAGACGGCGGGCGGGTCGTACTTCTCAAGGATCTCGCGAATGGACTTGAACAGCCGCTTCTCGCCGCCATAGATCACATCCAGTTCGTTGATGTCGGTGGTGAAACCGGTGCGGTAGAGCTGCGGGCCGCTTGATGCGCTGTGCCGGTTGTCCCACGAGTTGCCCTCGCAGGCAATCGGCCCGTGCACCAGGTGCGCCACGTCCGCCACGGGCTGCAGCGCGATCTTGGCCCCGTCAAACGCACAGCCACCTGCGGCGGCGCCGGGGTTCAACTGCTTGGTGCAGCCCTTCTTGCGTTCCTTCTCACTCTTGCCCTGGTTGATGTCGCAGCCAGGCTCCTCGAACACTTCGGCAATCTTGGCCTTGAGCGCAACAGACATGGACGACTCCTGACAGGGTGGGGTGTCCTCTCATTGCAATTTGGGTGCCAGGGGGAAAGGGCCTCCAAACGGCGGTTATTGCGGTTTTTTGGCGGAGCTAGTGTGGAACTTTGGCTGGTTTGAAGGGATTGCGACAAATGGGGTGTCACAGCCTGATGTGCTTTTGGCGGTTGCGCACTGCAAGCGAATATGGGGTCGGATCACCGGTCGCGCAGCGGACGAGTGCTCTGACCCCGTATTCGCGCTGTGGCCGGTGGATGTGACAACGGGAGTACCTGGAATAGACGCAATGCTGTCGTCCACGTTGTACAGTTGTAGGTCGGCTATGCCGAGGGAACGGGCATACAGAAACTACCGCCAGATAAACTCAGTACTCACGATGCTGTGATGCCAAGAATTCGTAAGTACACCAAGATGACCGACTCCTTCGCCGCCGCAGTTCAGCTCGTCGTTCTCTTTCTCGGCTTTGCGGCGTGTATTCGGATTGGGTGGCTAAATCGAGGCCCAAGGAACTTCAAAAGAATAGCTTCCAGTGCTGGCATTGCCTTAATCGTGGGGTTCGCGTTTACCTACATTGCCGTCTTGTCTAACCAAATATGCAGAGTCTCCTTGAATCTTTGCAATGAGCATGGAGATGGAAATATGACGTATTGGTTTTACCCATTTTTCGCCATCCCCATCAATTGGATACTCATACTCGCTTTTGGCGAAAACGAAGAACCATACGTATTCACCCCCTCGCCGTTTGACCGGGTGGTTGATGACGCTCTGGCCAACTTCCGCAGGGGCGAGCAGGTTCATCAACGGTGTCCAAGTTGCCAGTCGATAATTTCGATCAATAACGTTGATCCCAGAGTCGTCACAGGGAAGCGCAGAGTCCATCTTCAATGTGCATGCAGCAAATGCGACCGACTTTTTGAACTCGATAGCGAGATTATCTAGGGCTTTCCCGGCTCAGAAAATCGTCAATCCTTCCATGAAAAATGCTCTCATCAATTCCCTTCGCGCGGTCGCATTTGGGCTACTTTGCTTGACGCTTGGGACCGCCGCTCCGTCCAGGGTTCTGAGCGAATGCGACGTCTCCTTCGAGTCCGGCCGCTTCAGCGATCCAGGCAGGTATACCTGGGCAATACGTTTCTGCGATGTGCGTGAATTGACTTACCAAAAGTGGGACGCGAAGCTCCAAAGGCTTGAGGATGGCTGGCGTGCGTTGTCGGCAGCGAGGAGCGCCGGGGACTGGAAAGCCTACCGTGTGAAATGGTTGGAGCTATTGCCTGTGATGAGGGAGCTGGAAACGACGGCTTTGGCGAATCGACATGTCGCTGGCGCAGGAAAGGTCCTTGAACTCTATCGCTCAGTGCTTGGTTCGCGTTTGTACCAAGGAGGTTTCGGTGCGGCTGCCGATCTTGAGAGTTCCAGTGCACGCATCTTGACCGGCCTGGGTGTTCAGCGCGCATGGGTGGCGGCTGACATAGGAGTCGAGGCGGTTCTCGAGTCAAAGGCTAGTGGTCAGTGGTTCGTTTTGGGGCTAGCGGCCGCTGAATCCGACAAGGTGGTGGACGAGTATCGCCATCAGACCGGCAAAAGACCGGGGCGGCCCCCGTGAATAGCTTTCCAGTTAGTGGAAGGTGGGTAACACGCTTCCTAAATGCAATATCTCACCTGTCCATCCATTCGGAACACAGCGTATGACGGCAATCAGCTCCAAAGAGTCATCGGCTGCCAACAAGGCTGTGACCGCTTTCGCTTACACGGTAATTAGTGTGTTGCATCGACCGGTTGAATCCGCCCCAAAGCGGCTCAAAGCACGGCCGGGTATCCCGCCTCGCCAGCCTCCACGACACCCGCAGGTTTTGGGGCATTGGTACCCGCCGATTTCTGGGCCTTTGACAGTATGAGGCGGGGGCCAATGCCCCAAAGCCTGTCTCGCTAAGGCACAGTAGCTACAAAATCAATAGCGCATCACGCATATTCCACGAGGGCTAGATGTGATGTTTCAATAGGTTGTTCACCCGGAAGAGTCTGGGAGACTGGAGTTACCACACTTCAAACTCACAGAGGAAATTCCCCGGATGAACAGCCATAAGAATGCCAGATTGACCGTGCAGGGGCGTAAATTGCTCATTGAACGCATTGCCTTCATGGGACTAAAGCCGGCGGCGCAAGCCGCAGGCATCAGCCTGCGCACCGCGCGTAAGTGGCTTGTGCGCTTTGAATTGCAGGGAGTACAAGGTTTGTATGACCGAAGTTCACGCCCAACCAGGACTCGCTCCACCATTGATGCATCACTGAGCCAACGTATTGAGCAACTGCGCCGTAGCCGTATGCCCTTGCGTCGCATTGCTGGCCTGGTCGGACGCAGCGTGGCCACCATCAGCCGCTTTGTTGCCCGCCTGGGCCTGTCCAGCCTCAAAGCCTTGGAGCCCATTGCTCCGGTACTTCGCTATGAACACAGTGCTCCGGGAGAGTTGTTGCACATGGACACCAAGAAGCTCGGGCGCATTGAAGCCGTAGGTCACCGCATCAACGGTGACAGAGCCACGCGTAGCCGTGGAGCTGGCTGGGAAGTAGCCCATGTTGCCATTGATGACCATTCCCGTGCGGGCTTTGTACAGATGCATACGGATGAGCAAAAGGGCTCGGCGGTGGCATTTCTGCAGGCGGCAGTCGCCCACTACGCTGCGTTGGGAGTGCGCATTGAGCGCTTGCTTACTGACAACGGAGCGGCCTATCGCTCACGCCTGTTTGCCAAGACCTGCCAGGCCTTGGGTATCAAACACAGCTTCACACGTCCGTAAAGGCCTCAAACCAACGGCAAAGCTGAGCGGTTCATCCAGACCTGCTTGCGGGAATGGGCCTATGGCCGAACCTGGAGTCATAGTGATGAACGCACGGCTTGGTTACCTTCGTTCTTGAGCTACTACAACGCTCGCAGACCGCATTCGGCTCTGGGCTATAAACCTCCAGCCTCCCGACTTGGCCGGAATAACCTATTGAAACTCAACAGCTAGAGGCACAAAACGCCACAAATCACCCCGCCGAAGGCAACGCCTGCCCGCTCTGGTGCAGGGCAATCCAGCGCTTCAACTCGGCCACGTGTTCACCCTCTTCCTCGACAAACTCCTTGGCCAGCACCTTGATCTCGGGGTCGTCGGTGGCGGCGAGCACGCTGGCGTAGAAGTCCAGGCCGGCGGTCTCGGCATCCAGCGCCACTTGCAATGCCTGCTCGATGCCGATGAAGGGGTCGGCGGCCCAGATGGCGGCAGCTTCGGGGCTTTCGATGTCGGGCCAGCGGTAATCGCTGCTGCTCATCTCGGGCAGTGTGCGAAAGCCGGCACGCGCTCGCGCATCGCCCAGGTGCAGCAACGAGTAGTCGGCCAAGCGGCGGAACAGGCGGCCCACTTCCTTGTTGCCGGCGGTGCTCATGGCATCGGCCAGTTGGCCGAAGCGCAGGGCGGCTTCGCTCTCCAGCTGGATGGTGTGGGCCAGGAATTCTTCTACGCTTTTCATGGTTGTCCTCTATCTCAATAGCCAATTTCAAACCACACCGGCTCCTGCTTGCGCAGCGTGGCGATGAGCTGCAGCGTGGCCGGCACCAGCGCCTGCGTGCCGTACCAGACCTCGGCGCGGCGGGGTTGCCCATCGCTCTCCAGCAACCGCTGCAAGCAATCCCAGCCATGCCAGTCCACTTGCAGCAGGCGCTGGCGCAGCGGCTCGGGCAGGTGCGCCAGCGTCTGTGCAAAGACCAGCAGGGCAGCTTCCACGCGCTGCAGCGTGTTGGGGCTGGCAAACAGCTCCTCTTCGCTTTGCAGCTCGGCCAGCAGTGCGGCAATGCCTTTTCCGTTGGTCTGCAGGATGTCGTACTGCATGCGGGTGAGCATGGCGGAGGTTCCCTTAGCAGTCGTCGGCCAGCACTTCCAGCGCCACCAGTTGTTCATACAGCGCGCGCCGGGCGCGCCAGTGTTCCTTGGCGGCGATGCGGGGGTCGTTGCCCTCGAAGGCGCCCACGGCTTGCGCCTCGTTCCAGTAGATGCAACTCTCGCCCGTGGCAGCGCCCATCGTTACGCGCTTGCGTTCCAGGTCGGCCGCATCAAAGGCGAACCAGGCGCGGGGCTCGCCCTGCGGGGGGAGGTCAACGACATAAATCATGGCTGGTTACTCCACACCTTCGGCAGTGGCCTTGGCCCAGATGGCCTGGCGTATGCGCTGGGTGATGCCCATCGGGCTGGCGTCAAACACGCGCCGCGCGGCAGACAGGGCATCCTGCGCGGCGGCGGCCTCAACCAGGGTCAACGGCAGGCGCCCGGCGACATAGGCGGCGCCGGGCACCGCGCGGGCGATGGCCTGGCGGTTGGGGTGTTCGTCGAGTGCGATCAGGCTGTCTGCTTCGCGCACGCCGGCCAGACACACCCAGCCGTCCACCACCTCGACCCGGCGGCCATCCTGCGTGGTCTTGATGTAGACGGCGTCCATGGTCAGAACTTGACGAGGATGTCCTCGTCGCGCACCACCATCTGGCAGGCCAGGCGCCAGGGCGGCGGCAGATCCTTGGTCTCGGCATCGATGATCTGCTGGGCGGTGATCTTGCCGGCCAGCTTCAGCACCAGTTTTTCTTTCTCGGTCAGCGCCACGCCGATGGGCGTCTTGCCGGACAGCACGGACACCTGCACCTGGCAGGAGCCGCACTCGCCGTTCTCGCATTCGGATTCCAGCGGCACGTTGTTGGCCTTGGCGACGGCGAGCAGCGTCTTGGTGTCGCCGGCAACGGCATACACCGTCACATCCTTTTTCAGGCGGGGGGAACTAAAGGTTACGTTGGCCATGATGGTCTCAATGGGGTGAAGGGACGCAAACGCAAAAAGGGCTCCGGTTGGTGCCGGAGCCCTGGGGACCGCTATCGAATGATGTCGTAGCTGTAGTCGGTCTTGGCGATTTCCATGGTGTTGCCGTCGAGCGCTTCAAAGAACTCGTCGAGCAGCATCACCAGCACGCGCAGGCCGCCTTCATAGCCCCAGGTGGGGTAACGGTGGTAGTGGTGGCGGTCAAAAATCGGGAACACCATGCGCACCAGCGGTGTCTTGGTGTCGCGCTCCAGGAACTTGCCATAGGTGTTGCCGATGATGAAGTCCACCGGCTCGGTGAACAACAGCGAGCGCAGGTGCCACAGGTCGCGCTTGGGATACACCTTGCAGCCGGCGCCGTAGGGCGACGAGTCGAATAGCGCCTGCACCTTCTTGGCCCAGGGTTCGGTGCCGTTCGTAGACAGCACGTGAGCCGGCTCGGCACCCAGCTCCATCAGGTAGGCGGCGTAGCCCAGCAGTTGGTCGGGGTCGCCATACAGGGCAAAGCGCTTGCCGTGCAGGTGGGCCTGGCTGTCGGCCATGGCATCGACCAGTTCACCGCGTTCCTTTTCCAGTTGTGCGGGAATCGGCTTACCGGTCAGGCGCGAGATTTCCATCAGGAACTTGTCGGTTCCAGCCACGCCGATGGGGGCGTTCAGGACGACGACTTCCTGGCCATGCTCGGCGATGAACTTGCTGGTCTTCTCGCAGCAGAATTCCTGGAACACGATGGTGGCCTTGGCATGCAGGGCGGCAACCACTTCTTCCTTGGTCGTACCACCGGCGTACATGCGGAACTCGCCATCGGTGGGGGTGTTCCAGCTGCCAGACGGATCGCAAATGATGTTCACCTTGACGCCGAACAAATCGAAGATGCGGCGGATTTCCTTCATGTTGCCGACGACAAAGCCGTCAAAGCCACCGATGAAGTTGATGCTGTCATCGGGCACACGCACCAGGGGTTCGGTGGTCTTGGCCTTGCCGTCCCAGAAGTGGCGCAACACACCCAGCAGGGCATTGTCATAGCCGGTGATGTGGCTGCCGACAAACGCCGGTGTGTGGGCAAACGGCACGTCAAACTCTTCGGGGATGCTGCCCTTTTGCTTGCTGGTCTTGATGAAGGCGTCCACGTCGTCACCAATGACCTCGGCCATGCAGGTCGTGGACACGGCGATCATGTCGGGCTTGTACAGGCTGTAGGCGTTGGCCAGGCCGTCCACCATGTTGTTCAGGCCACCGAACACGGCTGCGTCTTCCGTCATCGACGAGGACACGCAGGAGGTTGGCTCCTTGAAGTGGCGGCTGAAGTGCGAACGGTAGTAGGCCACGCAGCCCTGGCTGCCGTGCACAAAACTCAGCGTCTTGGCAAAGCCGTTGGCCACATACACGGCGCCCAGCGGCTGGCAGGCCTTGGCGGGGTTGACGGCAAGCGAATCACGGGCAAAGTTCTTCTGCTTGTAGTCTTCGGTCTTGGTCCATTCGACGATGGATTTCACCTTGTCGTCGGAGTGGTTGAACTCGTGGTCCTTCTTCTTGCCAAGCATCGCTTGGTACTCGGGCTCACGGAACAGCAGTTCGTGGTCGATGATCTTGTCAGCGGATTGAGACATGGCTGGCTCCAATAGTTGCTATGAATGGGATAAAAAGGGTCACGCCTTCCAGGGCGCCTTGGTCAGGCCCCAGATCGGGCTGGAAATGGCCATGTCCATGTCGCGGGCGAAGATGGCAAAGCCGTCGTAGCCGTGGTAGGGGCCGGAGTAGTCCCAGCTGTGCATCTGGCGGAACGGAACGCCCATCTTCTGGAACACGTACTTTTCCTTGATGCCGGAGCCCACCAGGTCGGGCTTGACCTTGTCGACAAAGTGTTCGAACTCGTAGCCGGTCACGTCGTCATAGATCAGCGTGGCGTCCTTGATGTAGTGCGTGGTGCGCTGGTAGTCGTCGTTGTGACCGAACTCGTAGCCGGTGCCGACCACCACCATGCCCAAGTCTTCATAGGCGCCGATCACGTGGCGGGGGCGCAGGCCACCGATGTACAGCATGACGGTCTTGCCTTCGAGGCGGGGCTTGAACTTGTCCACCACAGCCTGCATCAGCGGCTTGTATTTGGCGATGACTTCCTCGGCCTTGGCCTTGATGGTCTCGTCAAAGTGGCTGGCGATTTCGCGCAGGCTCTTTTCGATCATGGTGGGGCCGAAGAAGTTGTACTCCACCCATGGAATACCGTACTTCTCTTCCATGTGCCGGCTGATGTAGTTCATCGAGCGGTAGCAGTGCAGCACATTGAGCTTGGCCTTGGGCGTGTTTTCGATTTCGGCAATGGTGCCGTCACCGGACCACTGCGAAATCACGCGCAAGCCCATCTCTTCGAGCAGGATGCGGCTGGACCAGGCATCGCCACCGATGTTGTAGTCACCGATGATGGCCACGTCGTAGGGGGTTGGTACAAAAGTGGGGTGCTTGTTGGGGTCAACCTTGTCGAATACCCAGTCGCGGATCGCGTCGTTGGCCAAGTGGTGGCCGAGCGACTGGCTGACGCCACGGAAACCTTCGCAGCGCACGGGCACAATGGTGTGGCCTTCGAGCTCCTTGCTCTTCTTCTTGGACACCGCTTCGATGTCGTCACCAATCAGGCCGATGGGGCACTCGGACTGGATGGAGATGCCCTTGTTCAACGGGAACAACTCCTGAATTTCGTCAATGATCTTGTCGAGCTTTTTGTCGCCACCGAAGACGATGTCCTTCTCCTGGAAATCGGAGGTGAACTGCATGGTCACAAAGGTGTCGATGCCGGTGGTGCCGATGTAATAGTTACGGCGGGCGGCCCAGGAATACTGGCCGCAACCGACGGGGCCATGGCTGATGTGCACCATGTCCTTGATGGGGCCCCACACCACGCCTTTGGAGCCAGCGTAGGCGCAACCGCGAATGGTCATTACGCCAGGCAATGACTTGATATTGGACTTGACGCCGCAATCGGGCTTGCCTTCTTCAAACGAGCCCAGGTGCTTGGCGCGCCGCTTGGCCATCTTTTCGGGATAGGCCTTCAGCACTTCTTCGATCAGGGCCTTGTTTGTGGCCTTGCGCTCTTCAACGGTGGCGGTCATGGGGGAACTCCAGTAATAAATAGGTGGGTTGCTTGCTCACGGCAACTCGCAGTGAGCAAGCAACGGGGGGGCCCAGTTAGGCCGCCAGAGCGGCGGCTGTTTTTCCGACTTGCGTTTCGTCGATGGTGTCCATAATCCCGAACTCCATCAGCATGTCTTCCAACTGATCCATGGTGATGGGGGTAGGAATCGTGCCGTTGCCCGCGTTGTTGTGAACCTTGGAAGCCAGCGTGCGGTATTCGGCCGCCTGCTTGGAATCGGGTGCGTATTCGATCACGGTCATGCGGCGCAGTTCGGCGTGTTGCACGATGTTGTCGCGTGGCACAAAGTGGATCAGCTTGGTGCCCAGCATGCCTGCCAGGGCATCGGCCAGTTCCAGTTCCTTGTCGGTCTGGCGCTCGTTACACACCAGGCCACCCAGACGCACGCCACCCGAGTTGGCGTACTTCAGAATGCCCTTGGAAATGTTGTTGGCGGCGTACATGGCCATCATTTCGCCAGACATGACGATGTAGATTTCCTGCGCCTTGTTTTCGCGGATGGGCATGGCAAAGCCACCGCACACCACGTCACCCAGCACGTCGTAGGACACATAGTCCACGCCGTCATAGGCGCCGTTTTCTTCCAGGAAGTTGATCGAGGTGATCACACCGCGACCAGCACAGCCAACGCCTGGCTCTGGGCCACCGGACTCCACGCAGCGGATGTTCTTGTAACCAATCTTCATCACGTCTTCAAGCTCCAGATCCTCGACGGATCCGGCCTCCGCTGCGAGCGACAGGATGGTGTCCTGCGCCTTGGCGTGCAGGATCAATCGGGTGGAGTCAGCCTTGGGGTCGCAGCCGACGATCAGGATTTTCTGGCCCAGGTCAGACAGGGCTGCCAGGGTGTTTTGGGAGGTGGTCGATTTACCGATGCCACCTTTGCCGTAGAAGGCGATTTGCCGAAGTTTTGCCATTTCAGTACTCCAATAAAAGAGAAAGTTAAAAACCAAGCTTGCGTTGCCGCGACTTGTGTCAGCTTTCGTGCCTGTTGGTCTTCTTTGTCTAGGTTCACGTCGGCCGGACTGGTGTCCGCGCAGCTTCGGTATTGCAGCTTCCGTGCCATGCCTGAATCTGCGTTTTGTTCGATGCGCTTTTGAGGCGTTTCCCCAGTGAAAACCAGGGTTGTGAGAAAGAAATGTGGAGGGCGTTTTTTGTTTGTTGGCTTCCCGACAAAACCAGAAACCCTGTCGCAAAAATCCCCGGTCGTGCCGTCGCCAAGGGGTTTTGTGTCGCGTTTGCAGGTCGCCAGCCCCACTTATAGGTTGGTACGGTCATTGCTCATAGAAGGGGCATGAACACCGCCACACCCACTACCGCCGCCTACCCGTTGCCCGGCCTGCTGCAGTCTCCGCACTTCGCGCAGCTTGGTGGCGAGGCTGTGGTCGTGCAGCTGGTGGATGCCTTCTACCGCCACATGGATGCGCGAGCGGACACCGGCGTCATCCGCGCCATGCACGCGCCGGATCTGACTTCCACCAAGGCCGTGCTGGTGCGCTATCTGTGCGAATGGCTCGGGGGCCCAAAGGCCTACTCGGCGCAGCACGGGCACCCGCGGCTGCGCATGCGCCACGCTGCCTTTGCCATTGGCGAGGCGGAACGCGACGCCTGGCTGACCTGCATGGACGCCGCACTGACCGACGTCGGTTCCGAGCCCGCACTGCACACCGCCCTGATGGCTTCCTTTTTCAAAACGGCCGACTTCCTGCGCAACACCGGCGCCAACCCTGCACCTCCCGCAACCATTCCAACCCCAACCTCAACCGTAACCAAGGAATCCCCATGACAGCCACACTTGCCCTCAAGAAGATCGACGACACCGCCTTTGCGCGACTGGAGAGCGAAGGGCGACTGCTCAACCCCTTGCTCAAGGACCTGACCACCAAGGCCGGCCGCTTTGGCTTTCGCGGTGAAATGGCGCTGCGTTTTGCCCCCAAGCTGGCCGATGAAGCCCGCCCCCCCGAGCTGCTGTGTGGCCAGACCTTTGCCATTGCAAATGTTGGTGAAAAGCACCTGCCTTTCTTTGCCGGCTACCTGCTGAGTTTTGAGTACCTGAAAGACGTGGCCGAAACGCTGGGCGACACCCTGAGCGCCGGTGGCAAATACTTCTTGTTCTGCAACAACATCGACCTGTCCAAAAAGTACCAGGTGCCCTACAAAGGCGCCATGTTCTATGTGCTGCCCATCGACGAATCCACGGTCTACAACGAGCTGCTCGACCTGTTCTACCTGGAGAAGAACGACCTGAAGAAGAAGGACACCGCCGGCAAGCTCGACGCCGTGGCCGATGCCGCACTCAAGTTCGACATCACGTTCGACACCATCACCTACGCAGAAGGCCTGACTCTGATGGGACCGGTGCGCAACCCGAACGAGAACCGTCCGGTCTGAAGCGGTTTGCCCCGGGCCGTGGCGCGCGATGATGACGCGGACCAGCCCCAGCGCTGGTACGGGGCCAACCTGGTCGGTGTGCCAACGCACGTGCTGGCCAGCACCGCATTCAACGCCAACCCGGTTCCGCTGTCTATTGCCGGTACCTGCGAGACGCACCCGGGCTTGTTCAACCTGCTCAACGGCAGCCCTGACCTGAATGAGGCACGGGACATGTTTGCCCACTACCTGCTCATCGCATTTGGCCTGCGCAAACCCGCCAGGCACGAACTGGCCAGCCTGGACCCAGCCGAGCAGCGGCGCTGGCGCAGCAGCTGGCGCAAGCTGCTGCAGGGCTGGGGCATGGACTCCAATGGCACCGCGGGTGCCGTGCTGAAGGGCTGGGTGGAGAGCCGCTTCGGCATGGTGCCCAGCTTTCACAAGGCAGCGCTGGCGCGCTTTCCCTCTGAGGCTTGGGTGACCTACTTGCAGGAGAAGGCCGCCAGTCGCCACCACAGCAACAACATCCACCAACAGCTCGACTTGCTGTACGAATACTGCCAATGGGCATTGCGCAGGTATCCGCCGCCCGTCGGTGATGGCCAATCTCCAGCGCATCTGAGGCTGTGGCGGGGCAGCAACCGCTTTGAGGAGCAGATCAGCGCCGGCACACTGCAAAACCGGCGCTGCACCGTGCGCCTGAACAACCTGGTTTCCTTCAGCCTGTCGCAAGAAGCGGCGTCCTGCTTTGGCGACTGGGTGTTTGAGGTGCAGGTGCCTCTGTGCAAAGTCGTGGTGTTTCCGGGCCTGCTGCCCGGCCAGGTTTTGCAGGGCGAGCAGGAAGTGCTGGCGCTGGGTGGAGATTTTGACGTGGTGGCCCGCTATGCCTGAGCCGCTTGAACCGCACGACCTGCATGATCGCGCCCTTGGGGCTTACCTCGGGTTTGCCATCGGCGACGCGCTGGGGGCCACGGTGGAGTTCATGCGCCCCCGCGAGATTGCCGTGCAGTACGGCGTGCACCGGGACATCATTGGCGGTGGCTGGCTCAAGCTGGCCAGCGGTCAGGTCACGGATGACACCACCATGAGCCTGGCGCTGGGTACCGCCTTGTTGCAGGGCGGTCGTGCCGCACTGCTGCGCCATGCACAAGGCGACGACACCCTGGTGCGCAGCATTGGTGATGCGTATGTGCAATGGTTCAAGGGCAAGCCGGTGGACTGCGGCAACACCTGTCGCCGCGGCATCCTGCGTTACCTGCACGAAGGCACGCTGGAGGGCAGCTTCAACCCCGGCGACGGTGGCAATGGCGCACTGATGCGCAACCTGCCCGCCGTGCTGGCCACTTGGGGGGATGACGCCGCCTTTGAGCGCCTGTCCATCGCCCAGGCCCGACTTACCCACCACCACCCGCTGTCTGACGCCGCCACGCTGGGCATGGGCCGGCTGCTGGGCCTGCTACTGGCGGGGGCGGACCTTGCTGCGGCGCGGCTGTGGATCGCGCAGTGGGTGAGCGACAACCCGGCCTTTGGCTTCACACCCTACCGGGGCCGTGCCACCGCCTATGTGGTGGACACCGTGCAGACCGTGCTGCACTACCTGACGCTGCACGACGGCTTTGAAGACGCGCTGGTCGCCACCGTGAACCAGGGTGACGATGCCGACACCACGGGCGCCCTGGTTGGCATGCTGGCTGGTGCACGCTGCGGGGCCGCACGCCTGCCGCAGCGCTGGCTGCACCGCCTGCAGCCCGATACCGTTCAGGCCATCACCAAACAGACCAGTGGGCTGCTGGCACTGGCGCAGGGTCGGATGTGAAACTGCGGCGGTCGACGTCTGGGTTGGCCTCGGCGCGAACCCTGCATTAGCCTCCACGCTGGAAGGTTGCGCCTCGCCCACCAGGCGTGCGCTCAGGTCAGCGCCAGCGCATGCGCGGGAAGCTTGAACACGGACACCGCCTGCACTTGTTCGCCCGCCATGCCCTTGAGCCCGGAAGCGGCGGCCGCCATCTGCTCCACCAGGGCGGCGTTTTGCTGGGTGGTGTGGTCCATCTGGATGACCACTTGGTTGATTTCCTCCACCCCGACGGACTGCTCGGTACTGGCGGAGCTGATTTCCCCCATGATGGCCGTCACCTGGCCGATGCTGGTGACCACCGCAGTCATGGTTTCACCCGCGCGGTCCACCAGGGCCGTACCTTGCGCCACCCGGTCCACGCTGGCGCCGATGAGATCCTTGATTTCCTTCGCCGCCGCAGCGGATCGGCCTGCCAGGCTGCGCACCTCACTGGCCACGACCGCAAAGCCGCGCCCCTGCTCACCGGCCCGCGCCGCTTCCACAGCCGCATTCAGCGCCAGGATGTTGGTCTGAAAGGCGATGCCGTCGATCACGCCGATGATGTCCGCTATCTTGCGCGACGCGTCATTGATGCCGCGCATGGTTTGTACCACCTGGCCCACCACATCGCCCCCCTGCGCCGCCACCGTGGAGGCGTTCTGGGCCAGCCGGTTGGCGTTGTGCGCACGAGCGGCGTTTTGCGTGACGGTGGCACTCAGCTGCGCCATGGAGCCGGTCGCGCCCTCCAGGACACTGGCCTGTTGCTCCGTGCGAACGGATAGGTCATTGTTACCCTGGGCAATTTCGGCACTGGCGCTGGCCACGCCCTCTGCTCCGCTGCGCACGATGGACACCACCCCGGCGAGGCCCAGTTGCATTTCCTTGAGTGCTTCCAGCAGCCGCACGGTATCCTCTGGCCCCTGTGGCGCAATCGCCTGGGTCAGGTCCCCTGCGGCCACCCTGCGTGCGATGGCCACCGCCTGGCTGAGCGGACTGGTGATGCCCTGCACAATCCACCACGCCAGCGCGCCACCCGCTACGACGGCCAACACCAGCGCCGCCACAAACAGGCCGATCATCCGCTGGTAGTCGCCCGCCGCCTGTTCGTGGACCACCCTGGATTCCTTGAGCTGCATCTCCACCAAGGTGCGCAGTTGCAGGCGAATGGGGCTGATGGCCGCGTCCAGCGGGTTCATGTTTTCCATGATCGTGTCATTGCGGTTGTTGCTGAGTGCGTCGCGCAATTTCGCCAATTCGGGCTTGGACTTCTCCATCAACTCCTGCACGCGAGCCGTGACGGCTTTTTCATCCGCGAAGAGTGGGGCAGCGGTGTACTCCTTCCACACCGCGTCCGCCTGCAACAACCCTCGATCCAGCGCGTCCAGCGCCTGCTTGGCGTCAAGATTGCCGACGGAGACCTTGTTGGCGGCATCCAGAACGTTGCTGGCGTAAACATCGGCAATGTCATTGAGCTGGCGCAACGGCACAACGCGACCGTAGTACATGGTGTTCAGGGACTGGTTGATGGTCCTGACCTGGGTGAGCCCAAAGACCGCCATCAAGGCCATCAGCAAAATCAAAACTGAAAACCCAACCAGCAGCAGGGTGGAAATCTTCATGTGCAGGAACTTCATGCGTCCTCCTGTTATTCGTCAAGGCAAGTGGCTGGACCATGGTGCGCCGCGAATCTGTCAATCCGCTGTCCAAACAGCTAGGGGAACTACCAAGCACGTCGGTGGTGACACCGCAGAAGTCGACGCCCGGTTTTGATCTTGGCATGAACCCTGCATATATGTCCACGCCTGCCCCCTGGAGATCGCCATGCCCATTTACGACTACCACTGCCCTGCCTGCGACAACCGCTTTGAAGCCCTGGTGCGCACGGGCACCACGCCAGCCTGCCCGCTATGCCAGAGCACGGCGCTGGAGAAGTGCCTCTCCCGCATCTCTCCGGCAGGCAAGATCGAAGGCATCCGCATGGCGCACCGGCGCGTCGCGGCAGCCCAGGGCCACTTCGACCATTACAGTCCGTCCGACAAGGCCAAGCTGCTGCAGGGCAAGAAGAACATTTGATATGGCCGACGGCACGCAATTTGCGCGGCCTGTGCGGCGATACTGACCGTTTTGGTCTTGTCGGGATAGTCGGACCCCATCCCCGTTTTGTGTAGCGAATGCAACAAAGCGGCGTCCGCGCCAGAAACGACTTTCGACAGTGTTAAGGAGAATGTTCATGCAAACCCGTGTCCGTCTGATCGCGCTGCTGATCGCTTCCCAGGCGGTAGCCGCATGCAGCGCGCACGCCGACGAGGTTTCGGTGGCTGTCGCGGCCAACTTCACCGCGCCCATGCAGATCATTGCCGCCGGGTTTGAAAAGCAAACCGGGCACAAGGTGCAGGCCTCCTTTGGAGCCACGGGCAAGTTCTACGCCCAGATCAAGAATGGCGCGCCGTTTGAAGTCCTGCTGACGGCCGACGAGGAAACCCCGGCCAGGCTGATCAAGGAAAACGCCGCTGTGGCGGGCAGCCAGTTCACCTATGCCATTGGCAAGCTGGTGCTGTGGTCGGCCAAACCCGCCATCGTGGACGGAGCAGGCGCGGTCCTGAAGAACGGTGGCTTCAACCACCTGGCCATCGCCAGCCCCAAGCTCGCGCCCTATGGCGCGGCCGCCGTGGAGGTCATAAAGGCGCTGGGCGTGGTTGAGTCGATCCAGCCCAAGATCGTCACCGGCGAAAGCATCGCGCAGACCCACCAGTTCATCAGCACGGGCAATGCGCTGCTGGGCTTTGTAGCGCTGTCGCAGGTGCTCAAGGACGGAAAGATAGAAGGCTCGGCCTGGATTGTGCCTGCCACGCTGTATACCCCGATCCGCCAGGACGCGGTCATTCTGGAAAAGGGCAAGGGCAAACCGGCGGCCGAGGCCCTGATGCAATACCTGAAATCCGACAAGGCCCGGGCCGTCATCCGGTCTTTTGGCTACGCGCTGCCCTAGCAGGCACGGAACTGGCTAGGTGCTTCACCATGAAGATTGCTGTAGCCACCAAGAACGACTGGACCGCCGTGTCCGGTCACGCCGGCCAGACGCGCGACTGGCTGCTGTTTGACTGCCAGCCCGAGCAGCCCACACCGCCTGCGCAGCGCATCCAGCTCAGCAAGGAACAGCTGCCCCACCACTTTCGGGACGATGGCCCGCACCCCCTGCACGGTGTGGAGATCATGGTCGCCGCCAGCGCCGGCGACGGCTACCTGCGCCACATGCAGCAATTGGGTGCCACCGTGTTGTTGACCGGCGAGACCGACCCCTATGTGGCCCTGGTCAAGGTGCTGGCGGGCGAAGTGCTGGCCGATCCGCGCTTTGACATCACCACCACGCTGTGCAAACTGCGCGATGTGTTTTCGCGCCATTGACAGGAGACTCTGGCATGAACCCATCCCACGACTGCCGCGAGCTGTTACTGACTGAGTTGCTGGGCCGACCCGCGTCCGCGCTGGCTATGGCCGACCCGCTACGCCCGATACTGGCCAGCCTGCTGGCGGGCCGCTCGTTGAACCAGGGCGTGTTGCCTGCCATGCTGGGACTGTCGGAGGCGGCGTTTCAGGCGCTGTGGAATCGCTACTTTCCCGGCACCCACCTGCATTTGCAGGACGGACCGGGCCAAGACATTGCCGAACTGGACGACCTACTGCAACTGCTGCTGGAATACCGTGCCGGGCTGCGCCAATCCGAAGTCTGGCTGGCCCACATCGTGGCCTACAGCTGCTGCGGGCGCAACCACCTGTGGCAGGATCTGGGCCTGGCGAATCGCGGCGAACTCTCCACGCTGATGACCGTGGCCTTCCCCGCGCTGGCAGCCTTAAACGTGGGCGACATGAAGTGGAAGAAATTCATTTACCGCCACTACTGCTCCAAGGAAGGCATCTATGTCTGCCCCGCGCCGTCCTGCGGCGAATGTGTGGACCACGCCAAGTGCTTTGCGCCCGAGGTCTAACCCATGGTGGCACGCAAGTAAGATCGCGGCATGTTTTTGAACGACAGTGATCTGCAAGCCATCTGGCTCACCGTGCGCCTGGCGGGCATCGTCACGCTGATCCTGTTGCTGGTCGGCACGCCTATCGCGTGGTGGCTGGCGCGCAGCAAGGCGTGGTGGAAGGGCCCTGTGAGCGCCGTGGTCGCCATGCCGCTGGTGCTGCCGCCCTCCGTGCTGGGCTTCTACCTGCTGCTGGCTATGGGGCCGAACGGCCCGGTGGGGCAGCTCACGACAGCGCTGGGTATCGGGCTGTTGCCCTTCACCTTCTGGGGTCTCGTGATTGCCTCGGTGTTTTACTCGCTGCCCTTCATGGTGCAACCCTTGCAGACCGCGTTCGAGGCGATTGGGGAGCGACCGCTGGAGGTGGCGGCCACGCTGCGAGCCTCACCGCTGGATGCCTTTTTCACGGTGGCCGTGCCGCTGGCGCGCCCCGGGTTTCTGACCGCATCCATCCTGACCTTCGCACATACCGTGGGCGAGTTTGGCGTGGTGTTGATGATTGGCGGCAATATTCCCGGCGTGACCCGCGTGGCCTCGGTACAAATCTACGACCATGTGGAAGCCCTGGAATACCTGCAGGCACATCGCCTGTCGGCCGTGATGCTGGTCTTCTCTTTTGTGGTGCTGCTGGCGCTGTATGCCTGGCGGCCCAAACCTGTGAAAGGGGCTTGAGATGGGCGGTATACAAGCCCGTTTCAAGCTCGACTGGCCGGGCTTTGGGCTGGACGTGGACCTGGACCTGCCCGCGCGCGGCGTGACCGCGTTGTTCGGCCACTCCGGCTCGGGCAAGACCACGCTGTTGCGCTGCATCGCCGGGCTGGAGCGCGCGCCGCAGGGCCGCCTAACCGTCAACGGCGCGGCCTGGCAGGACGACGCCCATTGGTTGCCCACACACCAGCGCCCACTGGGCTATGTGTTCCAGGAGGCCAGTCTGTTCCCGCACCTTACGGTGCTGGGCAATCTGCGCTACGGCATCAAGCGCCTGGCGGGGGCACAACCGGCCAGCCAGGAGGCTGACCTGGCCGCGGCCATCGAACTGCTGGGCATCCGCCCTCTGCTGGAGCGCAAGCCCGACCGGCTGTCCGGCGGCGAACGTCAGCGCGTGAGCATGGCGCGCGCTTTGGCCCTGCGCCCGCGCCTGCTGCTGATGGACGAGCCGCTGGCCGCGCTGGACGTGAAGCGCAAGCAGGAAATCCTGCCCTACCTGGAGCGGCTGCACCGCGCGCTGGACATTCCCGTACTCTACGTGAGCCATGCGCCGGACGAGGTGGCGCGGCTGGCCGACCACATCGTGGTGCTGGAGGCGGGGCGTGCCGTCGCAACGGGGCCGCTGACCGAAACCCTGGCCCGGCTGGACCTGCCCATTCAGCTCGGCGAAGACGTGGGCGTGGTGCTGGATGCCGTGGTGGCCGAGCGGGATACGCAATGGCACCTGGCCCGCGTCGAATTCGTAGGCGGCAGCCTGTGGGTGCGCGATGGCGGGCAGGCGATAGGCGACCCGGTGCGCGTGCGCATCCTGGCACGCGACGTCAGCATCGCGCTGCAACCCCTCGAAGGCACCAGCATCCAGAACTGCCTCCCCGCCACGGTGGAGCAAATGTCGGGTGACCACCATCCCGCATTGTCGCTGCTGCGCCTGCGCGTGGGTCCGTCGCCCCTGCTGGCGCGGCTGACGCAGCGCTCGGCAGCGGCGCTGGGTCTGGTGCCGGGCAAGGTGGTCTGGGTGCAGATCAAGGCGGTGGCGTTGATTGGCTAGCCGCGCGCGAGGTGCTGTTTGCGTTCCGCTGTGTAGTCCCACCACGGGCGCGGCGCCTCGCCCGCCATGAAGCGGGTCACGGACATAAACACATCGATGACGCAGGGATCATGTCGCGTGGCGGTCCTGGCGCACAGTGTCTCGTACATCTCAAACGGGTTGCGACCGACGAGTTGGCCAGGCGTGTGAATGCCCAGTAACTGCAGGTCCTTGGCGCAGGCGGGGCCAATGTTGGGAAGGTCGGTCAGCGCGCGAAGGCGTGTGCGGTCAACTTTGTCGGGATGCATGGCGGCGGGTGGATTGGTTGTGCAAGGTAGCGCGGAGTTTGCACTATAGCGCTAGCCCTCGTCAATACTGCATAGTTCACTACGTTATTGATAGCAACGCACAGCCCCTAACTGCGAATCGCCTTGTTGGTCTTCTCGGCAGGTATGGATTGCTCTTGGCCCGGTTTGATCCGCAGCGAGGGTGCAAACTGGGGCGGAAAGCCGACGAACGCCAAGACCAGCAGAATCGGAATCAGGATATAGAAAAGCGGGCGTTTCAAGCTCAGCTCGATGTTCATGTTGCCTTCAAGCTTGGGCTGTGCGTGGGCTTTTCAAGCGGTCGGAGCCAATACAGTCGGCCATACTCTCCCCTTAAGGCGCCTCTCGCGCCGAGAAAGCGTACCCATGAGCGACCGTTTGGCAACGACTGGCGACACCCTTCCGACCATGGCCGCTGGCTGGGCGCAGTTCACGCGCCTGCTGCGTCCCCATCCGCCCCGGCTGAATCTGGCCCTGCAAGGCGGTGGGGCGCACGGGGCCTTCACCTGGGGTGTGCTGGACGCATTGCTGCAGCAGCCAGAGCTGGAGTTTGAAGGCTTGAGTGGCAGCAGCGCGGGCGCCATGAACGCCGTGGTGTTTGCCGACGGCTGGATGAAGGGCGGGCGCCAGGGCGCGGGCCAGGCGCTGACAGAATTTTGGTCAGAAGTCGGGCGCCAGATGCCGTGGGCACCCATGACACGCGGCGAGGACGATGCGGTCAATCTGTCTCCCGCCACCAAACTGATGGCCCAGTGGGCCGGCTATTTTTCTCCGGCGCAGCTCAATCCGTTCGAGCTGAATCCGCTGCGCGACATGCTGGTACGCCAGATCGATTTTGCAGGCCTGCGCCAGCGCAGCCCCTTCAAGCTGTTCGTGGGTGCCACGCAGGCCAATACCGGCAAGCTGCGGGTCTTTCGCGAAACCGAACTCACGGCGGACATGTTGCTGGCCTCGGCCTGCCTGCCAAAGATCCACCACCCGGTCGAGATTGATGGCGAGTCGTATTGGGATGGCGGCTATTGCGCCAACCCGGCGGTGTTTCCGCTGTTCTATGACTGCGAGTCGCGCGATGTGATGCTGGTGCTGCTGAGCCCGCTTAAACGCGAAGGCACGCCGCGCACCGTGCAGGACATTGAGTCCCGTATAGCCGAGCTGGGCTTCAGCGCGCACTTCATGCGCGAGATGCGCATGTTTGCGCACGCCACGGAATTTGCAGCGCGCCCCTTCATCCGCTGGGGACGCTTGGAGCGCAGACTGCACGCCATGCGCTTTCACATGGTTGACTCCAGCGGCCAGGTCAACCTGGAGCGCAGCGATACCAAGCTGCTGGCCCACGGGCCGTTTCTGGATCTGTTGCGCGAGCAGGGGCGCATGCGCGGAGGTGATTGGCTGGCACAACATGCGTCGGACCTGGGGCAGCGTGGCACGCTGGACCTGCAAGCCTGCTTCACCTGACGTCGCAGACGGTCTCCGTGCCGGCGGCAGCCACCAGCAATCGCGCATTGAGCTCGAGCACAAATTCGCGCCACGCAGCCGCCAGATCCAGCGTGATGGCGCGCAGCGTCTCGGGGTCGGGGCGGTGCTCCTGCGGGAAGTTCGACAGCGCACAGGACGTGCCGTTAAAGCTCAGCGCTGCGTCCAGCAGGCCCTTGTTCCAGCCGTCAAACGGTGCCAGCAACGCAGCGGTCAAGGTGTGGCGGCCATTGACCACGTCGGCGTTGGCGGCGTCCAGCGCGGGCAGTAGCTGGTCCAGCCGCGCCAGCGTCTCGCTGTAGGCTTGATCGGCGGTGGCCAGCAGGGCGCGCTGCGTGCGCTGCTCGGACTGTTGGGCTGACAGCAGGCGCGCCAGGTGCAGGCGGTAGCGCTCGGGTGCCATACCCCGCAGCGCCAGCACGCTGGCGGAAAACGTTCCCAGGGCCGTGGCGCGGGTGGGGCGTTTGTCGCCCGCCGTAAGCTGCGCCAACAGGGCGGTCTGTTGTGCGGCGCTGCGAACTTTCGTATTCGGGCGGCACACAGCGTGGGCAATGCGGTCGGCGGCCTCCAACGCCCCTTCCATGTGGCCCGCCCCGTGGGCCGCTACCTCGCTGCCACCCAGGAACACCCGACCCGCCCACAGCGGCTGGCGCAGCAGCGGGTCGTTTTGCGGCGCATCTGGTGGATTGGCGCGGTCCAATGCGCTGCAGGTCCAGGGTTCCGTGGCCCAGTCTTGCAGGAAGGGCGTTCCATCCTGCGCCTGCGGACCAAAGAGTTGGGCCAGTTGGCTGGCGATCAGCAGCGGCAGGCCGCGCTGAAAATTTTCGCGCTGTGCGGCGTTCAGGGCCACAAAGCCGCCCAGGGCGCCGCCGCGCTCCGATGCACTGGCGTCGAACACCTCGCCCAACACTGCCTGGGGGTGGCGCACAAACGCGTTGCCGGACTGGCCCGCCGCCTGCCAAAACGGATCTGCAAACGTGGTGACTGACTTGGCTTGTACCGCCATCCAGGTCGGCGTGGCGGCCATCGCATTCAGCACGGCGTCGGGCAGTGCGGGGTCGCAGTGCATGCGCTCCAACACCAGGCGGGGTGGCAGGGCCAGCACGACCTGGCGTGCCCGCAAGGAGAGGCCGGTATCCAGCAACAATTCAATGAAGGCGCCGCGGTCGCGCAGCCCGGTCACCGCCGTGCCCCGACGTATGCAGCCCTGGGGCAGAGATGCCGCCAGCGCGTCCACCAGCCGGGCCGCACCGCCGGTGATGCGACGCGCGCCGACGTGCACGCCACCGGGCTCCAGGCGGCGCTCGGGTTCGCGGTTGGGGTCGGTGAGCCACAGCGCATCTCCGGGGTCATGCTGGGCCTGGCTGGCAAGACCCAGCTCGGCCAACAGTGCGGTGATGCGCGGCTCGGTTTCGCTCCAGAACCAGGTGGGGCCGAGGTCCAGTGCCTGGCCGGTGGCCTGGCAGTGCGCGCTCAGCACGCGCCCGCCCAGGCGCTCGCGTGCTTCGAGCACCTGCACGCCAAGGCCACGGCGGGTTAGCGTGCGCGCCAGCGCAAGCCCGCACAGGCCCGCGCCGACGATGGCAACGTCGACCATGGAGGCGACAGGCAGGGACACCGGCTCGGCCATGGGTGCGCTGCGGTTTAAAGCAGTTGCACGGTGACGGCTTCCTCGCCCAGAATGGCCTGGCAGGCCAGGCGCGAGTTGGAGCCGATGCCGACAATGCCGTCCAGCTTTTCGTTCTCGACGCGCTGGATTTTCGACAGGCTCTTTTTTCCCACCGGCACGGCCACGTGGCAGGACTCGCATTTGGCTTCGCCACCGCATTTGCTGATGATGGCTTCGCCCACGGATTGCAGGGCCTTGAGCAGGCTGGTGCCTGCGGCGACGTCGTAGGATTTGCCAGAAGGAAGAACGGTCAGTGTGGTCATGGTGAAAGCGGGATCAGGCCCGACAGGTGGTTAAAGAATCAGGGAACGAAAAAAATTGGTTCAGGCTGCGACGGTTGCCTGCATGGCTTGCGTCAGTTCTTGCGCAAACTGCGCCAGCGGCATCGCAATGCGGGTGATGTTCTGCTCCTGCAAAAAGCGCACTTCCATGCGGGTCGGTTCCTCGGGTAGCACGGCCCAGTGCTGGTCGCTGGAGCGCTTCATGATCTGGCGCGCAAAGCAGCGGGTGAGCTGGTCGTCAAAGCGGCAACCCAGGAACAGAAAATTGCGCCCGGTGCGCCATGCCTGCACGGCGGCGGGAATGGGGGTCTGGATGTCGATCTCGGTCAGCACCTCCACGTAGTCGCTGTCGGACACCAGGTAGTTGCCCGCCGGGCTGTGGCTACCCATGGGTTTGTAGAGCAGACGCGCCAGGTCTTTTGGCAGCTCGGGCAGCAGGCTGCCGTCGTCGGCGTAGTCACCGGTCCAGTGGCCAAAATGCTCGGACTGTGACAGGCCCTGCATCTGCGCCCAACTGCCTTTGGGGCCCACCTGCGCCAGCGCGGCGGCCATGGTGTCGTCGTACCAGGTGTCCACCCACAGCCCGGCGCTACTGCTGGCAAGGGCCAGGTGCAATGGCGATGGTGCGGGAGAGTTGGCAAAGGCTTCGTTCATCAGGTGCACTACCGACTTGCGGTGCTTGAAGTTCTCAATGAACTGCGCGGCCTGGGTCAGACGCTTGCGGATCTTGTGCGGCACGCTGACCTTGCTGGTCATGCTTTCTGCTAGCGCCAGTGGTGTGGCGGGCACAGCAACGTCAGCGCACAGGGACAGCATGTCCGGCCCCAGGTAGGGAATGACCGCGCCCGTGTCAAGACGCTGGGCAATGGTTTGAATCAAATCGGTCATGGTTCTTCCTTAGTAAATGGCGGCACCGGCGCCGACATTCGTGGCGGTGTCTTTCAGCGTTTTGATGATGTACTGGACCTGTTCCTCGTCCAGCAGCGTGTGCAGGGGTAGCGCCAGCGCGCGGTCGCCAATGCGGTCGGTGTCCAGCAGCACGCCGCGCTGGCGGCCAATGGCCTCGCCGGCCTGCATGTAATAGAACTGCTGGTGCAAAGGATGGCTGTAGGCCACGGTCTCTATGCCGCAGGACAGCAGGTCGTCGATCATCTGCGCGCGGGCGCTGCCCGAGAAGCGCTTGCCCAGGTGCACCACGTAGAGCATCCAGTGGATCTCGTCCACGCCTTCGCCGATGTAGGGCGGCTTGACGCCTTCAAAGCTCTGCATGTTGTCGTGGTACCAGGCCACCACCTGCTTGCGTGCGGCCAGGCGGTCATCGAGCCCCGCCAGTTGCGCCAGGCCCAGGGCGGCTGTGAGTTCGCTCATGCCCGCCTGCAGGGGCACACGTGAGCCTACGGAAACGGAAGAGCGGTCGGCCAGGCGACGCTGGCGCAGGTAGCGCAGCTCGTGTACCAGGTCGTCATCATCGGTGACCAGCATGCCGCCTTCGCCGGTGCACAGTGCCGACGGTGCGGAGAAGTCGAACACTGACACATCGCCGAACGTGCCCACGGTCTGGCCCTTGTAGCGCGAGCCCAATGCCTCGGTGCTGTCCTCGATCAGCACCAGGCCGTGGGCTTGCGCCAGCGCGCGCAACGGCTCCCAGGCGGCAGGGTGGCCGTTGGTGTTACCGGCCAGCATGGCGCGCGTCTTGGGCGTGATCTTGAGAGCGGCCTTTTCGGGGCTCAGGCTGCCCGTCCAGTAGTTGATGTCGGCAAACACCGGCGTGGCGCCCGCCAGTGTGATGGCCTGCGCCACCTGGTGCCAGGTGTGCGAAGTGCAGATCACCTCGTCGCCCGGGCCAATGCCCAGCGCCCGCAAGGCGATCCAGGTGCCCAGCGTGCCACTGCCCACCGCCACGGCGTGCTTGCGTCCGACCCAGCCAGCGAAGGCTTGCTCGAAAGATTCAACCATCGGGCCGTCGCCCCAACGGGCGGACTGCAGCACGGCGCTGACGAGTTGGATCTCGCGCGCACCGCATTCGGGTTCGAACAGGGAGATGACGTCGATTTCCATGGCTAAGTGCGCCGCGCCGGGCCGCCCCAAGCAAGCACCACCCCCTCGGGGGGCAGCGCAGTACACAAAGTGACAAGCGTGGGGGTCATATTTGTTCTTCCGTCAGGATCAGCGCGGTGGCCTCATCGGGCTGATCGGTAACGGACCAGCAATGGCCGTTCGACGTGGCCAGGTAGACGCGCCTATGGCCCAGCAGCAGCGCCGGTGTTTCGTCGCGCATGTCCATCGCATCCACCAGCAACACGCGGATCGCTGGATCGCGTGCGCGCCAGATCGCGGCCGCATCGCGCAACGAGGGCGCCGCGCCAATCACTTCGCTGGCGCTGCGCAGGTAGTCAGCGGTCATGGCCATGAGAAGCCTCCTGCCGAGCCGCCTCAAAGGAGGCTTGCGCCCCCTCGGGGGGCAGCGAATGCATATGAGCGTGGGGGTGCATATCAGTCTCCCGCGTCTTCCGTCAGCGCGAGGCGACGGGCTTCGACGGTGATGGGCAGCGGCGTGTCGGCGGGCATCTCGGGCAGGTCAAACTGCCAGCCGTTGGCCAGTGTGACCAGCCCGCCCCACATCCCCGGGTTGGCCATGGAAACAATGGGTTCCTCCAGGTCTTTCTTTGGCACGTAGCCGGTCAGCACGCCCTTGCTGTCTTTGCGGATCATCAATTTCATCATCGGCTCCTGGAGGTTTAGGGTTTTCAAGGATTGGCTTTAAGGAGCGGTCAGTAGTTCTTCGTGCACTAGCGGCTGGAGAAGCGGCGCCAGCAGCGGCGGCAATGCCTGCAATAAATGGTTCACGTCGGCCAGGGTGCTGGTGGCGCCCAGCGAGAAGCGCACGGCGGCCAAAGCTTCTTCGGCGGGAACACCCATGGCTGTCAGCACATGCGAGGGCTCGCTGCCACCCGATGAGCAGGCGGCGCCGCTGGAGGCGGCCACGCCCAGGCGATCCAGGCGCTGCAACACCACGTCCACCGAGAGTTGGCCAAAGCGGAGATAACTTGTGCCCGGCAAGCGCGGCACGGTCTGGCACCAGACATGGGTTTCGGGCAGTGCCTGCTTCAGGCCCGTTTCCAGCACGTCGCGCAACGTGGCCAGGCGAATTGCCTGCGTGGCCACATCGCCCAACAGGTCCAGCGCGGCGGCCATGCCCACAATGCCGACCAAGTTTTCGGTGCCGCCACGGCGACCCCGCTCCTGGCTGCCCAGCGTCTGCGGCACCAGCGTCACGCCCTGGCGCAGCAGCAGAGCACCGACTCCCTTGGGGCCTTGAAACTTGTGGGCCGACAGCGACACCGCGTCCGCGCCGCAGGTGGAAAAATTGAATGGCTGCTTGCCGATGAACTGCGTGGCGTCCACATGCAGCACCGCGCCCGCCGCATGGGTAAGTGCCGCGACCTCGGTCATGGGCATCAACACGCCGGTTTCGTTGTTGGCGGCCATCAGCGAGACCAGCGCCACGTCGGGTTTGATCAGCGCGGCGGCTGCGGCCATGTCCAGCGTGCCATTGGAGCGCACCGGAATGAAATCCACCGGAACACCGGCATCCGCCAGCGCGCGCGCCAGGCGCAGATGGCCCGCATGCTCCACGCTGCTGAAGACGACGCGGTTGCGGCCCGGCGGGGCAGCTGCCAGCAGGCCGCGCACCGCCAGGTGGTTGGCCTCGGTGGCGCCACTGGTAAAGATCACTTCAACTGGCTTGCAGCCCAGAACCCGCGCCACAGTGGCGCGGGCCGCGCCCAGGGCGCGCTTGGCGTCCTGCCCCGGGCCGTGCTGGGACGAGGTGTTGGCCCACACGCCAGACAGCACCGGCAGCATGGCCGCGATGACCGCGGGTGCGGGCGGCGTGGTGGCGTTGTGGTCCAGGTAAATCATGGTGAGGTGGTCGCTGTTCTAGGCCCAGAACTGGCGTTCGCTGTCGACGCACAGCAGGTCCAGCAAAACGTCCAGCGACGCATCCTGGTGCCGTGGCTCCCAGGTGCTGTTGGCGTGGTCACGCGAACACAGGCACCAGTGGCCATCGTCATGGGGAACCAGCAAGGCGATGTCGATCAGGCCGCCCGTCGGGTCCACCTTGCGCGAGCAGCAGGGGCTCTGGATGCGGTAACTGTTCGCCTCGCGCAGCACCTGTGGCTGCACATAGCGGTAGCGCACGCGCTCACGCAGGGCCCGCTCCATGCGGCGCACCATCAGGTCCACCACCTGGGCGCTGGCCGGGGCCATGATGGCGGCGGCCATGTTCACACCGCTTCCTCGGTCTCGGGCAGCAGGCCGCGCGGTGCCGGAACCAGTTCAATCTCCAGGCAGCCCACCACGCAGCCCTCGAACTGCACCAGGTACACCGGCTCGTTGAGCTCGGGCGCATGGCCGATGTTGACCACCTCGCCGAGCGAGCCGCGGGCGGCCAGCAATGCATCCAGCGGGCGATCCGGGTAGCTGCCGTCGTTGACCAGATCGTCCAGCGCAATCACGCGCTGGCCCCAGGCGTAGGCCGGCTCGTGCGGCTCGATGCCGGGTAGGGTGGCGTTAGTGTTCATAGGATCCTTAATCAGTTGGGGACAGAGCTGGTTCGCTTTGCGTAACTGCGGTCTGTCCCGCAAAGTCGTCAGACTGCTTAGCAGACCCCAGCGTCTGCAGGACGGCGGCCTTCGCGCCCAGTTGCTCCAGCACCTCGTCGGGCAGGTTGTCCAGCGTGCAAAGCTCCTTGGCGCGCATGCCCACACGGTGGCCGGAATCGACAAAATCCACGGCGTAGATGTAGAACTGCTGCAAGAAGGTATTGATGTTGATCACATAGCCAATCTCGCCCTTGTTGACCAGCACCTCGCCGATGTCGCGGCCGTTGTAGGTGCCGTCGTTGCGCACCACGGAGCGCGCAATCACCCGCTCGCCGTAGCTGAAGCGCGGTGGGTAGGCCAGTTCGATCTCGGCATCGTCGCGGTTGATGTCAGCCATGGTTTGCTCCCAGGGTGCTGACCTCACGCGCCAGTTGCGCGCGCACGGTCTGCTGTACTTCAGGCTCCTCGTCGTCGCGCATGCTTTCCAGCGTGGCGGCATCGGCGCGCTGCGCGACCTCCCAGCGCACACGCCAGTCCATATCACGGGACAGACGGGACAGCAGCGCAACCGGCAGGCGCTCGGCCACCACGCGCCGCACTTCGGGCTCGGTGTCATCGGCCATGCGCAACAGCGCGGGCATCTCCAGCCGCTGCGCCACACGCAGGCGCACGGCCCGGTCCGGGTCGTTGGCCATGGTTGGCAAAAGGGCCAGAGCCAGGCGTTGTGCCACCAGCTCGCGCACACCGTAGTCGGGGTCGTTGCGCAGGGCACCCAGTTCGGCGGGCGCCAAACGCTGGACCACGCGGATGCGCACCTCGCGATGCGGGTCATGGGCCATGCGAACCAGTTGGGCCTGCGGCAGGCGCAGGGCCACCTGCAGGCGCACGGTCTCGTCCGGGTCATCCATCAGGGCGGGCAGGCGAAACAGGCTGGCACGGCGCGCGGCGATGGCACGCACTTCGAAGTAGGAATGGTTCACCTGCTCGTCACTGAGTGCGGGGTGCCAGCGGAAGAATCGGTCAATGCGGCGGGCATATACATCCTGCATGCAGGCGTGTCCCGGTTCGCAGCCCTGCTCGCCGTCCAGCGCACGCAAATTCGCGTAGTCACAATCGCCGCAGCGGATGGGCCCGCCTTGCCAGTGGAGCGCCGGGATGTCGTCCTGCGGCGCGCGCTTGGGTGGATGAACGGTGGCCGTGTTCATGGGCTCACCGTGCCCCATCCGCGCACTGGGTAGGCGGCTAGTGCTTCGCCGGTCTCGCCTTTTTCGTAACGCGTCAACACATGAAACAACAAGGCGCCGCCCACGTGGTCTTGCGGGTCCAGGCGGCGCAGGGCGTTGAGCATTGTGCGCGCCTCATCCATGGCACCTAGGCGCATGTTCAGGTAGGCCAGGCCCTTGAGCGTGAACAGGTAAAAGCGCACGGCCGCGTCGTGTCGCGCTTCGTCGTCACTGGGCGGCGCGTCGCCAAAGTTGGGGCCCAGCGCGGTGCGGGCGATAGCCAGCGCGTCTTCACCCACAGCACGCGCTTGCGCCAATTGGTGGCCGTAGAAGTAGAAGCGGTACAGCGCGATCAGCGGTGCCGGGTGCCGTGGCGCGGCCGCACGGGCCTGCTCCAGCAAGGGCAAGGCCTGCTGTGGCAGGTGCCGCAATTCGCCCGCCTGGGCGATCAGTGCATTGACCTGTGGACTTAAGCCCCCGCCTATGGCCCCGTCGGCAAACGCCGCCAGGTCATTGGCAAATCGGAGACTGTCCGCAGGCATGGTGTTGTCAGCTACGTCAGTGCGCCACCACGGGAGCAGCCGGTCGGCCACGCCCAATGGAGCTGATTTCGATCTTGGTCACGCCCACCTTGGGAGCCGTCTCGGCGCTGCTGCAGGCGCAGGCTTCCTTGTTGGGGTCGATGAAGGAGAGGCCCGACGTGGTGGCGGTCTCGACAAAATCGACGGTGATGCCGTTGAGCATCAAACGGCTCTCCGCGGCCAGGAACAGACGCACGCCACCGACTTCCAGCAATTGCTCGCCAGCAGCGGGAGCGGCCTCGGCGCTGAACTCGGACGAATAGCCAGAGCAGCCGCCCGGCGTGACCGACAGGCGCAAGCCAGCGCCCGCAGGCAGGCCGGAGAAGCGCACGATGCGGTTGATGAACTTGGCAGCGGCGGGTGTGATGGTGACGTTAGGCAACATGATGATCAGACCTTTACGATGCAACCGTCCACCGGGCAAACGGCAACGCACTGGGGCGTATCAAAGTGGCCATCGCAGTCGGTGCACTTCTTGGGGTCGATGACGTAGGTGCCGTTCTTTTCGCGGATGGCGACGTTGGGGCATTCGGGTTCGCAAGCCGAGCATGCGGTGCAGGTCGAAATGATGATTTTGTGGGCCATGGTGTCTCTCCTGTTGGGTGGTGTGAATAGCGGGAATTGCAGGTAACTCAGGCAGCCAGCGCAACGCCGCCTGCAAGATTGGTGAAGGCGCCCTGGCGGATTTGCGCATCGCCGCGGGCCTGGTGCACCACCGCGCCGCTGGCAATGCGGGCACGGTAGTCGTTGAACCAGTCCAGCGCGGCTTTCTCAATAAACTCGCCCACGTACTGGTCCACCGGTTCCACACCGGCTGCTGTCAGTTCGTCCTTGGGACAGGCGCCAATCTTGGCCACCAGCACGGCGTGGCAGTCGTTGATGGCGCGCACCACCGACGGCAATTGCTCGTCGTTGCCAGCGCCACCTTCGCAATACTGGTCCACCCGGCGGTGGCCCACAAACAGGGCTTCTGCCGCAGATACTTCAAACACCTGGAACTCGGTCACGTGGCCAAAGTGTTCGTTGACGCGACCACCGCCTTTGGTGGCAACTGCCACCAGGACTTTGAGGTCTTCGGCGACTTTGATAGCGCTGGATGCGACCAGTGCCTGCTGTTTGGCCGCTTGCTGCGCAGCGCGCTCCACTTCGACCTTGTCCTGGTACGACTTGCGCTTGTCCAGGTCGTAGACCACGTCCATCTGCTCCAGCTTGTCCAGCGTGAACTCTTCGCTGCGGTCTTCGCCCAGCAAACCAACCGCATCCGCGCGGCACTGGCGGCAATGGCGCATCAGGTTGGCGCCGCCCATGCAGGCGTCTTGCACGGCCTTCAGCTCCGAGGCGGTGGGTCCGCGCTGGCCGGTCAGGCCGAACACCGTGCCGTGCTCGGCCTCGGAAATCAGCGGCATGATGTTGTGCAGGAAGGCACCGCGCTTTTTGACCTCGCGGTTCACTTCAATCAGGTGCTCGTCGTTGACGCCGGGGATCAGCACCGAGTTGATCTTGGTCAGCACGCCGCGCGCGGTGAGCATTTCCAGGCCCAGCATCTGGCGTTCGTGCAGGATGGTGGCGGCCTCGATGCCGGTGACGCGCTTGTGCTGCCAGAAGATCCAGGGGTAGATCTTTTCACCCACGGCCGGGTCCACCATATTGATGGTGATGGTGACGTGGTCCACGTTGTACTTGCAGATCTCGTCCACATGGTCGGGCAGGGCCAGGCCGTTGGTGGAGATGCACAGCTTCAAATCGGGCGCCTGCTCCTGCAACATGCGAAACGTTTGGAAGGTCTTGGCCGGGTTGGCCAGCGCATCACCGGGGCCGGCAATGCCCAGCACCGTCATCTGTGGAATCTCGCTGGCCACCGCCACGACCTTGCGCACGGCCTGCTCAGGCGTGAGCTTTTGCGAGACTACACCGGGGCGGGACTCATTGCTGCAGTCGTATTTGCGGTTGCAGTAGTTGCACTGGATGTTGCAGGCCGGGGCCACGGCCACGTGCATGCGGGCAAAGTGGTGGTGGGCTTCTTCGGAATAGCAGGGGTGGTTTTTGACCTTGTCCCAGATTGCCTGGGGCATATCGTCCGGACCGTCCGACGAGCCGCAACTGGCCTTGCCCTCTGCGCCATGGGTGTTGCAACCGCCACCGGTTTCCGGCACATCGAGTTTGGCGCCCAGAGGCTTGATTTGACGAATGCTGACGTAGGTCTTGGCGGGCATGGACCCGGCTGGCGCGCTAGCTTGCATGGAAACCCTTCTCGCGTCCGACAATGGCCGCATAAGGGTTCAATAGCTAAATCCATGCCACCCGGAAACGGGTGCTTTTGGGCGGGGTTTGTCGGATGTGGGACACGGGGAGGGCTGTAGCCGCCTGTGTTTTTAGGGGGGACTGTTGGTGATGCTACAAAGATGACATTGGGGCAGCGAGGCGTTTAGGGTGGCTTTTGTGCGTGCGCGTGATCGGCTAGCTGGTATTGGGGTCGGATTCCAATAAGTCCGCGAAGCGCCCAAAGGGATGCCCAACGGGCAGGTCTCTTTGGACTCTGACCCCAATACCTGCAGGTTCATGGCGAGGGGCTTGGGGATCGGCGCTATCCGGACTGCTCTACTATTGATAGCTGCCTGTGCAATGGATACGAGGGCTGGCGGCCTATTTTTTATGCAGGCATGCTGCTCAGGGGATCGGTTACGGAGACGGCGGCAGGCAGCGACGACCCTTCAGCGCTTGATCTTACTTGCGACCTCTACCCTGACGCGCAATGGGAGCACGGTGGGAACATTGACTTGCGCGAGATGCCTCCCGGGTAGAGAGTGGGAACTCAGTGAGCATACAGCTCGATTGCAGATCTAGTTGCGGGGAAAGCGTTGTACAGCAGCGTGGTGACTGCATTCCAGCGACTGGCCTTGATAGCCCTGCGAGTCGAGAAGACACCAGTTTCAATGCCTACAATCCGCGCGTTGCTTGAAGACCAAGATTCGATGGGAGTTGAGAGGTCGCCAATTTTCCACACGCTGCAGCCGCTGACACCACGAAGGTCGTCTGGCATCTGGGCAGCGAATCCACTTCTTGTGCGGAAGGTGGTTGAAGCGCCGGTGTGGTCAAGTAACTCTGTTGGCGTTGCTTCTAGAAGGAAATGATGATTGACATCGTAGTTTGCGAGTGCACTGGTACTACCGGCAAACGCACACGTGCTGTACTGCAGAATTTTTGACTTCATAGTGTCATCTGCGCCGTCCAGCACTGTAGACCACATTGCCGGGAAGCCAGAGACCACGAAGTAGCCCTTTGATAGATCGACTTCAAACGACGCATCGGCGATCCGGACAAACTGGGCATTTCCCAGGCGAGCAATCTGTCGATCATTTAGCTGATACAGCGCTACGTCATATTTATCATCCTCAGAGCCCGGGTCCAACCCCATCGAAATTGTCCAGTTCCCGGCAACGGCGGTGAAGTTCCCTGACATGCCGCTTGAGATTCCAAGTGTGAGGTCAAGTCGGGCGCCCTCGCGTACAACATGCGCGGCAGTTAGGACGAACCGCAAGTCCGCGACTGCGAGTAGGGTGCCACTGCCGATCTGTCGAATCGCTTGCGCCTTCGAGCCAACTATCGCCACCATGGAATTGACGGAGAGTTCTGGAACATGCGTTGAAATCGCGAGGACCAACTTTGCGGAGTCTGACACCGATGGATCGTGCTGCATGTGGATATGGGAAATCTAACGAGGCAGTAAAAAAACAGTCGCGTGCTGGACATGAAGCCGAAGTGCTTCAAGCACGTTCAACATGCCCAGCAGCCTTGAGCGCTGCTTGTAATGTCGGGTTGGGAGCGAAAGCGCCATTGACGGCCTCATTGAACGCCAGAAAATCACGTTTGGAAAGCGTCACACACGATTCCTGTTCCAGAAAAATTCGCGCTTTCTCCTTGGCTGCATTCCGAACAAAGTCGGCCATGGTTGTGCCCGTGAGGCTCGCCGCACGAGAAAGCAGATCCTCCTCTTCGGCGTTCAGTGTCAGATCAAAGGGAGTGACTATTGCCATGTGCGACTCCGTTCGCCCGATCAATGGTCTTTGCGCTCAAAGAACACCACTCCAACCCGCTGAATGTGCGCTTCAAGCTCAGGGTGCTTGAGTTCTGCAAACACCGAGAGGTCAATGCTGTAGGGCAGCAATAAATCGTCCAGAGCGTCGGCGATGGTGGCGCACTGCGCGGAGTTGAGGCCCGTGCCGTACAGGGTCAGGTCAATGTCAGAGCCTGGTTTGTAATTGCCCTTGGCACGTGAGCCGTACAAAACCGCCCGCTCCACGGCGGGGTACTGCGCTAGCACCGCGCAAATTTGCTCCACCGTGCGTTCAGGTAGCCCGTATTTCATGCGTCGGGGTCGGGTTGGGCGCCTAGGGCTGCAAAGGTGTTCGCCATGGCGGAAAAGGCGGGGTAAAAACGGGTCAGGATGTCAGCCGCAATGCCCGATGCAATGTCGGTGTTGTAGGTGTGCGATGTCAGGTTGCGCGCCTTGATCATGTCCATCCATGCGTCGCCGTCCTGAATGAGAGCATCTTTGAATGCCTGGCGGGTGGCATTTTTGGAGCCAACCAGGCCCACAAAGCCTTGTGCATCCAGATAATCCTTCAGCACGTTCCAAGCGAGTTCGTGGGTGAATTCAAAACCCTGAATCAGACCCTGCTGCTCCAGCTTGGTGAGCGGTCGTTGTTGTGCGAGTTGTACTGCCTCAGCCAGCGTCTGCAGGGCTTTAAGGTAATTGCTGAAACGCTGCTTCCAGCGGATGTCTTCGATCATGTGGGCCACCTGTTTCGGGCGAGTTTACACATGCCCGATCAATCAGGGCAGTGCTTGCTAGCTTTATGTATCGGTGGTCTGCCTGCAAGCCTTCAAAACTTCCGCACCTCAATCCCATTCTTCTGCAATGCATACCCCATCTGCCGAGGTGATATCTTCAGCAGGCGGGCGGCCTTGGCTTGCACCCAGCCGCAGCGTTCCATGGCCCAGACCAGGCGCTCGCGCTCGCCTTCCGGTTTGCCGTCAGAGGCAGCAGTCGCCGGGTCGTCGTGTGGGGCCGCCAGGGTCGCAATGTCAGCGGGGCTGTTGTCATCTTCTGCGCCGGATGCCGAGGCCGGCGTGGGTGACGATGCGGGTGGCTGCGTCATCGGCACTTCGACGATGGGTATGTCGGCCAGTCGACTACCTGGGGTCACCGCGTCTTCGCGTTCGATGTGGTGCAGCACCTGGGTCAGGCAGCGGTTTTCCTTGCACGGAAAGGCCAGGTCGGTGATGACACTGTCGTGCGCCATGGTGGCGGTGCGTTCCACGCAGTTCTCCAGCTCGCGCACATTGCCGGGCCAGTAGCAGCTGGTCAGCACCCGCATGGCGGCGGGGCTGAACTGCGTGGCGCGCGCATTCTCCAGGTTGAAGCGGTCCAGAAAATGCTGGGCCATCACCGGGATGTCGTCGCGACGTTCGCGCAGGGGCGGCAACTGGATGCTGACCACATTGATGCGGTAATACAAATCGGCGCGGAATTCGCCCGCCTGCACCATGCGCTCCAGGTTACGGTTGGTGGCCAGGATCAGGCGCACATCCACCTTGACGACGGATGTGCCACCCACGCGCTCAAACTCGCGCTCTTGCAGCACCCGCAGCAGCTTGGCCTGGAAGGATGCCGAGATGTCACCAATTTCATCGAGGAACAGTGTGCCACCGTGGGACATCTCAAACCGCCCCTTGCGCTGACCTTGTGCGCCGGTGAAGGAGCCTTTCTCGTGGCCAAACAGTTCGCTCTCCAGCAGTGACTCGGTGAGCGCCGCGCAGTTGACGCTGACAAAGGCTTCGCGCTTGCGGGGTGACAGGTTGTGCAGCGCGCGCGCAATCACTTCCTTGCCGGTGCCGCTCTCGCCGCGCAACAGCACGGTGGTGCGTGCGGGTGCGACCTGGTGCACTTGCGCAAAAACCTGCTGCATGGGTGCTGAAATGCCCACCACCTGGTCAATCTGCTTGACGGGTTTGAGGGCCTTGTGCATGCGCCGCGCTTCGTCCTGCATCACGTCGTGCGCGGCGCTGACACTGCGGTGCAGCAGCAGGGCCTGGCCCATCAGCGTGGCCACCATCTTGAGCAATTGCAAGTCGTTGCCAAAGGCCCGGGTCTGGTCGGGGTTCAGGCAGTCCACGGCCAGCACGCCCAACGTGCGGCGGTCGGCGCGTATGGGGGTCACCAGCATGGCGACTGCAACGCCAGGGCTCTGGTCGGCCCCGCCGGTGCGGTTCAGAAACAGGGGCTCAGCACTCACGTCGGGCACGAGGACCTGAATACCCGTGGCAAAGACGCGGCCCACAATGCCTTCGCCCGATTGAAACTGCAGACGCTGGTGCTCTTCCTGTGTGAGCCCCACGGCGCACAGGCCGCGCAGGCGCCCCTCGGGCTCGGCCAGCACGACAAAGGCGCGCCGCCAGTCAAAGGCGTGCAGCAAATAATTCAATGCTTCACGAAACGTCTTGGCGACATCCAACGACGTTGCCAGCGTCTTGCTGACTTCGTATATCGCATTGAGCTCACGCCGGGATTCCATCGCTTGTGTGTTGACCATGTTGATCTCCGGTTGGTGCGACGTGTTGCAAACGCAACGGTCGCTCAAAAGTGCCACGCAAGATTCACACCAGAGAAGTGATGCCGTCGGACACGCTGCTGCCACGACCGGCTATTTCGCGACAAACAAGACAAGGCGGGCACGCCGCCCACCGCGCAGTGCATACAAAAGCAACAATCCGCGCGCCAAAACCGCCGGAAAACACGGCGATGGGCATGGCACCGAAATTGCGAAACAGGGGTTATCACCCCATTCCCAGGAGCCAGCCATGTCAGACCCCAGCCGCGACAACGCCATCTCCAGTGCCGCACGGCCTGTGTACCTGGACTACGCAGCCACTACACCCGTGGACCACCGCGTGGCGCGCAAGATGATTCCCTATCTGACAGACTTGTATGGCAACCCGGCCAGCCGTTCCCATGCCTTTGGCTGGGCGGCGGACGAGGCCGTGGAGCTGGCCCGCGAGCAGGTCAGCGCCCTGGTGAACGCCGACCCGCGCGAGATGGTCTGGACATCCGGTGCCACCGAATCCAACAACCTGGCCATCAAGGGCGCCGCGCACTTCTACAAAGGCAAGGGCAAGCACCTGATCACGGTGGCCACCGAGCACAAGGCCGTGCTGGACAGCATGCGCGAGCTGGAGCGCGAAGGCTTTGAAGTCACCGTATTGCCGGTGCTGCCCAGCGGACTGCTGGACCTGGCCGTGTTTGAAACGGCGCTGCGCCCCGATACGGTGCTGGCTTCGGTGATGATGGTGAACAACGAAACCGGTGTCATCCAGGATGTGGCCGCTCTTGGTGCGATGTGCCGCGCCAAAGGGGTGCTGTTCCATGTGGACGCGGCACAGGCAGCGGGCAAGGTCGCCATTGATTTAAGTCAATTGCCGATCGACATGATGTCGCTGTCGGCTCACAAGATGTATGGCCCCAAAGGGGTGGGCGCGCTCTATGTGCGGCGCAAACCCCGCGTGCGCATCGAGGCCCAGATGCACGGTGGTGGCCACGAGCGCGGCATGCGTTCGGGCACGCTGCCCACGCACCAGATTGTGGGTATGGGCGAGGCATTTTGGCTGGCCCGCGAGTGCATGGAGTCCGACAACGCCCGCATCCTGTCCCTGCGCAACCGGCTGTGGGCCGGCTTTCAAAAGATGGATGCGGTGGTGCTCAATGGCGACGAGAAAAACCGCGCCGTGCAGTACCTGAACGTGAGCTTCAACTATGTCGAGGGCGAGTCGCTGCTGATGGGTATCAAGGGCGTGGCGGTGTCGTCGGGTTCGGCCTGCACCTCGGCCAGCCTGGAGCCCAGCTATGTGCTGCGCGCCATGGGCCGCAGCGACGAGCTGGCCCACAGCTCGGTGCGCTTTTCCATCGGCCGCTTCACCACGGTTGAAGAGATTGATTTCACGATTGCGCAGGTCACCCAAGTGGTGACCAAGCTGCGCGCCATGAGCCCGCTGTGGGACATGGTGCAGGCCGGCGTGGACCTCAACTCCATTCAATGGTCCGAACACTAAGAGCGGCGCACGCCGACTGAACCCCATCCAACTGTCACACGGAGAGTACTTATGGCATACAGCGAAAAAGTCGTAGACCACTACGAGAACCCCCGCAACGTCGGCGCCTTTGATGCGGCGGACGAGAACGTGGGCACCGGCATGGTGGGCGCGCCCGCCTGCGGCGACGTGATGCGTCTGCAGATTCGCGTCAACGCCGAGGGCGTCATCGAGGACGCCAAGTTCAAGACCTATGGCTGCGGCTCGGCCATCGCATCCAGCTCGCTGGTCACCGAATGGGTGCGCGGCCGCACGCTGGACGAGGCGCTGGCCATCAAGAACTCGGATATCTCCGAGGAGCTCGCCCTGCCGCCGGTCAAGATTCACTGCTCCATTCTGGCCGAAGACGCGATCAAGGCAGCCGTGGCCGACTTCCGCTCGCGCCATCCGGTGGGTGCGGCGACGCTGGTCTCCGAGCAGCCTGCCTGCGCATCCAGCACGCGCTGATACCGAGCCCCATTCGCCCACTTACACGGCCCCTCTCACCCGCATAACCAAGGAATCACCATGCAAGCAGCTCAGACCGTTGATAGCCCCAGTCTGCCCGGCACCATGCCCAGCCAGCTGGAATTCACCCCCGCCGCCGCCGCCAAGGTGGCGGAGTTGATCGTCGAAGAAGGCAACCCGGAATTGAAATTGCGTCTCTACGTCACCGGTGGCGGTTGCTCGGGCTTCTCCTACGGCTTTGCCTTTGACGATGCAGTGGCCGAGGACGACACGCTGATCGTCACCGCGGGCGTGGCCCTGGTGGTGGACGCCATGAGCCTGCAATACGTGCTGGGTGCACGGGTGGACTTTGAGGATGGTCTGGAAGGCTCGCGCTTTGTCATCCACAACCCCAATGCGCAGACCACCTGCGGTTGCGGTAGTTCATTCTCAGTCTAAGGAGTCTTGCCATGTCTGTGTCATTGACCCCTGCCGCTGCGCGCCACGTCGCAAAATCATTGGCCAAGCGGGGCAGTGGCATAGGCCTGCGCCTGGCGGTCAAGACCAGCGGCTGCAACGGCTTTGCCTACGCGCTGGAATTCGTGGATGCCGCCAACGCCGAGGACGAATGTTTCGAGACCCACGGCGTCAAGGTCATCGTCGACCCGCGCAGCCTGGGCATGCTGGCCGGCACCGAGCTGGACTTTGTGCGTGAAGGCCTGAACGAGGGCTTCAAATTCAACAACCCCAACGCGAAAGCAAACTGCGGCTGCGGCGAGAGCTTCGCGGTCTGAACACATGGCTCTACTGCAAATTTCCGAACCCGGTCAAAGCGCCGCACCGCACCAGCACCGGCTGGCCGCGGGCATTGACCTGGGCACCACCAACTCGCTGATCGCCACTGTGCAAAGCGCCGTGGCACGTGCGCTGCCGGATGAGGACGGCGCACTGTTGCTGCCGTCGGTGGTGCGCTACCTGCCGGGCAATGGCATTGTGGTGGGCCGCGAGGCGCAGGAGAGCCAGGCCGATGACCCCGAGAACACCATTGTCTCGGTCAAGCGTTTCATGGGGCGCAGCCTGTCAGATGTGAAAGAGGCCGCCGGTCTGCCCTACCGCTTTACCGATGGCCCCGGCATGGTCGGCATCTCCACCGTGTGCGGCGAGCGTTCGCCGGTGCAGGTGTCGGCAGAAATTTTGACCGCCTTGCGCGAGCGCGCCGAAGTCTCGCTGGGTGGCCCATTGGCCGGCGTGGTGATCACCGTGCCGGCCTATTTTGACGATGCGCAGCGCCAGGGCACCAAGGACGCCGCGCGCCTGGCTGGCCTGACGGTCTTGCGTCTGTTGAACGAACCCGCGGCAGCGGCCATTGCCTACGGACTGGACAAGGCGGCCGAGGGCACGTTTGCGATTTACGACCTGGGTGGCGGCACGTTCGACATTTCCATCCTGCGCCTGACGCGCGGCGTGTTCGAGGTGCTGTCCACCGGCGGCGACTCGGCCCTGGGCGGCGACGATTTTGACCACGCCATTGCGGAGTGGTTTTGTGCGCAGCATGCCATCGCCGGACTGGCCGCTTTGCCTCCTGGCCAACAGCGCAGTCTGCTGGCCGCTGCCCGCAAGGCCAAGGAGGGGCTCTCCGCGCATGAGACGTCGGCCCTGTCCCTGGCCGACGCCGACGGCGGGGCTCGTCAGGCCATTTTGTCGCGCGCGCAGTTTGCCGAGCTGGGTGCCGCGCTGGTCGCACGCACCATGGTCGCCACGCGCCGGGCACTGCGCGATGCCAAGCTGAAGATCGAAGACATCACCGGCGTGGTGCTGGTGGGCGGCTCCACCCGCATGCTGCTGGCGCGCGACGCGGTGCGCGACTTTTTCAAACGCGAACCGCTGGTGGACATCGACCCCGACCAGGTGGTCGCCATCGGTGCAGCGTTGCAGGCCAATGTGCTGGCTGGCAACGGCACCAGTGGTGACGACTGGTTGCTGCTGGATGTGTGCCCGCTGTCACTGGGCATAGAAACCATGGGCGGGTTGGTGGAAAAAATCATCCCGCGCAACTCCACGCTGCCCATCGCCCGCGCGCAGGAGTTCACCACCTTCAAGGACGGACAAACCGCCATGTCGCTGCACGTGGTGCAGGGCGAGCGCGAGGCCGTGGCCGATTGCCGTTCGCTGGCCCGCTTCGAGCTGCGCGGTATTCCCGCCGCCGTGGCCGGTGCGGTGCACATCCGTGTGAGCTTCCAGATCGATGCCGATGGCCTGTTGTCCGTCACCGCGCGTGAGCAGACCACCGGCGTGGAAGCCCACATCGAGGTCAAGCCCACCTACGGCCTGGCCGACACCCAGATATCGGCCATGCTGCAGGATGCCATTGGCTCCTCCAAGACCGACATGCTGCTGCGCTCGTTGCGCGAGGCCCAGGTGGACGCGCGGCGCATGCTGGACGCCACCGAGGCTGCGCTCACGCAAGACGCAAAGCTGCTGTCACCGCAGGAGGCCAGTGCCATTCGCAAATCCATGTTCCGCGTGGCTGACATGCTGGAGACCGATGCGCCGCCGGACGAGCTGCGAAAGGCCACGCAGGCCCTGGGCGCCGTTACCGATGAATTTGCCGCCCGGCGCATGAACGCTTCCATCAGCAAGGCGCTGGCCGGTCGCACCATGGACAGCCTGGGTTAGTTAGGAAGCCACCATGCCACGCATCCACCTGCTGCCCCACCCCGACCTGTGCCCCGAGGGCCTCGACCTGGAGGTCAAGCGTGGCGCGTCGCTGTGCGAAAGCCTGCTCAAACATGGCGTGGCCATTGAGCATGCCTGCGAGATGGTCAGCGCGTGTGCCACCTGCCACGTCTATGTGCGCGAAGGCGGCGCCTCGCTGGCCGAACCCGACGATGAAGAAGGTGACCAGCTCGACCACGCCTGGGGCCTGGAAGCCCAGTCGCGCCTGGCCTGCTGCGTGCGGCTCAAGGACACGGACATCACGGTGGAGTTTCCCAAGCACACGCGCAACCACGCGCGGGAGCATTGAGCGGCGAGACTGTATAAAAAATAGGCCGCTAGCCCTCGTGGAATAAGCGTATATAGCTATCAATATAATAGCAAATCTTTCCCAAAATGCCGGGAATCCCGCTCGCCGCACTGGCTGAAACCTAAGCCCGCCAATAGCCCGGCTTTCGCCGATGGTGGCTTACAGCCAAAATGGTCACCGTGTTTCCCGTCACCTCGTAGACGACCGAGTAGGGAAATCGATGGAGAACGCGTCGACGGTTGCCTTCATCGTCTGCAGCCTTGCCCAGAGGCGTTCTCCCCACTTGCTCAATGGCCTCAAACGTCTCGGCGCGAAAGGCATGGGCAATCAAGGCGTTTCGTTCGCGGTACCACAGGAAAGCGTCCCGTATATCGCCCTCAGCAGCGGGCGCAATCTCTACGACGTACCCCGTCACAGGGCGTTCAACCGGGCTCGCGCTTCAGTCCACGGAACAGCCTTGGTGGCTTCGGAGCGGAGTTCATCTTTGCGACGCCGAATTTCCTGAGCCCATGCCACAGTGACCGATGACTCATCGTCGCCATCCAGGCTATCGAGAAGTGCCAGCACCACGGCGGATCGCTCCTCGGGAACCAGTGCGAGTGCTTCGTCGATGATGTGATCCAGATGCGTGTTCATGGGCCATATCTTACTAGCGGAAGTGATTTTGGTGTGCCCTCAATCTGGGCCGGTCCTTCAGCGTGACAACCTACTCATGGGGTCGTGAGATCATCCCGGCTTGTTACACGCCAGCGGAGTTCGAACGCCGCCGCTCAGCCCGCAAACTCTATAGGACACCTGAATGAAGAATATTTGCGTTTACTGTGGCTCCAGCCCCGGACGGCTGGAAGCGTATTCCGACACCGCGCGCTCGCTGGCCCAAGCACTGGTGGAGCGTGACCTGGGCCTGGTCTATGGTGGCGCCAGCGTGGGCATCATGGGGCTGGTGGCGGACAGCGTGCTGCAGCTCGGCGGGCGGGTGGTGGGGGTCATCCCCGAGGCGCTGGCGAAGAAGGAACTGGCGCACAAGAGCCTGACGGAACTGCACGTCACCCCGTCCATGCATGCGCGCAAGACCCTGATGGCCGAACTGTCGGACGGCTTCATTGCGCTGCCGGGCGGCATTGGCACTTTCGAGGAAATCTTCGAGATCTGGACCTGGGCCCAACTGGGTTTTCATGCCAAGCCTTGCGGGCTGCTCAACGTGGCGGGCTACTACGATGGGCTGATTGCATTTCTGGACCACGCGGTCGCGGAGCAGTTCGTCAAGCCGCTGCACCGTTCCATCCTGAGCGTGGAGCAGGAGCCAAACGCCCTGCTGGATCGCTTCGCCAGCTACCAGGCACCCAGCCTGCACAAGTGGGTGGGCAGGGACCAGACCTAGCCTCTGTCCGAAACAACACATTCCCGACAACAGCAGAGCGGGGCCTGAACGGGCCACCCGACCAAGACCCGACAAACCCGCCGGGCAGACTGCCCACTCAGGCTGAAAGAGTCTCCAAAGCCGGTGGCATGCACCTTGCAATGTGGGTAGCAAAGGACGCTACACCATGTCACCGCACCTCACCATCAACGACACCACGCTACGTGACGGCGAGCAGACGGCTGGCGTGGCGTTTACGGTGGATGAGAAGTGCGCCATTGCCTGCGCACTGGCCGCAGCCGGTGTGCCGGAGATGGAGATTGGCATCCCCGCCATGGGCGACGAGGAGATCGCCTGCATCAACACCATTGCCGACCTGGAGTTGCCCGCCGCGCTGATGGTCTGGGGTCGGCTGACCGCCGCCGATCTAGCCAGCGCGCTGCGCTGCCGGGCCGACATCATCCATCTGTCGATTCCGGTGTCCGACATCCACCTGCAATACAAGCTGCGCCAGTCGCGCGAGTGGGTGCTGGAGCAGGTCACGCGCGTGATTGAAAAAGCCGTGGCCAGCGGGCGCAAGATTTCGCTGGGTGCGGAAGACGCGTCACGGGCCGATGCTGGTTTTCTGGCCCTGGTGGCCAGCCGGGCCCAGGCCTGCGGCGCCAGCCGTGTGCGCCTGGCCGACACGCTGGGCGTGCTGGACCCGTTCACCACCTACGAGGCGGTTGCGCGCCTGCGCGATGCGGTGGACATCGAGATTGAAATCCACGCCCACAACGATCTGGGCCTGGCCACGGCCAACACCCTGGCCGCCCTGCGCGCCGGTGCCACCCACGCCAACACCACGGTCAACGGCCTGGGCGAGCGCGCCGGCAATGCGGCGCTGGAAGAGGTGGTGATGGGCGTGCGCCACCTGCACCACGGCGACACCGGTGTGGACACGCAGGCGCTGGTGTCGATCTCGCGCCTGGTGGCGCGCGCATCCGGGCGCCAGGTGGCATTCAACAAAAGCATTGTGGGTGAGGCCGTGTTCACCCACGAATCGGGCATCCACATCGATGGGCTGCTGAAGAACGCCTCCACCTACGAAAGCTTTGACCCCTCCGAGCTCGGCCGCCAGCGGCGCACGGTGCTGGGCAAACATTCGGGCTCACAGGCGGTACGCCAGGCCTATGGACGGCTGGGCATTGTGCTGGACGACGACGCACTCACCGGGCGCGTGCTGGCCCGCATCCGCGACCACGCGATGCGCGTCAAGCAGGAGGCCACGCCGGACGAACTGCGCAGTTTTTTATTGGCGTCGCTGGAGCGCACGGGCGCCTCCAGCGCGGGCCTGTTGGCATGAGACCGGACATGGACGCGACAGACACCGCCCTGCCAACACCGGCACCTGCGATGGCACCGGTGACCGCATCGCCGCGAGCGCTTACACCATCCTGGTGGTCGCTGGTGCATGGCGACGTGCACTGTGTGCTTGACCGGGATCCAGCGGCCCGCAATCTGCTGGAAGCCTGGACCATCTACCCGGGCGTGCACGCCATCGCCTTGCACCGCCTGTCCCACGCGTTGTGGATGCGCGGATGGCGCTACCTGCCGCGCTGGATTTCCTTCGTAAGCCGTTGGCTGACCCATGTGGATATCCACCCCGGCGCCCAGATTGGCCCGCGCTTCTTCATTGACCATGGCGCCGGCATCGTGATTGGTGAGACTGCTGTTGTCGGTGACGACGTCACGCTGTACCACGGTGTCACGCTGGGCGGCACCAGTTGGCGTGCCGGCAAGCGCCACCCCACGCTGGGCAACCAGGTGGTGGTGGGCGCGGGCGCCAAGATTTTGGGACCCATCACCGTGGGTGACCGGGCGCGCATCGCCGCCAATTCGGTGGTCATTGACGCGGTTCCGGCGGACACCACCGTGGTCGGCATTCCGGGCCGTGTGGTGGCGCCCAGCCGGCGCTCCACCCACGGCTTTGACCTGGACCACCACTTGATACCCGACCCGGTGGGCAAGGCCATTGCCTGCCTGCTGGACCGTGTTGCCCAGCTGGAACTCGCACAGACCAACACGGCTCCCGTTGCCACGCCCGACGCGCCCTGTGGCGCCTGCGATGACCACTGCACGGAGTCCGGATTCAAGCGCCCCCTCCTTCAAACGTCAACCGTGGAGTAAGCCCAATGGAAACCTTTCTTCAACAGCTCAAGGCCCTGTCCTCCGCCGAGGATTTCCTGCAGTACTTTGGCGTGCCGTTTGACCAGCACGTGGTCAACGTCAGCCGACTGCACATCCTCAAGCGCTTCTTCCAGTACATCCGCCAGGAGAATCTGCTGGCGCAGGCGGACGAGATTGGCCTGTTCACCCAGTACCGCGCACAGCTGGTCAAGGCCTATGGCGATTTCGTCAAATCGACACCGGCGCAAGAGAAGGTGTTCAAGGTGCTTCAGGACGTCAACGGCCGCCAGCATGTGACGCTGGACAGCCTGAAGGCGTCGCTGCCGCAACGCGTTGCAGCATGACCCCCCTGAGCCGCTACGCGTCTTCCCCCCTTGAAGGGGGGGCCACACCAGTGGCCTGGCAAAGCCAGTTCCACGGTGTGTGCTGGATAACGCCATCGCCCATTCAAGCCCGCTGAAAGGATTTCTCCATGCACATCGTCGTTTGTATCAAGCAGGTTCCGGACTCGGCGCAGATTCGCGTCCACCCGGTCACCAACACCATCATGCGCCAGGGGGTTCCGGCCATCGTCAACCCGTATGACCTGTTCTCGCTGGAAGAGGCGCTGCGCCTGAAGGACAAGTTTGGCGGCAAGGTCACCATGCTGTGCATGGGCCCACCGCAGGCCGAGGAAGCCTTGCGCAAGTGCATCAGCTTTGGCGCCGATGACGCCGTGCTGGTGACCGACCGCGCCTTCGCCGGTGCCGACACGCTGGCCACGTCCTACGCGCTGGCCGCTGGCGTGCGCCAGATTGCCAAGGAGCAGGCGGTGGACATTGTGTTCACCGGCAAGCAGACGATTGACGGCGATACCGCCCAGGTTGGCCCGGGCATCGCCAAGCGCATGGGCTTGCAGTTGCTGACCTATGTGTCGCGCATTGTGGAAGTGGACGAGGAGGCCCGCACCATCACCGTGGAGCGGCGCGCCGAGGGTGGCGTGCAGGTGCTGAAGACGGCTTTGCCCTGCCTGATCACGATGCTGGAGAACACCAACGAAATGCGCTTTGCCAATCTGCCCGCCATGATCCACGCCGCCGCCTACCCGGTGCGCAAGTGGAACAAGGAACAGGCCGGCATCGAGGACCTGGAAAAGATCGGCCTGAAGGGCTCGCCCACCGTGGTGAGCAAGGTCTTTGGCCCGACACCGCGCACGGAGAAAGTCGAAATACTCGATCTGGAAACCTCCACGCTGCGCGACGTGTCGCTCAACCTGCTGCAAAAAGTCTTCACGCGCCATCCGACGCTGGAAGCTGACCTGTTGATGAAGGAAATGCAATGACTGACGCATCGACTCCCAATGCCGCCGCCGCGGCACCCGTCAAACGCCCGGCCGGGCGCGGCCGCAATACGGAACTGCCGGAACACCTGAAGGCCTACAAGGGCGTCTGGGTGTTCGTCGAACACGACCGGGGCCATGTGCACAGTGTCTCGTGGGAGCTGGTGGGCGAGGCCCGCAAGCTCGCCGACACGCTGGGCAGCACGGTCAGCGTGGTGGTGCTGGGTGGAGTGGACGAGGCCCTGGAAAAGTTCGCGGCTGAGGCCTTTACCTATGGCGCGGACAAAGCCTACATCGTGCATGACCCGGTGCTCAAGGGCTACCGCAACGAGCCCTTCACCAAAGGGCTGACCGACCTGGTCAACAAGTACCAGCCCGAGATCCTGCTGCTGGGCGCCACGTCGATGGGCCGCGACCTGGCGGGCTCGGTGGCCACCACGCTGCTGACCGGGCTAACGGCTGACTGCACCGAGCTGCGCATTGACCCGGTCTCCAAAGCCCTGGCCGCCACGCGCCCGACCTTTGGTGGCTCGCTGTACTGCACCATCATGACGCTGGCCTACCGCCCGCAGATGGCTACGGTGCGGCCCCGCGTCATGCTGATGCCAACGGCCGATGCCAGCCGTACCGGCGAGATCGTTCAGGACACCCTGGGCATGGTCGAGACCGAGATCGTCACCAAGCTGCTGGACTTCATTGCCGACGCCAACAGCAACAAGATCAACCTGCCCTATGCCGACGTCATCGTCAGCGGCGGCAAGGGCTTGAAGAACCCCGAGAACTTCAAGCTGGTGTTCGAGCTGGCCCGCGTGCTCGGCGGCGAGGTCGGTGCCACACGCCCCTGCGTGCAGGCCGGTTGGGTAGAGGCGGATCGCCAGGTCGGTCAGACCGGCAAGACCGTGCGGCCCAAACTCTACATCGCCGCTGGCGTGTCGGGTGCCATACAGCACCGGGTGGGTTGCGAGGGCTCCGACGTGATCGTGGCCATCAACACCGATCCCAATGCGCCCATCTTCGAGTACGCGCACTACGGCATCGTCGGCAACGCCATGCAGGTGCTGCCCGCGCTGACACAGGCCTTCGCCGCCCACCTGGCGCTGCGCAGCCGCCAGGTTGCTTAACGCCCAAAGGAAATCGAGATGAAAAAACCATCCCAATTCGATGCCATCGTGGTCGGTGCCGGCCCCTCCGGCAATGCCTGCGCCTACACCCTGGCCAAGGCCGGCCTCAAGGTATTGCAGATTGAACGCGGCGAATACCCGGGTAGCAAGAACGTGCAGGGCGCCATCCTGTACGCCAAGGCGCTGGAGGAGATCATTCCCGACTTCCGCGATGACGCGCCGCTGGAGCGCCACATCATCGAGCAGCGCATGTGGCTGCTCGACGACA
>ERZ724520.65-NODE-65-length-51501-cov-7.589123_pt1 | contig 51501 bp, 45 predicted proteins | sample MGYA00376053_ERZ724520 | MGnify/ENA primary metagenome ERZ724520 (study PRJEB28724, sample SAMN07190886) | activated sludge metagenome | isolation source: activated sludge of sewage treatment plant in Hong Hong | place: USA: Christiansburg, Virginia | collected...
CTCGGTCACGCTCAGGTGCGGAAACAGCTCGAAATGCTGGAACACCATGCCCACGTGGCTGCGCAGCTTGGGCAGGTCGGTGTTGGGGTCGTTCACCCGGATGCCGTCGACGGTGATGTCTCCCTTCTGGATCGGCTCCAGCGCGTTGACGGTCTTGATCAGAGTGGATTTTCCCGAGCCCGACGGCCCGCAGACTACCACCACATCGCCCTTTTTGATGCTCACCGAGCAGTCGGTCAGCACCTGCACCGGGCCATACCACTTGGAAACGTTCTTCATTTCAATCATTTTTGGTTCTCCAAATCAGTTCAATTCAGGTGCCGCCGCACACACAGCGGCAAGCGTGGGGGCCAGTTTCGCCGCCGGGCCGCCCCAAGGCGAAACGGCCCCCTCGGGGGGCAGCGCAGCACACGAAGTGGCAAGCATGGGGGCCATGTTCTTAGCGGATGATGGCGATCTTTTTGTGCAACTGCTTGACCGCAAAGGACAGGCTGTAGCAAATCACGAAATACACCACGGCGGCCAACAGGTAGGACTCAATGGGACGGCCAAAATTCTTGCCCGCGGCGTCAAAGCCCTTGAGCAGGTCATAGGCGCCAATGGCGTAGACCAGCGAGGTGTCCTGGAACAAAATAATCGTTTGCGTCAGCAGCACCGGCAGCATGTTGCGAAACGCCTGTGGCAGGATGACCAGCTTCATGTTCTGGGCGTAGGTCATGCCCATCGCCTGGCCGGCAAACACCTGGCCACGGGAAATGGACTGGATGCCGGCCCGCATGATTTCGCTGAAGTACGCTGCCTCGAAGGCCACAAAGGTGATCACGGCCGATATCTCGGAACGGTAGTTATCGCCCAGCCGCCACGGAATGGCCGCGTAGAACGAGCCCGGCACCAGCAGGTAGAACCACAGGATCACCATCACCAGCGGCACGCTGCGCATGCCGTTGACGTAGAACGTGGCAGGAGCGTCCAGCAGCTTGCGGCCCGACAGGCGCATCATGGCCAACAGCGTGCCAAACAGCACACCACCCGCAGTGGCAACGACGGTCAGCACCACGCTGAAGTAGAAGCCCTTGATGATGAAGGTGCGTATCAGTTCCCAGTTGTAGAAGGAGAAATCCAAATTCATCTCAGTGTCCTCCCCCACCAGCCTGGACAATGAAGCCGGGCACCCGAGTCTTCTTTTCGATGAATGCCATGATGCGGTTGATGGCGAAGGCCGACACGACATAGCACGCGGTAACGGCCAGATAAATCTCAACGCCGCGCGAGGTTTCTTCCTGTGCCTGCATGGCGAACATGGTGAGTTCTGAAATGGATACGGCAAAAGCAACCGACGAATTCTTGAAAATATTCATGGATTCACTGGTGAGCGGCGGAATGATGATGCGGTATGCCATGGGCAGAATCACGTACCGGTAATACTGCGGCGTCGTAAATCCCATGGCCATGCCGGCGTAGCGCTGGCCCTTGGGCAGGGTCTGGATACCGGCGCGTACCTGCTCGGCAATCCGCGCGGAGGTGAAGAAGCCCAGCGCCAGGATCACCAGATAGAAGCCATGTACTTCCTTCATGGGAGGAATGAGGGCCGGTATCACGTGGTACCAGAGAAAAATCTGCACCAGCAGCGGAATATTGCGGAACAACTCCACCCAGGCATTGCCAAAGCGCACCAGCCAGGGGCTGTCGGGCAGGGTGCGCAGGATGCCAATAATGGAACCTATGCTGAGCGCGACCAGCAGCGAGAGCAGCGAGACCGAAATGGTCCAACCCCACGCTGACAGCATCCACTCCCAATAGGTGGGTTGTTTGCCGCCGGGGTCCATCAAAAAGATTTCCCATTGCCAATTCATTCAGGCTGCTCCTCTACATTTATGCACAAATCTTATACCCGACCATCCCCAAAAACAAAGCCCGCCACCAGAGTTCGGGCGGGCTTTGATGGCTTAGGCGTTGCGAACGGGATTACTTCTTCGCGTAGTCTTCAGCGGGCTTGTCATTGGGGTTAGCCCAGGCTGCCTTGGTGGTCTCGCTGGCGGGTAGGCCGACCCTGGTGTTTTTGGGTGGGATGGGCTGCACAAACCACTTGTCATAGATTTTGGCCAGTTCGCCGGTCTTGATCAGATCTTTCACGGTGTCGTCGGCCAGTTTCTTGAAGGCGGCGTCATCCTTGTGGATCATGATGGCAATGGGTTCCACGCTCAACACTTCGCCAACGATCTTGTAGTCGCCTGGTGCTTTGGAGGTGGCGATGTTGCCGGCCAGAATCTGGCCATCCATCACAAATGCGTCGGCACGGCCGGATTCCAGCAGCAGGAAGCTGTCGGCGTGGTCTTTGCCAAAGACTTCCTTGAAGTCGACGCCAGTCGCACGCTCATGCTTGCGCAGCAACTGCACCGAGGTGGTGCCAGTGGTGGTCGCGACGTTCTTGTCCTTGAGCTGGTTGATGGAGGTGATGCCGGAGTTGGCCTTGACCGCGATGCGCACTTCTTCCACATAGGTGGTCACGACAAAGGACACGTCTTTCTGGCGTGTGGCATTGTTGGTGGTGGAGCCGCATTCAATGTCTACGGTACCGTTCTGCACCAGGGGGATGCGGTTTTGCGAGGTCACCGCCAGGTACTTGGTTTCCAGCTTTTTGCCGGCAGCTTTTTCCAGGCTGCCAATAATGCGCTGGCAGATTTCAACGTGGTAGCCGGCGTACTTGCCATCACCCAGCGTGTACGACAGGGCGCCGGATGAATCACGCACACCCATGGTGACGGTGCCCGATGCCTTGACTTTGGCAATAGTGTCCACGGCTTGCGCTTGTGCGCCAAAGGGAATCATGGCTGCAGCAACAGATGCGGCAGCGATGGCAAACAGATGTTTTTTCATGTCTTTTCCTAATAGTCTTCGGTTGATGTTGAATCGAAAGCGGATAGCGCGTTGCAAAAACGTGTCCGGAACCAACCCGTTGATGGTAGTACTTTGTCGAACAACAGACCCATGGGTTTACACGGGGACATCATGCAAAATTCGCATGCCCCAATACAGGGGCGGTTCCGGACAGGACTCTGCGACAACGCAATTATTGTGCCGCACGGGTCGCACAGGCGACTGGATCGGGACTTTGTTGGGGCCTTCCCGGATGCGGTTGCGCCGCCGGCACGCTAGTCTTGCGGGGTCACTTAGTCTGAGGAGTTTCGGTGCGCGCCCATTTCAAGTTCTGGCCCAAGCGGCTACCCCATTCCATTACCCTGCCGGCCACGTCGCTGTGGGACAACCTGGAGACCAGCGCCCGGCGCTACCCCGACAAGGCCGCGCTGGTGTTCTTCGGCACGGTGCTGACCTACGCCCAATTGCTACAAAAAGCAGAGCAACTTGCCAAGTATTTACAAGGGCTAGGGGTCCAAAAGGGTGACAGGGTTGTGCTGTGCATGCAAAACTGCCCGCAACTGATCATTGCGCACTTTGCCATCCTGCGGGCCAACGCCGTCGTGGTGCCGGTCAACCCGATGAACCGCGCGGAGGAACTCAAACACTACATCACCGACCCTGATGCCAAGGTCGCCATCACCACTGCCGATCTGGCGGCCGAGCTGGCCCGCGCCAGTGACGCGCTGGCGCCCCAGGACCGCCTGGCCCATCTGGTGGTGACGCACTTCACCGATGCGTTTGACGCCCGGGTGGTGGGCGACGACGCGCCACCCGCGGCCTGGAACGACTGGCTGCTGACGCGCCATCCACTGCCCGTGCTGACCGACGGACAGGTCATTGACTGGAATCAAGCCCTCGCCGCCGGTGGTGGCTTGCCAGAGCTGCAAGTCGGCCCGAACGACCTGGCCATCCTCCCCTACACCAGCGGCACCACCGGCTTGCCCAAGGGCTGCATGCACCCGCACAGCAGCATCATGCACAACTCGGTGGCCAGCGGCCTGTGGGGCAACGGCTGCGCCGAAAACGTGGTGCTGGTGGTCGTGCCCATGTTCCACATCACCGGTATGGTCAGCGTCATGCACACCAGCATACGCGGCGCCGCGACGCTGGTCGTCATGCCGCGCTGGGACCGCGATCTGGCCGGGCGCCTGATCTCACGCTGGAAGGTCACGCACTGGACCAACATCCCCACCATGGTCATCGACCTCATGGCCAGCCCCCACTTCGGCAGCTACGATCTGTCCAGCATGACCTATATCGGCGGCGGCGGCGCCGCCATGCCGCAGGCTGTGGCCCAGCGCCTGCTGGAGCAGTTTGACCTGCGCTACGTGGAAGGCTATGGGTTGACCGAAACGGCCGCGCCCTCCCACGCCAACCCGCCCGACGCGCCCAAGCAGCAGTGCCTGGGCATTCCGTTCATGGGCACGGACGCCCGCGTCATCGACCCCGACACCCTGCAGGAAATGCCGGTGGGCGAGGCCGGCGAAATCGTCATCCATGGGCCAGAAGTTTTTCGGGGCTACTGGAAGCGGCCCGACGCCACCGAAGCAGCCTTCCTCGACATCGATGGCAAGCGCTTTTTCCGCTCTGGCGACCTGGGCCGCGTCGATGAAGACGGCTACTTCTTCCTGACCGACCGGCTCAAGCGCATGATCAATGCCTCGGGCTTCAAGGTCTGGCCGGCCGAGGTGGAGGCCTTGATGTACCGCCACCCCGCCATCCAGGAGGCCTGCATTATCTCCACGCCCGACAGCTACCGGGGCGAATCGGTCAAGGCGGTCGTGGTCCTGCGGTCCACCCACAAGGATTTGGTGACCGAGCAGGACATCGTCGCCTGGTGCCGTGAGAACATGGCGGTCTACAAGGTGCCGCGCGTGGTGCAGTTCGTCACCGCACTGCCCAAGAGTGGCGCGGGTAAAGTCATGTGGCGCACACTACAGGAAGCAGAAGGGACGTAGTTTTGGGTTCATTGGATGATTCGCTTGGCAAGCCTTTGACCGGTTGGCGCTTACGGCTCTACACCATCATTTTTGAGGCCGACACACGGGCCGGGCGGTTGTTCGACCAGTGGCTGATTGCCGTCATCCTGGCCAGTGTGTTGGTCGTGGTGCTGGACAGCGTGCAGAAGCTGGGTACGCGTTACGACCTGGCGTTTGGCGTGCTGGAGTGGGTGTTTACCGTTGCCTTCACGCTGGAGTATGTGGCCCGGCTGGCGTGCGTGCGCTATCCGGCGCGGTATGCGCTGAGCTTTTACGGGCTGATCGACCTGGCCGCCCTCCTGCCCACCTATATCGCCCTGTTTGTACCGGAAGTGCATGCCCTGATCGACGTGCGGGTGCTGCGGCTGTTGCGGGTGTTCCGTGTGTTCAAACTCACGGCCTATATGGCCGAATTCCAGTCACTGGGCGCCGCGCTGCGGGCCAGTCGCCGCAAGATTCTGGTGTTTCTGTCGGCGGTGCTGATGATTGTGCTGGTGATGGGGACCCTGATGTATGTGGTGGAAGGCCCCGTGAATGGCTTTACCAATATTCCCACCTCGGTGTACTGGGCCATCACCACCATGACCACAGTTGGCTTTGGCGACATCACGCCCAAGACCGACCTGGGCCGCCTGATTGCGTCGGTCATGATGCTGCTGGGCTGGGGCACGCTGGCTGTGCCTACCGGCATCGTGACGGCAGAAATGACTGCCCGGCACCAGACCAGCCCGCCCACCACCCGCACCTGCCACGAATGCCTGACCGAAGGGCATTTGGCGCTGGCCAACTATTGTTTGCACTGCGGGGCAAAATTGCCCGACTACCAGCACGAGCCCGTGCCGGTCAATCCTTCCTCTTCAGGAGACACCCATGTTTGAAACCGCCATTGCCGGCAGCCTGCCCAAACCCGCCTGGTTGTCCGAAACCGAAAAGCTCTGGCCGCAGTGGAAGCTGGCCGGGTCCGAGCTGCAACAGGCCAAGGCGGATGCCACACTGCTGTGGATCAAGGAACAGGAGGATGCCGGGCTGGACATCGTGGGCGATGGCGAGCAGTCACGCCAGCACTTTGTGCACGGCTTCCTGGAACAGGTAGAGGGCATCGACTTTGAGCACAAGGTCGAGATGGGCATCCGCAATGACCGCTACAAGGCCATGGTGCCGCAGGTGGTGGCACCACTGCGGCTGAAGGGCCGCGTGCATGCGTTCGAAGCGCAGCTGGCCCGCGCCCACACCAAAAAGAAGCTCAAGTTCACCCTGCCCGGTCCGCTGACCATTGTCGACACCGTGGCCGACCGTTTTTACGGCGACCGCCAGAAAATGGCCATGGCCTTTGCCGAACTGCTGAACCAGGAGGCGCTGGCCCTGCAGGCCGACGGCGTGGACATCATCCAGTTTGATGAGCCGGCCTTCAATGTGTATATGCAGGACGCGGCCGACTGGGGCGTCAAGGCGCTGGAAGTCGCCGCCCGTGGCCTGACCTGCACCACGGCCGTCCACATCTGCTACGGCTACGGCATCAAGGCCAACACCGACTGGAAAGAAACCCTGGGCCAGGAATGGCGCCAATACGCGCAGGTATTCCCGGCGCTGGCGGCCAGTTCCATCCAGCAGGTCAGCCTGGAGTGCTACCACTCGCATGTGCCGCCCGACCTGATGGCACTGCTCAAGGACAAGGATGTGATGGTCGGCGTCATCGACGTCGCCAGCGACGTGATTGAGACACCGGAGCAGGTGGCCGATACGATTGGCGTGGCTTTGCAATACCTGCCGCGCAACCGCATCTTCCCGTGCACCAATTGCGGCCTGGCACCCATGAGCCGCGAGGTGGCCGTCAAAAAACTGGAAGCCCTGGCCAAAGGGGCAGCATTGGCGCGGGAGCGCTATGCTCAGGCGGGGGCTGGCGCATGACAGCGCCCACAAGTTTGCAACCGGGCAACCCGGGTGACCTGGGCTTCTGCCCGCAGCGCATCCGCAACCTGGTCCACGTCCTGCAGTCCGAAGTCGATACGGGGCGCCTGCCAGGTGCCGTGGCGCTGATCGCCCGGCGCGGCCAGGTACTGCTGCATGAACGCGTGGGCCAGCAGGACCCGTCGGCGAACACAGCGATGGCGCTGGATTCCATTTTTCGCATTTACTCCATGACCAAGCCCATTGTCTCGGTGGCTGTCATGCAACTGATGGAACAGGGCAAACTGCTGCTGAGTGATCCTGTGGCTAAACACCTGCCGGAGTTTGAAGACGTCAAGGTCACCACGCACATCAATGGCCACGCTGTTCTGCACCGTCCCAGGTCCGCGCCCACGGTGCAGGACCTGCTGCGCCACACCGCGGGCCTGACCTACGAGATTCTGGGCACCGAGCCCATCCAGCGGCAATACGCCCAGGCGCAACTGGCCTCACGCGAGCGGACCAACCGGGAGTTCTCCCAGAAGCTGTCAAGCCTGCCCCTGGCGTTCGAGCCGGGTACGGTGTGGGAGTACAGCCGGGCGACTGACCTGCTGGGCGCACTTGTGGAGACCGTCAGCGGCAAGACGCTGGGGCGCTATTTGCAGGAACACATTCTGGGTCCGCTGGCGATGGCCGATACCGGCTTCTCCGTGCCCGGGGCGCAGCACTACCGCATTGCAGAACCCTTTGAGAAAGATCCGGACGGTGGCATGGCGATGCGGCTCATCGACATCCGCATGCCGGTCGCGCTGGAGGCCGGTGGCGCCGGCCTGGCGTCCACCTCGGCCGACTACGCCCGCTTTTTGCAGTGTCTGCTGAACGGCGGTGAACTCGATGGCCAGCGCATCCTGAGCACCGCGACGGTACGCTACATGACGGCAGACCACCTGGGCTCCATCGGCGTACACCGGGCGGGCCGATCGGGTGAACTGCTGATGCCCGGACACGGCTTCGGCCTGGGCTTTGCCGTGCGCACCGGGGAGGGCGTTGCCGCCATGCCGGGCAGCAAGGGCCTGTACTACTGGGGTGGTATTGCAGGCACCACGTTCTTTGTCGATCCGGCCAAAGAGTTCTTTGCCTTGATGATGATCCAGGCGCCGAACCAGCGGGACTACTACCGGCCGCTGTTTCGCAACCTGGTGTACGCGGCGCTGCTCGAGTAGCTGCAAGCCCTACTGGGCGTTAGCCCTCGTCAGGTATACGCCATGCGCTCCTGAATTAGGAGCAATTTACGCCAGAGCGTCAATCCCTGTCCTTTATTCCCTTGCCATGGCCTCGCCCATGGCCCTGGTTGCCGCGGTCATTGCGTTCTTCATAGCGCTCTCGCACCCAGTCTTCCTGCACAAAATAGACGGGCTGACCACAGGCGTTGTAGCGTCCACAATGCTTGGCCCAGTTCTTCTGGTGCCCCGGTGGCACATACAGGTAGATCGGCTGCTGGTGGACGGCAACCGGGCTTTGCACGATGACAACCGGTTGCGGGTAGACGATGCGCGGCTGCGGGTAGTTGCCGATGTCGATGCGTCCGTAAACGCCCGGTTGGTTGATGCCGATGGACACGCCGACATTGGTTTGCGCCAACGTAGGGGCCACGGCACAGGCGGCAAGTGCCAAGGCTATGAGGTTCTTGTTCATGGATTTTCCTGACTTTCTTTGCGTTTACGCGAGCGTAAACAGGAGGGTCTGTACATACAACAATGGGTTTTACCATTGCAGCGCAGCGGCGGTTACATGCAAATGTAATACTCTGTCAAAGTTGTCACCGTGGTCCACCGCACACAAGCGCAAAAAACTACAGGTAATCAGCGGCCTGAAACCGCCGCGTCTTGAGCCAGTATTCCCAGGTGTAGCCAGGCCACAGGGTGTCGATGTGACCGTCCGCATTCTGGTACCAGCTCTTGCAGCCCGAGGACCAGACGGTAGCCTTCATCTTTTGCTGGATTTGGGTGTACTCGTCCTGTTGAACATCCGGACGCAAACGCAAGACTGCGTTCTGCGTCCCGCGCACGGTTTTCAGCGCCTGCACAATGTAGTCGACCTGGCACTCAATCATGAAGATGATGGAGTTGTGCCCCAGCCCCGTGTTGGGGCCCACCAGCATGAACAGATTGGGGAAGCCTGCCACCGTGATGCCCAGGCGGGTCGCCGCGGGCGCGCCGCGCCACTGTGCACCCAGCTCCGGCACCGGCGCACCTGCGCCCGACGAACCAGCCAACCCGGCGCGTTCTCCAAAGATGCGCATGGGTGCGACAAACTCCGTGGCCTTGAAGCCGGTACCCCACACAATCACATCGCAGGGGTACAGCGTACCGTCTGCCCCCACCACACCGGTGGGTGTGATCGCCGACACCGCTTGCGTCACCAGTTGGACATTGGGTCGTTGCAAAGCGGGAAACCAGGTATTGGAAATCAATAGCCGCTTGCAGCCTGGATTGAAATCGGGCGTCAAGGCATCGCGGGTCGCACTGTCAGGCACCTGGGCGCGCAAGTGGTGGCCAGCCAGACGCCTGAGCATGCCCTGCATGCGCGCGGAGCCCATAAAACCCATGCCGATCCACTCATTGAACCAGTACACCCGCCACCGGCTCAACCGCTGCAACATCGGCACGTAACGGTAGGCCAGGCGCCGGACCACACCGTAGGGTTGGTCCCAGCGCGGCAGGACCCAAGCCGGCGTGCGCTGAAACACATCCACATGGGCCGCGTCCGGCGCAATTTCAGGCACAAACTGGACGGCACTGGCCCCGGTTCCCACGACAGCGATGCGCTTGCCTTTCAAGTCAATATCGTGGCGCCAATGGCTGGAATGGAAAGACTCACCAGCAAAACTCCCCACGCCGGGGATGTCGGGAATAGAGGGCTTGTTCAGCGGCCCCGTGGCCAGGATCACGCTGCGCGCCAGCAGTGGCTCCCGCCCGTGCAAGTCAATCTGCCAGCACTGTTGGTCAGCCAGCCAGCGCAGGGTCGTGACGTCGGAATGGAAACGGATCAACGGACGCAGCGCATAGGCATCGGTGACGCGCAGGATGTAATCCTGGATCTCCTGCTGCTGCGGATACGGTCTCGTCCACCGCATGTTGGGAGCGAACGAAAAGGAATACATGTGGGATGGCACATCACAGGCACAACCCGGATAAACATTGTCGCGCCACGTGCCCCCTACTTCGCCGCTGCGCTCCAGAATCACCAGCGATTGCGTACCGCTCGCCCGCACGCGAATCGCGGCGCACAAGCCGCCAAACCCGGCCCCCACAATCGCCACATCGATTTGTTGCATCCAACAAACTTAACACAGCCCCGTCGGATACTGAAACCCCTCAGTGCGGCTTGGGTAAGTCCTGTGACGCGGTCGAAATTCCGGGACCCAAACGCTCATTGGTCCAGCGCAGCAGGTCCGTCCACATCTGGCGCATCTCATCATCCATGGGTGTGCGCGTTGCACTGGGCAACTCGATGGTCACAACCGGAACCCCCTTGTGGATGCCGCCGTAGTTCCCCAGCGAGCCGGGAAATATGCCAACCTGGTCCAGATAGAGCCGCCCGAGCCGGTTGGGAGGGGCTGACGGACCGTCAAAGTCCAGCACACCATAGGGCGCGTGCACACTGACGATCAGATTGGGCTTGAAACTGTCCATCTGCTCCAGCAGAAACCGCGATTCCGGCTCCGACAAGGGTTTGTTGCCGGGCCAACGGCGGGGGTCGCGACGGGTTCGCGACTCCCAGTACTGGCGGGCATCTCTCGCCCAGTTGGGCGTGGGGAAATTCCGATTGAGGTCAACGCCACGGGCATTGACACGGCGCGCCGGGCGAGAAAACATCCCGTCCGGATTGAGCGTGGGTATAAAGCGCCAGTGGATGGACTGGGGTGTGTCTGCTGCGGGCGTTTGTGCCATTGCAATCCAGTGAAAAACCAGGGAACTGGAAGACATCTCGTCGCCATGTATGCCGCCCAGCACCAAGACCCGCAACTGGGCGTCGCCCGTGCGCACGTCTCGGCCCCATATCGGGCGGCCCAAAACCGAGCGCGCGAACGTGTCCTGCAGTTGGGCTGCTTCGCACAGCGGCAGTTTTACGTTCGGTATCTTTGCAGAATAGTCGCCGCAAGACCTCATAGGTATTGCGTATGACACTACACTATTCATAGCAAACAAGATCAGGAACACATTTCTGAGGCGCATGGCCGGATTGTAGGGCGCCCCTCTTGTGCGACAGGTTTTCCACCCCGCCGGGCCAAACACGCGGAATATGGGGTAAATTGTCGCGATGCCCCCGACAGTCCGCGTACTCCAAGCCCACCCTCCCAGTTTTTCCTCCACCGAATTTCGTGACGCGTTGGGCATGTTTGCCACGGGTGTCACCATCGTAACGGCACGTACCGCGCAAGGTGCCTATGTCGGCCTGACCGCCAACTCCTTCAATTCCGTGTCGCTGACGCCACCGCTGGTCCTGTGGAGCCTGGCCCGCTCGGCAGGCTCCATGGCCGCGTTCAGCACCGGCTCCCATTACGCGATCAACATCCTGGGCGCCGACCAGCAGGATCTGGCGATGCAATTTGCCGCGCGGGGTGGCGACCGCTTCTCGGGCGTCGACTTTGTCCTGGGTATCGGTGGAGCCCCCTTGATCCAGGGCGCCGCGGCAACGTTTGAGTGTTTTAACCGCAGCCGTTACGAAGAAGGTGACCACGTCATTTTCGTCGGAGAGGTCGAGCGCTGTGGCCATCGCGCAGGAGCCTCGCCACTGCTATTCCACGGTGGCAAGTTCTATGCAGAACACCCGCTCTAGGGTGGCCTGCTGCAACGCACGACCCTCAAATCATCGTGTTGACGCTGTTGCGCATGGCCAGTTGTGCGACAACATTCAAGGCGCCGTCCACCACCGGCTGACCCGAGATCACACGCAGATGCCCAGCTGCCACCAGCTTGTCCCGCGAACGCCGGGTCATTGACTGTGGCGCACCGGCGGCACTGGTGAACAGGAACAGCGTCCCATGCGGACTAGCCCACGTCAACTGGGTACGCACCCACTGGTCATTGGCCATCAGCTCCACCCAGCATCCCAGCTCCAGGGTCGCCAGTTCAGCCTGGGTATCGCGCCCGGGTGCCATGGTGCCTGCAGCGCCCGCCTGGGACCCTTGCGACACAGGCGCCACATCCCCAGCACCCGCAGGCAAATCCGGCAGATCCATGAAGTTGGATGCTCGAGCCTCTTCGGGTGCGATCCAGGGGTTGCCGTCTTCGACCAGGTTGACCCGTGGCTCCACGGCGGTCGTTGGCAGCGTTGGCGGCGTTGCCAGGGGTTTTTGCTCGGCCCGGAAAGCCCGCTGGTGCAGGCCCATCAACGCTTCAAAGAAAGCGCTGGTTTTTGTGGAAGGGTAGTGGATCGTTTCCAGTCCTTCGCGCAAGGTGCCCAGCAGTGGCGGCACCAGACGGGTCAGCTTGGCAGTGTCTTTGCGGCTAAGGTCTGGATGGGTGCTCCACAGCAGGGCCGAAATAAGCGCCTGGTATTTGTCGGCTGTCGCGACGGTGATCGAACCGCCAATGCGCGCCTGGGCCACCACTTGCGCCCAGGGGCCACACAGGAAATCCACAATGACCGCGGGCACCCGCGCTGTATCGGCATGGCCCAGAATCTCCCGGGTGATCTTCTCGGCGAGCATATTGCGCTCTTCGGCATGCCGCAATGCCTGCACTGCCTGGTCGTGGCTGCGCTCGCTCGCCTTTGCCGCCCTGCTCCACTCGTCCCGCAATATGTTCAACACCCGCTCAAACGGTTCTGCATTTTCGACAGGTGCCTGATTCAACATCGCAAAGGCCTCTTCGATCGCTGCAGCAAACTCCACAAACCCGGGAGACGCGGGAGAGGCATAGGCCAGGCTACGGTCAGCAATTTCCTGGACCAGAACCCGCGCCGGATGCCGCTTGTTGGTAAAGAATCTGGGGTCTACCAGCGCCAGCCGCAACAGCGGTGGCTCCAAACGCCGGATCAGCTGCTGGATGGGGGGCAGCAACCGTGCGTCCTGCGCAATATTGTCGACCATGAGCGTGACCACTTCCAGGCTGAGTGACTGGGCCACTCCACGGGACTCACTGCGCAATTGCGCGCGAATCGCCTCGACCGTCGTATCACCGGACCGGACCGGTGGCGGCGTAGCACCGCGGCGGGACTGGAGTCGCTGCACGACCTCGTCGACTTGCTTCATCTCCTTGAGGGCCTCCAGTGCGGCCGGCACCGTAGCATCAAATTCCGCGGCGGGAACATCAACTTCTGCAGTGCCCTCTTCAAACTCGCGGGCAAACCGCTGCGCGAACGACTCCATCGGCGTCATGGGCTCCTGCGCATCCAATTCTCCAGCCAGAAGACGGCGCAGCTTGTCCAGCGTCAACAAGGTGTCATCGGAGACTCGCACTGCCGTGGAAGATGCTGTGTTGCGGACAGGGCTTGCCGGTGCTGCAGATCGTTCAACCGGACGTGATTGATCGGCTGCTGGCAAGGGGTGTCCTGCAAGATGCGTCTGCCCCTGCGGCAGGTCCTGTGCAACACCCCGCCCGACACCGCTGGCGCTGGCGCCAGGTGATTGCAACACCGTATACCCGGCACCTAAGACACCCTGCCCCCGCAACGCCGCGCACAGCGCGACATACATGTTTCGCAATTCCTGCCCGAGCGTGTTGCTCATGGCCGCCAACCAGTCGAGTTGCGTAGCCGGCGGGACCTGTGTCTGCTCCACCACGGTCTTCAGCGCGTTCACATAAATCTGGGGGCGCAACGGGTTTCGCTCGGCGCTGACATAACCCAGGCCCAGCGTGCTGCAGATGAGGGTATTGAGCTCGGCCAGACTGGCCTCAGCCGCCAGCATCGCCACTTGCTGGGCGCGGGCCAGTGTGACGCTGGTCAGGACCTGAACCTCATCCATCAACTCCAGCTCGTCAAACTCCACTTTGCCCCCCGCAAGCGTGCCGGCTTTTTTGGCCCCCTCCGGGTGGCTGAAGGCGTCGAACAGGGCTTGCGGATAGCGCTTGCACAGCTCGGCTTCCCAGCTGCGCAACTGTTTGGCGGACTGGGCCAGTGCATCACGTTCTCGCAAATCACGACAAGCGGCCTCGCGGGTCTGCAAAATGGTACGGGCGGCTGCGACCAGCTTGCCCATCAGCAGACTGCCCCCTGCTGCGGCCTCCTGCACCGTAGACCGGTACAGCGCCTGGTACTGCGGTGAGGCTTGCGTGGGAGCTGTGGGCATCGTACGGCTTTCGAAACGCTCTATTTGAGTGCCTTGAAACGCATGCGATGGGGACGCGCGCCCTCTTCACCCAGACGCTTCTTCTTGTCGGCCTCATATTCCTGGTAGTTGCCGTCAAAGAACGTCCACTGGCTATCCCCTTCGCAGGCCAGGATGTGGGTGGCAATGCGGTCCAGGAACCAGCGATCATGGCTGATCACCATCAGTGAGCCCGCGAATTCCAACAAGGCGTCTTCCAGCGCACGCAGCGTCTCAACGTCCAGGTCGTTGGACGGCTCGTCGAGCATCAGCACGTTGCCACCGGCTATCAGCGTCTTGGCCAGGTGCAGGCGTCCGCGCTCACCGCCCGACAGCGTGCCGACCCGCTTTTGCTGGTCGCCGCCGTTGAAATTGAAGCGGCCACAGTAGGCGCGGCTGGCCATCTGGAACTTGCCGACATTGAGAATGTCCAGGCCGCCGGAAACATCTTCCCAAACGGTTTTTTCGTTGGCCAGGTCATCGCGGTTCTGGTCCACAAAGGCCATCTTGACAGTGGAGCCAATCTTGACTTCACCCGAATCGGGTTTTTCACGACCTGCAATCATTTTGAACAGTGTCGACTTGCCTGCCCCGTTGGGGCCGATGATTCCGACAATGGCTCCGGCCGGTACCTTGAAGCTCAGGTTGTCGATCAGCACGCGGTTGCCAAACGATTTGGTGACATTCACAAATTCGATGACTTCATTGCCCAACCGGTCGGCCACGGGAATGAAGATTTCGTTGGTCTCGTTGCGTTTCTGATATTCAAAATCGCTCAACTCCTCGAAGCGGGCCAGTCGGGCCTTGCTCTTGGCTTGGCGTGCTTTGGGGTTTTGGCGCGACCATTCCAGCTCTTTCTTCAAGGCCTTGGCGCGGGACTCTTCACCCTTCTGCTCGGATTCCAGGCGGGCCTGCTTCTGGCTGAGCCAGTCGCTGTAATTGCCTTTGTACGGAATGCCGGACCCGCGGTCCAGCTCCAAAATCCACTCCGCCGCATTGTCCAGAAAGTAGCGGTCGTGGGTGATCGCCACCACGGTGCCCGAGTAGCGCTGCAAGAACTGCTCCAGCCAGTCTACCGATTCGGCGTCCAGGTGGTTGGTGGGCTCGTCCAGCAGCAGCATGTCAGGCTTGGAGAGCAGCAAACGACACAAGGCTACGCGACGTTTCTCACCGCCAGAGAGCACGCCAATGTTGGCATCCCATGGTGGCAACCGCAACGCATCCGCAGCAATTTCCAATTGGTGCTCGGAGTCGGTTCCCGCCGTGGCGATGATGGCTTCCAGTTCGGCCTGCTCGGCGGCCAGGGCATCAAAATCCGCGTCTTCGGCCCCGTAAGCGGTGTAAACCTCTTCCAGTCTGGCCTTGGCGGTAAAAATTTTGCCCATGCCGGCTTCGACACTTTCACGTACGGTTTGTGTCGGGTCCAACTGGGGTTCCTGGGGCAGGTAGCCAATATTCAATCCCGCCATGGGCGTGGCTTCGCCCTCAATCTCCTTGTCCACCCCTGCCATGATTTTCAGCAACGTCGATTTGCCGGAACCGTTGGTCCCTAAAACACCAATCTTGGCGCCCGGGAAGAAACTGAGCGAGATGTCTTTAAGAATATGCCGCTTGGGCGGCACAATCTTGCCGACGCGGTTCATGGTGAAAACGTATTGAGCCATTGCGAATCTGAATTATTGGAGGGGTAAATACCGCATTATCGACTGCGTCACCCGCGCCGCATGGTCAGCGGTCCAAATTAGGTTTCACCGCCGGGCCGCCCCAAGGTGAAACGCGGCCCCCTCGGGGGGCAGCGACCCGCGCAGCGGCGGAGCGTGGGGGCTAGGAACCTCCGCCGGCTTTTTCGACGTCATTGCGCAGGGCGGCCCGTGCCACGGCATCGAGCGCGTGGTCGAGCACCCTGCCATCGGACACCATGCGAATCAAACCCAGGCCGCGCAGCCGGTCCATGGTCCGGCGGGACATGGAATGCGCCATGCCACCGGACGAAATGAACATGAACAGGGTCTTGTGCGGACTCGCCCAGGTCAGCTGGGCGCGCACCCACACACCACCCAGGGCCAGATCCACCCACGAACCGGTAATCAGGCTTTGGGCACTCCATGCCTGTTGCGCAGCAGGATCGGGCACTTCGTCCTCTTCGACTTCCGGAATCCGCTCGTGGTTGTCCTGCAAGTAGCCAGATTCAGCGGCCTCATCGTCCGCCATCCAGAACTCTTCCACTGGCAAACCGACACTTTCCACCGCGGAGATATCGGCCACAACAGCCTTGTCGGTTGTTCCCGCAACCGGTGCGGCCCGCACGCCCTCAAAGGCCTGCTCATGGAAGGTGATCAACTCGTCAAAAAACACCGGAATACGTTCTTCCGGGTAGGAAATCAGGCTTAGACCCTGGCGCATTTTGACCAGCATCCCGGGCACAATGTCGACCAGACGTGCCCGGTTGCGGCGTGCCAGGCGCAGTTGCACGCTCCAGATCAGGTCGTCCACCAGGCCAAGGTAACCATCGGTGTCTGCCGCACCATCGGCACAGAGCAACTGTGACTCCGCCACAACCTGTGCCCAGGGGCCCAGCAGGAATGCCGACACAATCTCCGGCACTTTCTTGTTCTTCAAGCGCTCCGAGAAGTCTTCGGACAAGCGCTGCGCCAGCAAATTCCGCTGTTCGGCGTGCAGCAAGCCACGCGCCGCCTCCTCCGCGCGCTGACGTTGCTCGTGCTCTTCCTTGGCCCAACCTTCTTCCAGCTTTCGAACCACCCGCGAAAAGGTTGCAGCGTCGCCCGGCCCGCTGGCCAGCACACTGACGGAGTTTTCGAGCGTCTTCTGAAAGTGAGCGAAACCAGGCTGGTCTTCCGAAGAGAAGGCCAGGCTGCGACTCGTGATCTTGTCCATGAACTGCCGCGCCGGATGCTGGCGTTCACTGAAAAAACGGGCATCTGATTGCGACAATGTGATCAGCACCGGCTCCATGAGCTTCAAGTTCTTGCGCACACCGGCCAGCAGCCTGTGGTCCATGGCCAAGTTCTCCACCATCATCCGGACCACTTCCTCACCGAGTTCACGGCCCAGTTTCTTGCTCTTGCTGTTCTCGCGTTGCACGACGGGATCCACCACCCCGGCTCCCTTGGCTGCCGTCTTGGGAGATGCAGACTGACTGGCCCGCTCGGCCAGGCGCTTCATCATCGGCTCCATCAGCTTCATATCTTCCAGCGCAACGAACGAGGCCGGGACAGTATGGGTGAAATCCTTGATATTGCCGTTCAGTGGCCCCGGGTCCAACTCACCCGACAGCAGCCGGCGCAGTTTGTCCAGAGTCAACAGAGTCCGCGTCACGGTGTTCTCTGCGGGCTTATGCGCTCCCCCCTGGTGCTGGACCGGTCCCACGGGCTCCACACCCTGTGAACGCAGCCATTCCGACACCTCCCGATAGAGTTGGCGCATGGCAATGCCCAGCATGCCCGCTGCCGGTGTCATCAGGGTTGCGCGTGCTTCGTCGCTGGGTACGTGCTTCTGCAAGGACTCGCGCAAGGCATAGACAAAAGATTCGGGCTTGAGCGGATTCAGGTGGGGTTGAACGGTCAACCATCCCAGCAAACTGCTAACCAGTGCGTTCAGTGTTGGAAGCACGTCGTCCACCGCCATCGCGATTTCCTGTTCGGTCAGCGCAAATTCAATATTGGCGTCGATCTGCTCTTCTTCGAGGAACTGAAAATCATCAAACCGCAAGGGTTGTGTCTGGGCCCGGTGTATGTCGCCGCCATACAGGGACGTGCGCAAATTTTCGGCAAACGTTTCCTTGAAGGCATCGGCGTTGGCACTCAGGTACTCGATGGCCACCTTGCCTGCCGGATTCTGGATGACCTGCATGGACTTGCTGCGTGACTGTGTCAGGGATGCCTTCAATCCGTTAAGGACTTCGCTCACCAGCGTATCGCTCTGCTCCAGGACCGCTTCGATGCAATCCTGCAGGGACGGCTTCAAGCTCCCAGCCTCGTGGGCCACGCCCAACCTTCGCAACATGAACTTTTTCATCGTGTGCAGATTCTCCCAGTTGCCAAGCGCAATGACCAGCCCTTTACAAACATTGTCCCCCCGAAATGACGCCTTGGAAACACTCTGTTTCAGCTTTATTGGCGCGTTCACCCACAACGTGCGACAATGCTAGCTGTTGCGGTGCTTCAGTTGCCCACAACGTCAGCACATTGCTGGGGACACGATTGACACTCAACGTCCTGCTTTTGAATCTATCTGCCTTTGACTGATCCGGTGCCCAGGCCCCGGGACAGGCCGATATCCCAAGCGCCCTGGATGGGCGCCACAACTCATGACATTCGAAGAATTGAACCTGGCCGTGGCCATCGTTAAAGCCGTGCGCGAGCAAGGTTACGAAACACCAACCGCCATTCAGGCGCAAGCCATCCCCCTGATCCTGGAGGGTCGGGACCTGCTCGGTGGAGCACAAACCGGCACCGGCAAGACCGCAGCGTTTACGCTGCCCATGCTGCATCGCCTGACGATGAACCGCAGCGCTCAAAACAAATTTGGCGGCACCGGCATCCGTGCCCTGGTCCTGACACCTACCCGCGAGCTGGCCGCACAGGTCGAAGAGTCCATCCGCACCTACGGCAAATATCTGCAACTCAGCAGCACCGTGGTTTTTGGCGGCGTGGGCATGAACCCACAGATCTCCAAACTCAAAAAAGGTGTGGACATCCTGGTAGCCACACCCGGGCGCCTGCTGGATCTGATGCAGCAAGGCATGGCCGATCTGGGCCAGGTGCAGATGCTGGTGCTCGACGAAGCCGACCGCATGCTGGACATGGGATTTATCCATGACGTCAAGAAGGTGCTGGCCGCCGTGCCCAAGGAAAAGCAAAGCCTGCTGTTCTCGGCCACCTTCAGCGATGAAATCCGCGAACTGGCCGCCGGCCTGCTCAAGGACCCGCAAAGCGTGCAAGTCACCCCCCGCAACACCACGGTGCAGCGCATCACCCAGGTGATCCACCCAGTCGGACGCGGCAAGAAGAAGGCCCTGCTGGCCCACATCATCAACGAGCACAACTGGAGCCAGGTGCTGGTGTTCACCCGCACCAAGTTCGGCGCCAACAACGTGGCCGAGTTTTTGGAAAAGAACGGCATCAGCGCCATGGCCCTGCACGGCAACAAGAGCCAGGCTGCCCGTACCCAGGCACTGGCCGGCTTCAAGAGCGGCGATGTGCGCGCCCTGGTGGCCACCGACATTGCCGCCCGCGGCATTGACATCGACGACCTGCCCCACGTCGTGAACTACGAAATCCCCAACGTCAGCGAAGACTACGTGCACCGCATTGGCCGCACCGGCCGCGCGGGCAACGATGGCGCTGCCATCAACCTGGTGTGTCTGGATGAAGAAGGCTTCATGCAGGACATTGAACGCTTCACCAAACAAAACATTCCTGTCCAGATCATTGACGGCTTCGGCCCCGAGCCCGGTGAGCAGGGCGAACCCATCGCCATGGGTCGCCAGACCATCTGGGGCGGCGCTGGCAAACCACCCAGCCGCGATGTGATGCAGGCAGCCGCCCGCGCAGCCCGCACCGAAATGCTGCAACGCGTGCGTGAGAACAAGGCCGGCCAAGGTGGCGGCCAGGGCGCCGGACGTGGAAACGGCAATGGTGGTGGTGGCCGTGGAGCCCAGGGCCCCCGTGGTAACGGAGGCAATGGTGGACAAGGCAGCGGTGGACGCGGTGGCGAACACGCACCCCGCCCACAAGGCGCACGCGCCCCCCAAGGCCATGGCGGCGGCGGTCCAGGTCGTGGACGCCCTCCCATGGGTGACGCACAACCGCGCAGCCACGAAGGCGGATTTGGCAGCGGCATGGGCGAACGCCCACCCCGCGCCGCGCCAGGTGGCCAGCCAGACCCCATGCGCACCAGTGTCGATATGATGGCTGAACGCGGCGGTCGCCGTGGCGGCGGTGGCTATGGTGGCAACCGCGGCGGTTCAGGCAACGGAGGCGGCAATGGCGGCGGATCACGGTCGGGTGGTTTTGGTGGCGGGGGCAACGGGCCTCGTGGGTCGGGAAATCCTCGCGGACCTTTTAGCCGATAAAGCGGTTGCGGCGGTGCACTGTGTGGGCCGCCGCCCAATGGACATCCAGCATGCCAAGCTGACCTCGCATGTGGTCGACTTCGCATCGTTACCCGCCCTGCCCAAGGTCGATGAGTGCTTCATCGCCCTGGGCACTACCATCAAGGTGGCGGGCAGCCAGGAAGCCTTCCGGGCCCTGGACCTTAAAGCCGTTGAGGCTGTAGCCCTCGCCGTTAAACGCTCAGGCGCTACAAAATTAGGAGTTGTCAGCGCCATGGGCGCCGACACCAGCTCCCGCGTTTTCTACAACCGCATTAAAGGTGAAATGGAACTGTCGCTCGCGCGCATGGGCTTCAAGAGTCTGGTGATTGCGCGTCCGTCTCTGATCGACGGAGACCGTGCGGCGCTGGGCCAGGCTGGACGTGCAGGTGAAGGCCTGGGCCTGAAGCTGGCGCGTGGGCTGGGTCCGCTATTGCCTGCCAACTACCGTGCCATCAAGGCCAGTGACATCGCGCACGCCCTGATCCGCCACGTCAAAGCCGGTGTACCCGGCGTCGTGACGCTGATGTCGGGCGAGATGCAGGGCGGCTGAAGCGGCTCTTCTCAACCCCGCACAAACAGCGTGACCAAGGGGTCATCCCCCACCTGGCGACTCCAATGCCCGTGCACCGTGGGGTCAAACGTGGCGCCCTCCGGCAGAACATCGGCGGAATAAAAGTGTTCACCCGGTTTGAAGGTACGTGACACTCCACCCTGCAGGCCAATCTCCATCTGCCCACCCAGAATGAAACACCATTGCGGCGCACCGGTGCAATGGAACTGGCTGCGAAACCCCACAGGGCTGCTGCGCAACTGGTAGCCGCCTGAGACAAATACTTCCGACAACATGGACTGCGGCGTGCCCTGCTCCAGTGGCACGGCTTCTTCACAAAACCTCGCGCGGCCATCGGTGTCGGTAAACAGAATTACTTTGGTGAAGGTGGTCATGGCCTTGAGCTTACTACCGACTAGGCATGCGCCCACGCCGAAGGCCAGCGCGGCCAGCCCGGTTGTCCAAACCAGGCGCCACCGGCAATTGCATAGGCGTTGACCACGCCGTACACCACCATGGCCGCAGCCTGCGCCGCAAATACGATGCCCAGATCGCCGCCCCAACGCAAAGCCAGCGCACCGCCCACCGCGGCCACCAGCAGACGCGCCGCATTGCCAATCACCGGCCACAGCAGCTTGCCCGCACCCTGCGATGCAAAGTACAGCACCAGACCCAGGCCAAAGAAACCGTAGAACGGCCCGACGATCTGCAGATAGCGCGAGCCTGCTGCAATCATCGACGGGTCGCTGTCAAACAGCGACAGCCAGGCTGCGGGGAATAGCGCCGCCGCAATGCCGATAAGCTCCGACAGCATAAAAGCCATGCCCGCACCCATCCAGGTGGCGCGCATGGCCCGCTCACGCTGGCCCGCACCCACACAGGTCCCAACCATCGCCACCAGCGGCGCGCCCAGGCCAAACACCAGCGGCACCAGCAGATACTCCAGTCGAGACGCCGTGCCATAGCCGGCAATCGCCGCAGGCCCGAACGCGCCAGACAGCGCCGTGGCAATGGCGATGCAAACATTGGTGGCCACGGTGGACACCGCACCGATCACCCCCACCCGCAAGATATCCTTGAACAAGGGCCAACGCAGCCTGCAATGCGCCCAGCGGATGCGCAACAGGCTGCGGTCCGATCGCAGATAGGCCACCAGCACCAGCGTGCCCACCGCGTAATACACCAGCAACGCCAGGGCCCCACCGGCAATGCCCATGGCGGGCACCGCCCCCCAGCCAAAAATCAGCAAGGGGGATAGTGGCACCAGCAACACCAGACCACCAACCGTCACCACCGCAGGCACCGCCATATTTCCAGTGCCGCGGATGATGGCGGACAGCGAATTGAACATCCACACCAGCACCGCCCCGGCGAACACCCAGTTGGAGTACTGCATCGCCGCATCGAGTGCCGCACCGGTCCCGCCCATGCGGGTGTAAAGCCAGCGCCCGCCCAATAACAGTGCCAGCGTGAATGCAGCAGCAAAAAGGAGCCCAATCACCAGCGCATGGAACACCAGGGCATTTGCATCGTCGCGGCGGCGTGCGCCCAGGGCACGGGCAATAGCCGAGGCAATGCCGCCACCCATGGCGCCAGCCGACATCATCTGCATCAGCATCACTGCCGGAAACACCAGCGCCATACCGGCCAAGGCGTCGGTGCCTAGTTTGCCGACAAACCAAGTCTCAATCAGCCCGACCGCCGCCTGCGCCACCATCACCAGCACCATGGGCGCACCCAGACGCAGCAGCGTGGGGACGATAGGACCTTCCAATAACAGGCGGGTGCGCGGATCCAGCGCGCCCTGCCCCATGACCGCAGAGCGGGTGCTCATGCCGCCACCGTGCGCGCCGGCAGTTTGGCCTCTTGGATCGGCAAATGGATCAGCGCCGCCCCAACCGCCAAAGCGATATCGGCGTACCAGATCCAGTTGTAGCTGCCGGTGGCATCAAATACCTTGCCACCCAGATAGGCACCCAAGAAGCCGCCTACCTGGTGGGTCAGCATGACCACGCCAAACAGCGTCGCCATATTGCCCACACCAAAGAACTTGGCCACGAGGCCAGCCGTGGGCGGCACGGTGGACAAGAAGGTCAGGCCCATGACCGCCGCGAACACCAGCAGCACGGGGCCGGTCTTGGGTGCCAACAGAAACACCAGGACGGCCAGCGCCCGCGCCGCATAGACCAGCGACAACAGCGACTTCATGCGCCAGCGCCCCACCGCCCAGCCCATGGCAACGCTGCCCACGATATTGAACAAGCCCAGCATGGCCAAAGACCAGGCGCCCCACTGCGTGGGCAGACCGCAGGATGCCACCACGCCCGGCAAGTGGGTAGCCAGAAACGCCACGTGGAAACCACAGACAAAGAAACCGGCCGCCAGCATCAGGAAGCTGGGCGTGTGCAATGCCTGACGAATCGCGGCCCCGGTCTTCAGCGGTACCTGGCTGGCCACCAACGCATGGGCGGGACTGCCCTTGAGAAAAAAAGCGGCGGGCAAGGCCAGCAGCACGATGCAGGCCAGCACCTGCATCGCAGATGCCCAGCCCACACTGACCATCAGGGCGCCGGCAATCGGCGCCATCAGAAACTGGCCAAAGGAGCCCCCTGCGTTGATGATGCCGGTCGCCATGCCCCGTTTGTCCACCGGAATCAGGCGCGCCGTGGCCGCCATCAGCACGGCCGGACCGGCCATGCCCGCGCCACCGGCAGCCAGTACGCCAATCGCAAAAATCAGCCCGGCGGTCGTCGTCATGAATGGAGTGATGAAGGTGCCAATGGCGACCAAAGCAACGCCGATAAACAGCACCCGCCCGGCCCCGACGCGGTCCGCAAAGGCACCGGCAAAGGGTTGGGTCAGCCCCCACCATAACTGACCAAATGCAAAGGCCAGACTGATGCTGCCCACGCCCAAGCCGGTAGAGGTATTCAGCGCACTGAGGAACAACCCCATGGTCTGGCGTGTGCCCATGGTGAGGGCAAAGGTCGCGGCTGCGGCCAGCAGCACCAACCAGACGGCCTTGCGCGCGCGCGATGCGCCATGGGAAACATCAGACATCGGTATCTCCGGATTCGGTTTCGGCTTCGCCGGCAGCCAGCAGGGCCAGCGACTCCTGGATCAGCGCATGCAGGGCCAGCACCCGCGCCGTGCCCAGCGTCTGGTTCAGGTTTTGCTGCGCCAGCTTCCAGTGGCGTTGCGCCTCCGCGCGCTTGGCATGCCCGGACGGTGTCGCCGAAATGGCGCGGCTGCGTCCATCGGTACCGGCGGCCACCTCCACCCAGCCTGCCGCAACAAGCGACTTGAGATTGCGCGTCAATGTGGACGGCTCCATGGCCATAGCCTGCGCCAGATCTGCCGGACGAATAGGTCCCAGCTTCACCACATAGGACAGCAGGGAGTACTGCGTGGTCTTGAGGCCAATGCGGGCCATCTCCACGTCATAGCGCTGCGACACGCGGCGGGTCAGCTGGCGCAATTGCAGATTGGTACAGCCCTGCGGCTTGGGGTGCGCTCCGCCGCCGGCGGGCTCTGTAACAGGTGTGACATGTTTCATGATTAGATTGTAGCTACAATTATTGTATATGCAATTATTTTTGCTAGATTCATTGTTATAACCCTCCAACGAAAGGAACCCCATGCAAACCACCACCCCACTCGATACCTGGCTGGCACAGGAACACGCCATACGCACGGTCCTCGACCAGGGGCCCGGACCGGGCGTCGCCCGCCCGGACCAGATTGCCGGCATGACCGGCCTGGAGATCATGCAAGCCATGCTGCGCGGCGACATCCCCTATGCGGCCATTGCCAAGACGCTGGACTTTGCGATTGTGGAAGTCGAGGCCGGTCGAGCGGTTTTCCAGGGCACACCGGGGCCTGCCCACCTCAACCCCATGGGCACCATCCACGGCGGCTGGTATGCCACGCTGCTGGACTCTGCGCTGGGCTGTGCAGTACAAACCATGCTGCCCGCCGGGCGGGGCTACACCACGGCCGAGCTGGGTGTGAATCTGGTGCGCGCCATTGGCTCCAAAGTCACGCGGGTGCGCGCGGAAGGAAAAGTCGTCCATTGCGGCAAGCAGCTGGCCACTGCCGAGGCGCGTTTATTTGGTCCAGACGGCACGCTCTACGCCCATGCCACCACAACCTGTCTGGTGTTTGAAATGCCTGCGGCCAAGGCCGCGCATTGACGCCACAATCGGGGCTGGCCATTTCACCAATACCCGACCGAGACCCTGAACATGCGACTTCTCCACACCATGCTGCGGGTGGGCAACCTGCAGCGCTCCATTCAGTACTACACCCAGGTCCTGGACATGCAGTTGATCCGCACCTCGGAGAACCCCGAGTACAAATACTCCCTGGCCTTTGTGGGCTACGGCAAAAACCCGGAGCACGCCGAAATCGAGCTCACCTACAACTGGGGCGTGGAGTCCTATGAGTTGGGCACCGCCTTTGGACACATCGCCCTGGGCGTACCCGATGTCTATGCGGCTTGCGAAAAAATCAAGGCCGCGGGTGGCAACGTGTCGCGAGAAGCCGGCCCCGTCAAGGGCGGCAGCACCGTCATTGCCTTTGTGACCGACCCCGATGGCTACAAGATCGAATTGATCCAGCGCAGCGATTACGCCTGAAGCGGAAAGTCTCTTCACACCTCCATCGGTCTGGCCCAAGCCGCATCGGGCTGCCACGCAGTTGCCCAGGCTTGCATCGCTTCAGCGGGCATGGGTCGGGAAATGCCATAGCCCTGTGCCAGATCGCAACCCAACTGAAGCAGCAAGGTGCCGTGCGCCACGGTCTCGACGCCTTCTGCAATGACCGAGCGTCTAAAGGCACTGGCCAAGCCTATGACGCCCTGCAAAATGGCAAGGTCGTCGGCGTCCTCCAGCATGTCACGCACAAAGCTCTGGTCAATCTTGAGCAAGGTCACGCGCAACAGCTTAAGGTAAGTCAGCGACGAATAGCCCGTTCCAAAATCGTCCAGCGCAAAGGTCACGCCCATGCGCTCGCAGGCCTCAATCACCTGCGACACCTGCGCCATGTCATGGAGCGCGCTGGTCTCCAGTATTTCCAGCTCCAGACGGGACGGATGCACCTGCGGATGGGCCAACAGCAGCGCGCGTAGCCGATCCATGAAGTCTGCCTGCTGCAGTTGCAGTGCGCCCACATTGACGCTGACCGGCAGGTGCAGTCCGGCCTGGTCCCACAACTCCATCTGGCGCAGTGCCGTATCGATGACCCATTCGCCGATGGCAATGGCCAGTGGATGGTCTTCGATCACCGGCAGGAACAGCGCGGGCGCCAGCAGCCCCTTGTTCGGATGCTGCCAGCGGATCAGCGCCTCCGCGCCCACCACGACGCCGGTGCGCATATTCACCTTGGGCTGGTAGTACAGCACGAACTCGCCGCGTTCCAGCGCCCGGCGGATGCGCTCCAGGCCTTCGAAGTGACCGCGCAAACTGTCGTCCTGTTGGGCGTCGAATACGTGGTACCGGTTCTTGCCCGCGACTTTGGCCTGGTACATGGCCTGGTCAGCCTGGCGCAACAGTTGGTCGGCGTCGATCTCTCTCGCTTGCGGATAGAACGTAACCCCCAGGCTGGCCGACGATTGCAGCACCAGATCACCGAGCTGCACCGGCTCTGCCGCAGCGTGCAGCAAACGGGTCAGCAAGGGCAGGCTGGAGGCCACACTGGCCTGGTCAATCAGAACCGCAACAAATTCGTCGCCACCCATACGCGCCAGCGTATCGCCGTCGCGCAGTACCGCTTTCAAGTGGTGGGCCAACGCAATCAGCAAGTGGTCGCCAGCGCTATGTCCATGGCGGTCATTGACGGCCTTGAAACCGTCCAGATCCAGGTACACCACGGCCAATTGCTGGCCGCGCCGCTGGGCCTGGTTCATCGCCTGCTGCAGGCGGTCGGCCAGCAAAAGCCGATTGGGCAGGTTGGTCAGCGCATCAAAATGGGCGATATGGTCGAGTTGGTTCTGGTGCTCCTTTAGCGCCGTGATGTCCGAAAACATGGCCAGATATTGCACCGTATGGCCTTGGGCGTCGCGCACCGCGCTGATGTTGAGCATCTCGGCAAACACTTCGCCGTCTTTGCGCCGGTTCCAGACTTCGCCACTCCAGCTACCGTGCTCCAGAAGGTCTTGCCACATGGCTGCATAGAACACCTTGTCCTGACGCCCGGAACTCAGCATGCTGGGGTTCTGACCGACGGCTTCTTCCCGCGAATAGCCCGTAATGCAGGTGAAGGATGCGTTGACGTCCAGAATTGTTCCCTGGGCGTCGGTGATGGATATGCCTTCGCGGGCATGGCTGAACACGCGACCGGCCAACACCAGCTTCTCTTCGGCCGCTTTACGCTTGGTGATGTCCCTTGCAATGAAAATGAAGTGCTGGTCCGGGCCGTCCACCCCGTCCATGGCCGAGACTGAAATCTCAAACCAGCGCTGCCCCTGCGGCAAGGCCAGCGCGTAGGTCCTGCCGGTTGAGAATCCCTTTTCCGCTGCCTCCTGAATGGCCTGCGTACAAATATCAGTGACATCGGTCGGCAGGACATCGGCAAAGGAATTGCCTATAAAAACTTCGGGCGCCGCCGCCAGCAGGTCCGCCCGGTGAGAGTGGTATTGGTAGATCCTGCCATCCCTGCCAACTTCAAACAGCAGATCCGGCAAGGCATCGAGCGTAGCCTGCAACTGGCGCCGTGCGGCATCTTTCTCGGCTTCGGCCTGCTTTCGGTCACTGATATCCAGAATCGTTCCCCGCATGCTGACCAGATGCCCTCGCCCATCGTGCTCCAGTTGCCCCAAACCGTGCACCCAGCGTACGGCGCCATCGCTGGGACGAATGATGCGGTATTCCTTGTCAAAGGTCTGCCCTTGCTCCACGACCCTGGTTCGAAAATACTCCAACACCGCTGCGCGCTCGTCGGGATGCACCATTGCAGTCCATCCCTGCACGCTGCGGTCGTACGCGGCATCAATGCCAAACACCTGGTCGCACACCTCGGAACTCTTCCAGACACCGGTGCTGAAATTCAGCGCATAGGAGCCCAGGCCGGCGATCTGTTGTGACTCCAGCAACAAGCCTTCGCTGATCCGCAAGTCCCATTCACTGGCCACGACTGTCTTGAGCATGCGCCGCACCGTGTCCAACTGACGCGCAATCAAGCCATACAACAACAGCGCGGTGACCCCCACAAACAACAAGCCTTTGACTATGCTGACCAGAGCAGCTGTGCTCCGATCACCAAACAGCCAGGCAACGACCGTGTCTGACAGAAGAATCCACAATACGGCAACAAAAACATAGGCCAGAACGATTTTCAGGGCCGCGCCAGCCCCCGGCGCAGGGTTGGCGGATTCTGTCTGTCTGTGGTCTTCAGGGCTCACGCGCGCAATCTCATCGGGGACGATGGCATGAGTCTATTGCAGTATGCGTCCAAATACCATTGCGCGTGGCCGCCAAGGCGTTTACGCCGGAAGGCTGTGCGGTGCGGCGCGGCTGCCGCTTAGCCCGCCTACTTGTCGTCGGTGTTGCGGTAGTGCTCCCGCCGACGCGCCTCAGAAACAAATTCTTCCAGGTCGGGATCCATGGCATTGCGTGCAGAGACGATGCCCAGAACATGGTCTCCGTCCACCACCGGCACGTGGCGAAAGCCTTTTTCCTGCATCAACAGCAGAGCATGCCCATACGATTTGCCCGGCCCCAGCGTGGCCGGATCGGATGTCATCACCGCGCTCAGTGGCGTGGTGTTGGCGTCCAGGCCCTTGGCCAGCACGCGGAAAACGGCATCACGCTCGGTGAAGATACCCACCAGCAATGCGTTCTCGACGACCATGACAGCGCCCGTGTTCTTGGCCGCCATGCGTCGGGCGGCCTCACTCACCACCATGTCCGGCGGTGCCGTCAGAAGCTTCTTGGGCTTCATCAGGCTCTTGATTGGTAGATCGAACATATCGCCTCACCCGTTGTCTTCATGCGGGGGATGCTAGTCCTTCACCTGCCAATCTCTTTGCCCTAGGTCAAACTAGCAGTGAACAGCACCGTTTTACGCTTTCTTCAAGGCCTGGGTATCGCGCGCCAACTGCGTTACGCGCGCCCAGTCGCCCCGGGCCACGGCGTCCGCCGGAACCAGCCAGGAGCCACCCACGCACACCACATTGGGCAGCGCCAGAAAGTCGGGCGCATTCTGCAGCGTGACGCCACCGGTGGGGCAGAACTTCACATCAAAGAACGGGCCGCTCCAGGCCTTGAGCATGGCCGGTCCACCCGCTTGCAGGGCGGGAAAGAATTTGAGTTCGGTAAAGCCATCTTCCTGGGCCATCATGATTTCGCTGCCCGTGGCCACGCCGGGCAACAGGGCGAGTCCGGCGTCCCGGCAGGCCTGGCCCACAGCACTGGTATATCCGGGGCTGACCGCAAAACGTGCACCCGCCAGAGCTGCGGCTTGTGCATCGGCCCGGGTGCGCACCGTGCCGGCGCCAACGACGGCTTCGGGAACGTCCCGCGCAATGGCTTCGATGCAGGCCAGCGCCTGGGGCGTGCGCAAGGTCACTTCCAGCATGCGCACACCACCCGCCACCAGCGCGCGCGCCAAGGGCACGGCGTGCGCCAAATCGTTCAATACGATGACGGGAATAACGGGGGCATCCTGCATCACCTGCAGGGCCGTGAGAGTCTGAATTGAAGACATGGCAAATTCCAAATGGTGAAGGGATGGGAGACCAGGACCTACAACCAGCTGCAGGCGCCCTCTTCCGCGGTCAGCGCAGCGCGGCGCATGCCGGCAAACAACTCGCGGCCCATGCCCACGCCGTTGGCTGCGCGCAAGGACTCCGGCATGGCCACGACAGGGCGCGCGTCCCATTCGGCGGCATCCACCAGGACCTGCAAGGTGCCGGCCGCGGCATCCAGCCGGATACGGTCGCCATCCTGGACCTTGGCCAAGGGACCGCCCGCAGCCGCCTCCGGCGACACATGGATGGCCGCCGGCACTTTTCCGGACGCGCCACTCATGCGGCCATCGGTCACCAACGCCACGCGATGGCCCTTGCCCTGCAACACGGCCAGTGGCGGCGTGAGCTTGTGCAGCTCAGGCATGCCGTTGGCCTGTGGCCCCTGCCAGCGCACCACACAGATCACGTCGTGGTTGAGTTCGTCCGCCTGAAAAGCATGGTGCAAGGCTTCCTGGGAATCGAATACCCGGCAGGATGCTTCAATCACATGGCGGTCATCGGGCACGGCCGACACCTTGATCACGCTGCGCCCCAAATTTCCCAACAAGAGCTTGAGGCCACCGCTCGCGCTGAAGGGCGCACTCGCCGGGCGCACCACGCTCTCGTCTTTGCTGGCCCCCGCGTCCGCCCATTGCAGGGCGCCGTCGGCACCTGCCGCTGGAACGCCGGTGAATTCGCGCAGGCCGCCCGCGCGTACGGTCAACACATCGGCATGCAGGTATCCCGCGTCCAGCAACTCACGGATCACGAAGCCCGGGCCACCGGCGGCCTGGAACTGGTTCACGTCAGCGCTGCCGTTGGGGTAGACGCGCGTCAGCAAGGGCACCACATCCGACAGATCCGAAAAATCATTCCAGTCGATCACGATGCCGGCGGCGCGTGCCACTGCCACCCAGTGGATCAGGTGGTTGGTCGAGCCGCCCGTGGCCAGCAAGGCCACCATGGCGTTGACGATGCAGCGCTCATCGACCAACTGACCTATGGGCGTAAAACGCCTGTTCTTGGTGATGTCCAGAACCGTGCGCACCGCCTCACGGGTCAGCTCGCTGCGCACGTCGGCGCCCGGGTTGATGAAGGCCGTGCCGGGTACGTGCAGACCCATGGCCTCCAGCAGCATCTGGTTGCTGTTGGCCGTGCCGTAGAAGGTACAGGTGCCCATGCCGTGGTAGGCCGCGGACTCGGCTTCCAGCAGCTCCGCACGGCCCACCAGCCCCTGCGCTGCCTTCTCGCGCACCTTGGCTTTTTCATTGTTGGACAGTCCCGATGTCATGGGGCCTGCGGGCACAAACACCGTGGGCAAATGGCCAAAGTGCAGCGCTCCAATTAACAGACCGGGCACGATCTTGTCGCAGACACCCAGCATCAGGGCGCAGTCGAACACGTCATGGCTCAGCGAAATGGCGGTGGCCATGGCAATGGCGTCGCGGCTGAACAGGCTCAGTTCCATGCCCGGTGTGCCCTGGGTCACGCCGTCACACATGGCGGGCACGCCACCTGCCACCTGTGCAGTGGCACCCAGGCGGCGCGCCTCGGTTTTGATCAGGTCGGGGTAATGCTGCAGCGGTGCGTGCGCCGAGAGAATGTCGTTGTAGGCGTTGACGATGCCGATGTTGGGACCTTTTTCAGCTACCACCCGGAATTTGGTGATGCCGGTGACGCGGGCCTTGTCCCCATCGGGCATGGCGGCAAAGGCATGGGCCACGTTGGCACAGCCCATGCGTTCGGCCCCGGGTTTACGCTGTGCGGCTTCGTGCAGCCGCTCCAGGTAGGCAGTGCGGGACGCAAGACTGCGGGCGCGAACGCGCTCAGTAACAGCGGCAACGGTGGAGTGCAAGGGTGTGGGGTTTGGCATGGTGAGCCTGTAACATGACTACGGCTCTTATGGTAACTTGGTTACATGCCGCTTGCACAGCCTGGAGTAACCAGTGCGTTACCAAATACACGCGGCCCTTGCCGCCGCGTCAGCCTAGAAAGACTCCCAATTGTCATCCGCAGCAGCAGCCGGCTTTTTGGCTGGGGGAGCCACATGTGCGCGGGGCGCCGCCAGCTTCTGCAGGGGTTTCGCCAGAGATTTGGCGGCAGGTCTGGGGGCGGGCGCCGGGGCAGGCCGACGCGGTGGAGCCATGGAGTGCCCCGCAGACCGATGCCGCACGGGCGCGGCTGGCGCCGCAGCTTGGCCACCTGGCAATTTGAACTCGCCGACCAGACGGTGCAATTTTTCCGCCTGGGACTTCAGGCTTTCGGCGGCAGCCGTTTCCTGTTCCACCATCGCGGCGTTCTGCTGCATGGCCACATCCAGGTGCTCTAGCGTGGTTGCAATGTCCTGCAGCCCTTGCGTCTGCTGACGCGACATACCGCTGGCCTCGACGATCAACCCCGACACCGCTTCGATCGCCTTGACGACTTCCCCCATCTTCGTGCCAGCGTCGTTGACCAGGCCCGCTCCCTTTTCCACCTGCTCGACGGATGCCGTGATCAGGCTCTTGATTTCCTTGGCAGCTTCGGCCGAGCGACCGGCCAGTGAGCGCACCTCGCTGGCGACGACGGCAAACCCCCGGCCTTGCTCGCCGGCCCGCGCAGCCTCAACGGCAGCATTGAGGGCCAGAATATTGGTCTGAAACGCAATGCCGTCGATGACCGAGATGATGTCGGCAATCTTGCGCGAGGAGTTGCTCACCTCGCCCATGGCAGCCACGGCCTGGTCCACCACCGCGCCGCTGGTATGCACCAGGGCACTGGTGCCCTGGCTCAAGCTGGTGGCCTTTTGCATGGCGTCGGCGCTCTGTGCAGCGGCGTCCGTCATTTGCTTCATGGCGCTGGTCGCCGATTGCAGTTCGGCACTGCCCTGTTCGGTCCTGCGACTCAAATCCTGGTTGCCCGCCGCAATTTCACTGGACGCATTGCTGACCTGCCAGGCCCCATCATTGAGCGAGCCCAGCATGGAGCGAATGCGAACCTGCAGGGCTTGCATGGTTCCCAGCCCTTCGCGCAGGGTGGGGTTACCAAACGCCACGGCAACATCCCGGGTCAGGTCACCGTCACCCATGCGCTGGGCACCCGAGATGAGCTCCTCCACGAACTGTCGACTGGCCATGGCACTGTCCAGGTACAGCCACAACATGAAAACACCGATACCCAGGCTGCTCAAGATCAGCGTGAGTTTGTCCCAGTCCATCAACACGCCGGTGACCACCACCACCTGCAGGGTGATGTTGAGCAACAACTGGATCAGCACGCGCTGCTTGAGCGTGAGGCTATTGAACATGCTTCGGTCTCCTCAAGAGGGAATTCGGGGTCCCGGTGCAGGACCGCCGTGGCCCGGCCAAGCATACCAGCGATATTCGCGTGTGGGTACCTTGCTACCATGCCTGATCCATGGGAGATTTGTATGCGCGTGCCACCCCCCAAACCCGCCCGGATGGGTCGACGCGACCTGTTGCAGTGGGCCGGCGCCAGCGCGGCCACGCTGTCACTTTCCGGCCACGCATGGAGCCAATCCCGTTTCAGTGACTATCCATTCCAACTGGGCGTCGCCAGCGGTTCACCCACACACGACTCGGTGGTGTTGTGGACGCGTCTGGTGCAGAGCGGTTGGTTCGGTGGTTCCAGTCTGGGACCACAGCCGATTGCCGTGCGCTGGGAAGTGGCGCACGACGCGCAGTTCACCCGCATCGTGCAGAGCGGCCAGGCCCAGGCCATGGCGGAGCTGGCCCATTCGGTGCATGTGGAGCTTGCCGGCCTGCAGGCCGACCGCTGGTACTTTTACCGCTTCATGGCCGGCGATGCCGTCAGCGCGACCGGACGCACGCGCACCTTTCCCGCGCCGGATGCGGACGCCGCCAGCCTGCGCCTGGCCTTTGCCTCCTGCCAGCGCTGGGAGCATGGCTACTTCAGTGCCTACCGCCACATGGCCGCGGAGAACCTGGACGTGGTCCTGTTCCTGGGCGACTACATCTACGAATACCCGGCGGCGGCGAATGCCGTGCGCCTTCCATCAGGCGGCTGGGTGCTGACGCTGGACGACTACCGCGCCCGCTACGCGCTGCACAGGGCCGATGCTGACCTGCAGGCCATGCATGCGGCCTGTCCCTGGCTGGTGACCTGGGATGACCATGAGGTGCAGAATGACTACGCTGGCCTGCACCCCGGTGACAGCGGCGCGCCGGTCGCCAACTTCCTGGCGCGCCGCGCGGCCGCCTACCAGGCCTACTACGAACACATGCCGCTGCGCGCCAGCGTCTTGACCCAGGGGTTGGGTGGCCTGGCGCGTGGAGCCGAAATGCGCCTCTATGACCGCATCCCCTTTGGCACGCTCGCCACGTTGTACCTGCTGGACGACCGCCAGTACCGCGACGTCCAAGCCTGCACACCGGGCGACAAACCCGGATCTGGCATCGTCGATCCGGCCCAGTGTGCCACCTGGAAAGACTCCCAGCGCACGCTGCTGGGTGCCGCGCAAGAACACTGGCTGGACCAGACACTGGCCCAGGGCAGCAAGGGATGGAACGTGATCGGCCAACAAACCCTGTTGGGCACCCGCAACTTCAAGGCCGGCGCAGTGCAGTCCATGTGGAACGATGGCTGGGACGGCTACCCCGCAGCCCGCCAACGGCTGACCACATCGCTGCAACGCCACCACGTCACGAACCCGGTCGTGCTGGGCGGAGACGTGCACGAAAACTGGGTCGGCCATGTGAAAGCCGACTACGCCAAGCCCGACAGTGCAACCGTGGGCGTGGAGTTTTGCGGCACCGGCATCACCTCGCGCGGTGGCGGCAACGCCAAGATCGCGGCACGCCTGGCCGAGAATCCGCATTTCGTGTTTGCCGACGGCGAGCGCAGGGGCTACGGCGTGGTAAACATCACCCCCCAACAACTGACAACCACGCTGCGCGTGGTGGATGACGTGACGCGCAAGGACACCCGCATCGAGACCCTGGCGCAGTTCACGGTGCGGGCGGGCAAGCCCAGCGTGCAGCGCGTGGCCTGAATACACTCCATACGAACCCCACCATGCCCATTTCCCGAATTGACTTGCAACTGTGCATGTTGGCCTGCACCATTGCGTCGCCCGCCCTGGGCGGCACCAGCGCACCGCCACAAGCCGGGCTTGCTCCAAGCGTTCGTGTCCAAACCGTCAAGGCAGCGGGTCTGCAGCAGCCGGCCCAGATTCTGGTGGACCGCTGGGGCGTGCCGCACATCTATGCGGCGAGCCAAGACGACGCCTTTTTCGTGCAGGGCTACAACGCAGCGCGCGACCGGCTGTTCCAGATCGATCTGTGGCGTCGCCGCGGTCTGGGGCGCCTGTCCGAGGTTTTCGGGTCGGGCTTTGTGGAACAGGACACCGCCAGCCGCCTGTTTTTGTACCGTGGCGACATGCAAAGGGAATGGCAGGCCTACGGCAAGAATGCACAGGGCATCGCCGAGCGCTTTGTCGCCGGCATCAATGCCTACATCGACGCAGTGGCAGCAGACCCGCAGAAGTTGCCGCTGGAGTTTCGGCAGTTCGCCTACGCCCCTGAAAAGTGGCAGGCCGACGACGTGGTGCGCATCCGCAGCCACGCCCTGACACGCAACCTGACCTCCGAAGTGTCACGCGCCTACGTGACCTGCCATGCCGACCTCAAGACCGACGCGCTGCGCATCCAGCTATCACCGCCCTGGGAAACCCGGGTGCCCGAGGGACTCGACCCCTGCCTTCCCAAAGACCTGTTGAAAGTATTCCAGCTGGCAACCCAGGGCGTCGTCCTGGGCAAAGCTGGGCTGCAAACCAGCGACGCCGGCGCGGCCACTGGCACAGCTTCCACCGAGGGCAGCAACGCCTGGGTGCTTGCGCCATCCCGGACCACGACCGGCCGCGCCATGCTGGCCAGCGACCCGCACCGGGCCTATTCCGCACCATCCCTGCGTTACATCGCCCACCTCAACGCGCCGAGACTCAACGTCATGGGCGCGGGCGAGCCTGCGCTGCCCGGCATCTCCATAGGCCACAACGGCAGTATCGCCTTTGGCCTGACCATCTTCAGCATAGACCAGGAAGACCTCTACACCTATGCACTCAATCCCGCCAACCCATTGGAGTACCGTTACCAGGGACAGTGGGAAAAAATGACGGTGCTGCGCGAAACGATCGCCGTCAAAGGCGCGCGCGCCGTTGATGTGGAATTGCGGTTCACCCGCCACGGTCCGGTCATCTATACGGAGGGCAGCAAGAACCGCGCATTCGCGGTGCGTTCCGCGTGGTTCGAGCCCGGCATGGCGCCCTACTTTGGCAGCGTGGGCTACATGTACGCGACCAATTTTCAGGAATTCCGGCAAGCCATGTCGCACTGGGGCGCGCCCAGTGAAAACCAGGTCTATGCGGACACCCTGGGCAACATTGGCTGGGTATCCGGTGGACTCGCACCGGTCCGCCCCAACTGGGACGGACTGCTGCCCGTGCCCGGCGACGGACGCTATGAATGGGCTGGCTTTCTGGCGGGCGACCAATTGCCCTGGGCCTACAACCCCAAGGCCGGATGGTTCGCCAGCGCCAACGAAATGAACCTGCCGCCGGACTACCCCTACCGTACGCGCAAACTGGGCTTCGAATGGCCCAGCAGCGACCGCTACCAACGGCTGCGCGAAGTGCTGTCCAGGCCCACGCCCCAGTCGCTGGAAGACTCCATGCGTCTGCAAAACGACGTCGTGTCGGTGCCCGCGCGCCGTATCGTTGCCTTGCTCAAAAACCTCCGCACCAACGACAGCAAAACCCAGGCAGCCCTGCAACTGCTGCGCGGGTGGGACGGTGTTGAAAGCGCGGAATCCGGTGCAGCCGCGTTGTTTGAGGTCTGGTGGTCGCGCTATCTGGGCTACGTCTTCAAGGAGGTGGTGCTCAGCAAGCCAGCGGCCGCCACCATAGCCATGCCCGACCCCACTGTCCTGCTGGACGGACTGGAAAAACCCGACACCGTTTTCGGCAACGACGCGCTCGCCAAACGGGACTGGGTGTTGCTGGCCAGCCTGAACATGGCATGGATGAACACCGAAAAGCTGCTGGGCAGCGACCCCCGGCAATGGCAGTGGGGAAAACTGCACCACGCCCTGGCACCCCACCCATTCGCACCCGCCGTCGACACCGCGCTGGCGGCCCGGCTGAATGCAGGCCCGTTGCCCAAGCACGGCAGCGGCAGCACAGTCAACCAGTCAAGCTACGACCCCAGGAACTTCCGCCAGTTGGGAGGGCCATCCTTTCGCGTCGTGGTCGATGTCGGCAACTGGGACAACTCCCGGGCCATCAACATGCCCGGGCAATCCGGCGACCCGGACAGCCCCCACTACCGAGATCTGAGCAAGCTGTGGCTCAAGGGCGAGTACTTTCCGTTGCTGTACTCCCGCAAGCGCATTGAAGCGGCCACCGTTCTGCGCATTGAGCTGCAACCCTAGCGTCGCATAGCGGGTGTGGTGCGGTAGGTGAAGGCGCGCCAGACCCACTCCATGGGTCCAAACCGGTAGCGCGCCAGCCACCAATGGCTCAGCGCAATTTGCACGGCGAACACGCAGACCACAAACACCACTTGCATGGCCCGCCCCATGCCCCACTGGCCCAATCCGTATCCATAGAAGTACGCCGAACACAGAACAGACTGCAGCAGGTAGTTGGTCAGCGCCATGCGGCCCGCAGGGGCCAGCACCCGTATGCGGGATAAAACCGATTGGCTGTGCAGCATGAGCACCACCAGGCCCACATAACCCAGGCACGCCGGCAGGTTGCCCAGCATCATGAGGCCTCTGGCGAACTGGAAGCCGTCGTGGTTGTCCCCGGCAACGTGCGACACCGCCACCATGCTGCCCAGGAGGCCCATTCCAATGCCAATTGGCAGCCCGTAGACGGCGAGTTTGCGAAACAGGGGCAGATGCGCGCGCGTGTTTTCCATGACACCCGAACGCACAAACCAGCTGCCCAACAAAAACATGGCCACCAGAACCGTTGCAAATCCGGCATCGCCAGCCATCTTTTCGGGGAACCGCCGCCCCCGCATCTCGACAGCTTCCAGATAGCTGCCGCTGGACAGAATCCGCACTTCTTTGGCAACATTCTCCTGCCGCGTGACCAGTCGCGTGGCTTGCTCGGCCTTCTTCTGCTCCAGCTTCTTCTGCGCAGCCTTTTCGGCCTCGGTTTTGTCCGTCGAACGGGCCGCAGCGGCCGCACTGGCGACAGGCGCAACCGGCTCTTCAGGGGTAAGGTATTGCACCGCACCGAAGAACGTCATGATTACAAAGGAGACGGTGTAGATGGTCACGCCCAGGCGCAGCTCACGCGCCGCAGGCGGGTCTTTGTATGCTGCCGACAGCACCGACAGCACCAGCAGGATCACCGCGAACAGGCTGACCGGAACCCGTGGCTCCTTCGGACCATCGGGCAGCGACCAGAACACGATGGCGGCGACCAGCGCCACCACCCCCAGGACCAGAAACAGCAGCGACAGGCGCGGCAGGCTGTGGCCGCGCACCGTGATGCGCTTCTCATCCCGCACATACAGCGATATCAAAGCGACAAAGCCCAGCGCGCCCGCAATTCCATAGACCGGATCCAGCCCCGTCGCCATGCCGAACCCGACCAGCACCAGCACGGCCAGCAGAATCGGCTTCCACGTGCCATACAACAGGATCAGCAGGGCGCCCGCACCCACGGCATAGCTGAAGAGGATGTCGCCCGCCCACAAAAAGATATAGTGCGCAGCGCCAAAAACCGCCAGGCCCAGAATGCGGCGCAAATAGGGTGCCAGAAAGGGCCGCCCGGCCCGCTCGGCCCGGGTCAGCATCACCGCAAAGCCCATGCCGAAGAGCAGAGAAAAAATGGTCCAGAACTTGCCCTGCACAAAGTAGGAAATGAACCAGCTGGCCAACCAGTCAACCCCCGTCAAACCAAGGGGCATGCCCTCGCCGATACCGTTCATGGAGCGGTTGAAGAATTCAATATTCATCAGAAAGATACCGAACAGTGCGAACCCCCGTACCACGTCGAGTGCCTCGATGCGCGCGTCCGGGTTGACAGGTGACGTTGGCGACGCGGTGGACGCGCGCAACATTTCTTCTTGCATAGGTGCTCCTTGTTTGACAGCAGGCACTCTACCCGTTTACCCCGCGATACGCTGGGAATTTGCGACGGGCTGCAGACGGCGGCGATGGACGAAGCCTGAGCCGTGTGCACTTGCAACATTTGGTGGCATTTGAGCCAAGGATGTTGCAATTGACCTAGGGTTTCTACCGGGTCACGGGGCTAGTATGCAGGCTCCCAAACTTTGAAAGCAGACCGATGTCCATACAACCTCCATTCTTTGGCAAGCGTCCCGCCGATCCAGCACCCACCCGTTCGCCCACAGGCCAGCCCGGCAGCCTGTCCGGCTCCGCCAGCGCAGGCGCAGGCGCTGCCCCGGTTGCCGCAGTGGCCCCGGCCACAGGACCCATGACAGGCGCTGGCAATGCGGCTGCGCCGCTCTCCGGCGCCCCCACCAAGGAAGGCGGCAGCAAGCTGACGGTTGGGCCAAACATCAAGCTCAAAGGCGTGGAGATAACCGACTGCGACACCCTGGTGGTCGAGGGCACGGTGGAGGCAACCATGGATTCACGGGTCATGCACATCACCGAGATCGGCGCTTTCAAAGGTTCCGCCGATATCGACTACGCCGAGATCCATGGCGAGTTCAATGGTGACTTGACGGTTCGTCAAAAGCTGGTGATCTATTCCACGGGACGGGTCAGCGGCAAGATCCGCTACGGCAAGGTGGTGATCCAGGAGGGGGGACAACTGATGGGCGACATCCAGTTTGGCGCGGCCATGGACACCAAGATCCTGCCCCCTCCCAAAGTAGGCATGCTGACAGCGGCGTGAGGAGCCCGGCGGGGCGCGCAGAGGCGCGTCCTCTGTGGCGCGCTTCTATACTGCGTGCATGACCCACATCGCAGACCTTCGCAAGAGCTACGAACGCGCCGAACTCGACGAGGCGGCCTCGCACGCCGACCCGATGCAGCAATTTGACCAGTGGCTCAAGGAAGCCATTGCGTCCGAAGTCCCCGAACCCAACGCCATGACGCTGGCCACCGTGGCCGGCAACCTGCGCCCGTCCACCCGCGTGGTGCTGATCAAGGGCTACGACGCACAGGGCATCACCTGGTACACCAACTACGAGAGCCGCAAGGGCCGCGAGCTGGCCGGCAACCCGTTTGCCGCGCTGCAGTTCCACTGGGTAGAGCTGGAACGCGTGGTCCGCATTGAAGGGGTGGTGGAGCGCGTCAGCGCCGCGGAAAGCGATGCCTACTTTCACACCCGTCCGCTGGACTCGCGCCTGGGCGCCTGGGCCTCACCCCAAAGCGAAGTGATACCGGGGCGGGGCGTGCTGGTAGCCAATGCCGCCAAATATGCGGCCCAGTTTTTATTGCAACCCCCGCGCCCGCCGCACTGGGGTGGCTACCGCCTGAAGCCCGACAACTGGCAGTTCTGGCAGGGCCGCAAGAGCCGCCTGCATGACCGCCTGCGCTACACGCTGGCGCCCGACGGACAGTGGCTGCGCGAGCGGCTCGCACCCTGAGCCTGTTGACCACCGCGTGAGCGGATCCCGTCACGGTTCGCGCATGCGAAAGCCCGGAATTCGCCGCCGGTTTTCTGGAAACTCAGACCGAGCTTATGCGCGATTAAGGATGCAACCCATATAAATCAACGACTTACAACCCGCTCCCGTTTGGCACGAAGCCTGCAAAGTTCTTTTGCGCGTTCGCGTTTCAAACTATTGAGGAGACACCATGTTGAAGAAGTTGATAGGTACATTGGCATTCACGGCCTTGCTGGTCACAGCTGCACAGGCCCAAGAGATCGTCCGCCTGGGCAATTTGAAGTTCGCGCACTACGGGGCCATTTCCTACATCAAGGAGATTGCGCCCAAGTGCGGCATCAAGGTCGAAGAGCATGTATTTGCCAAGGGCCCTGATGTCATGCAAGCGATTCTGGCCGGTGAACTGGACGTGGGGGCTACCGCCTCCGAAGGCGCCATCTCCGCCCGTGCCAACGGTGCGCCCATCGTGGTCGTGGCCGGGTTTGCCAAAGGCGGCGCACGCCTGGTGGCACGGCCCGACGCCAACATCAAATCGGTCAAGGACCTGAAAGGCAAGCGGGTGGGAGTGACACGCGGTGGCATCCACGAAGTGCTGCTGGCGGCCCAGTTGGGCCAGAACGGGCTGACGATGTCGGACCAGCCCGGCAAGGACGTGCAAGTGGTCTACCTGGCCTTTGCCGACCTGAACCAGGCGCTTCTGGGCAAGAACCTGGACGCCATCATGCAGAGCGAGCCGCAGTCCTCGCAAGCTATCAACAAGGGTTTTGGCGTGGAGGTGATGAAGCCTTACGACACACCGATTGGCGAACCGGTCCGCACGCTGGTGATGACGGAGACCTTCTACAAGGACCGCCGAGCAGTGGCCGAAAAATTCATGCGCTGCTTTGTTGAATCCACCAAGGGTTTTATCGAGACCAAGGGCCAGGCCGAAAAATACGTACGCGAAACCATCTTCAAGGGGCAGATCACGTCCGACGACTTCCAGGACGCGATTGCCAACTCGCCCTACTCCTATGACGTGACGGCCGCCCACATCCAGACCACCACGGACACCATGGCCAAGTATGGTGTGGGCAAGATGGCCAAGCCCCCGGTAGCGACCGACTGGGTGCGCACCGATCTGCTGGACCAGGCCAAGAAAAGCCTGGCCATCCGTTAAGGAGCACCCGGCATGAAATCCATCAATTGGCGCGCCATCGCGTCAGGTCTCATCGTGCCCGTCGCCGTGATTGCACTGTGGCAACTGGTGTGTGTGCTGGGCTGGGTCAACCCGCTGAAGCTGCCCTCGCCACTGGCGGTGGTACAGCGCTGGTTGCAGTACCTGGCGCCGGTGGAAGCCTATGCCCCCGAGGCCGGCAGCTGGCTGGCCTGGGCGGTGTCGGGCGAGCTGCTGCGCGATGCCTGGGGCAGCATGGTCCGGGTGTTGATAGGCTTCCTGGTTGGCGCTGGACTGGCCTTGCCAATTGGCATCCTGATGGGTGCCAGCCAGCGCGTTTACGACAAGCTGTACATCCTGGTGCAAATCTTGCGCCCGATTCCACCCAGCGCCTACACACCGCTGGCCATGCTGTGGTTTGGCCTGGGCAATCCACCGGCGGTGTTCATGATTGCGATCGCGGCCTTCTTCCCGGTGCTGATCAACACCATCGTCGGTGTGCGCCAGGTCGACAGCATTTACCTGCGCGCCGCACGCAATCTGGGCGCCAACCAGAGCACGCTGTTCCTGCGGGTCATGCTGCCCGCCGCCACGCCCTACATCCTGGCCGGTGTGCGCATCGCGATTGGCGCGGCCTTCATGATCGTGATCGTGTCCGAGCTGATCGCCGTGCCCGATGGCCTGGGCTTTCGCATCAATGAAGCGCGGGAGTATTCGTGGACCGACAAGGTCATGGCCGGCATGTTCACCATCGGCCTGATTGGCCTGGCGCTGGACATTGGCATGAACAAACTCAACAACTATTTGCTGCGCTGGCACCGTGGCCTGGAGAGCTGATATGAACCCCAAGCAAATTCAAGTCAAGGCCGTCAACAAAATCTTCAAGACCGCCGACAAAGAGGTGGTGGCACTGCGCGACATCAACCTGGACATTCCCGAAGGCCAGTTTGTCTGCCTGCTGGGGCCCTCTGGCTGTGGCAAGTCGACGTTGCTGAATGCGGTGGCGGGCTTCTCCCTGCCCAGCTCTGGTGCCATCACGGTGAACGGCACCACCGTGACAGGCCCCGGACCGGACCGTGGCATGGTGTTCCAGGAATACGCGCTGTTCCCGTGGATGACGGTGGAGCAAAACATTGGCTTCGGGCTGGAGATCAAGGGCATGGACAAGGCCGACATCGCCAAGCGCGTGGGCGATCTGCTGTCCATGCTGGGGCTGACCGATTTCCGCATCCGCTTCCCCAAGGACTTGTCGGGCGGCATGCGCCAGCGGGTCGCCATTGCGCGGGTGCTGGCACTGGACTCGCCCATCATGCTGATGGACGAGCCCTTTGGCGCGCTGGACGCGCTGACCCGGCGCAACCTGCAGGACGAGTTGCTGCGCATCTGGTCTGAGCTGAAGAAGACCATCATTTTCGTCACGCACAGCATCGAAGAGGCCATCTACCTGGCCGACCGTATTGTGGTAATGACCTACCGGCCCGGCACCGTCAAGCGCGACATCGTGGTCGATCTGCCCCGCTTGCGCGACCCGTCTTCGGCTCTGTTCAACGCGCTAAAACGCGAACTGGGGCAACTGGTGATGGAGGAGCAGCAGCGCCACCACAACGATGAGTTGAAGATGGCGGCGGTAGACTAAAGGCCATGGTCCGCGCCCGACGCCTCGTCTACTGGTCCGGCGCCTTGGCGCTGGCCGTAGGCTTGGTGTCGGCGGCTTTCTGGATCGGGGCACGCAATGCGGATGCCAACATTCACCTCACCGGCGAGCGCCAACTGCAAATCATTGCGCTCGATCTGGAAGCGGTGCTGGACCGCTTTGACACCCTGCCCTACTCGGTGGCCCATTTGCCCTTGGCCTCGCAGTTGTTGGCGGCCCCCACCCATGGGGCCATGCAGGGCGATCTCAACGAAACATTGAAAGACCTGGCGTTACAGGCCAAGGTGGCCGCCATCTACCTGATGGACCACAACGGCAAGACCATCGCGGCCAGCAATTGGGACACGCCGCAAAGCTTCGTCGGGCAGAACTTTGGTTTCAGACCGTACTTTCGCGACGCCATCCATGGTCAACCCGGATACTTCTACGCCATTGGCAACACCACCAGCATTCCGGGCTACTTCATTTCGCAGGCCGTGTATCCGCTAGGTGCCAAACGCGGCTCCGTAGCACCGATTGGTGTCATCGCCGTCAAGATCACGCTGGAGGCCTTCGAGCAGACCTGGCGCAGCAACGAAGACCCGATTGCGCTGGTGGACAGGCACGGAGTGGTCTTTCTCAGCAACCGCAGTGACTGGGTCTACAGCAGCCTGCAGGCCTTGGCCCCTTTGGTTCAAAGCGACATCGAACAAACCCAGCAGTACATGGGTAAACACATCCAACCCATTGCCAGCCTGCCCGGCGCGGCACGCAAGGGGTTTGGTGAATACGTGGGCCGGCCCGTAGGTCGCCTGGGCTGGCAGTTGATGCTGTTTCCAGCGCAGGCCAAGGTGTTGCGCGCCGGCATGTTGTGGGCCAGCATTGCTGTGCTGGTGTTGCTCGTAGGAGCCGCCTTCGCCGGGGCCCACTACCAGCGCAGCCGCCGCATCGAGGAACGCAGCGCGGCACAGCAGGCGCTGAAGCAAGCCGCAGACGACCTGGAGCGGAACATCGCTTTGCGCACCCAAGAATTGCTGTCGGCCAACGTCCAACTGGCCGCCAAATACACCAAGCTGCAACAAACCGAAAACCTGTTGCGCTCCACCCGCAACGAGATGGTGCAGGCTGGCAAGCTGGCCATGCTGGGGCAAATGGCCGCCGGCATCACCCACGAGCTGAACCAGCCGCTGACGGCGATACGCGCCTTTGCCGACAATGCCAGCACCTACTTGTCCCGCGGACAGACCTCGCAGGCTGACGACAACCTGCGCCACATCAGCGCGGCCAGTGCACGCATGGGCAGTATCGTCGGCCAGCTCAAGGGTTTCGCCCGCAAGAGCCCGGAGGCCGTGGCCGTGGTCGAGGTCAACCAGGCCATCCAGGGTGCGGCGCTACTACTGGACAGCGAATTGGTGCGCCACGGCGTGCATTTGCAGCTGGACCTGCCGGAGACTTTCTACGTGCTGGGCGACACCGTGCGCATTGAGCAGGTGCTGATCAACCTGCTGCGCAATGCGCTGGACGCGGTGGAGCAGGCGCCCGAGAAGACGGTGCAGGTGCTGCTGGAGGCGGATGACCAGCAGGTCCGCATTCGCATCATTGATTCCGGCATGGGCTTGCCGCAAGAAGTGGTCAAGCATTTGTTTGAACCGTTCTTCACCACCAAGGCCACCGGCCATGGTCTGGGCCTGGGGTTGGCCATTTCGTCGTCGATTGTGCAGGCCATGAACGGACAGCTGGAGGCCAGGAACAACGCCAGCTGTGGCGCCGAGTTTGTAGTCCGCATGCCGCGCTGCGCGCAGGAGAAGCAAGAAACATGAAACCCACAAACTTATCCAAGTGCCACGCCATCCTGGTGGAGGATGAACAAGCGGTGCGCCTGGCCACCACACAGACGCTGGAGTTGGGCGGCTTTACGGTGCAGGCCTGTGCCAGTGCCGAACAGGCCTATGCCTTGATCAACGCCGACTACACCGGCATCATCGTCACCGATGTGCGGCTACCCAAGTCCTCGGGCCTGGACCTGCTGGCCCACGCCATGCACATCGACGCCGACCTGCCGGTGATCCTGGTCACCGGCCATGGTGACGTGGTGATGGCGGTGCAGGCCATGCACAACGGCGCCTACGACTTCATCGAGAAACCGTTTGCCGCCGAGCGCCTGCTGGAGAGTTGCCTGCGCGCGCAGGAGAAGCGCAACCTGGTGTTGGAGAACCGCCGCCTGAGCAAGGCCTGGGCCGCGCACCCGTCCATGCCGGAGTTGATCGGCCAGTCCGCCAGCATCGAGCGGCTGCGCAAGTTCATCCAGAACATTGGCCCCACGCAGGCCGACGTGTTGATCAACGGCGCCACCGGCTGCGGCAAGGAGGTGGTGGCACGCCAACTGCACTTTGCCAGCCGTCGCAAGGGCGAGTTTGTGGCCATCAACTGCGCGGCGCTGCCCGAGTCGATGTTTGAGAGCGAGATTTTTGGCAATGAGGCCGGGGCCTTCACCGGTGCGCAAAAGCGGCGCATCGGCAAGCTGGAGTATGCGCACGGCGGCACGGTGTTTCTGGACGAGATCGAGAGCATGCCCATGGCCTTGCAGGTCAAGATGCTGCGGGTGTTGCAGGAGCGCCAATTGGAACGCCTGGGCGGCAATGCCACCGTGGAGCTGGACTGCCGCGTGATTGCCGCCACCAAGGTGGACCTGCGCCAGCTCAGTACCGAGGGCAAGTTCCGCGAAGACCTGTACTACCGTCTGGGCGTGGTCAGCGTGGACCTGCCGCGCCTGAACGACAGACGCGAAGACATTCCCCTGCTGTTGGCGCATTTTGTACAACGTGCCGCGCTGCGCTACCAAAAGACGGCACCCGCATGGAGTGCTTCGGACATGGCCCAGTGGCAACGGCGCGACTGGCCCGGCAATGTGCGCGAGCTGCGCAACTTTGCCGACCAACTGGTGCTGGGTGTGGCCGACGTGGACCACGACCGTGGAGTGATCGCTCCCAGCCTTGTCGCCGCACAGGCATCGGATGGCTTGCCCCAGCGCCTGGATGCCTACGAGGCATCGTTGATCCAGACAGCCCTGCGTGCCAGTGACTCCAATGTGGCCCTGGCGGCCGAGAGCCTGGGCATCCCGAAGAAGACGCTGTACGACAAACTGAAAAAACACAATATTCCGGTCGGCCGTCCGTAAGTCAGCAACCACACCGGCCGCAGCGAGGACAATCGGACGCGGCGCAAACGACTTTTGAAAACCCTGGAACACCCGTGATCAACACCCCCACCCACGAACTCAGCATGACCGTGCTGATGACGCCCGATATGGCCAACTTCGCCGGCAATGTGCATGGCGGCACCGTCTTGAAGTTTCTGGACCAGGTGGCCTACGCCTGCGCCAGCCGCTATGCCGCGCGCTATGTGGTGACGGTAAGTGTGGACCAGGTCATGTTTCGCCAGCCCATTCATGTGGGCGAGCTGGTCACGTTTCTGGCCAGCATCAACTGCACCGGCACGTCGTCCATGGAGGTCGGCATCAAAGTGGTGGCCGAGAACATCCGCAGCCAGCAGAAGCGCCATGTGAACAGTTGCTTCTTCACCATGGTGGCGGTCGATGACAACCGCCAACCGGCGCCGGTTCCGCCCTTGCAGCCCGTGGGCGCCGATGCCAAACGGCGCTTTGAGCAGGCCCTGCTGCGCAAGAAGCTGCGCCAGGAGCTGGAGAGCCGTCTCACGGCCATCAAAGCCGTGGGTTGAACCATGCACTCCACCCTTTCCTTGCGGCATTTCCTGCTGGCTCTGGCGGTTGTCGCCGTCTGGGGGACCAATTTCGTCGTCATCAAGCTGGCGCTGGGCCACATGCCGCCGTTGCTGTTTGCCACGCTGCGCTTTGCGCTGGCCGTGCTGCCAGCCATCTTCTTCCTGCCCCGCCCCGCCGTTTCGTGGCGCAATCTGGCGGCCTACGGACTGCTGATTGGCGTGGGCCAGTTTGGCCTGCTGTTTGTCGCCATGAACGGCCATATCTCGCCGGGGCTGGCCTCGCTGGTGATCCAGGTGCAGGTATTCTTCACCATCGGCCTGGCCATGCGCCTGTCGGGGGAGCGGCTGCAGGCCGTGCAGTGGCTGGCGCTGGTGCTGGCCACTGGCGGCATTGCCACCATCGTCATGCACACCGACGGCAGCACCACGGTCCTGGGCCTTGGCTTGATCCTGCTGGCGGCCATGTCGTGGGCCGGTGGCAATATCGTCTCGCGCAAGGCCGGTCAGGTGAACATGGTGGCCTATGTGGTGTGGTCCAGCGTGTTTGCGGTGCCGCCGCTGCTGGCGCTGACCCTGGCCGTGGAAGGCTGGGATGCGGTCGCCGCCGGCCTGCAGCAGGCCGATACCGGTACCTGGGCGGCCGTGGCCTGGCAGGCCTGGGGCAACTCGCTGTTTGGCTACGCGGCCTGGGGCTGGCTGCTGGCGCGCTACCCTGCCGCCACCATCACGCCGATGGCGCTGCTGGTGCCGCTGTTTGGCATGGGCGGGTCGGCGCTGATGCTGGGCGAGGGACTACCGGCCTGGAAGCTGATTGCGGCGGCACTGGTGATGGGCGGCCTGGCGCTGAACCTACTGTGGCCGCATGTGCGGGCGCGGTTGATGGCGCGCTGAGCGGTCAATCGTCGGCAATCGCCTTGAGCTGCTTGGCGCGCAGATTCTCCGGCATGCGCAGCGTGGCACGGTCCCACTGCTCGATGCGCAGAATTTCATCCATGCAGTCCTGCAAATGGGCATGCGTTGCAATGGCGGCCTCGGCAATCGCGCGGTGCACCCGGCCATCGTTGTCGGGGCCGGCAATGCACCCCAACTGGTAACGGTACAGGCTGCGCACAGTGCGTATGGTTTCGGCCACCTGCGCGGGACAGGCGCACATGTAGATCAGGCCTTCCGCGATGACCTGCTCCAGTTCCTGATCGGAGAAGCGCTCTTCGTAGTCCATGGCCAATCTCACTTCACCGCCACAGCGTCGCTGATGCGGTAGTACAGGCCATAGGGGTCATCCTTGAGCACGGCAAACTGGCCCTCGACGACGACCGGCTCCAGCGTGTACTTCACTGGGGTTTTGGTCTTGACCTCGACCATGCTTTCCGGCCCGCCTGGCACGCAGAAGGAACAGGTCAGCGGCACCGAGCTGATCAGGAAATGCTTCTGCTTCTCACCCGGCTCCAGCGGCATCATGAAGCCCTGCACGCGCTGGCTCTTCTGGTTGAGCGCCATCACGGGCGACGGGAACACCGGCAGCATGCGGTTCTTTTCCACCTTGGTCTTCACGTCGGTCAGCACTGACCAGGGCACCACGTCGGCACGCTCCTGCAACGGGGCGAATGGGCTGTTGGGGCTGTGCACACCGGCGCCGGTACCGGCGGGAATGCCTGCGGCGTTGGTGGAGCCCTGCTGCGCCATACCCAATACTGGCAATAAACCTGCACCCAGGATGGCAACGATGGCTAAACGGCGGGTGGCAAAACGTTTCATGGTGAACTCCTGAATCTGGGCATCTTAGTGCGCGTGCTTCATTCCGCAAAACTTGCCAATGGCCAAGCCCTTGCAGGCGGCCTGCAATTCCTTGTTGCAAACATCTTCCTTCTTGCCGGACTCCAGACACCTGGCCGCAGCTTCATGGGCGGCGGCCATGGCGCGGTGGCGGGCGATGTCTTCCCTGGTTTCCTTGTCGCCGTGCGACTCGGATGCTATACAAATAGTAGCGCTACAAGCAATAATGACGAGGGCCAGGAGCTGCTTTTTCATATGAAGTCCGGTGGGTATCAATGCAGTAGGACCTAGCGGCCCTGCAGAAGTTCCAGCACGCTGACGCGGTAGGCACCCAGGGCCGGCAGCAGTGCTGCGCCCAAGGATACGCCCAGTGCCAGGGCCGGCACCACGGCCAGTTCGCTCGGCCAGACCATACCGCCAATCAGCAGCGTGGTATCCAGCTTCAAAAACCAGCCCAGCGCCGCCGCAAAGCCCTGGCCCAGCAGCAGGCCCAGGGCGGCGGCCAACAGGCCCAGCCAGACGGCCTCGCACAGCAAGAGCGCCGCCACCTTGGCCGGGGGGGCGCCCAGCATGCGTAAGAGCGCCAGATCGCCGCGGCGCTCGCGCACGGCACTCCACAGGGCGATGAACACGCTTAAGGCGGCGGTCAGCAGCAGCACGCCGGCAAAGGCACGCAGCACGTCGGTGCCCAGACCCAGCATGTTGAGCAGGCGGCTGATCTCCAGCGCAGGGGCGGCGGCCTGCATCTCGGTGCTGGAGTTGACATAGCGGGGAAAGCTCAGCGCGGCCATTGGCGTCTTGTATTTCACCAGGGCCATGGTGACTTCGCGGTCTTCCTCCATGGCCTTGCGGTCGTCGTCGTCCAGCGCGGTGAAGTCTTCGTGCACCTTCCACACCGAGGCGGTGTCGGTCAGGATCAAGCGGTCCAGCACGCTGCCGCTGGGCGCCAGGATGCCGACCACGGTGTAGGCGCTGTCGCCATGCGCGTGGCCACCGGCGCCCAGGCCGTGGGTGCCGACAAAGCGTTGCCCCAGCGTGGCGCCCAACTTGGTTGCGGCGGTGGCGCCCAGCACCACCTGCATGGGCGCATCCCACAGGCGGCCCTGAGCCAGCGTGGCTTCGTAGTGCGTGAGGTAGGCGTGCGAGGTGCCGACGATGCGGTAGCCGCGGAAGTTGTCCCCCAGGCTGATCGGGATGACGCTGGCCACCATGGGGTGCTTCTCCAGCGCCTTGACGGCCTGCAGCGGCACATTGCCCGGCGGCACGTCGATGTGCAGCACGCCGCTCAGGATGAGCTGCATCGGGCTGCCCTTGGCCCCCACGACCACGTCGATGCCCGCCAGGTCGCGGTCAAACGCGCGGCTGAGCTGGTGGCCCACCAACAGCAGGAAGGTGATGGATGCCAGCCCCAGGCTCAGCAGCAGCACGTTCAGTGCCGCACCCAGCGGTCGGGACCACAGGTAGCGCCAGGCAAGGGCCAGGGTCTTCATGCTAGCGTTTTCATAGCGACATGCGCAACAACCACGAGGGCTGAATGCCGATTTGGTCATGGGTATCGGGCGCAATCAGCCCTGCCACCCGGGCGTCGTGCGTGGCAATGACCAGCGTGGCGCCCTGCTGCAGCGCGGCGGACAGCAACAGGCCCACCGCCTGGGCGGCGGATGCGTCATCCAGGCTGGCCGTGGGTTCGTCCGCCAGGATCACCCGGGGCTGCAGCAACACGGCACGCGCCAGCGCCACGCGCTGTGCCTGCCCGCCCGAGAGCTCACCCGGCTTGCGCTGGGCCAAATCTGCCACGCCCAAGGTTTGCAGAGCGGCATGGATGCGGGAGGTATCTTCAGGTTGCCCGGCCGCCCACTGCGCCATCGCCAGATTCTGGTAGACGCTGAGCGCCGCACTCAGGTGAAGTCTTTGGGGTAAGAAGCCGATAGCCCTCGCCCGCCATGCATCTGCCGCTACGGATTTGAGAGCATTCAGTGGCTGATCCGCCACCACCAGCGCACCAGCGGTGGGTGCTACCAGGGCAGCCACCAGGGCCAGCCAGGTGGACTTGCCGCAGCCCGAGGGGCCGCTCAGCAGCAGCACCGCGCCCTGCGGCACCTCCACGTCCGGAAAGGCCAGCAGTGGGCCATTGGGATACTGGTAGCGCAGGCCCTGGGTGCGGATCATGGCTACTGGTGCTGCGAGTCAGGGGCTCGCCGGGCCGATCGGTTTACTCCTGCACCGTGCGAATGGTGTCGCGTCCGTGGCGGTCTTTGGCACGGCCCAGCTCGGTGTCGAGCAAGCGGGTCAGCTTGTCCACCGCATCGGTGAAGGCGGCGGCCATCTTGTCGGCATCAGCCGTCACGGTAACGGCGGGTCGACCGGCCACGCGGGCTTCCAGGCGGCAGCGCTTGTCGTTGGTACCGGACTTGCCGGCGTCCACGTCGGTCAAAAAGGCTTCGACGCGGGTGACGGTTTCGGCAAAGCGGGCCAGACGGGTTTTGGTTTCGTCCTGAACCCATTGGGCGAGCGACTCGCCGCCCTGGATGTGGTCATCGGTGTGTACTTGTACTTGCATAGATCTTCTCCTGGTTGGGGCCCGTCGCCGGTGGCATGACGGGCCGACAAACCTTTATAGCACGCAGGCCACAGTATGTTTTGCGGTGGCTCAAACTGCGCAATTAAAAGGGTTACTCCACGCCTTGCGACAAGGCAATCGCAAACTGGCGGATGTCGGGCTCGTCCGCTGCGAGCTTCACCATCTTCTCAAAGCGAAATCCCAGTTTCTCCAGCATGCGACTGGAATCGACGTTGTCGGGGTTGACCACAGCGATGACACGTCGCAGTCCATGCAGGCGTGCCGCACTGTCCAGCACCGCGCGCGTCGCCTCGGCCGCATAGCCCTGGCCACAGAACGCGGGCAACAGCGCGTATCCGATATCCACGTCGTCCAGGGCATCGCGCCGGATCAGGCCGCACATGCCAATGGCCTCGCCCGTTTCCTTCAGTTCCACGCGGTTCAGCCCAAAGCCGTGCCGCGCCACACTCGCGATGGGGCCGTTGCGCAGATACACCCGGGCATCGTCCAGCGTGCGCACCCCCTTGTCGGCGAT
>ERZ724520.66-NODE-66-length-51349-cov-7.350704_pt1 | contig 51349 bp, 44 predicted proteins | sample MGYA00376053_ERZ724520 | MGnify/ENA primary metagenome ERZ724520 (study PRJEB28724, sample SAMN07190886) | activated sludge metagenome | isolation source: activated sludge of sewage treatment plant in Hong Hong | place: USA: Christiansburg, Virginia | collected...
CGTACGCCAATGGCCGTCCACCAGGATCTGCATGGGGGCAAACCGCGCCTTGTAATTCATTTTGGGGCTTTCCTGTATCCAGTAGCCCAAATACACAAAGTCCAATCCCAGGCTCCTGGCCTGTTGAATCTGCCAAAGTACATTGAAGGTCCCGAAACTGGCGGCCTCGTCGGGTTCAAAAAAAGTGTAGACGGCCGACAGGCCGTCATCGAGCACATCCAGGATGGACACCATCTTCAGCGTTCCCGCAGAGCCGTCGGGCAAGGTCTCCCGAAATTCAACCAATCGGGAATTGACCCGGCTTTGCAGCAGGAACTGGGTGTACTGGTCTACGCTGTCCTCGTCCATTCCGCCGCCAGCGTGCCGACTGTTCTGGTAGCGCAGGTACAAGGCGTAGTGCTCGGCCACAAAGCCAAGTTTGAGTACGCGAACCGCCAGCCGGTGATGCCGGTTCCAGGCGCGCCGTTGGCTTCTGTTGGGTTGGAATCGATCAGCCTCCACACGCAGTGGTGTGCAAGCCTGGCAACCGTCGCAATAGGGTCGGTAGGTAAACATACCGCTGCGCCTGAACCCTTTGCTGACCAGCTCTGAATAGGTCGAATTGTTGATCAGGTGGCTTGGCGTGGCGACCTGAGAGCGCGCCTGCCGGTCTGGCAGATAGCTGCACGCGTACGGCGCAGTTGCGTAGAACTGGAGGGTTTGTAGCGGGAAATCTTTGAGGTCTGTCACGTTGAAAGGCTTCAGGCAGACAAAATGTGGTTCCAGTATAGGGGGGTGAAGCGCCAATCCAGGGGGCTATCCCCCTGAGTCTGCCGGATATGTGCCAAAAATGCCTTGCGTGGCACTTCCGTCGCGCCCAGAGATGCCAAATGGGCGGTATTTTGCTGGCAGTCTATGGCGGTCACGCCGGTTTGGCGGCAAAAGGCAACGAGGGCCGCCAACGCAATCTTTGAGGCGTCCGGCTTGTGGGCAAACATGGACTCTCCAAACACCGCACGACCCAGCGCCACGCAGTACAGACCGCCCACCAGTTTTCCGTCGATCCAGGTCTCCACGCTGTGTGCGGTGCCTGCCCGGTGCAGGTCCGTATAGGCCTGAACCATCTCGGGCAGAATCCATGTTCCGGGCTGACCGCGACGCGGTGTGTTGGCACAGGCCTGGATGACCTGCGGGAAAGCGCTGTCGAACCGGATTTCGCAGCGGGCGTTGTTACTGAAGCGGATCAACGCCTGGCGCAGGGAGCGATGCAGCCGGAAATTGGCCGTCTGCAACACCATGCGGGGGTCAGGGCTCCACCAAAGAATGGGTTGCCCGTCGCTAAACCACGGAAAAATTCCCTTGCCATAGGCGCGCTCCAGGGTGGCGACCTTCAGATCACCACCGGCGGCCAGCAGCCCTGGGGCTTCGGACGCTGAGTTCCACGCCGATTCTGCGGCGGGGAACGGTTCGCCGGGCTCCAGCCAAGGCAAAGAAAGTGTTGAGTTGGGCATTGAAATATATTACCTTGGGTAAAAGGCACGGCTTTCATGCGGTTAGAATACTAGCTGTCGGCGTGTAGCGCAGCCTGGTAGCGCACCTGCTTTGGGAGCAGGGGGTCCAAGGTTCGAATCCTTGTACGCCGACCACTATTTCAGCCAAAGGCCCTTAAGTGACATTACTTTTGGGCCTTTGTGCTTTGTGCCCGTAGCTCAGTCGGATAGAGCATCAGCCTTCTAAGCTGAGGGTCGGGGGTTCGATCCCCTCCGGGCACGCCACCCAGTCCTACTTTTTCAGCGCGGTCTTCCAGTCCCTGAACACGTCCAGGTCGACACCATCCGGGTAGTTCAGCAGACCGGGTGTGTAGCCCTTCTTTCCCTTCTCTCCATATTGCCAGATGATGGCCTTGGTTTTGCGGTCGATGACCATGACCCGGTCATGCAGGTCGTCTACCACCAGGATGTCGCCTGTTTCGGGTAACTCGCGGGCAATCGAGCTGTGGTCCAGCATGCCTTCACCCTCCTTGACGAAGTATTCCCAGGTCACTTTGCGGGTGGCCGGGTCAAAGATCACGATCCGCCCGGGCTTCCAGAAGTCGGCGACGATGACCTGCTTGCCATCCACGGTGGGAAAGGCGTCGGACGGGTAGTGCACATTGGGCGCCTTGACGCTCCATAGCACCTTGCCCTCGCGCGTCACGCGGGAAATCCAGGCATCCTGGATCTCGGTAACCAGCAGATCGCCGTTGTCCATGGGTGTTGCGCCGTTGGGATAGGCGAGCTGCGTGGGCGGGTTGTGCTTGCATTGACCTGGCGTACCCCATTGGGTGGAGATCGCGTTGGTCTTGGGGTCGATGATGACGATGCGGCAGTTGCGGATGTCAGCAGTGACCACATGGCCGTCGGCCAGGAAGTGGGCATCATCGGGGTAGTTCAGCAGATTGGGACCCTTGCCGCGGTGGTCCGGGGTGCCGTAAGTCCAGGTCAATGCCTTCTTTTCGTAGTCGACCAGGTGGATGTCAAAGTTGTCTTCCTCGCTGACGGCAAGTTGCTTGCCGTCGGCGGAGAAGTTCACGTCCTCATTGCCGCGGTACACCTTGAGGTTGGGCGACGGGAATTCCCAGACGATGCTCTTGTCCGGCGCAATTTCGATCAGCCGGTTGTTGCGCCGGTCTGCGATGACGATGGGGTAGGGCAGCGGCTTGCCCCAGGACTGCACGCGGTTGCTGCGGCTACCGGTGACTGGCGGGATCGGCGGCAACGCGACCCCGCTCGAAACCGCGCCGGCACCCATCATCTCGGGCGTGACCTGCACTTCGATGGCGGCCATCGGGTCCTTCTTTTTGCTTTGTGCGAAGGCCGGCGCAACCAAACCCACGCACAGCGCAAGAGGGAGCAGATTCAAACGCGCGAAAACGGGGGACAACGTGAGGGGCATCGGAGACTCCTTGACAGATGATTCTTGCTGCAGCGGCAGCACCGCAATCATTGTCATTTCTCGTCGGCTATTTGCCTTGACCTGACGCAAGCTCGCGTCGTTCTGCGCTGCGCATCGCAGGGGAATCAGGGACTCTCCAGCACCAGGCGCTGGTGCAGGGGCTGCACTGCGCGCATATTGTCCGCAAAGCGCTGGCGGTAGCGTGCGAGTTGTGCCTTGGACACTTCCAGTGGCTGCTTCATCACCAGCCACTCAACGCCTTCGGTGCAAGGGGGCGCGGTCAATGAGCCGGTGTAGCGGTAGTAGCCCAGGCTGGCAGGCAGCAGGGCACGGGCATCCACGGCGCGGTCGGCGCGCACATGGTCGCCATCCGCCTGTGCTGGAATCAGGGGCAGCAGGGTGTCGAGCAAGGGGTTGTCCGCACCGGGACGAAACAGCACCACCACGGCCAGCAGTTGACCGGATGCGCTCTTGTGCAGGAGGTGTGCGGCCATGGGGAATTCCTCACCGGCAATCCGGTCGCCGCCGGGGGTGTGGAAATGGAACTGCTGCAGTGTGAAGCGTTCGCTGCCAATGTGCAGCGACTGGCCCGCAGCGAAGCGCACGCGCACGGTGTGGCCGTCGTCGGCTATGCGCAATGGCGCCGGGTGGTAGTTGAATTGCAGCGCGGGCAGTGGCTTGCGTGTTGCCGAGCGGATGTCAATAGGAGACTGGCGTTTGCCGCTGTCACACAGGTTCGCCGATGCCGCGCTGCCCAGCAGCGTGACCAGTGCAAATGCAAGGTATCGGGTCCAGGCCATGGTGCTCTTGCCTCCGGTGGGTGCGCCGGTTCAGGCGATGGTGAGTGCCGCCACGTCCGCCGGCAGTTGCAGCCAGCGGGCGATGGCCGATTGCAGCTTGGCCGGGTCACCGGTGGTGCCAAAGACCGGTGCCGGTGGAGTCTCCGCTGGTGGTGCCAGCCAGCCCCGTGCCTCCAGCAGGCGCCGGGTTTGCCGGGCGACGGGTGCCCCCCCCTCCAGAAAGGCGATCTGCTGGCCGACGCTGGCGCGCAGCGCATCGGTGGCGAACGGGTAGTGGGTGCAGCCCAGCACCAGCGTGTCCACCGCAGGTTCTTCCAAGCCAAATGGGCCTATAGCCCTCGCGAAATGGTCACATAGCGCTTCTATTTTGATAGCATCGTCGCGCTCGATGGCATCGGCCAGACCATCGCAGGCCTGCAGCACGAAGTGCGCCTGCCCCTCCAGGGAGGCCAGCAGCGTGCGGAATTTCTCGCTATTCAGCGTGCCCCGGGTTGCCAGCACGCCGATGTGCTGGGTCTGGCTCTGCGCGGCCGCGGGTTTGAGCGCCGGCTCAATGCCCACAATTGGCAGGTCGGCAAAGTCCTGGCGCAGGCGGTGGATGGCCGCGGCGGTCGCGGTGTTGCAGGCCACCACCAGCGCTTTGATGTGGTGTTGCGCGATCAGGTGGCGCGCAATCGCATGCGAGCGGGCGATGACGTGCGTGTCGTCTCGCTCGCCATAGGGCGCGTGGCCGCTGTCGGCCACATACACGAATCTCTCCAGCGGGAGTTCGGCCCGCAGAGCACGCAGCACGCTCAATCCCCCGACGCCGCTGTCAAATACACCTATCGCATCCGCAGACCGGTCCCCAACTTGGGTGACAGTCGGGGATATTCCGGCAAGTCCCTGGGTCAAAGGGCGCTCAAAGAGAAGTCACGGTAATGTTCTTGAACTCACCGGTGGCAATCTTCTTTTGCCATTCGGCGGGTCCCGTGATGTGGGCGCTGGTGCCGCCGGCGTCCACCGCGACGGTGACTGGCATGTCGACCACGTCGAATTCGTAGATGGCTTCCATGCCCAGGTCGGCAAAGCCCACCACCTTGGCGGCCTTGATGGCCTTGGACACAAGGTAGGCGGCGCCGCCCACGGCCATCAGGTAGGCGCTCTTGTGTTTCTTGATCGCTTCAATCGCGACCGGGCCGCGCTCGGCCTTGCCCACCATGCTGATCAGGCCGGTTTGCGCCAGCATCATTTCGGTGAAGCCATCCATGCGGGTGGCAGTCGTGGGGCCGGCGGGACCGACAGCCTCGCCCTTGACGGGATCGACCGGGCCGACGTAGTAGATGACGCGGTTGGTAAAGTCCACCGGCAGCTTCTCGCCCTTGGCCAGCATGTCCTTGATGCGCTTGTGCGCGGCATCGCGGCCGGTCAGCATCTTGCCGTTCAGCAGCAGGGTCTGACCCGGTGTCCAGCTCGCCACTTCGTCCGGTGTCAGCGTGTTCAGGTCGACCTTTTTGCTCTTCACGTAGTCAGGTGCCCAGTTGACGTCGGGCCAGGTGTCCAGGGAAGGAGGGGTCAGGTAGACCGGGCCACTGCCATCCATCACAAAGTGCGCATGGCGTGTGGCGGCGCAATTCGGAATCATGGCAATGGGTTTGCTGGCAGCATGGGTCGGGTACATCTTGATCTTGACGTCCAACACCGTGGTCAGGCCACCCAGACCTTGCGCGCCAATGCCCAGCGCGTTGACCTTCTCGAAAAGTTCCAGGCGCAGCTTTTCAACGTTGGATAGCTCGGCGCCGCTGGCGGCCTTGGCCTGCAGTTCATACATGTCCAGGTCGTCCATCAGGCTTTCCTTGGCCATCAGCACCGCCTTCTCGGCAGTGCCGCCAATGCCGATGCCCAGCATGCCCGGCGGGCACCAGCCGGCGCCCATGGTGGGCACGGTTTTCAGCACCCAATCGACCACCGAGTCGCCGGGGTTGAGCATGTACATCTTGCTCTTGTTCTCGGAGCCGCCGCCCTTGGCCGCGACCGTCACTTCGACGGTGTTGCCGGGCACGATCTCGGTAAAGATGACGGCGGGGGTGTTGTCCTTGGTGTTCTTGCGCAGGAACTCGGGGTCGGCAACCACCGAGGCGCGTAACGTGTTGTCGGGGTGGTTGTAGCCCTGGCGCACGCCTTCGTTGATGGCGTCATCCAGGCTGCCGGTGAAGCCTTCCCAGCGCACGTCCATGCCGACTTTCAGGAACACGTTGACGATGCCGGTGTCCTGGCAAATCGGACGATGCCCGGTTGCGCTCATCTTGCTGTTGGTCAGGATCTGCGCAATCGCGTCCTTGGCGGCCGGGCTTTGTTCCCGCTCGTAGGCGCGGGCCAGGTGGGCGATGTAGTCTGCGGGGTGGTAGTAGCTGATGTATTGCAGTGCGGCGGCTACGGACTCGATGAGATCGGCTTGGCGAATGTTAGTCATGGTGATCAATGCCTCGGGAAAGAAAAATCAGTGGGATTCAGTGTGGGTGCGCGACATCAGCCGGTCGGTATAGGCGATCGCCATGGCCGAGAGCAGGAACGTGATGTGAATGGCGGTTTGGGCGATCAAAACCTTTTCATCGTAGTTGGCTGCGTTGATAAAGGTCTTCAAAAGGTGGATGGAGCTGATGCCAATAATGGCAGTGGCGAGCTTGACCTTGAGCACGGACGCGTTGACGTGGCTGAGCCATTCGGGCTGATCGCGGTGACCCTCCAGATCCATGCGGCTCACAAAAGTTTCATAGCCGCCAACGATCACCATGATCAGCAGATTGGAGATCATGACCACGTCGATGAGGGCCAGCACCACCAGCATGATGATGGTTTCATTGAGCGCCGTGGTGGTCGCAGTTTCCTTGTAGCCAATGCTGGAGATGAGGGCCTGCAACGCGGTCTGGCTGCCAAACGCTGCTTCCAGCAGATGGACCAGTTCAATCCAGAAGTGAAAGACATAGACACCCTGTGCGGCGATCAGGCCCAGGTACAGGGGCAACTGCAGCCACCGGCTGGCAAAAATGAAGCGGGGCAAGGGGCGAAGTTTGGTGGCGGATGTTTCTGGAGCGGGTGCGGTCATGTGATCGTTGCCAAGGCTGAAGTGATCTTGCAATTGTAGGGCGGCGCACTGTAAGCTTGAGGCCAGTCAGTGGCATGTAAGTGCAGTCCAACACCATACGCGCCAGTTCAAATTGACAAAACAGGAGACATCCATGAGCACACAATCGTCCGGCATTGAATCCACGCTGGTTGAAAACCGGGTTTTTATGCCCAGCGACAGCATGGTCAAGAATGCCCGCATCTCCGGTATGGACGGCTACAACGCCCTGTGCGCGCAGGCCGAGAATGATTTTGAAGGTTTTTGGGCCAAATTGGCCCGTGAAAACGTGGTGTGGAACAAGCCCTTCACGCGCACGCTCGACGAGTCCAACGCACCGTTCTACAAATGGTTTGATGACGGCGAGCTCAACGCATCGGCCAACTGCCTGGACAAGCACATGGGCACACCGGTGGAAAACAAGACCGCTGTGATCTTCGAAGCCGATGACGGAACCGTCACCAAGACCACCTACAAGGAATTGCTGGCCCGCGTCAGCCAATTTGCCAACGCGCTCAAGGCTGATGGCGTCAAGAAGGGCGACCGCGTGCTGGTCTACATGCCCATGACGTTGGAAGGCGTGATCGCCATGCAGGCCTGCGCCCGCATCGGTGCCACCCACAGCGTGGTGTTTGGCGGCTTCTCGGCCAAGGCGTTGCAGGAGCGCATCATTGACGCCGGCGCCGTGGCCGTCATCACCAGCAACTACCAGATGCGCGGTGGCAAAGAGCTGCCGCTGAAAGCCATTGTGGACGAAGGCCTGGCCATGGGTGGCTGCGAGTCCATCCGACACGTGTATGTCTACCAGCGCACGCAAACGGCATGCAATATGGTGGCCGGGCGTGACAAGACCTTTGCCGAGGCACTGGCTGGCAAGAGCACCGAGTGCGCGCCAGTGCCGGTGGGCGCCGAGCACCCGTTGTTCATCCTTTACACCTCGGGATCTACCGGCAAACCCAAGGGGGTGCAGCACTCCACGGGTGGCTACCTGTTGTGGGCCAAGCTGACCATGGACTGGACCTTTGACCTGAAGCCTGAAGATGTGTTCTGGTGCACGGCCGACATCGGCTGGATCACCGGCCACACTTATGTCGCCTACGGCCCCCTGGCGGCAGGTGCCACACAAATCATCTTCGAAGGTGTGCCCACCTACCCCAATGCCGGGCGCTTCTGGCAAATGATCGAGCGCCACAAGTGCACGATTTTCTACACCGCACCCACCGCCATCCGCTCGCTGATCAAGGCGGCTGAAAGCGATGCCGCCGTGCATCCCGACCGCTCGGACCTCTCCAGCCTGCGCATTCTGGGCTCGGTCGGTGAGCCCATCAACCCCGAAGCCTGGATGTGGTACTACAAAAACATTGGTCACGAAAAGTGCCCGATTGTGGACACCTTCTGGCAGACCGAAACCGGCGGCCACATGATGACGCCGCTGCCCGGCGCTACCCCTTTGGTGCCCGGTAGCTGCACGCTGCCACTGCCCGGCATCATGGCCGCCATCGTGGATGAAGTGGGCAACGAAATCCCCAATGGCACTGGTGGCATTCTGGTGGTTCGCCGTCCCTGGCCATCGATGATCCGCACCATCTGGAACGACCCCGAGCGCTTCAAGTCCAGCTACTTCCCTGCAGAGATGGGTGGCAAGATGTATTTGGCGGGCGACGGCGCCGTGCGCAGTGCCGACCGGGGCTACTTCCGCATCACCGGCCGCATCGATGACGTGCTGAACGTATCCGGCCACCGCATGGGAACCATGGAAATTGAGTCGGCGCTGGTGGCCAAGTCTGACCTGGTGGCGGAGGCCGCTGTGGTGGGTCGCCCCGATGACCTGACGGGTGAAGCGATTTGTGCCTTCGTGGTGCTCAAGCGCTCACGTCCCAGCGGCGACGAAGCCAAGGCCATTGCCAAAGAGCTGCGCGACTGGGTGGCCAAGGAGATTGGTCCCATCGCCAAGCCCAAGGACATCCGCTTTGGCGAGAACCTGCCCAAGACCCGTTCCGGCAAGATCATGCGCCGCCTGCTGCGCTCGCTGGCCAAGGGCGAAGCCATTACGCAGGATACATCGACGCTGGAAAATCCGGCGATTCTGGACCAGTTGGGCCAGGCCTACTGAGCGCCTGCTTCAAGCCGTCGCAAAAAAGCCCGCTGTTGCGGGCTTTTTTTCTGTCTGTCGCCATGCGAGGCCAGCCATGGCTTGGAGTACAGTGGAACCGGCTGTAGCATTGCACGCGGTCTAAACAGGAGTGAGCCATGTTGTTTGTGGGTTTGGGTCTGGTCTTGATGGTCTTGAAGTTTATGGAAATCGGCCCGGTCGCGATGTGGGACTGGTGGATCGTGCTGTCGCCCTGGGCCATGGCCGTGGCCTGGTGGGCCTGGGCCGATTCCACGGGCTACACCAAACGCAAGGAGATGGAGCGGGAAGATGCCCGCCGCGACGCCCGCATCGAGCGCAGCCGCGAAGCCATGGGTATGCTCAGCAGCAAGAAGAGGAAAAAGCGCTGAGCAGGTTAACAGGTGCCCCCAAAGGGGGCCGTCCGCACTTTGGGGCGGCCCGGCAGTGCTAGTCGTCCAGCAACGAGAGATCGCGAACGGCACCTTTGTCCGCCGACATCACCAGTTTGGCATAGGCTTTCAGAGCCGCTGATACCTTGCGCGGGCGCGGCAATGCAGGCTTCCAGCCCTTGGCATCTTGCTCTGTTCGGCGGCGCGCCAATTCCTCGTCGGACAGCAGCACGTTGATGGATCGGTTCGGGATGTCGATACGGATGCGGTCGCCATTGCGTATCAAGCCGATCGCACCACCCGCCGCCGCTTCTGGAGAGGCGTGACCGATGGACAGGCCCGACGTGCCGCCGGAGAAGCGGCCATCGGTCAGCAAAGCGCAGGCCTTACCCAGTCCTTTGGACTTGATATAGGACGTCGGGTAGAGCATCTCCTGCATGCCGGGGCCGCCCTTGGGGCCTTCGTAACGCACGATGACCACCTCACCCGCCTTGACCGAGTCGTTAAGCACATGCTCCACCGCCTCGTCTTGTGATTCGGTCACGTGGGCAGGGCCTTCAAATACCAGCAGGGAATCATCCACGCCTGCGGTCTTCACCACGCAGCCGTTCAGGGCGATGTTGCCAAACAGCACAGCCAGACCACCCTCTTGCGAGTAGGCGTGTTCGACGGAACGGATGCAGCCGTCGGCGCGGTCGACGTCCAGGCTGGGCCAGCGGGTGGCCTGGCTGAATGCGATTTGGCTGGGCTTGCCGGCTGGGCCTGCCTTGTAAAACTTCTGCACTTCGGGCGATTGGGTGCGCATGATGTCCCATTGATCGAGGGCGTCCTTCATGGTCCTGGTGTGCACGGTGGGCGCATCGGCGTGCAGTTTGCCTGCACGGTCCAGCTCACCCAGAATGGCCATGATGCCGCCGGCGCGGTGCACGTCTTCAATGTGGTACTTCTGGGTGTTGGGCGCCACCTTGCACAGTTGTGGCACGCTGCGCGACAGGCGGTCAATGTCTTTGAGTGTGAAGTCGATCTCTGCCTCCTGGGCAATTGCCAGAATGTGCAGGATGGTATTGGTGGAGCCGCCCATGGCGATGTCCAGAGTCACCGCGTTCTCAAAGGCTTTGAAGCCGATGGAGCGGGGCAGTACGCTGGCATCTTCCTGCTCGTAATAACGTTTGCACAGGTCTACCGCCAAACGCCCCGCACGCTTGAACAGTTCTTCGCGGTCGGCGTGGGTGGCTACAACCGTTCCATTGCCCGGCAGGGACAAGCCCAGCGCTTCGGTCAGGCAGTTCATCGAGTTGGCCGTGAACATGCCAGAGCACGAGCCACATGTAGGGCAGGCGGAGCGTTCCACCTCGGCCACTTCTTCGTCCGAAACATTGGAGTCGGCGGCCATCACCATGGCGTCGACCAGGTCGAGCTTGATGACGCCCAGCTTGGTCTTGCCGGCTTCCATGGGGCCGCCCGATACGAAAGTGACCGGAATGTTCAGCCGCATGGCGGCCATCAGCATGCCGGGGGTGATCTTGTCGCAGTTGGAAATGCACACCATGGCGTCGGCGCAATGGGCGTTGACCATGTACTCCACCGAATCGGCAATGATGTCGCGGCTGGGCAGCGAGTACAGCATGCCGTCGTGTCCCATGGCAATGCCATCATCCACGGCAATGGTGTTGAACTCTTTGGCCACACCGCCCGCCGCTTCGATCTCGCGGGCCACCAGTTGACCCAGGTCCTTCAAGTGCACGTGGCCCGGTACAAACTGGGTGAAGGAATTAACGACCGCAATGATGGGCTTTTGGAAGTCGTCATCTTTCATGCCAGTGGCACGCCACAGCGCGCGGGCTCCCGCCATATTGCGACCGGCGGTGGTGGTTTTGGAACGGTAGATGGGCATGGGGTGACCTTAGCGTTGGTGTGGTGGTAGCGGCGGACCGTCGTGAATGACAAATTATCCCCCAGCACCGAAGGCAGGCGTTCGGAAGGGCCAAACTCGGCAGTTTGCCGCAAGCGTGCAAAATACCCACATGCTTATTCATCCCCAAATCGACCCGGTTGCTGTGCAGATCGGGCCCATCGCCATTCACTGGTATGGCCTGACCTACCTGGCGGCCTTTGCCCTGTTCATGTTTTTGGGCAGTCGCCGTCTGCGCCACGCACCGTTCGCGTCCATCACGGGCCCCGGTGCCTGGGCCTACCGCGATGTCGAGGACATTTTGTTCATGGGCGTCATGGGCGTGGTGCTGGGCGGGCGCATCGGCTACTGCCTGTTCTACAAGCCGGCCTACTACCTGAGCCACCCGCTGGAAGTGTTGTATGTATGGCAGGGCGGCATGAGTTTCCACGGCGGCATGCTGGGCGTGATTGTGGCCATGGTGTGGTACGCCACGTCGCGCAAAAAACCGTTCTGGCAGGTGGCCGATTTTGTGGCGCCGTGCGTGCCCACCGGGTTGGCGGCCGGGCGGGTCGGCAACTTCATCAATGGCGAACTCTGGGGTCGCCTGGCCGACCCGACGCTGCCCTGGGGCATGGTGTTCCGGGGGGCTGGGGATTTGCCCCGGCACCCGTCACAGGTCTACCAGTTTTTGCTGGAAGGGCTGCTGCTGTTTGTGCTGCTGTGGTGGTATGCCCGCAGGGCACCCAAGCAAGGGCAGGTGGCTGCTGCCTTTTTGTTCGGCTATGGCGTGATGCGCTTTACCGCCGAGTTCTTCCGTGAGCCCGATGCCCACCTGGGCCTGCTGTCACTTGGCATGAGCATGGGCCAGTGGTTGTGCGTGCCCATGATTCTGGGCGGCATAGGTCTGTGGTGGTGGTTTGGCTCCCGCAGCCAGGCAAGCCGCCTCTAGAAACATCCCCCCACCTCGGGTTTATCCCGAGGGAAGACCGCTTGCCAGCGCAGACGTATGGTTCAATAATTACGCGTAATTACAGAAAATAACCCGTAATTTTAAAAACCCATGCGCCCGGTCCATAACTCCCTGCACGACGAGGTCGCGACCCTGCTGCGGGATCAGATCTTTGACGGTGACCTGCCGCCCGGCACCTTCATAGACGAGGCCGTGCTGTGCACCAGCCTCAAAATCTCCCGCACCCCGCTGCGCGAGGCCCTGAAGGTGCTGGCCGCCGAAGGCCTGGTGCGCCACGAGCCGCGGCGCGGCAGCTTCGTGAACCAGATCACCGAGCAGGACATGGACGAGATCTTTCCGGTGATCGCGCTGCTGGAAGGGCGCTGCGCCTTCGAGGCGGCGCGCAACGCGAGTGATGCCGACATCGCCGCGCTGGACACCCTGCACACCCGCTTGCAGGAGCATGCCCGGGCCAAGCGCATCAGGGACTACTACGCCACCAACTACACCATCCACGAGGCCATCATCACGCTGGCCAACAACCGCTGGCTGGCCCAGGCGATTGCCGATCTGCGCAAGATCCTGAAGCTGGCGCGCCAGCAGCAGCTGTATGCACCGGGCCGCCTGGAGCAGAGCCTGGGTGAGCATCTGGCCATCTACGCAGCGCTGCGCGCACGTGATGCGGAAGGCGCCGATGCGGCCATGCGCGAGCACATCACGCGCCAGCGCGAGGCCCTGCGCGCCCTGGCCCGCGAGCAGAAGAGCCGGTTGCTCGCATGAACACGCCACAGTGGATCAGCCGCAGCGTTTCGCGCCTGCTTCCGGCCGGAAACCTTGAGAAAAACGAGCCGCTAGCCCTCGTGGAATCTACACATGGTGCTATCAAATCAGGAGTAAACCCGCGTTCGCGCTCCACCCAGGAGCGCCTGAAGGCCACGTTAAGCCAGAAAGACGAGGCGCTATCGCCGCGCGTCCTGCGCCGCACGCTGCAGGAGCTGCAGGCCATCATTGACCCGCGGGTCAGTGAAGTCGAAGGCGGGCGCCGGGCCAAGGCCATCGCTGCCTGGTACCAGGGCGCCACGGCGGAGCGGCGCCGGGACCTGTGGCTGTTGATGAGCGAGCAGTTCGTCGCCGACCCCCAAAAGGTCAAGGCAGCGCAAGCCCAGTTCGCCGCAGCCGTGGGTACGCCGGACGAGGCCGTGGCCGAGGTCAACTACCGCCGTGCCACGGTGTCGCCGCGCCGGCGCATCCTCCAGCGCTTCAGCGTCTACCCCGGTGGTATCCAGTTCCTGGTCGACATGCGGGCCGACATGCAGCCGGCCCTGAAGCAGGACAAGCGGCTGATGGCGCTGGATGTGGAAATGGAGTACATGTTCTCCACCTGGTTTGACGTCGGTTTTCTGGACCTGCGCCGCATCAGCTGGGATTCGCCCGCATCCCTGATCGAAAAGCTGATCCAGTACGAGGCGGTGCACGACATCAAGAGCTGGGCCGATGTGAAGAACCGCCTGGACAGTGACCGCCGCTGCTACGGCTTTTTTCATCCGCGTTTGCCGGACGTGCCGCTGATCTTTGTGGAGGTGGCGCTGGTGGATGCCATGGCCAGCAACATCACGCCTTTACTGGACGAGCTGGCCGCGGACGCCGACCTGACCCGGGCCACCACGGCGATTTTCTATTCCATCAGCAATACCCAGGCCGGGCTGCGGGGCGTGAGCTTTGGGGATTCGCTGATCAAGCGGGTGGTGGAGTCGCTGAAGGAAGAGTTCCCCAAGCTCAAGATCTTTGCGACGCTGTCGCCGATCCCGGGTTTCCGCGCCTGGCTGGGCAAGAACATTGGCGGGCTGCTGGAGGCGCTGGACGACAAGGAGCGTGCCGCTCTGGGCCGTGCCGTCGGTTTTGAACCACCGGGCGCTACGCATTTTCTGACCGCCATCGACTCCAACCTGCAATTGCCGGAAAAATCCGCGGTGCGCCAGATGCTGATGCGCTGTGCCGCGCACTACCTGGGCCAGGCCCTGGTGGATGGCAAGCCCATTGACGCCGTGGCCCGTTTCCATCTCGGCAACGGCGCGCGCATCGAGCGCATCAACTGGGCGGGCGACCCATCACCCAAGGGGCAAAAGCAGTCCTACGGCCTGATGGTGAATTACCTGTATGACTTGCACCGGCTGGACAAGCACCGCGCGCAACTGGCACAAGGGAAGATACCGGTCTCCAATGCCGTGCAGCAACTGTTCATCGGCGGCTCTGGCTGAGTCATCGGCGCCCGTCGCTTCCCAAGGGACCCCATAACAAGAATTCTGCCCCAGCATTCAAAACAACAGGAGACAAATGATGACTTTCACACGACGTACTCTGATCCAGACCCTGGGCGCCAGCGCCCTGGGAGCCACAACCGGCAGCCTGTGGGCCCAGGCCGGTGCAGGCCTGAAGATTTCGCACCAGTTCCCCGGCGGTACGCTGACCGAGGGCGATTTCCGCGACCGCCTGTGCCGCAAGTTCGCGGTGGAAGTGGAAAAACGCACTGCCGGCGCGCTCAAGGCATCGGTGTATCCGGGATCTTCGCTGATGAAGACCAATGCCCAGTTCTCCTCCATGCGCAAGGGCGCGCTGGACATGAGCCTGGTGCCGCTGTCCTACGCCGGCGGTGAGGTGGCAGAGACCAATATCGGCCTGATGCCGGCGCTGGTGCCCAGCTATGAGCAGGGCGCCGCGTGGAAGACGGCCGAAGTCGGCAAGCTGCTGGCCAAGGTGCTGGACGACAAAGGCATCATCATCGTCAGCTGGATCTGGCAGGCTGGCGGCGTGGCCAGTCGCACGCGTCCACTGCTGACACCGGACGACGCCAAGGGCCTGAAAGTGCGCGGTGGCAGCCGCGAGATGGACATGATGTTGAAGCAGGCTGGCGCCTCTGTCATCACGCTGCCGTCCAATGAAATCTACGCTGCCATGCAGACCGGTGCCATGGACGCTGCCATGACGTCCAGCACCAGCTTCATCTCTTTCAAGCTCGAAGAAATCGCCAAACACCTGACATCGGGGCGCGACAAGACCTACTGGTTCATGTTCGAACCGCTGATGATCTCCAAGGAGGTTTTCGGCAAGCTACCCAAGGCGCAGCAGGACGTGGTGATGGCCGTCGGTGGCGAGCTGGAAGTGTTTGCCCGTGACGCGGCCAAGGCCGACGACAAGGCAGCCGCCGAAATCTATGCCAAGGCCGGTGCCAAGGTCTATGACATGGACGAGGCCACGCTGAAGAAATGGCAGATCATCGCCCGCGAAACCGCGTGGAAAGACTTCAACGACAAGAACGAGTCATGCGCCGCGCTGTTGAAGGCCGCGCAAAAGTTGCTATGAGCCATGGTGGAACTGTGGCCTCGGCCACCTTGGGCGTGGACCCTGACACACCGGGGTTTCTGATGCCGTTGGCCAGGCTGTTGCACTGGGTCAACCAGGCCATGGTGTTTCTGGGCATGCTGGCGCTGCTGGTCGCCTCGCTGGTGCTGACCTACAGCGTGGTGTCGCGCTATGTCATGCAGGCGTCGACCGACTGGCAGGACGAAGCGGCGGTGTTCTGTCTGGTGGGTGCGACCTTTCTGTGTGGCGCCTTTGTACAGGGCCAGCGTGGGCACGTGGGCATCGAAGCAGTCGCTGGTTTGCTGCCCAAGTCGCTCAATCAATGGCGACTGATGGCGGTCGATTTGCTCGGTTCGCTGTTCTGCAGCTTCTTCTCATGGAAATCGTGGACCCTGTTCCACGAAGCCTGGGTGGAGCAGCAGACCACGTCGTCGTCATGGGCGCCGCCCCTGTCGATTCCTTACGGGTTGATGGCGGCCGGCATGACCCTGCTGAGCCTGCAATTGCTGGTGCAACTCAGCGCACGGATCAATGGCCTGCGCAAGACGCTGTCGGGAGTGGGTGCATGAGCATGGTGACCCTGGGTCTTTTGTTTGGTGCGGTGACGCTGCTCTTCATGTTCTCCGGCGCGCCGATTGCGTTCGCGCTGGGCAGCGTGGCGGTGCTGTTCATGTATTTGTTCATGCCGGCCTCGGCACTGAATACGGTGACGCAAAACGTGTATGAGGAAATGGCCAGCATCACCTTGCTGTCAATTCCCCTGTTCATCCTCAAAGGCGCGGCGATAGGCCGCTCCCGCGCGGGGCAGGACCTGTACGCCGCCATGCATGTGTGGATGGGGCGCATCCCCGGTGGACTGGGCATTGCCAATGTGTTTGCCTGCGCGTTGTTCGCGGCCATGGCGGGTTCCAGCCCGGCCACGTGTTCGGCCATCGGCAGCGCCGGCATTCCCGAGATGCGCAGGCGCGGCTATTCGCCGGGCTTTGCGGCGGGCATCATCGCAGCCGGCGGCACGTTGGGCATTCTGTTGCCGCCATCGGTGACGATGATTCTGTACGCGGTGGCGGCCGAGCAATCGCTGGGGCGGCTCTTTCTGGCCGGCATATTTCCGGGCGTGCTCTTGGTAGGGCTGTTCTCGGGCTATGCCGTGCTGCGCTACCGCAAGGAATACCGGCTGGCTGAGGCCGAATTCAAACGCAGCGGCGCCGCGTCTGCGCTGCTGGCCCATGAGACCTTTAGCACCCGCGAAAAATTCGAGATGCTGCCGCGTGTTGTGCCCTTTGTGCTGCTTCTGGTGGGCGTCATGGTGGCACTGTACGGCGGCTTTGCCACGCCCAGTGAGACCGCAGGTCTGGGTGCCTTGCTGGCACTGCTGCTAATCGCTGTGATCTACGGTGTGTGGCGTCCGCGCGATGTAGCACCCATCCTGACGGCCACGCTGCGCGAGTCGACCATGCTGATGATGATCATTGGCATGTCGCTGTTGTTCTCGTATGTGATGAGCTTTCTGCACATCAGCCAGTCCACGGCGGAATGGATCGTGGCCATGCAACTGTCCAAATGGGTGCTGCTGGCCGCGATTCTGGTCATGGTCATTCTGCTGGGTTTCTTTCTGCCGCCGGTCAGCATCATCCTGATGACGGCGCCGATCATCCTGCCGCCACTCAAGGTAGCCGGGTTCGACCTGATCTGGTTTGGCGTGCTGATGACCATCGTCATGGAGACCGGGCTGATCCATCCGCCGGTAGGGCTGAACATCTTTGTCATCAAGAACATCGCGCCTGATATTGCGCTGAAAGACATCATCTGGGGTGTGCTGCCTTTTGTCGTGCTGATGCTGCTGGCCGTGGTGCTGATCTGCGTGTTCCCCGGCATTGCCACGGGCCTGCCCGATGCGGTGATGGGTGTTGCGGCGGTCAAGCCATGACGGGGCATGTCGCGCTGGTGGTGGAGGGCCCGCTGGCCCGGGTCGACATTGCACATCCCGGCAAGCACAACGCCATGTCACGCGCCATGTGGCGTGAGCTGCGCGCGGTGTTTGAGCAGATCCAGCAGGACGATGCGCTGACTGCGGTTGTGGTGGGCGGCAAGCAGCACTTCTGCGCGGGCGGTGATATTTCGGAGTACGCCGCCTTCCGCTTCAACGAGGCCAGTCTGCGCGATTTTCACGAGAACGACGTATGGGGCGGCCTGCAGGCCATGCTGGCTTGCGACGTGCCCATCGTGGCCAGGATAGACGGCAACTGCATGGGGGCGGGGGTGGAGATCGCCAGCTGCTGCGACATCCGCATCGCCAGCGACCGCGCCCGCTTCGGCGCGCCCATTGCCAAGCTGGGCTTTCCCATGGCCCCGCGCGAGGCGGCCCTGGTCATGCGTGCGGTGGGCGAGCTGACGGCGCGGGAGATGCTGCTGTCGGCCGCCGTGCTGGATGCCGGCGACATGAAGCAGCGCGGCTTCCTGAACCAGGTGGTGGGCGGCGAGCTGCTGGAGTCGGCGGTGCACGCCTGCCTTGATCGCATGCGCACGCTGGCACCGCGCGCTGCGCGCCTGAACAAGCAGGCATTTCGTGCTATAGCCCTCGCAGATATTGCACATGCCGCTACTGATTTAGTAGCATCCGCCTATGGCTATGCGGATTCCGCAGAACACCGCGAGGGCGTCACCGCATTCACCGAAAAGCGACCGCCGCGGTTTGCGCCCTAGATTCTTTCAATCACCGTTTGACCCCATGAAGAACCAAAACCTGTTTGCCGCCCTGCGCGCGGCCTTTCCCGCCGACCTGGACACGGTGGCCATTGAAACCGACAACGGCCTGAACTATTCCTGGCGTGACCTGGACCGCGCGACCGCCATGCTAGCCAACCTGCTGCGGTCGCTCGGCTTGCCGGACGGCGCCCGCATCGCCGTGCAGGTGGACAAGTCGGTGGAGGCCCTGATGCTCTACCTGGCAACCCTGCGGGCGGGCTACATTTTCCTGCCACTCAATACCGCCTACCAGAGTGCGGAAATGGCGTATTTCATTGGCGACGCCGAGCCTGCAGTCGTGGTTTGTGCTCCACGAAACTTTGGCTGGGTCAGCAAGATCGCCTTTACCGCGGGCACACAGCATGTGTTCACGCTGGGCGACGACCGCAGCGGGTCCCTGTTGGAGCGGGCCGCGTACCAGTCCGACCAGCATGCGGTGGTGGAGCGGTACGCCGATGACATGGCCGCCATCCTGTACACCAGCGGCACCACCGGTCGCAGCAAGGGCGCGATGCTGTCGCATGGCAACCTGTTGAGCAATGCGCTGGTGCTGAAGGACTACTGGGGCTGGAAAAAGGGCGACGTGCTGATGCACGTATTGCCCATCTTCCATGTGCACGGCTTGTTTGTTGCGGTGCACGGCGCGCTGCTCAACGGCAGCAAGATGATCTGGATGGCCAAATTCGAGCCGAAGCAGGTGTTGCAGAAGTTGCCGCAGGCTACGGTTTTTATGGGAGTCCCCACGCTGTATGTGCGGCTGCTGGCCGAGCCAGGGCTGGACCGGCAGGCCACGCGCAATATGCGTCTGTTCATTGCCGGTTCGGCGCCCCTTCTGATCGAGACTTTCAAGGAATGGCAGACCCGCACAGGCCACACCATTCTGGAGCGCTACGGCATGAGCGAGACGGCAATGTTGACCTCCAACCCCTACGCGCCCGATGCACGTTACGGCAACCAAAGCGAGCGCCGCGGAGGCACGGTGGGGTTTCCATTGCCGGGTGTCCAGCTGCGGGTTCAGGACGACGCTGGCGAATCACTGCCTGCCGGGCAGGTGGGAGGCATCCAGGTGAAGGGTCCCAATGTGTTTGCCGGTTACTGGCGCATGCCCGACAAGACCCGGGAAGAATTCACGTCCGATGGTTTTTTCAAGACCGGCGATGTGGGCCGCATCGACAGCGATGGCTACGTGACCATCGTGGGGCGCAGCAAGGACCTGATCATCAGCGGCGGCTACAACGTGTATCCGGCGGAGATTGAGGGGTATATCAATACGCTGCCCGGCGTGGCAGAGAGCGCGGTGGTGGGCGTGCCCGATGCAGACTTCGGCGAGGTTGGCGTCGCGGTGGTGATTGCCAAACCGGGCGAACAAGTGGACGCGGAAAAAATTCTGGCTGCACTCAAGACAATGCTGGCAAACTTCAAGGTACCCAAGCGTTGCTACGTCGTGCAGGAACTGCCTCGCAATGCCATGGGCAAGGTGCAAAAAAACCTGCTGCGCAGTTCCTATGGCAGCGAAACCTGATGTGGGGTCAGACCATGAGAGTGTTGCAGATCGTTCTTCGCCAACCCGTGGTCCATGCGGAAGATTTTTCGGCGCTTGCGGCCATACAGCCCAACCTGGTGCTGGCTTTTGGATCGGTAGATGCCATTCGTCAGGGCGCCGCGGCCATTGCACAGGCGTTTCCGGCGGCCATACGCGCCGGGTGTTCGACAGCAGGTGAAATCTCGGAAAACGGGGTGGAGGATGGCGCACTGGTAGTGACCGCGCTGCACTTTGAAAAGACGCGAGTTGCCCAGGTGAGTACGGTGCTGTCGTGCATGGAAGACTCGTTTGCCTCGGGCAAGCGGTTGGCGACGGGTTTGCCGATAGGCGGTTTGCGAGCGGTGTTGATATTGGGTCAGGGTGTTCAAATCAACGGGAGTGCTGTTCTCTCGGGCATGACCGAGATTCTCGGACCCAGGCTGCCCATCACCGGCGGCCTGGCCGGCGACGGCGGTGCATTTGCGCAGACGTGGGTGCTGGACGAACAGGGCGTGAGCAGCAATCGCCTGACCTGTGTGGGGCTGTACGGTGAGGCGTTGGAGTTTTCCCACGGCTCGTTCGGTGGCTGGTCGCCATTTGGGCCGGCACGCAAGGTCACGCGGTGCGAAAACAATGTGTTGTTTGAACTCGATGGCGAATCGGCCCTGGCGGTCTACAAGCGCTATCTGGGAGAGCACGCCAGCGGATTGCCGGCCTCCGGCTTGCTGTTTCCGTTTGCCATGCTCGGAAGTGACCATACCGAGGTGGGTTTGATCCGTACGATTCTGGGGGTTGACGAGGCGGCGGGAAGCCTGACGCTGGCGGGGGACATCAATTCTGACGGGTATCTGCGGCTCATGCACGCCAGCACGGACGCCCTGGTGGATGGTGCCGAAGCTGCCGCTGAGGCTGCCAAGGCGATGCAGGCCAACCCGGGTCAAGGGCTGGCGTTGCTGGTCAGCTGCGTGGGCCGCAAGCTGGTCATGGGCGGGCGGGTCGATGAAGAAGTCGAAGCAGTGGGCGATGTGTTTGGCAAGGGCGCGACCCTGGCAGGGTTTTATTCCTACGGCGAGATGAGCCCCTTCACGAATGGGGTAGAGTGCAAACTGCACAACCAGACCATGACCATCACCTACATCGCTGAAGCCGCCTGATTGAAGGCGCCGGCGGATTGCATGCATAAGCTACTCGCTCGCCAGATTAAACGTGTACTGGATGTAGACCCTGCAGAGCTGGCCGCATTGCAGAGCGAGTTGGCTCGGTTGGCGGATAGCGGAACTGTGTCGCCGCAAGCCAGCCGGCTGCTCAATGGTTTGCCCGGTTTCTTGCAGCGGGTCGACGAGGCGTACCAGCAAAGTGACCGGGACCTGGAGCTCAAGACGCGCAGTCTGGAGTTGAGTTCAGTCGAATTGACCGAAAAGAACACCCGCCTGCGTGAAGACTTGGCCAGCCGCACGCGTGCCATCGACTCCTTGCGTGCATCAGCCCGTGATTTGATGGCGTCCATCGACACGGATCAAACCCTGGCGGCTGACGACAACCTTGAAACGCTCTCGACGCTCATGCGCGATCTCGTTCGTCAGCATGAAGAAAGCCAGCGTGACTTGCAGGCCGCCCTGACAGATCTGGCCTACCAGAAATTTGCTCTGGACCAGCATGCCATTGTCAGCACGACCAACCTGAATGGCGACATCATTTACGCCAATGACAAGCTGTGCGAGATCAGTGGCTATACGCGCAGTGAGCTGTTGAACAAGAACCACCGGATCATCAACTCCGGTGTCCATCCCCCCGAGTTCTTCACGAACCTCTGGGAGATGATTACCGCTGGCATGGTGTGGCATGGCGAGATCTGCAACCGCAACAAGTCGGGAGGTCTCTACTGGGTCGATGCCACGATCGTGCCGTTGGCGGACGAGACCGGCAAACCCACCATGTTTATTGCGATCCGCACGGACATCACGCAGCGCAAGCGCATGGAGGGTTCGGTCAAAGCGGCTGAGGCCCGTTTGCGCCATATCACCAATACGGTGCCAGGTGTGGTGTTTCAGTGGCATGTGGCTCCGGACCACTACCACTTCACGTTTGTCAGTGAGCGGGTTCGTGAGGTACTGGGTTTCACGCCCGAAGCGTTGAAAGGAGACTCATCCCTTTCAACCAACCAGATATTTGCAGAGGACCGTGCCCGGGTCATCAATGGCGTATTGGACGCGGCCCGGCGCCGCGCCATCTGGCGTGGTGAGTACCGGATCAATGTGGCAGGCGAAGCCCTGCGCTGGATTCGTGCAGAAATTGATCCCGAGCCCGACCTGGCCCCTGACGGCGCTACGGTGTTCACCGGAATCTGGCAGGATGTGACGGCACTCAAGGAAGCCGACGCGCGCCTGCGGGAGGTGACCGAGAACATACCGGTGGCTGTTTTCCAGTACTACATTGAACCGGACGGGAAATTCAAGATCACCTTCATGAGTGACTCCATTGAGGCAATCTGCGGCGTGCGGGCCGACGCGATACTGGAGAAGACAAGCTCGCTGCCCGAACGTGTACACCCGGATGACCGGGCAGCGTTTATTGCGGGGTTGGGCGTGGCCAATGCGCTTGCGCAGGCGCAGGCAGTGGACTTTCGCATGGTGCACCTGCAAACCGGTGCGATTGCCTGGGTGCACGGTGAGGCCCATCCGCGCCAGCTCAGCCATGGTGGCTGGGTATGGAATGGCTACTTTACCGACATCACCGCTTCCAAACAGGCTGCGGCCGAGTTGCAGAAGGCCAAGGACGATGCAGAGGCTGCCAGTCGCGCCAAATCGGACTTTTTGGCCAATATGAGCCACGAAATCCGCACCCCGATGAACGGGGTGATCGGCATGACGGATCTGCTGCTGGATACGTCTCTGGACGCAGAGCAGCGTGAATACCTGGGCGTTGTCAAGGCGTCGGCGGACGCCCTGCTGCGGGTGATCAACGACATACTGGACTTCTCCAAAATTGAAGCCGGCAAGCTCTTGATAGAAAGCATTCCGTTCCATTTGGGGCAATCGGTGGCCGAGACCATGAAGGCTGTTGCCTTGCGCGCCAACCAGAAGGGGCTGGAGCTGGTGTTTGACATCGCACCGGATGTTCCCAATGCGGTGCTGGGTGATCCCGGCCGCTTGCGCCAGATCCTGGTCAACATCATTGGCAACGCCATCAAATTCACCGAAAAAGGTGAGATCGTTTTGCGAATCGCCTGTGTATCGCAAGACGGCAACCACATTGAGCTGCACCTGTCGGTCAGCGATACGGGAATCGGGATTCCGGCCAGCAAACTGGGTGCGATCTTTGATGCATTCTCCCAGGAGGACAGCTCGACCACGCGCAAATATGGCGGCACGGGACTGGGGCTTACCATCTGCGCCCGTCTGGTCGCAGCCATGGGGGGGCGCATCTGGGTGGAAAGCGAAGTTGGCAAAGGCAGTGCATTCCACTTCACGCTGCAATTGGAGCAAGACAGAAGTGCAGCTGCGCCGAGCGCGTCAGTGGCTCGTTTTGAAGGCACCCGGGTGCTGATCGTTGATGACAATGCGGTCAATCGTCTGGTGTTGTCGCGGTCACTGGAGGCGCAAGGCATCATCACTTTTTCCGTCGCTTCTGGCCAGGATGCGTTGGGCTGGCTGGCCGACGCGTCAGCGCGGGGCGATTCCTGTGATCTGGTGTTGCTGGATGCACAAATGCCCGGGATGGATGGATTCACCGTTGCTGAGCGAATTCTGCAGATGCCGCTGTGCGCGAAGATGCCCATCATCATGCTGTCGTCTGCGGGAATCAAAGGTGATGCGCAGCGTGCCAGTGATGTGGGCATTGTGGGTTATCTGAGCAAACCAATTGCACGTGACGAGTTGCTGCAAGCCCTGGCCCAGGTGCTCAACTTGCAAGGTGATCCGCACCAGGCGATGGTGACCAGCCACTCGATCCGCGAGAGCCAGGTGCTGCTGAATGTGTTGCTGGTCGAGGACCACGCCATCAATCAGAAATTGGCGGTTACCTTGCTCGAGCGCTGGGGGCACCATGTGGAAGTGGCGTCCAATGGCCAGATTGCACTGAACATGGTCGCGAATCGGCAGTTTGATGTCATTTTGATGGACATGATGATGCCGGTCATGGATGGACTGGAGGCGACCCGGCATATCCGTGCGGCGGAAACAGGCCGGCGTACTCCCATCATCGCCATGACGGCGAATGCCATGGCAACCGATAGGGACCGGTGCTTGGCGGCGGGCATGGATGACTACATTTCCAAACCGATCAAGGCATCGGAACTGCAACAGATGCTGCAGCAGTATGCGACGGGCCACGCGCTCGCATCCCAGAGCCGGCACGCCGCGTTGCCCATCGTTCCCCAACCGGCCGTGTTGTTTGACTATGCGGCCGCCATGACCCAAGTCGATCAGGAGGTGCTTGGGATCATTGCGCAAGCCTTCGTTGAACAGTGGCCCGATGATCTTGCAAAAATGCGCTCGGGGCTGGAAGCGGGTGATTTACAGGCGGTGCTGCACGTTGCACATGCACTCAAGGGCACGCTTTCCATGTTCGGTGCCAAGCCGGCCAGTGAACTGGCTCACCAGATTGAAAAGAATGCCATGCGCTCGGACGCGGCCGGGGCTGGCAAGTTTCTGCCGGCTCTGGTGATTGAAATGGACCGCTTGATTCCCGTCATTCCCCTGGACGGCGCAGCGTGATTAAGATACACCAAGACAAGAGAGGATGAATCCCAGTGGCTCACCACGTGCTGATCGTCGATGACACCGAAATCAACCTCATTCTGTTCGCCGCTCTGGTGAAGAAGTTGGATGATTGTGTGCCCCACACCTTTGCTCAGGCACGGGATGCGCTCAGTTGGGTGCAGGATAACGACCCTGATCTGGTGATCGTGGATTACATGATGCCCGACATGGACGGTCTGGAGTTCATTCGTGCACTGCGCGAGACGCCCGGGCGCGATGCGGTGCCCATCGTGATGATCACGGCCAATGACCAGAAGCAGCTACGTTACCGGGCACTGGACCTCGGCGCCAACGATTTCCTCACCAAGCCGGTGGACAAGGTGGAGTTTCTGGCCCGCACCCGCAATATGCTGCAGGTCAGTGATGCGCGCAAACAGCTTGCCGACCGAGCCCGCTGGCTGGCGGACGAGGTCCGCAAGGCAACCGCCGAGGTTGTCGCTCGTGAAAGGGAGACGGTCTTTCGCCTGTGCAAGGCCGCGGAGTACCGCGATCCAGAGACCGGAGCACACATCTTGCGTATGGCGCACTATTCGCAATTGATTGCGCGTGGTCTGGGGTTGTCGGTGGATGACCAGGATCTGCTGCTGGAAGCTGCACCCATGCATGACCTAGGTAAGGTCGGTATTGCGGACAAGATACTGCTCAAACCCGGACGTCTTGATGCCGATGAGTTTGAGGTGATGAAGCAGCATGCCATCTACGGCTACGAGTTGCTGCAGGGCAGCTCTTCACGGGTGTTGCAGGCCGGAGCCGACATCGCACGTGGCCACCATGAGAAGTTTGATGGCTCGGGCTATCCCGATGGGATCACTGGCGCCGAAATTCCGATCTTCAGCCGCATCGTCGCGGTAGCAGACGTCTTTGACGCGCTGACTTCCGAACGTCCCTACAAGAAGGCATGGACACTGGAGGCCGCTGTTGACTTTCTGGTCCAGGGCTCAGGCAGTCACTTCGATCCCCAGTGCGTGCAGGCATTCCTGAACGCCTGGGACGACGTCATGGAAATCCGGGGGCGGTACCAGGAAGAGGGGTAGGTTCCTGAAGGGGCGAGGGTGTGGGTATCCGGATAAGAAAGTCAAGAAGCAACTCACCAGTGCAGACTCGCCCGACATCCGTCGATAAACTGTGTGTACAGTCTATTGCCTGTCGCGCGCCAGAGCCGCCGTGTCAAAGGGCATTTGTCACAAAAAATCAACCCGCCGCTCACCGAATTCTTCTTGTTTGGGTAGATGATTCGTCGGTCCTGTTTTTGGGTAGCGTGGAAACGGAATAACTGGGAGGCTGAGGCTGCCTGTGGTGATGATTTTTCTGGCAACCTGCGGTGTAGCAAAACTGGTTCCACGCGCGCGCACCAGACTACCACTGCGCGTACCCAAGCAGAGCAGTCCGGCTAACTCCGGTGATTCTTCGGTTGCGGCGAGCCAGTCCGCTCCGCAAACGCAGTCACTGGTCGAATTTCTTGCATGTCGCCCGCCTCTCGCGTTGCCACCGCTGGAATATTGCGCACGGCTTAAAGGCTCCCATTTTTTATAACCGCCGACCATCAAGGTTTTGTATCCGCAGCCAGACCCTAGGATGCTGCCATCACCGGTCAGGTGAACCCGTTCTGCTTGATGTATTCCGACTATGAACCTGCTTGGTTCAATCCTTTTCGGTAGTCCGGGCTGTTGACCGCCCCAGCAGGTGTAGGCGTAAAGCGGCCCCAAACTTCTTCCCGTTGATAACGTGAACGATAGCGTCCACACACCGGCCACATGGGTTGCGGTGCTTTGGGTCGCTTGGCTGGTAGGGGCTATCTGGATCAGTATTTGGCGTTGCTGGCCAAACTGTTTGCTGACCACTACGCAAGACGGTATTTTGCGCTCTGGCCAATATTGAACGGCGTCTTGGCTGGCGCCGAGGTTTACGACTGGCGTAGAAAGACCCGGTGCGATCAACTCGAAGGTGAAATTGGAATCCGATACATCCATCCAGATCTCAGCGGTGATCGGTGCGTCGTTGCCCTTGGGAGCCCACCATCCGAACTCGGCTCGCGTGCCAGTTGGAACGTTGTCGACAAAGACCACCGCATGGCGATTCTTGTTTTGCGAGTTACCGGATGCAAACACCACGTTCAATTTGATGCTGCGCTGAAACAGAGCTTGATCCACCATGGCATCAAGGGCCCGTTCAAACCATGATTCACCATTGTGTGGTCCCATTTCCGTTCCATAGTCCACCACCACGCTGACGTGCGCGCAATCTGGGGCGCAGTCCAAAATGTAGCGGATGCCGTCCAATGTGCAACGATCTATGCTGCCACGTGCTGGTGCCATCAGGACACTACGTGGGAGTTGAACAAAAACAATATCAGCGTCCAACGCCTCGTTGAATGGCTCAGACTGCCCACTGGCGGAAAGACTGGGGGACATGCGATTGCCTGCCAACAAGCCCATATTGAACGATCCGTGCGTGAAACGACTTCGGACTGCCGGATACTCTGCCATTCGGTAACACTGGTCTTCGTCTATGCGACCCTGCTTCGTTGCATCGTGAATGAACTGATTCAGGCTACTAGCGCCAATTTGGCGACCGTAGCCATAGCCAATGGGAACAGAGCCTATTGCAACTGGAAAATCGGGTATTTCGTCCTGATCCCAAATGGCAAAGACGCGGGTCTTGGAAGCATCGAGAAATGCTCTATGCGCAAACGGACACCCATGGTCGATCACGGCCAAAATCTTCTCCTTGCTCGAACGCAATGGCTGCAACTGCTTGGAAGTGCTCACGTTGTCAGCGACCCGTCTTGGTACCCTCCGTTTGGGCGCAAGGTTGGCGCATAGTTGGATCTCTGTCACAAAGCTTGCGCTTATGAGTTTCAGCAAAAGATCAAGACTGACATCAGCCGTCAGATACGCGCAGCCCGTCTGCTGCAAGCTATTCAAGTGCGCGTTGGTCAGCCGATTCTGGCCTGAGCTTGGGAACAAATTACCAAGTTCATGTTCGATATACGCGGCGTCCTGTGTTGTGCTTGTGATTGTTGTGAACCCTATCGCCACTTTGGGTTTTTCACCAGCGCCAAGAAAATAGTCCGAGAAGGCAGTGCACAGGGCCACCATGAAATACGGGTCCAGTTTGGCCGAGTCAGATGGTGAGAGGCTGTCCACAATTGCCTGGTGGACATTTTGATCTTTGGCGGTAACGTTCATGATTGACTGCCTTTTTGGGTCAAGCAAGCCATTGCCATTCTGTCTGTGCTTGTGCCCATAGCGTGGTCAAGACACTGTTGCCGGTGATGGAAGCGAAATCCTTCTTGACAGGTTTTGAAGTACATTTCTCTGGGTCAAAAATGGAATGCTCAAACTCCAATGCGTTTGGTTCCGAAGTTTGAAGTTGACAGACCTTGGAAAAGTAATTTCCCAACCAGTCTCCCAGCGCACATCCCGCATGCAAATCGACCGAAAAATGGATGCCTGCGATGATGCGATTTTCTCCTATGCGACTGGCCAACGCCGAGAGCTGATGGCGAAGGCCGTACCATGCGTCCAATGATCCGCCTTTTGGTTTTGTGAGTTCGGCAAGTACGAAGGCCGCTGCAGTTGCTTCGCACATATGTCCCATCGGGTAGGTGCCATGACCCGGGGTGCGAATCATGGGTTGCACCTGGGCCGAGTATTCGTCTGGGCGTGCACAGGCAAACTCATGCTTGAAACGCATTTCCACATGCATTGCAAGTTGTTGCACGATGGTGATCAACAACCAAGTTGCCGGTGTTTTATCTGGTCCGATTGGCAATATGCTTGCAAAAAAGGCCCAGATATCGGTTGCTTGCATCAGGATTTCCGATGCACGATCTTCCCGCAATTCGGCGTCGGCTATGACATCCTTGAGTTGCTCCCGGAATCGCTCCAGGCTTGGGCGATTCAGCGTCAACCCACCAACACCATCAACGGTCAATGTTGCGGATGTCCGATTCGCTTCTACTACGTAGTCCAAAGGTCGAAGCAACGATGGTAGAGCGATGTAGGGAATTACCCAGGCATCCCAATGCCGCAATCGGCTCACAACGTCATTTTCTGTTAAGTCGCTTGGCTGCGTGGAAAAATCCGGCGTTGTCGCCTTTACTGGGTAGGGTATGTCATCCCCGGGATTTACGATTGCGTCCCGACTCTTTCGCAACGCATCAGCGGCAATGATCGGACCAATGCCTCCAACCCCTGCGCCCGCGCCGCCTCCCGCTCCCCCACCGGCGCCCCCACCGGCGCCTCCACCGGCGCCTCCACCTTGAATCACAAAAGATGCCATCGTTGTTCTCCTGTAGTTAGACGTTTTCCGGAACACCCAGTATTCGAAGTGCGGCAATCACCCTTTGACGGCCCGGACTTTCGTCACTCCCCATCGCTTTGTAAGCGCCAATGGTGAAGCCCGGAGTAATTGCCAACAGCCAAGTAAGCGTTTGCCGCGCATCGTCCAAGTACTTGCCTTCCACTTGAGCCAATAACAACGCGCGCAAGGTAGGGGAATGGTTTCTGTCCAGTTTCAATGAACGCTTCGCAGTCTGTATTGCTTTGTCGTATTCGTGATTGAATGCGTAGGCGCTTGCAAGAATAGTCTCGAAAAAATAGGCGTGCGGGTCAAACGGAGAGAGCTGTTTGGCCAAAACTGCTTCCTCGACCCCCTCGCTGGTTGAACCGTATATTGACGACCACACACTTCGATACAGTCGGGCATGCACTTCGTTCGGTGAAAGGGCTATGGCCCGATCCAGGCAAACGCGTGCTTGTCCGGGATCCCCAAGCATTTGGCACAGGGCATATCCTTTTACAGCCAGTGCCAGTGGGTGGTCCGTCTGGGTGTCCAAAGCCCGGTTGCACGAGTCCAGCGCATGACGGGCATCGTCGGCGGGCGTTAAGCTAATTCCCCGAATGACTCGCAACACGTGCCACTTCGCCAGCCAGGCGTGTGTATCGGCAACACGACGATGTCTTTCCGTCAACTCACTCAAAATAAGATGTGCAGTCTCGAAGTCAGACACCTGTGAACGATGCATAAAGTTGATGCCGCTCAACTTCAAGGCATAAGCCGATAGCGTTGCCATCGGCTGTTGCTGGACCAGCTCAGTTTCTCGGTTCAGAATACTCAGGTGGGTTGCTTGAATGATCCGATGGATGATTTCGGACTCGCTTTGAAGCAGATCACCAACCTCCGCGTCGAACCTGTCCAACCAAACTATCTGATTCGTCTTTGTTTCGGCCAGTTCTACAGTTACCAGTAGCTTGCCCCCACCCTGGGAACCCACTACCCAATATGTGCCGGAAAGTATGTAATTTGCACCAAGGCAACGCTGGATGTCCGCCACGGGAGCACCGCGACCACGAAAAGCGGTAGCGGACAAGCGTGAGATCACTGTGAAATCCTTTGAACGGCTCAACTGAGCAATGACGCCATCTGCAATGAGCTCACCAACTGCCCCAAAGGCTGGCTCGACGCTACGCGCTTCAAACGGAATCACTGCGATGGTTGGTTGTAGCAAGACCTCATAGTCAATCCGCGCTGCTACAACGGACATTGCCCCACCAGGCCCCACCCGAAAGGCCCTGACCGGCTCCTCAAGATGCTTCAAATAGCACTCGCCCAAGTCCTCAATACTCGCATCCAACCCATCCGTGAGCCCATCGCGCGCACTGGCCGACACCACGGTCTCGCCCGGACCGGCCAATGTGGCCAGGCGGGCAGCCAAGTTGACGCCCGCGCCATAGATGTCCAATTGGTCGGTGTAAATCTGGCTGCTGTTGATGCCGGCGCGCAAGTACATGTGGCGCTCAGCGCTCAATCCCGCGTTGCCGCGGCTCAAGACTTCGTGCAGGGTTTGCGCGGCGTTGACGGCATCGCGGGCTTGTTCAAACTCAACCATCAGGCCGTCGCCCAGGCTTTTGACCAGACGGCCCCGGTGGGCGGGAATGACCTCTGCCTGTGCCTGAAGCACAAAGTGGTGCCAGCGCGCCACAGTGCCCGCTTCGTCGGCCGACATCAATCTAACGGACTCCACCAAGTCAATCACCAGGACCACCTTTTGACCTACCGTCAAGGCCATGTGCAGCAGGTCTGCGGGCTCTTGGGTATCGGTAGTCGAGATGGTGCCGGGTGTCTCCATGGACTGCATCCTCCATATTGATGAAGAACGCCCGTTTTACATCAAGTTGTAATACTTTGTAAGTAGTTGATGCAAATTTCGAGTGAAACGAGCCCGTTTGGGGTGGCTATGCTACGTAGCCGCAACAGGTCTTACCAGCGCTGGGGCAGCTTTTTGACCAGCACAATGCGCCGGTCTTGCATGCGCAGATAGGCGCCGTTCTCAAGATCTTTGAGAATGCGGCTCACCATCTCGCGGCTGCAGCCGACACGGCTGGCGATTTCCTGGTGGGTAATGCGCTCCTCGATGCACCGGGTGCCATCGGCCTGTGGCGTGGCCAGGCCCTGCAGACATTCGCTCAAGCGGCCATAGACGTCGATGAATGCCAGGTTGCGCGCGCTGGTGGTGGCCATGCGCACGCGGCGGATGACTTTGGACAACAGGTCCAGCGCAAACTCGGGCCGCCGGGCGATAAAGGCCAGCAGCGTGGTTCGGGTGACCAGGGCGCACACCGACGGCTGCTGTGTGATGACGCTGGCCGAGCGGGGGCCACCATCTAGTGCCATTTCGCCAAAGTACTCTCCGGCGCCAAACACGCCAAAGGTGATTTCCTTGTCGGTGGCATCGGTGCAGAACACCTTGACCTGGCCCATGAGGACGATGAACAAGGTGTCTCCGACGTCGGCTTCGTGGATCAGGATGGTGCCTTTGCGGTAGTGGCGCAGCTCGCCCAGCGCCGCCAGTTCGCGCAGCAGGGTGGGGTGGCTTTCGTCGGCGGCAAAGTTGCGGGCAATTTCAGCAAGTTCGGTTGACATGGCGCGGGCGGCGGTGGCCGTCAATCTGGGGGGCTTGGCCCGACTGTACCGAAAACGCCGCGCCGCGTGGCGTCGCACATCACCCAAATTGCTGCTTGCTATATTTTTAATAGCTGGTTAAGTCCATTTCACGAGGGCTGGAGGCCACTTTTTCATATGTCATCAGCCAAAAGCCATGCCCTGGGAATCAGAGCTTCCCAAGGAATTGGACAGGTGTCGAGCCAATGGCGGCAGCACCGACACCTTTTCCACCAACTCGCGAACGCTGTCGCTGGCCGTTTTTTGCCGGATGCTGTGCAATTGGGAGCGCACCGTGCATATCTGCACGCCGTGCTGCGTGGCGATCTCGGACGGGCGCAGGCCTCGGCATATTTGCGCCAACACCTGTGTTTCGGCACGCGTCAGGCCGCGTTCATGTGCAAACAGCGTGATGCTGGTGTTGTCACATAGCTGCTGCTTGGCAAACAACAGCAAGGCATAGCAGGGGCTCAACCCCGTGGCGCCGTTGCCTGGCGCAGCGTTCGGCGCGGTTAACGCGGACAAGGGCATGACCGCGACCGAGGTTTCGACGCCATCCTCGGCCAGGGTCAGCAAGCCGCGCAATTGCGCCTTGGTGCGCGTGAGCGCCTGCGTGAGTTGCTCCGCATGTGCGCGCAGGCGCGTGCACAGGCGGCCCTCCGTCAGGCACAGTCCGGTTTTTTGCGTGCTGGCCGGGTGCAGGGCGCTGTGCGCCGGGGTATTGGCAAACAACAGTTGGCGCGTGTCGGCATTGACAACGGCCAGTCCGTAATCGACCTGGTTGAGCACTGCGTGCAGCAAGCCCAGCGCCTCCATCGTTGCGCCACCGGAGTTGTTGTTGGTATCAAGGTTTGGCATGAATTGGCTCCCATCAGCGCGCTGTGTCTACGGTGGCAGACGCTCTCTCAGTGCGCTGGTGCAAGCTTAAGAAACCATGGCCGTCACGGGCTGTAACTCTTGCGCGGAGATTTTGTGACGTATGCACCAAACGCCGTTTTGACGGCCTGAAAACCCGTCTCGTCATCCAAACGGATGAAGGTCCGCCGCTTGTCCGTACCTATCGTTGCGCTGCCCTCACTGGGTAAGCAGCCTTTTTCAACTAACGGAGAAAATCATGAAACTTCAACTCAAACAACTTTCGTTTGCCCTGGTCAATGCAAGCTTGCTTTCTTTGGCGGGATGCGGTGGTGGCTCGTCTTCGGACGACAGCGCACTTATTTCCCCTGCCAGTGCAACGAACACCCTCAAGGGCACGGTTATGGTTGACCAGGCGGTGCGCAACGCCGTGGTCTGTATGGACCTCAATGCCAATAACGTCTGTGATCCGAACGAACCCATCTCGGCGAAGACCGGTGCCGACGGCGCTTACAGCCTTGCATACGACACGACTTTGGTGACGGCGGCACAAGTGGCGGCTGCATCGTTGATTGCTCCCATGGTCCCTGGAGCGCCTAGCGACGCCACCACCACGATCGACGCAGCGGCCCCCACCGTTGGCAACACCACCAGGGCTTATGTGATGAAACAGGTGCCGGGCCAGAGCGGTCAGATCAACCCGCTGACCACGTTGGTGGCTACCGGGGTTGCCGCGGGCATGACGGAGGCAGCAGCGCGAACCAACGTGGCGGCGCAGCTGGGCATTGCAGCTGCCAAGATCGACGATTATCAGGATGACCCCGCGTTCAATAGCGCCCAGATACAGGACAACGCCAGATTCATGGCCAAGACCGTTGCGGGAGCCTTGGAAGCCGGCTCCGCAATACAGGTTGGCGACCAAAACGGTGCGGTGGATGCATCGCCCGGCGACCTGGCCAGCTTGAGCTTTACCGACAGCGCCAATTACTCTTTCCGAACCCTCGACGGCCTGTCAAAACCTGCCGGGACGGCGGGGGGGCTTATCGTGGATACGCGTGGCGGCAAGACGGGTGGCGGGGCGACCGCGAAGAGCGTTCTTTACAACCAAGCCTACCTCACCGCCAGCGGCTGGGTACGGTGCGATGACACCGCTGCCATTACCACCACACGCGGCACGCCGAGCCGCAGCAATTTCTGCGGAGCCTCGGTTTCAGTGGGCTTTGCCGCGCCGTCCGACATTGGCGGACAGACCATGGGCAGTGTGGTCAACACGCTGCAGACCGACCCCGTCACCAACGTTGTCAACAACGGGGTGGGCACCACAGGCTTGTTGTCGGCGTTGGGTTCCGCCAGCTATCCACCTGGCTCTGCCATTCGCGCCCGCACCGGGTACAACCTGACACAACCGATTTTCATCAATAGCATCAGCACCGATGGCCGTCCGCAATCGGAGGCGACGACGCTGGAGCAGTTGATTGCCGCCAAGCCCAGCTCGGGCGTCAATCTGGCCAATGCCGGTGGTAGTCTCACGTTGGGCTTGAGCAGCGGCAACCTCAAAAACTTGCGCGTGGCCTTCACGGGCACCACCAGCTCGACGGCAGGCACGGTGCAGTTCTATGATTGTGACCTCAACAGCGCGCAGACGGTGGCTTCCAACTGCGTTGCCGCGCAGACCGGAACCTATGCCATCAGCACCGTTAGTGGCATTCGGGTCATGCGCTTTGCTGGCCATGCCGAAACCGTCATGAATCAGACGCGTCTGTATGCAGAGGTCAAGGATGCCCCAGGCGTGATCGGTGGCAACTGGGTGTTCCAGGCACGTGAAATGAAACCATCTGTTGCTGCGAATCTGAGCAATCCGAAGCGGCTGAACGCCACCGCTTGGGCCGCCATGAAGACGCAGTTGGGTCTCTAAGAAAATAATCCTAAGGAGATAACCATGCAAGTTCACGCCGATGTCCATCCCGTCGAAGCCCCCGTGGTGCGTCCAGCTCACATCATTGTTGTGGGGCAGACCGTGCCGCCGATTGCTGCGCCGGTCGCAACCGGTGTTGCCCAAGTGGCACCAACGCCGAGCCAGAGCTTATGGGAGCGCTTTGGCAACGCCACTCACTGGAGAGGTGAAGCCGGATCGGGGTCATTCAGCGGCAAGCTGGGTGACGCCCTGTTCGTGGTCGTTGCAAGCCTGATCTACCTGTTCACGTGGGCGTTCTTGCTGGCCGCGTGGTAGACCCACCGGGCGTTGGCATGGGCGTATATGAAATCAACAGGCTTTAGGACTTGCTACATAAATAGTAGCCGATACGCTTCTTTACGAAGGCCGGAGGTCTATTTTCATTTAAGAATGAGTACCGGAATGGTTGCATGGGTCAGGACATGCTGGGTTTCGCTGCCCAGTAGCAGGCGTTTGATGCCTTTTCGCCCATGGGACGCCATTACCACCAGGTCGCATTGGTGCTTCTTGGCAGCCGACAACAACGCATCAGACACAACATCTGACTTGACGGTCAGCGCTTTGGCCACGACGCCCTTGGCCATTGCCGCCTTCTTGACTGCGTCAACCACGGCCTGACCTTCGTCGGCCCATTGCGTTTCCACGCGGCGCACTTCCTCGGGCTGCAGGGCTATGCCGCCCTCAAAATAACTCTGCGGATAGCGCGGAACCACCTTGATGGCCACCAGTTCCGCTCCGCAGAGGGCCGCCAGTTCAATGGCGCTCTTGACAGCTTTTTTTGACAGGGTCGAGCCATCGGTGGCCACGAGTATGCGTTGGTACATGTCAGCTCCTTGTAAATTGTGAGTCATCAGGTTACTCTGCCTAGCTTATGCAGTCTTGATTTACATCAAGTGACAAGCAAACCTTAACCGGCACACTTCGAGCCCATGCTTTCTGTTGATACCGTGTCTCTACCTTTGCCAGCCCCGCAGCCCCATGCGCGTGAGGCACTTGCCCTGCTGGATGATCCGCAGGAGTGGAGTGCCTTCAGTCGTCCATCGGCGCAAGGGCCGGGGTGCTGGGAGTCCAGCGTGGTGATTGAGGGCATGCACTGTGCAGCGTGTTCGCTGACGATCGAAGACGCACTGAGCCGGATTCCCGGTGTTCTGAGCGCGCAAGTCGGTGCGGCCAGCCACAGGGCCAAAGTCATTTGGTCTGCGTCCCAGGTCCTACCCTCCGTGTGGATGCAAGCGGTGCAAACCAGCGGTTACCGTGCGGTGCCTGCCAACGATGTATTTGCCAGCGAGCGGCGCAAACTGGAAACCCGGCAAGCCCTGTGGCGTTGGTTGGTGGCCGGCCTGTGCATGATGCAGGTCATGATGTATGCCTACCCCGCCTACGTCGCCCATCCCGGTGACCTGACCGGCGAGATGGAGCAGTTGTTGCGTTGGGCTTCCTGGGTGCTGAGTTTGCCGGTCATGCTCTTTTCTTGCGGACCTTTTTTTCGCAATGCCGTGCGCGACATTGCACAGGCGCGCGTCAGCATGGACTTGCCCGTAGCACTGGGCATCTTCATTACCTTTGCAGTCAGTACGGCAGGAACCTTTGAGCCAACGGGTTCCTTCGGGCGCGAAGTCTATTTTGACTCGCTGACGATGTTTGTGTTCTTTCTGCTGACGGGGCGCTGGCTCGAATTGCGCCTGCGTGACCGCACAGCGGGCGCGCTGGAGGCATTGATGAACCGCCTGCCCGATAGTGTGGACCGCTTGTCGCCCGATGGTGCCTTCGTCCGGGTGGCCGTGCGCCGTATCGTCGTTGGCGATGTATTGCGGGTCTATCCGGGCGAAGCTTTTGTCGCAGACGGTGTGCTGCAAAGCGGGGAGACACTGGTTGATGAAGCCCTGTTGACGGGCGAATCGCGACCGCTTGCGCGTGGTGTCGGTGCCCATGTATTGGCGGGTAGTCACAACCTCAGCGGCACCGTGCAAGTTCGGGTGGAACGAATGGGGTCCGCCACAAGGTTTGCGCAGATTGTGGCCCTGATGGACAGCGCGTCGACCACCAAGCCCGAGGGGGTCTTGCTGGCTGACCGGCTGGCCAAACCGTTTCTGATCGGCGTCCTGCTGGCAGCGGCGGGTGCCTGTGCCTGGTGGTGGGGCCGTGATCCAGGGCATGCGTTGATGGTGGCAGTGGCGGTTCTGGTGGTGACCTGTCCATGCGCCCTGTCCCTCGCCACACCTGCAGCCATGCTGGCGGCGGCCGGTGCATTGGCGCGCGGTGGCGTGATGGTGCGCAAATTGCAGGCACTGGAGGCTCTCGCTGACGTTGACACGCTGGTATTTGACAAGACCGGCACCTTGACACGTGACGCCATGGTTGTCGAGGCGATTGACGTGCGAGAGGGTGTTTCTCCCGATGAGGCACTGGCCATGGCCGCCGCCTTGGCCCGGCACTCTTTGCACCCCGTGTCGAGAGCACTGGTTGTTGGTCACACCAACCGTGAATCGGTTCCGCCAGGCAACCGTTCGTGGGTTTGCGATGCGGTTACCGAGGCGCCGGGACGCGGGCTTTCCGGTTTGGCCGCAAGTGGTCATGGCGGCCGTGATGCGCGGACCGCGTCGCTGCGCCTGGGCTCGGCAGTCTTCTGTGCAGTGTCTGCACAACATTCATCGGGCTTGCACTCGTATCTCAGCGACGAGCAGGGTTGGCTGGCTACTTTTTCACTGGCCGAGGATCTGCGTCCGCAGGCCGCTTTGGCCATTGCTTCGCTGGCGGAGCTCGGCGTTACGGTGCACATGCTGTCGGGTGATAGTGTGGACTCGGTAGCCCGCGTCGCGGCCCTGGCGGGAATCGCGCACACGCGTGGAGCGTGTACACCCGACGACAAGCTCTCCTGTGTGCGTGCTTTGCAGGCGCAGGGGCATCGTGTTGCCATGGTGGGGGATGGTCTTAACGATGGTCCCGTTCTTGCGGGGGCCAACGTGTCGTTTGCCTTTGGGCAAGCGGTTCCATTGGCGCAGGCGAAAGCCGACTTTGTGGTCCTGGGTGAGAAGTTGATGAGCGTGGTGCACACTGTGAAACTTGCACAAAGGACCCTGCGCATCGTTCGCCAGAATCTCTGGTGGGCGCTGGTCTACAACGCCGCCTGTGTGCCATTGGCAGTCATCGGACTATTGCCGGCCTGGCTGGCTGGCCTGGGAATGGCCACCAGTTCGCTGGTCGTCGTGCTCAATGCGCTGCGCTTGGCTCGAAATTTGAATGCTGAAAAGGCTATCTGATGGACATTCTGTATTTGTTGATTCCCCTGTCGGTAGTGTTGGTTTTCTTTATTTTGGGAGGCCTTTGGTGGGCTATACATAGGGGCCAGTTCGAAGATATCGAGGCCGAGGGTGAAAGGATCCTGAAAGATTCTTAACTAATCTTAAGAACTTTTAGGTGGGTTTGACATGGGTCAACCTCTACGCGTAAAGCCCCGGTAAAAATCCCTCCAGGTTTTAATAGGAAAGAGGTAAAAATGGCATTTGCAAATCAACAGGCAACTGTATACAACGACACCGTTGTCCGCCAGTTCGCCATCATGACGGTGGTTTGGGGTGTGGTTGGCATGCTGGTTGGCGTCATCATCGCCGCCCAGCTCGCTTGGCCGGAACTGAACCTGGGTATACCGTGGCTTAGCTACGGGCGGCTTCGACCGCTGCACACCAATGCGGTGATTTTTGCGTTTGGCGGTTGTGGTCTGTTTGCTTCCGCCTATTACGTGGTGCAGCGTACGTGCCAGGTTCGCCTGTTCGGCGATAAGTTGGCGTCTTTCACGTTCTGGGGTTGGCAGTTGGTGATTCTTGCCGCTGCAATCTCATTGCCTTTGGGATACACCCAGGGCAAGGAATACGCCGAACTGGAGTGGCCCATTGACATTCTGATCACCCTGGTTTGGGTGTCGTTTGCCATTGTGTTCTTTGGTACGGTGGGCACACGCAAGGTCAAACACATTTACGTGGCCAACTGGTTCTTTGGTGCGTTCATTCTTGCGGTGGCGATCCTGCACCTGGTGAATAGCGCCGCCATTCCAGCAGGCGCTATGAAGTCCTACTCGGCCTATGCCGGTGTGCAGGATGCCATGGTGCAGTGGTGGTATGGCCACAACGCCGTGGGCTTCTTCCTGACGGCGGGTTTCCTGGGCATGATGTATTACTTCATCCCCAAGCAAGCCGGTCGCCCTGTTTACAGCTACCGCCTGTCCATCGTCCACTTCTGGGCGCTGATCTTTACGTACATGTGGGCGGGCCCTCACCACCTGCACTACACCGCGTTGCCTGACTGGACACAGTCTGTCGGTATGGTGTTCTCCCTGATTCTTCTGGCACCCAGCTGGGGCGGCATGATCAACGGCATCATGACTCTGTCGGGCGCATGGCACAAACTGCGCGACGACCCTATCCTGCGCTTCCTGATCGTTTCCCTGTCCTTCTACGGCATGTCCACCTTCGAAGGTCCGATGATGTCCATCAAGACGGTGAACGCCTTGAGCCACTACACAGACTGGACCGTGGGCCACGTGCACTCGGGTGCTTTGGGTTGGGTGGGTCTGGTGACCATGGGTTCCATGTACTACCTGATTCCCAAGCTGTTTGGTCAGAAGCAGATGTACAGCGTCAAGGCTATTGAGGTGCACTTCTGGACAGCCACCATCGGCATCGTGATCTATATCGCTGCCATGTGGATTGCCGGCGTGATGCAGGGCCTGATGTGGCGCGCCATCAATGCCGATGGCACCTTGACCTACACGTTTGTGGAGTCGGTGAAGGCCACCTACCCGTTCTATGTATTGCGCTTGCTGGGAGGGCTGCTGTACTTGTCAGGCATGCTGATCATGTTGTGGAACACCCTGAAGACTGCCACTGCCGGACGTGCGGTGAGTGTCAACGTCCCAGCAGTTACTGCACACGCTTGAGAAGGATCAAACCATGGCTAACAACAATGCAAACTCTTCCTTTTCGCACGAAAAGATCGAGACCAATAACTTTTTGATGATCGTCCTCATTCTGCTGGTGCTCCTGGTCGGCGGGTTGGTGGAAATCGTTCCCCTGTTCTTCCAGAAGTCCACGACGGAGCCGATCAAGGGCATTCAGCCCTACACCGCACTGCAGCTGGCAGGTCGCGATATTTACACCCGTGAAGGTTGCTACAACTGCCATTCACAGATGATCCGTCCTTTCCGGGCAGAGACGCTGCGCTATGGCCACTACTCGGTGGCTGGCGAGTCGGTCTATGACCACCCGTTCCAGTGGGGCAGCAAGCGTACCGGTCCTGATCTGGCCCGCGTAGGCGGCAAGTACAGCGATGTGTGGCATCAGACCCACCTGACCAATCCCCGTGATGTGGTTCCTGAGTCCAATATGCCTGCCTACCCCTGGCTTGAAAAGACCTTGGTGGACGCAGCAGTGATGCCTGCGCACATGAAGGCCTTGCGCACGGTTGGCGTCCCCTATACCGACGAGCAGATTGCCAAATCGGTCGAAGACGTCAAGGGCAAGACCGAACTGGAAGCCACCATTGCCTATTTGCAGGTTTTGGGTCTGGCTCTCAAATAAGCGCGGAGGAATCGAACATGGAAATCGATATCAACACCCTGCGGTCCATCGCCACGGTGACCAGTTTCATCACGTTTATCGGCATCGTGTGGTGGGCCTACTCACGGCGACGCTCAAATGATTTCTCCGAAGCCGCCAACCTGCCGTTTGAGCAGGATTGACCCCAGAACAAGGATTTGAAAAATGAGTGACTTTACAAGCAACTTCTGGTCGATTTATGTGGCGGGTATCACACTGGTGAGTATTCTCGCCTGCGTCCTGCTGCTGTGGTTCAGCGGCAAGGCCAAGGCCATGACAGCGAACGACAACACCACGGGCCACGTATGGGATGGCGACCTGCGCGAGATGAACAACCCGCTGCCCCGCTGGTGGGTGTGGTTGTTTGTAATTACGATTGTGTTTGCGTTTGCCTATTTGGCCATGTACCCCGGTCTGGGTAGTTTCGGCGGAAAGCTGGGCTGGACCCAGGCAGACCAGTACAAGGCCGAAGTGGAAAAGGGCGAGCGGGAAGTGGCGCCGTTGTATGCCAAGTTTGCCGCGATGAAACCCGAGGACGTTTCACGTGACCCCCAAGCGCAAGCCATCGGCGAGCGCTTGTTCATGAACAACTGTTCGCAGTGCCATGGTTCGGACGCACGCGGTGCCAAGGGTATTCCCAATCTGACGGATGCCGACTGGCTGCATGGCGGAACACCCGAAAAGATCACGGAAACCTTGACCTTGGGGCGCATTGGAAATATGCCTCCGATGGCTGCGGCTGTGGGTACTGCCGATGATGTGAAGAACGTGGCCAACTACGTGCTGAGCCTGTCCAACAGCCCGCATGACTCCGTGCGCGCCAACCTGGGCAAGGAAAAGTTCGTTGCCTGCGCGGCCTGCCACGGCATGGACGGCAAGGGTAATCAGGCACTTGGTGCCCCCAACCTGACGGACAACATCTGGCTGCATGGCTTTGGCGAAAATGCCATCATTGCGATGGTCAACAATGGCAAAGTCAACCAGATGCCGGCCCAGGCTGAGCGTCTGAACGCAAGCCAGATTCAGGTGCTGGCGGCCTATGTCTGGGGTTTGTCGAATAACGGCAAAGCCAAGTAACCAGACGCCGTTGAAAGTGCATTCTTTTGGAAGCTGCGGAACCCTCTCAACGTAAAGTCATACCGATTGTTCTGTCTCAGGACTCGGGACCGGTAACGCTCCCGGCGGATGCACCTGTCGAGATGGTTTCACTGTACGAAGCCCATAAAAAGATCTACCCGCGCAGCGTCTCGGGTTTGTTCTCCAACTGGCGTTGGGGCATGGTTTTCCTGACCCAGTTGGTTTTTTATGGATTGCCTTGGCTGGAATGGGGGCAGCGGCAGGCCGTGCTGTTCGACCTGGGCGCACGGCGCTTCTACATCTTCGGCCTGGTTCTTTATCCGCAAGACTTCATCTACCTGACCGGCATTCTGGTCATCTCTGCGCTGTCGCTGTTCCTGTTTACGGCAGTGGCCGGGCGCCTGTGGTGCGGCTATGCCTGCCCGCAAACCGTATACACCGAAATCTTTCTCTGGTTGGAAAAGAAGACCGAAGGAGATCGATCAGCTCGCATGCGTCGAGATGCCAGGCCCTGGACCGGTGACAAAGCCCTGCGCAAGGTGTCCAAACATGTGCTGTGGCTGGCTGTGGCACTGTGGACGGGATTTACCTTTGTAGGCTATTTCACTCCGATCAAGGTTTTGGGCACCGAGTTTCTGCAATTGCAGATGGGTACCTGGGAAATTTTCTGGTCGCTGTTCTATGGATTTGCCACTTACGGCAACGCCGGTTTCATGCGCGAGCAGGTCTGCAAGCACATGTGCCCCTACGCCCGCTTCCAGAGCGCGATGTTCGACAAAGACACGCTGATCGTCACCTATGACGCGGAGCGCGGTGAGCCCCGCGGTGCCCGTTCCAAAAAAGCCGACCTGTCCACGCTGAACCTGGGCGCCTGTGTGGACTGCAGCCTGTGCGTGCAGGTCTGTCCTACCGGCATCGACATCCGCAAGGGCTTGCAATACGAATGCATAGGCTGTGGCGCCTGTGCCGACGTCTGTGACACCGTGATGGACAAGGTGGGCTACCCGCGCGGCCTGGTGAAATATTCCACGCAAAACGCGGTAAGCCAGCACTGGACCAAAGGGCAAACCCTGCGCCATGTGTTGCGTCCACGGGTCCTCGTCTATTCCACCATTTTGGGTGCAGTGGTGCTGGCCATGGTGGTGAGCCTGGCGCTGCGCACGCCGTTCAAAGTGGATGTGGTGCGTGACCGTGGCGTCCTGGCCCGTATCGTGGACGGCGGACAGATTGAGAATGTTTATCGATTGCAGATCATGAACGCCACCGAGGCGACGCAACGCTTCGATATCTCTGTGGAAGGGTTGCCAGGATTGACGATTGCGTCGGATGGCGACACCAGTATTGAATCCACGCAGGCCCGATGGGTAGCGGTGAGGGTGCTGGCGCCGTATGATGTCGCCAGTGCTGGCTCCCATCCGATTTACTTTTCGGTTACGGGCCAGGGTTCCCTGGGTCGAGTCTCTGAGAAGTCAGTTTTCATTGTTCCCCGATAAGGATTGAATATGTCAAATTCGAAGCCAATGCCTCCAGCGTCATCCAGTCCCTGGTGGAAACACGGGCACGTGTGGCTGGTGATTTCGGGTCCTGCCATTGTGGTGGTAGCCTCGTTCATAACCTTTTACCTTGCAGCATCAGGTCAGGACCCCGTTCTGGATGAAGATTACTATCGCAAGGGCGTAGAGATCAACAAGACCCTGCAGGACAACCCGGCAAGTCTGGCGCCGGCCACGCAGGCTCGAAACCATGCCGCCACCGGCGTGAAGTCGCCGAGGTAGGCCATGCTGCAGCAACGACTGATGTGGATTCTCTGGCCCGCTTTTCTGATGGCCGGAGTACTGGAAATGCTGGTGTTTGCCCTGGTGGACCCGCAGGATCTGCACTGGTTTGGCATGCCCCTGGACTGGTCACGCCAGGCCACTTACACAATAGCTTTTTTTGTCTTCTGGGGCGTCGCCGTGGTGTCCAGCGGGCTGACAACCCTGCTGGCCATGTCGCCCTTTGAGGTCAACCGCTGCCCCTTGCCCGATACCGACCGCCCGGACGGATGCCCCAAGCAAGGCACCTGCTAAACGGCTTGCCAGCGATCCGTTAACCGCCGACTTTGGAGTTAACGATTTCCTTGAGTTTTTCGGTGTCAATGATGCGGACGTGGCGCTGCTTGACTTCGATAATGCCGTCTTCCACAAATTTTGAAAATGTGCGGCTGACGGTTTCCAGCTTCAGCCCCAGGTAGCTGCCAATTTCTTCGCGGGTCATGCGCAAGACCAATTCAGACTGCGAGAAACCCCTGGCGTGCAGGCGCTGCACCAGATTCAATAAAAACGCTGCCAACCGCTCTTCGGCCCGCATGCTGCCCAGCAACAGCATGACCCCGTTTTCACGGACGATTTCACGGCTCATGATCTTGTGGACGTGGCGTTGCAGGGAATTGACTTCGCGGGAGAGTTCTTCAATCCGGTCAAAGGGCATGACGCAGACTTCTGCGTCTTCCAGCGCCACCGCGTCACAGGTGTGGGTGTCGTTGACGATGCCATCCAGTCCTATGACCTCGCCGGCCATTTGAAAACCCGTTACCTGGTCGCGTCCGTCTTCCGAGGCGACGCAGGTCTTGAAAAAACCGGTTCGAATGGCATATAAACTGGTGAATTTTTCGCCGTTGCGAAAGAGGGTCGCACCGCGTTTGATCTTGCGGCGGCTGGCAACCACATCCTCGATGCGGTCGAGCTCGGTCGGCGTCAGGCCCATGGGCATGCATAACTCGCGCAAATTGCAGTTGGAACAGGCCACTTTGATGGCCTGCGCCGCTCCGACCACTTTGGACTCAATCTTGATTCCATGCAACGGCGTGGCGTTGGGGCAAGTTGAAGCGTGGGTTTCGTGTTCAAGCATGGTGTGCACTGGTGGTCGTTTGGCTCCCAGTTTACCCACTTTCAGGGTCCTTGATTCATATCAAGTACATACAAATCAAATTGCGGCAAAGTGAACCAGGATTGCCTCGGAGTTTTCATGAATTTTGCTGTTGCCGGTGTAACGGATGAAATGTTGCAGAAATTTGACATTTCGGGTCCGCGCTACACCTCGTTTCCCACGGCCGACCGTTTTGTCGAGGCCTTTACTGCGGACGACTACGCCCAGGCCCTGGCGCAACGCCGAAGCGGTGTCGCGGCCCGGCCGTTGCCGCTGTCCCTGTATGTGCACATTCCTTTTTGTGAATCCTTGTGCTACTACTGTGCCTGCAACAAGATCATCACCAAGCACCATGACCGGGCGGCGTCCTACCTGCGCTACCTGGGGCGGGAGGTGGATCTGCATACCGAGCACATGGGTGTGGGGCAGGCCATCAGCCAGTTGCATCTCGGCGGTGGCAGCCCGACGTTTTTGAGTGATACCGAATTGCGCGAGCTGATGGCCATGCTCAGACGCAGCTTTACGCTGGCGCCAGGGGGCGAATACTCGATTGAGATTGATCCCCGGACCGTGGACGCGGCCCGGCTCGATACCCTGGCCCAACTGGGCTTCAATCGCCTGAGTTTCGGCGTCCAGGACTTTGATCCGGCCGTGCAAAAGGCCGTTCACCGGATCCAGCCCGCCGAGCAGGTTTTTGCGCTGGTGGAGGCTGCGCGTGCGCGCGGGTTCGAGTCAATCAATGTCGATCTGATCTACGGTTTGCCCCGCCAGAGCCCGGAGTCGTTTGAGCGCACGCTGGTGCAGATCAACCAGTTGCGGCCTGACCGGATTGCCCTGTATGCCTATGCCCATCTTCCAACGCGCTTCAAACCGCAGCGCCGCATTGCCGCGGGCGACCTGCCCAGCGGTGCGGCCAAAGTGTCCATGCTGTCGCGTTCCCTGGCGGCCCTGGGCCGGGCCGGCTACGTGTATGTCGGCATGGACCACTTTGCGTTGCCGGACGACGCCTTGGCCATCGCCAAGCGGCAGGGGCGGCTACACCGCAATTTCCAGGGCTACAGCACCCAGCCCGATTGCGATCTGATCGGACTGGGCGTCTCATCCATTGGCCGTATTGGCGCAACTTACAGCCAGAACGCCAAGACCATGGAAGAGTATTGCGACCTGCTGGATCAGGGGCGGTTTCCGGTGGTGCGCGGACTGGCCATGTCGCGTGACGACCTGGTCCGGCGCGCGGTCATCATGGCGTTGATGTGCCAGGGCCAAGTGCAATTTGAGTCGATAGAACTGGCCTACCTCGTGGAGTTCCACACTTACTTTGCCAAGGAACTGCAAGACCTGCAAACGTTGGTGGACCAGGGTTTGGTGACCCTGGACGCGACGGGCATTCAGGTCACCGCCCAGGGCTGGTTTTTTGTGCGCGCAGTGGCCATGGTGTTTGACCGGTACTTGCAGACCGACCGCACGCGGGCGCAGTTTTCCAAGATCATTTAGCATCACCCGATGCAATCTTCTATGGCGCTGACCGCGCTGCTCATGGGTCTGGTGGGGGGGCCGCACTGTGTTGCCATGTGCGGTGCGGCCTGCGCGGGCATCAGCCAGGCGGCTGGCCCGCGCCAAAACTCTGCCCTGTTCACATTCCAGCTCGGGCGCATTGGTGGCTATTCGATCCTCGGAGGCCTGGCGGCGGCATCGCTGCAAGGGCTTGGCTGGCTGACGATCCAATCGGCTGCGCTGCGCCCGGTATGGTCGCTGTTTCACGTGGCTGCAATGGTGCTGGGCTTGATGTTGCTCCTGCGGGCGCGTCAGCCCGTCTGGCTGGAGAGTGCGGCGCGCACCGTGTGGGCCCGTACGCGGTCTTTTGCGGCAAACCAGGGCCGCAGTGCGCCGCTGGTGCTGGGGGTCTTGTGGGCGCTGCTGCCTTGCGGTTTGCTGTACTCGGCGTTGCTGGTGGCTGCGCTGGCCGGCAGTGTAGCGGCGGGCGCCATGGTGATGGCACTCTTTGCCTTGGGTACCAGCGTGACGATGGTTGCAGGGCCGTGGCTGTGGTTGCGGCTGCGGGGATCGCCCGCAAACCCCGGCAGCGGCCAGTGGGGTGTGCGCCTGGCCGGTGCCGCCTTGGCCGCCAGTTCGGGCTGGGCGCTGTGGATGGCGCTGGCGCACAACACGGCGCCCTGGTGTGTCACTCCGTAATCAGGCGTGGGCGTCGCGCACTGATTTTTCCAGCTCCGTAAACGCTTCGGTGACGTAGTCGGCCAGGTGCTCCAGATTGGGCAGTTCGTCCGTCGCAATCAGTCCGAAGAACAGGTCCCCGGCATAGCTGAACAGCGTGATGTTCAGCAGGTTGCTGGGCGGCAGTGTGCTGATGGGGTGCATTTCCTCCATGCGCGCACCCTTGATGTACAGATGCTCCTTGGGGCCGGGGACGTTGGACACCAGCGTGTTGCCCATGGGTGGCATCTTGTTGCTGAGCTTGAGCATCTCGGCGATTTGCGCCACCAGCCCTGTGATGATGGTGTAGGACTCGATGGCCTCGGGCGCCACGCTGTCCACCATGGTGCGCACATTGCGCAGGCTGTAGCCGATGTTGCGCAGGCGCACGTAGGGGTCATCGGTGGGCGGCGATAGTTCCACCTGGATGATGCCGATCTTGTTGCCGGCCGTCTTTTCGCCCTCCTTGCGCAGGTTGACCGGCATCTGGATGGTGATCGGGCGGCGCAGTTCCACCCCCTGGTCCTGCAGGTAGCGTCGCAGGGCGCCGTCCAGGCAGGTGAGGGCGATGTGGTTCAGCGTTGAGCGGGTGCGGGTGCGGATGGCGTTGACCCGGGCCATGGAGACTCCGGCGGTCGCAAACTGCCGCCCGGACGTGACCTGGCCGGTCAGTGGCGTCCTGGCGCTGGAGACAAAGGGCAGGGCGATGGCGTTCTTGGTCAGCTTGACACTTTCCAGGAACAGCATGGCCGCCAGCCGACCGATGCCCAGAAAACGTCGTGCGTTGCCGGTAACCTCATTCCAGGTCAGTTGCAGCAACTCCTGCTTGGCCTTGGCGCCACGACCGCCGTGCTTTTGCGTCCAGACCGGTGTCTGCTCCATGTCGTCGGGCGAGGTGGAATAACACTCTGCCGTCCAGCGCGCCATGGTCACACCGTCGGCATAGGCGTGGTGCATCTTCTGGTACAGCGCGAACTTGCCTTCGGGCAGGCCGTCAATCACGTGCACCTCCCACAGCGGGCGGCTGCGGTCCAGCATCGGCGTGTGCAGCTTGGACACAAAGTCGTACAAGGCCTTGCGGTCGTTGGCGTCCTTGGGCAGCGTGTGGAAGAACACGTGCTGGTGCATGTCGATGTGGTCGGTGGCCACCCAATGCGGCATGGCACCCATTGAGAAATGGATCACCCGGTTGAATGGCGGCTTTACGTCACTGGCCGCCAGATACTCCTTGTACAGGTTCTTGGCAAAGGCGGCCGTCGACTTGGGCGGGCGTTTGAAGATCAGCAATCCGGCTACGTGTTTGGGGCTGGCCTCGGTCTCTGCGATGAAAAAGCCCAGATCAAGGAGTGACAGTTTGCTCATGTTTTGTGTTCTTTGCTAAGGCCGAATGGCAGTTGTGTGGGGCGTGGGACCCTTCGTCCTGAACGCCTGTGCGCACTGTAGGCGATGCGCCCGGTCCGGTCAATTTCGAATGGGTATCTTGAGAATCATCGATCTGCGAAAATCACCTAACTACCTGATTCCACAGAAAAATGTCCGAACCAAACCCCTGGCGCATGTCCGTCGCCCCCATGTTGGATTGGACCGACAGGCATTGCCGCACCTTCCACCGTTTGCTGAGTCGCCATGCGCTGCTCTATACCGAGATGGTGACCACCGGCGCCCTGATCCATGGTGACGTGGCGCGGCACCTGCGCTACAACGCAGAAGAGCACCCGGTCGCTTTGCAGCTGGGCGGGAGCGAGCCATCCGACCTGGCGCACTGCGCCAAGTTGGGCCAGGAATGGGGCTATGACGAGATCAATCTGAACTGCGGTTGCCCCAGCGAACGTGTGCAGCGCGGATCGTTCGGCGCCTGCCTGATGGCCGAGCCGCAACTGGTGGCCGACTGCGTCAAGGCCATGGTCGATGTGGTGGACGTGCCGGTCACGGTCAAGCACCGCATTGGCATCGACAAGACCGAGAGCTACGAATTCGTGCGCGACTTTGTCGGTACCGTCAGCGAGGCCGGGTGCAAGGTGTTCATCGTGCATGCCCGCAACGCCTGGCTCAAGGGCTTGAGTCCCAAGGCCAACCGCGAGGTGCCGCCACTGCGCTATGCGCTGGTGCACCAGCTCAAGCGTGAGTTCCCGCATCTGACCATCGTTATCAACGGCGGCATCACCAGCAACACGCTGGCGGCCGAACAATTGCAGGATGTGGACGGCGTCATGGTGGGGCGCGAGGCCTACCACAACCCCTGGATCTTGAGCGAGTGGGACGCCGCGTTTTATGGTGCGGCACCATCCGACATCACCCGCGAATCGGTCGAGCAGCAGATGGTGGACTACATGGCGCGTGAGGCGGCCGAGCACGGCACGCCCTGGAGCCACATCGCCCGCCACATGCTGGGCCTGCGCCATGGCATGCCGGGCTCGCGGCACTGGCGCCAGGTGTGGAGCGACCACCGTTTGAAATCCCTGCCACCCCAAGAGGTGATGGCGCAAGCCCACGGGAGCGCTCTTGCCGCAGCTTGACGCGGCCGCTTCGCTGTCGTCGGCTCGGCAGGAGCATCTGGAACGCTTGGCACGCCTGGCCATCTGGTTTGTGCCCGCACTGTGGGCGGTCAACTACATCGTGGCCCGGCGCGCGCCCGGCGTCATTGAGCCCTATGCCCTAGCCTTGGGGCGCTGGGCCCTGGCGGGCATTTTGCTGGCGGTCGTGGCGCGGCAGGAGCTGTGGGCGCAGCGGCGTGCGATAGCCGCCGTCTGGTACCAGTATGTGGTGCTGGGCTTTTGCGGCATGCTGGTCTGCGGTGCCTGGGTCTACTTGGGGGCCAAGACCACGGCGGCCATGAATATTGCACTGATCTACTCCGCGTCGCCCGTGCTGATCGCGTTGGGCGCCGTGGCGTTTTTGGGCGAACGCTTTCGCTGGTTGCAGGGGCTGGGCGTTGTGATTGCGCTGACTGGCGTGGTGCACGTCATCGTCAAAGGGCAGTGGATGGCGCTGAACGACGTGCAGTGGGTGGCCGGAGACGCCTGGATTGTGGCGGCCATGGTGGCCTGGGCCCTGTATGCGCTGTTGCAAAAACTATGGCCTAGCCCGTTGGGCTCGACCGCGCGCCTGGCAGCCATCTGCGCTGGTGGCGTGGCCGTGTTGCTGCCCAGCGCGGCGTGGGAGGCGCTGCAACCCGGCACCCCACCGTGGTCGTGGACGGCAACAGGCCTGGTGGCCGCCGCCGCCCTGGCCCCCGGGTTGGCGGCGTACTGGGTGTATGGCTGGGCGCAGAAGATTCTGGGTGCCAGCCGCGTGGCGGTCACGCTGTATTTGGGGCCGCTGTATGCGGCTGTGGCGGCCTGGGGTGTGCTGGGCGAGCCACTGGGTTTGCACCATGTGGCCGGTGCCGCCCTGATCCTGCCCGGGGTCTACCTGGTGTCCAAACGCTAGTGGGTAATAATTCCGCTAGCCCTCGTGGAATATGCTTTTGTAGCTATAAAAAATGTAGCTAATGATGGTTTAGCTGTGACCAGCGTTTTTCTCAGACGCGTCTTACGCCGCAGCCTCCAGCCCGTTCGCAAAATGCTCGCGCATGCGTTGCGCGGTGGCCTGGGCATCCCGCGCCAGCAGCGCGGCCATGATGGCCTGGTGTTCGGCCAGTGATTCTTGGATGCGCCCGGTCTTCAGCAGCGAGTTGTGGCGATTGAGCTTCATGACCTTGCGCAGATCGGCCACCATCTGGTCGCGCCAGCGGTTGTTGGCGATCTCCAGCAGGCGCATGTGGAAGCGTTCATTGACCGCAAAAAATCCGTCGGTGTTGGCCGTGCCAGGCAGGGCGGCGGCTTCCAGTTCGGCGTGCAGGGCCTTCAGCTCGGCCAACTCAGCATCGGTTGCCTTGGTCGCCACCACACCGGCCGCGTCGCTCTCCAGCAGGCTCAGCAGGTGGTATACGTCGGCCAGATCGTTACTGGACACTTCGGTCACATAGGCGCCGCGGCGTACCTTCATCGTCACCAGACCCTCGGTCGCCAGCACCTTCAGGGCTTCGCGCAACGGTGTGCGGCTGATGCCGTATTCCTCGGCAATGCGCAGTTCATCGATCCAGCTACCGGGCTCCAGGTCGCGCTTGAAGATGCGCTGGCGCAGCAGTTCGGCCACTTCCACATACAGGGCTTTGGGGGAAAGCGACTTTCCGCCGCGGATGTCGGACGTGGTTTCGGGCATGGGATGCATCAGGTGGCGATGGTGAACTGTAAGCTCAAATGAATATTTTGAATCAATAATTATGAATAATGTAAACTAAAACCCTGCTGAAACCCTAGCCCGTTTGTCCAAAAACGGTCACCATTACAGCCAACCGGACCTCGTCATGACTGAAAAGAACCCTGAATTCAAAGCCGCCAACCTGGAAGCCTGGGCCAGGGCTGCCGCCAAATCGGCACCCGGTGGCAATGTGGATGCGCTGAACTGGATCACCCCGGACGGCATAGCGGTCAAACCCCTGTACACCGCCGAGGACACGGCCCACTTGGCCTACACCAACACGCTGCCCGGTTTTGAGCCCTACCTTCGCGGCCCGCAGGCCACCATGTATGCAGTGCGCCCCTGGACCATTCGCCAGTACGCCGGTTTTTCGACGGCCGAAGAGTCCAACGCCTTCTATCGCAAGGCGCTGGCCGCCGGCGGGCAGGGCGTGTCGGTCGCGTTTGACCTGGCCACCCACCGCGGCTATGACTCCGACCACCCGCGTGTGACGGGCGATGTTGGCAAGGCCGGTGTAGCCATCGACTCGGTTGAGGACATGAAGATCCTGTTCGACCAGATCCCGCTGGACAAGGTGTCGGTCTCCATGACCATGAACGGTGCCGTGTTGCCGGTGCTGGCAGGCTATGTGGTGGCCGCCGAAGAGCAGGGCGTGGCGCAGGACCAGTTGAGCGGAACGATTCAGAACGACATTCTGAAAGAGTTCATGGTGCGCAACACCTATATCTACCCGCCGGCACCGAGTATGCGCATCATCGGCGACATCATCGAGTACACGGCGCAGCACATGCCCAAGTTCAATTCGATCTCGATTTCGGGCTACCACATGCAGGAAGCCGGTGCGAACCAGGCGCTGGAACTGGCGTTCACGCTGGCCGACGGCAAGGAGTATGTGAAGACTGCTATTGCCAAGGGCATGGACGTGGACGCCTTTGCCGGGCGCCTGAGTTTCTTCTGGGCCATCGGCATGAACTTCTACCTGGAAGTGGCCAAGATGCGCGCCGCGCGCCTGCTGTGGT
>ERZ724520.71-NODE-71-length-49047-cov-11.288374_pt1 | contig 49047 bp, 39 predicted proteins | sample MGYA00376053_ERZ724520 | MGnify/ENA primary metagenome ERZ724520 (study PRJEB28724, sample SAMN07190886) | activated sludge metagenome | isolation source: activated sludge of sewage treatment plant in Hong Hong | place: USA: Christiansburg, Virginia | collected...
TGACCTTTGTAATTTCGGGGAAATAAAATACTAATTCTGTCCGAAGTATTGTGATGAGTTAGTTTTAAAATAAATGCGTCCATAATATCTTCCTGATTCTAATCTAATGCGCTCGTTTTATTTTGATAGACTAACCATTGATTGACAAGACTTTTTCAAGTTATGCCAATACCATGCAGCCACCTCACAGTTTTTGTATCAACAACTGCTCTTTTAACTTCATCATCTCGTCTCTAAGTTTGGCGGCTTGCTCAAACTGTAAATCTCGCGCTTTAGCCATCATCTCAACTTCTAACTCTTTAATGCGTTTAACCAGCACTTTAGTATCGGTAACAACATACTCAGCAACTACGGGCTGTGCCGCTTGAGCATGATTATTATGTTTAGGCTCTTTACTAGGTACGCCGTACATTTCCATAATATCTAAAATTGGCTTAGAGATACTCTTAGGCGTAATACCATTTGCGGTATTAAAGGCAATTTGTTTGGCGCGGCGGCGGTCAGTTTCGGCAATAGCACGCTCCATTGAGCCTGTCATACGCTCAGCATACAAAATTGCTTTGCCATTTAAGTGGCGTGCCGCACGACCAATAGTTTGAATTAACGAACGCTCCGAGCGCAAAAAACCTTCTTTGTCGGCATCTAAAATAGCCACTAACGACACTTCGGGCATATCTAAGCCTTCACGCAGTAAGTTAATACCAATCAACACATCAAACACACCCAAACGTAAATCTCGAATAATTTCAATACGCTCAATGGTATCTATGTCCGAATGCAAATAACGCACCTTAACTTTATGCTCCGCCAAATAGCTGCTTAAATCTTCGGCCATTCTTTTGGTTAAGGTAGTGACTAACACACGCTCGTTTACCGCCACCCGTAATGTGATTTCGGACATCAAATCATCGACTTGCGTAAAGGCAGGACGAATCTCGATAACAGGATCAACCAAACCCGTTGGCCGCACTACTTGTTCAATGGCGATTGGGCAAAGCTCTTTTTCGTAATTTGCTGGCGTGGCCGACACAAATATCGTTTGTGGGCTGATTTTTTCCCACTCTTCAAATTTCATGGGGCGATTATCTAAGGCAGACGGCAATCTAAACCCATAATTGACTAAGTTTTCTTTACGCGCCCTATCACCTTTATACATTGCGCCAATTTGCGGCACAGAAACGTGTGATTCATCAATAATCAACAAGGCATCGGCTGGCACATAATCAAACAAAGTCGGCGGTGCTTCGCCCTCGTTACGCCCCGACAAATGCCGTGAATAATTTTCGATACCATTACAATAGCCTAACTGCTGCAACATTTCTAAATCATATTGACAACGCTCTTTTAAACGCTGCGCTTCAATCAGTTTATTTTCACTCAACAACCATGCTAAACGCGGCTCTAATTCGGCGCGAATGGTATCAATAGCTTTATAAATTTGCTCTTTTGGCGTGACATAATGACTTTTGGGATAAATCGTGACGCGGCCAACTTTTTGAATAAGCGCACCTGTTAATGGGTCAAAATAGCTAATATTTTCGACTTCATCATCAAACAAACTCACCCTCACCGCACGGTCATCGGATTCGGCAGGAAAAATATCAATCACTTCACCCCGTACCCTATACGTGCCGCGACTAAAATCTAAATCATTACGTTGATATTGCATTTCGGCCAAACGTCTGAGCATGGCGCGTTGGTCAATGCGTTCACCACGACTAATATGCAGCAACATTTTAAGATAGGCTTCGGGGTCACCCAAACCATAAATGGCCGAAACACTGGCAATAATAATCGCATCACGCCGTTCTAATAAGGCTTTGGTGGCCGACAGGCGCATTTGGTCTATATGCTCGTTAATCGCCGAGTCTTTTTCGATGTAAGTATCAGAGGCTGGCACATAGGCTTCGGGCTGATAATAATCATAAAACGACACAAAATACTCAACCGCATTATTAGGAAAGAAGGCTCTAAATTCGCTATATAACTGCGCTGCTAAGGTTTTATTGTGCGCCATAATAATGGTTGGCCGTTGTAACTTGGCAATCACATTAGCCATGGTGAAGGTTTTGCCCGAACCCGTTACCCCCAACAACAATTGATGCTGATTACCCTGCAAAATGCTGTCACACAAAGCTTTAATGGCTGCGGGTTGGTCTCCAGCGGGCTGAAAACTGGTTTGTAATTGAAAAGCCTGTTTTGTTTGCATTTAGGGTCTCTTATCTAGCGGTCTTTTGCTGTATTATCTACGTCTATTAACGACTTAGACAATGTAACGATACATTTTAGTTGATTGATTTGTGGCATTAGCGATGAGGACTCTGGTATTGCAAGGCAATATTTAGGGTCTACCCTGTTATTCTGTATTATTAACAAGATGAGGTTTACTCCGTGGAACTACGCTTATCTGACCGTGTATTAAGCATCAAACCATCCCCCACTTTAGCCGTGACCAACCGTGCAGCCGAACTAAAAGCCGCAGGTAAAGACATTATTGGCTTGGGTGCAGGCGAACCCGACTTTGATACCCCTGAGCATATCAAAGCGGCAGCTATTAAAGCCATCGAAAGCGGCTTTACTAAATATACGGCAGTTGATGGTACCCCAAGTCTTAAAAAAGCGATTATTGCCAAATTTAAACGCGACAATAACCTAGACTACCAAGCAAACCAAATTTTGGTCTCGTCAGGCGGCAAACAAAGCTTTTTTAACTTAGCCTTAGCCTTTTTAAACAAAGGCGACGAAGTGATTATTCCTGCCCCTTATTGGGTATCTTACCCTGATATGGTGTTAATTGCTGATGCAACGCCTGTGTGTATCGAATGTCCACAATCACAAAATTATAAAATCACTGCCGCGCAATTAGACGCAGCGATTACCCCAAAAACTAAATTATTGGTGTTAAATTCGCCTTCTAACCCAACAGGCATGGTTTATACCAAAGAAGAATTGTTGGCGTTGGCTGAGGTATTGCGTAAGCACCCTCATGTTTGGGTTGCTACCGATGATATGTACGAACATATCATTTGGACAACAGAGCCTTTTGTAAACATCGTCACCGTTGCACCCGATTTATATGACCGCGCCTTAGTATTAAACGGTGTGTCTAAAGCCTATGCCATGACAGGCTGGCGTATTGGTTATGCCGCTGGCCCTGCCAAAGTGATTGGCGCAATGAAAAACGTGCAATCTCAATCAACCTCTAATCCTGCGTCTATTTCGCAAGTCGCGGCCGAAGCTGCTTTAAATGGCGACCAAGACGTATTAAAGCCCATGGTAGCTGCATTTAAAGAACGTCACGATTATGTAGTGGCTGCTTTAAACGCAATCGAAGGCGTGTCTTGTTCGGCTGCTGACGGCGCGTTTTATGCCTTTGCTAATGTAGAGGGCGCAATTGCCAAAATGGGTTTAAAAAACGACCTCGAATTTTCGGAAGTTTTATTAAATACTGTTGGTGTAGCCGTTGTACCGGGGTCGGCTTTTGGTTTAGATGGTCATATGCGTATTTCGTATGCAACCAGTATGAAGACTTTAGAAGACGCGATTGCTCGTATCAAAAAAGCGATTATGGGTTAATTAATCCACCATAACCCTCCTTCAACAAAGGAGGGTTATACTCTTTTTAGAAGAAAGATGCTTTAAAAAGCAAAAAATGCTTATAAAACAAACAACAAAACACCAACAGCACAATAATTAAGCAAAAAGAAAAACTCGCACTTGACCTTATAAAAAAATCCGCTATTATACCGCCACACCAAATGATGTTCCCCAATAGCTCAGTTGGTAGAGCAACGGACTGTTAATCCGTGTGTCCCTGGTTCGAGTCCAGGTTGGGGAGCCATATTCTAGTCTATAGTTATCTATAGCCGTCATAAAAGCCTTGATTCTACTGGAGTCAGGGCTTTTTTGTTGTCTATAGTATTCATTATGGATATTGAAAGCTAGAAAAAAAGGGGATACTTTTACAAAACTGTAAAAAGAGATATCCCCATTACCCCTAAAAATCGCAAGGTAATACCATTCCTCAGAATTAAATTATTTTTTGTATGCAGCGTAGCGGAATACAGGAAAAACAATGTTTTAAGCAAGTAATCCCGTGTTGCACTACACTTCACACGGGCTACCTATGGTAACTTATTTTTACAGATTGGTATAACTACAGACAGCGAAGCGCGGACAGCTAATGGTGGCGGTGTATATTTATTAGTCAAACCAAACAGCCTTAAATACTGGCGCATGAAGCACCGTTTTAAGTGTGTACAAAAGTCTCCTTTTGCATTGAGAGTCTATTGTAAATTTAGCACACATCATACAGCACCCTAAAAATTCAGTGAACATAAAAATCTTTTTAAAAAGAATACTAACCTCAAATTTTATCTATCAAAAACAGTAAAAAACCAAATAATTACATCAAAAAACCGCTTTAAAAGACTGTATTTTATACAATATCTGTCAATCACAAAAACCTACCGCAAATTATCATCTAAATTTTTTACCTAAAATTGCTGCATTATTTTTATTTTAGTGTACACTTGTACACAATAAGCAGCTTTCTAGTGGTTGCTTCTTTTTGCCAAAACTTTTTATAGGATATCAACGCCATGAGTTCATTAGCACAAAGTCGTACCCCTAGTAATTCTGCCTTAGTATTTGCAAGTTTACCCGCTAGTCTCTCTTCAAAAAAGCGACAACAGCGTCAGTCTTTATCATTAGTCCCCACTAAAACTCCCGTTGTTGACACTTCTCCAATCGTTAACACCAAAGCCATTGTTCATGAGGGCTTGCAAGGTCCAGATTCTGTTTTAATGAAAAAACAAGCAGGATTTGTTGAGCGCATGATGGATTATTACTTTCGCCTAGAAATTGGTGGCTGGGAAAACTTGCCTAAACAACCCTCTTTACTCATTGGGGTTCACTCGGGCGGCCCTTTGACGATGGATGCGTGGACCATTTGCTACGCATGGTGGAGACAATTTCAAGGAAAACGTACTCTACACGCCACCGCTCACGATGTATTAATGAACACACCCAAATTAGGTAGCTATTTTCGGCGCATGGGGGTTATTAGCCCTACTCGCGAAAATATTCAAGCCGCCTTTGCTCAAGGAGATGATGTTATTTTGTGGCCTGGTGGTGAAAAAGATGCTTTTCGTAGTTGGTCAAAACGTGACACAGCCGTACTAGGTGGCCGAACAGGTTTTATTCGTTTAGCGATTCGCTCAGGTGTGCCGATTGTACCTGTAGCAACTATTGGTGGCCATGATACTTTGTTTGTGCTTTCTGAGGGTCGAGGCTTGGCTAAGTTATTAAACTTAAAAAAATACTTACGCTCCGAAGTTGCACCCATTACCCTAAGTTGGCCTTTGGGTATTGCGCTTCATGTGACACCGTTACAGCATTTTCCTTTACCAACCAAGATTCGTACTGAGTTTCTTGAGCCTATTTATTTTGATGCTGACCCTGCTATGGCAGATAATCAAGCGTATGTTGAACGTATGTATCTTGAAGTTGAACAGCGTATTCAGGCGGGGATGAATGCCTTAGCAAAAAAACGTAAGTTTATGATTTTTGGTTAGTATCTGTTTATATAGTCAGATGATTAGGGGGCAAAAAACTGCCCCCATGTCACTATTATTTTTCGATAATAGCCACTACGCCTTGACCGCCTGCCGCACAAATCGACACTAAACCACGACCACTGCCCTTTTCGTTAAGTAATTTAGCTAAAGTAGCAATAATACGGCCACCTGTTGCTGCAAAAGGATGACCTGCTGCCAACGAAGAACCATTGACGTTTAATTTGCTACGGTCAATGCTGCCCAACGCTTTTTTCAAGCCTAAACGCTCTTTACAAAACTTAGGGTCTTCCCACGATTTTAAGGTCGATAAAACCTGTGAGGCAAAGGCTTCATGGATTTCATAAAAATCAAAATCTTGTAATTTAATGCCTGCACGCTCCAACATACGTGGAACAGCATAAGCAGGTGCCATTAACAAGCCTTCTTTTTGATGTACAAAGTCAATCGCTGCAACTTCACTAAAGGTCAAATAAGCCAATACAGGTAAGCCACGCTCTGCTGCCCACTCTTCTGAGGCCAATAACACAACGGACGCGCCATCTGTTAATGGTGTGGAGTTAGCGGGTGTCATGGTAGCTGCTTCGCCTTTACCAAAACAGGTTTTTAAGGTGGCTAATTTTTCTAAAGAAATATCGCCGCGCATATTGTTATCGCGCTTTAAACCTTGAAATGGGGTGATTAAGTCATCAAAAAAGCCGCGTTCATAAGCTGCAGCCATATTTTTATGGCTGTTATAAGCTAACTGGTCTTGGTCAGCACGAGCAATACCCCACTCTAATGCGGTAACAGCGGCATGGTCGCCCATCGCCATGCCTGTACGTGGCTCACCATTTTTTGGCTGTTCTGGTGCAAAATGTTTAGGACGAATTTTTAAGGCCGCTTTTAAACGATCTTGATTGGTTTTGGCACGATTGATTTCGAGCAAAATTTTACGCAAGTCGTCATTGATAGCCAAAGGTGCATCGCTAGTGGTATCAACACCACCTGCAATACCACATTCGATTTGACCCAAAGCAATTTTATTAGCCACTAAAATAGCAGCTTCTAAACCCGTGCCACAGGCTTGTTGAATGTCATAAGCTGTGGTTGTAGGGGCTAATTTAGTGTTAAGTACACATTCACGGGTTAAGTTAAAGTCACGGCTATGCTTTAATACCGCACCTGCAACCACTTCGCCAATGCGTAAGCCTTGTAAATTAAAACGGTCAACTAAGCCATTTAATGCGGCTGTGAGCATATCTGTATTAGAGACGTTGGCATAAGCACCGTTAGAACGGGCAAAAGGAATACGGTTACCGCCAATAATGGCAACGCGACGTACTGTAGTCATATCATCCTCCAAAATATCATGTGGTTATCAACATTACTTTAAGACTTGTGCAGTTATTGCGGTGCAATACCTAAGCCCTGACCTAAAGCTTATGTTGCTAATGGTGTCAAGTTAACAGATACCGTGTAAATTACATTGGCATTTGCGCGGCCTGTCTTCTGCTACAAGGCGAATGTTATCACGAAGGGCTTTTGTTAGTCTTACTATAAGAAAAATGGGTAGTATTGACGACAACGATTTTGTGTTCGAAAAACGTGCTAATTTCGATAAAATGCGTAAGTCATATTTTTTTTAAGCCGTTGTTAAACAAAGTCACTCGCTATCAAGGTATTTTTGTTCTAGTCTTGCGCCCGTAATTTTTTGTTCCACTTGCTTTATCGAAGGAATACTTCATGAATGACCGTTATCAAGTTTTTGCTAACTCACCTGTTGGCCGTTTATTAATTCGCAACTTGGGTTTGCCAGCACCACTGGTATTAGAGCGTTTTGATGCCAATAAGCCTGTGGTTAGTGGTGCGGTATTATTGGGTGCTGCCCCCAATGCCGAATTAGTTGCCCCAATTGCGCGGGTGTTAAAAAACATTCATGCAGAGACTTACGCAGGCAATCAAGACTTTATTCACCAAACCGCTGCCGCAGATTCGGGCTTATCTTTGCGTACTCATAATATAGAAGATAAAGAGTTTAAATTTAAAGCCTTTGTGTTTGATGCGTCTGGCATTCAAAACAGCGAACAACTTGTCGAAGTGTATAACTTCTTTCATCCGATTGCGCGTCAATTACAAAACTGTGGCCGTGTGGTTATTTTAGGCCGCACCCCCGAAAGCTGTACCAATCCTAAACAAGCCACAGCTCAACGCGCCTTAGAAGGTTTTGTACGCTCTATTGCTAAAGAGTTCAAAAAAGCCTGTACTGCTCAACTTATTTATGTTGCTCCTAAAGCCGAAGACCAAATCGAATCGTCGTTACGTTTCTTTATTTCGGCTAAATCGGCTTATGTATCGGCACAAGTGGTACGTATCGAAGCCAATGCAACACAAGTTAACATCGATTGGAAAAAGCCTTTAGCGGGCAAAACTGCCTTAGTCACAGGCGCAAGTCGTGGTATTGGTGAAGCGATTGCCGATGTATTAGCCCGTGATGGCGCACACGTCATTTGTTTAGATATTCCTGCTCAAGAAGCCGACTTGCAACGTGTTGCTGGTCGTATTGGTGGTTCGGTATTAGGTTTAGACATTACTGCCGCCGATGCCCCACAAAAAATCGTTGATTTTTGCAAAGCCAAAGGTTTGGATATTATTGTGCATAACGCGGGTGTTACCCGTGACAAAACCCTTGCCAATATGACGCCACAACAATGGAACTTGGTGATGAACATCAACTTATCGAGCGAAGAACGTATTAACGATGCGTTATTAGCTAACGATGTTATCAACACCAATGGCCGCGTGATTTGCGTATCGTCTATTAGCGGTATTGCAGGCAACTTGGGTCAAAGCAACTACGGTATGTCTAAAGCAGGCGTTATTGGCATGGTGCAATCTATGTCTAGCGTCTTTAGAGAGAAAAACATCACCATCAATGCCGTTGCACCCGGTTTTATTGAAACTCAAATGACGGCTGCTATTCCTTTTGCGATTCGTGAAGCAGGTCGCCGCATGAACTCTATGTCGCAAGGTGGTTTGCCTGTTGACGTGGCCGAAGCGATTTCATGGTATGCCAGCCCTGCTTCCGCAGGCGTAATGGGTAATATTGTGCGTGTTTGTGGTCAAAGTTTGATTGGGGCGTAATGTTCCTCCCCCTAATTTAGGGGGAGGCTAGGTGGGGGTCTAAACAAATAAACCTCACCCTAACCCTCTCCTAATAGGAGAGGGAACTATCTTTTTATATATTAAAGGGGAATAAACTCATGCCTAGCCGTAATTTAAGTCACCTGCCTTCTAGCTTTGCTATGTACCCCAAAGTCTTAGCCAATAGCTTTAAAAAGAAAAATTTATCTGCTTTACCTAATTTAACTTTAACTTTAAATGCCACTAGCATCGACCGTAAACATTTAGCGGCTTACAACACCGTGTGTGGTTTTACTCAAAGTGATATTTTGCCTGCCACTTATTTACATATGTTGGTAATGCCTTTACAAATGGCCTTAATGGTAGAAGAAGACTTTCCTTTTCCTATGCTGGGCTTGGTGCATATTGCCAACAAAATCACCCAGTATCGCCCTGTAAATGCCTGTGAAAAAGTAAATATTACGTGTCGTTTTGGTGATTTAAAGCCACACGACAAAGGCCAACAGTTTGCGTTATTGGCCGATGTATATGTAGGCAATGAATTGATTTGGTCAGAAGAAACGATTTATTTATTCCGTCAAGCAACGGCCAAAAGCGAAACCAAACCTGAAGCGGAAAAACCTAAAGCCGCAACACCAATTTTTAATGCTTTATGGTCGATACCTGCGGATATTGGTCGTCGTTATGCGAAGGTATCGGGCGATAGCAACCCGATTCATTTGTACAACACTACCGCTAAATTATTTGGCTTTCCTCGTGCTATTGCGCATGGTATGTGGACAAAAGCCAAATGTTTAAGCATGTATGAAGGCCGTTTATCCAATGCCTTTGTGTTAGATGTACAATTTAAATTGCCTGTTTTGTTGCCTGCCAAAGTGGGCTTTCAATCAACAGTTAATAGCAAAGTCGAAACCCATTTTGCGGTGTTTGATGCCAAATCGGGCAAACCTCATGTAGCAGGTATGATTAAATCGCTTTAGAGTAAAATGGCGCATTGGGATAAACTAATGCGCCTTTGTTTTATTTCCAAGTCCATAAAGACTTTTCGGGCTTACTAATTGTTAATGTTGACTTTTTTAGCATCATACCAACTTCACCATTGCTAAAACCGATTGCACCACCATAATTAGCTCGTAAAATAAACGTGATATTTTTATCTGTTAGAATATTTATAGGGTAAGGCTCACGACTACTATTCATATTTGCTAAATCAGGACGAGCATAAACTCCGCCTCCCCATTGCCATAAACGCCCTTTATCATCAAGTGCTAGCGACCGAGAAACTTGTGTTACATGACCAATATTTTTGACCTTGACAAATTCTTTTTTACTATTAAATGTACCATCCCCTAACTCGCCACTCATGTTTTTACCTTGTGCATAGACAAAACCATCTCGTGCCAATATGTATATATTGGAGTGAGATAACGCTATATCCGCAATAGTAATTTTGGGATTTGGTAAAAGTGTACTTATAGAAACAGGCATGTCTGATTTAGATATAGAGCCATCAACAGATAAATACTTCCACACAAATCCTTTGCCGTCTTTTGTTAGCACAGCACTGTCAAATGAGGTTGCAACCACTTTTACAACCTTTTCATTTTCATAAACCACTGTTGGCATTCTTTTTATGTCTTTGTTATCTTGTACGTTATTTAATATATGAGCATTACTCCCCCACCCCCACACACGTCCCTGCTTATCTAACGCCAACGAAAAACTACTACCAGCCCCTATACTCACCACATCCTTTAAATCAGGGATTTTTTTTGGGGCTTTCTGAAAGGCTCTATAATAATTAGGCTCAATATGGCCATCCTCCTTATAACCTAACTGTCCTTTTTCATTATTTCCCCAACTCCATACCGTGCCGTCTTTACGCAACGCCAATACATGACGGCCACCTACCGCCACTTCAATAAAATTCGTCATGTTAGGAATTATTCGTGGCTCTTTTGCATCTTCATTGTAATCACCCCGTCCCAATTCGCCAGAGCTTCCACTCCCCCAACTCCACACTGTCCCATCCTCTTTAACTCCAATCGCAAAACTACTCCCTAATGCCAACCGTTTAGGCTGCGTGTTAATGGGTAAAGGTTGCTCAAAGGGGCGCGTGTCGCCTTTATCCGCCAACAAGCCAAAAGCACTTGGCGTAGTACTTGGCAAAAAGTAACTACAAGACGCTAATGACAGTGACAGCGACATCATCAAATAAGCCAAATAACGCATTTTTTTATCCTTATATGGGTTTTGTTTTTAAACTCACATTACGTCATTATCAACAAAATACAAGCAAGCACGCATGTGCTAACATCGCTTTATCTCATTCTTTGACGAGAACAACAACATGTCTTATGCCATTCAAGGCTTTTTTGAACCGCAATTTCAACACGTTATTGATGTTTTTTTAGCACAACTCCCACAAGAGCCGCGTATGGGTGGTGCGGCCTTAACCGTTTATCATCACAACAAAAAAGTAGTCGATGTATGGGCAGGTGTAGCTAATACAGATGGCAAAGCATGGCAAGCCGACAGCATGAGCATTAGCTACTCCACCACCAAAGGCGTTTTAAGTACTTTGGCGCATATTTTGGTAGATGAAGGCTTGCTTAGTTATGATCGCCCTATTGCCGATTATTGGCCAGCCTTTGCACAAAATGGCAAACACGGCATTACCTTGCGTCATGTGCTAACCCACGAAGCAGGCTTATACCATTTACGCAGCATGATTAACGATGCACGCGAAATGCTCGACTGGCCACACATGTTACAAATGATAGAACAAGCCAAACCACTACATGCCGCAGGCGCACGGGTGGGCTATCATGCGATTTCTTTTGGGTGGATTGTGGGCGGTTTAATCGAAAAAGTAACGGGCGAACCTTTAGCACAAACTTTGGCCAAAAAAATCACGCAGCCTTTGCAATTAGATGGTTGTTATATTGGTGTACCCGACAGCGAATTGCCGCGTTGTAATCAAATTATTGGTGCGCCACGCTACAAGGCCAACAAAGCCCCACCTAACAAAATAGCCGAACTGCAACAAAAAATTGCCGACAAAGCCTTACGCTTAACAGGTTTTGACCCCAATACCGCCACCGAAGCGTTAATTCCTAAAGGCATGAGTCGTTTTTATTTAGACGAACACGAAAGCCTTAAAGCCTGTATTGCAGGCGCAGGCGGTGTATTTACGGCACGTTCTTTAGCCAAAATTTATGCGGTATTAGCCAATAATGGCGAGCTTGATGGCGTACGTTTGTTATCAAGCGGTGCATTAAAGCAAATCGTCAAAGTCTATAATCATCAACGCGGCGATGTTGTGCCTATGCCGATGAACTGGCGTTTAGGTTATCACCGTGTATTTACCACTTGGCCACGTACACCACACGCCTTTGGTCATTTTGGTTATGGTGGGTCGGGCGCATGGGCAGACCCGTCACGGCATTTGGCGGTAGGTTATATTGTTAATACAGGCAGTGGTTCGCCATTTGCTGACTTGCGTTTATGGCGTATTAATACCGCGATTATTCAAGCGGTTGAACGTTTAAATTAAACATTTACTTTGTAGCTTAATGCCAACTCATCACCACATACACATGGGTAAACTTTTTGTTTACCCATCAGCGGTATTAAACAGGCATCGTTAATTCAACACTAGACACAATTACCCCGTTATTATCGGCATAAATATATTCACCATGTTCGATGGTAGCACCGCCTAAAAACAAGGTTAAGCCCACCTCGCCCACGCCTTTACGCACACTTTTGAGTGGCATAGGAGCTAAGGCTTGTACACCTAAATCAAGTTTTGCTAATGCGTCAACATCACGCACACAACCGTAAATAATTACCCCTTCCCAACCGTATTTAACCGCGCTGTCACCAATCATATCGCCCAATAAAGCACACCGTAACGAACCGCCACCATCAACCACCAACACCTTACCTGTACCAGCGGTGGCTAATAATTCTTTTACGCGAGAGTTATCTTCAAAACACTTTACCGTGACCACTTGGCCACCAAAACTGCTACGGCCACCAAAGTTTTTAAACATCGGCGTTAACACACGTACTGCACTATAAGCATCACACAAATCAGGGGTTACATAATCAACCACAATGGTCTCCTTTTAGAGTGGATTAAACATTCAACGACATAATTTCATCGTAATAATAAAAATGCGGATTATCGTTAGGCGCATCTTGTTGGGCTATAGCAACCATCGCTTTAGCGACACTTTCGCCTTGAATGGGCTGAATGGCACGTAAGCCACCGCGTAAAAAAGGGCTAATTAGCGGAATAAGTCTTACCGCTAAACTTTCGCCTAAACGGTTTTCGGTACGCTCACCCAACAATAACGAAGGTCGTAAAATACTTAAACGCGAAAAGTTGAGTGCGGTAATATCTTTTTCGAGTAAGCCTTTGACGCGGCTATAAAAAACTAAGGATTTAGGAAAAGCACCCAACGAAGAAATAAGCAAAAAATGCTGACAACCATTTTGCTTTAAGGTGTGGGCGAATTCAAAATTATAGGTGTAATCCACTTTATGAAACGCGGTTTTGGTGCCTGCCTGTTTAATGGTAGTGCCTAAACAACAAAAAGCATCATCAGCTTTTACTTTTTTAAGTGCCTCTGCCAGTCGGTCAAAATCTATCACTAAATTTTTAAGTTTAGGGTGTGTGGGTAAAGGCTTTCTGGTTACTGCAATCACTTGCTTATAAACGTCTAAATCTAATAAATAATTTAGCACTTGTTTTCCTACCATCCCTGTAGCGCCAATAACAATTGCGGTCTTTCCGCTCATAATTCGCTCCAGTCGAAAAGCACTTTATTAAACCTTCAATCGGCTTAGTCATGGTGCATTATGCCTACTCATCAACAATTAGCAATCATTTCGTAGAGTTTTTGCTCTAGCCAAGCAAGCATTTGCTAGGTATCATCCACTCATTCAAAAAACCAACAATTTAGGTCTAGGTATTTTATATAAAAGTACCTTGCCTCTCTGCCAAATGCTAATAGGTGAGCCATGAGTTATACAGGTATGAACTTTAATTTAGGTGAAACGCTTAATCAATTGCGCGATATGGTTTACAAGTTTTCTCAACAAGAGATTGCGCCGCGTGCTGCCGAAATTGATAGCTCAAACCAATTTCCTATGGATTTATGGCGTAAATTGGGTGACTTAGGCTTATTAGGCATGACCGTCAGCGAGCAATATGGCGGTGTAGATATGGGCTATTTGGCTCATGTGATTGCTATTGAAGAGATTTCACGCGCTTCGGCTTCGGTGGGTTTATCGTATGGCGCACATTCCAACTTGTGTGTTAATCAAATTTATCGTAATGGCAACGATGATCAACGCGCTAAATACTTGCCAAAATTAATTTCGGGCGAACACATTGGCGCACTGGCCATGAGTGAAACCACGTCTGGCTCTGATGTGGTTAGCATGAAACTTCGCGCCGATAAAGTAGACGGCGGCTATGTACTTAACGGCCACAAAATGTGGATTACTAACGGGCCAGATGCACATACCTACGTGATTTATGCTAAAACCGATTTAACTTGCGCGCCATCTAAAGGTATGACCGCGTTTATTGTTGAACGCGATTGGCAAGGCTTTAGCCGTTCGCCTAAATTAGATAAATTAGGTATGCGCGGCTCTAACACCTGTGAATTAGTGTTTGATGAGTGTTTTGTGCCTGACCAAAACGTGTTGGGCAAAGTGGGTGGTGGCACACGGGTATTAATGAGTGGTTTGGATTACGAGCGTGTGGTGCTGTCGGCAGGCCCTGTGGGTGTGATGCAAGCCTGTATGGATATTGTGTTACCGTACATTCATGAGCGTAAACAGTTTGGTCAAGCCATTGGTGAGTTTCAACTGATTCAAGGAAAAGTGGCCGATATGTACACCAAACTTAATGCTTCACGCGCTTATTTGTATGCCGTGGCTCAAGCCTGTGATAGAGGCGAAACCGCACGTAAAGATGCTGCCGCGACCATTTTATATTGTGCCGAAAATGGTACTCAAATGGCCTTAGATGCGATTCAAATTTTAGGTGGTAATGGTTACATCAACGACTATGCAACAGGCCGTTTATTGCGTGATGCCAAACTGTATGAAATTGGTGCAGGCACATCCGAAATTCGACGCATGCTGATTGGCCGTGAATTGTTTAATGAAACGAATTGATACTCCCTCTCCTTTAAGGAGAGGGCTGGGGTGAGGTATTTTTAAGCTAACTTAGCCCTCACCCTAACTCTTTCTTACTGAGAGAAGGAACATTAACGGTTTAGATGGGTTTCGTATCTCTACCCATCCTACAAACTGCATCACTTCATCCCAAAAATACAAATGATTAATGCTAGTATATTTATATTTTTGGGAGTGTATAAAAGGCGAAAATTATGCCCATATTAACCAGTCAAATTAACACCCACAGCCCTACTTTTACAGAAAACGCGCAAGCCTTGCGTCAGCAAGTGGCAGAACTAAAAGACGTATTAAGTGACATTGCTAAAGGCGGTGGCGAAGCCGCCGTTGCGCGTCATAAAGCACGAGGCAAACTCACTGCGCGTGAACGTATTAATGCCTTACTTGACGTAGGTTCACCTTTTTTGGAGCTTGCACCTTTAGCTGCCTATCAAGCTTATGGCAATGAAGATGTTCCTGCGGCAGGTTTAGTGGCAGGTATTGGCCGCGTAGCAGGCATAGAATGTGTGATTGGGGCTAACGATGCCACGGTTAAAGGTGGTTCTTATTACCCTCTCACGGTCAAAAAACATTTACGCGCTCAAACCATCGCCCAAGATAATCATTTACCGTGTATTTATTTGGTGGATTCGGGCGGTGCAAATTTACCGCGTCAAGATGAAGTGTTTCCTGATGAGCGTCATTTTGGCCGTATTTTCTTTAATCAAGCCAATATGTCAGCACAAAACATTCCACAAATTGCCGTAGTGATGGGTTCGTGTACCGCGGGGGGTGCGTATGTGCCATCTATGGCCGACGAAGCTATTATTGTTAAAGAACAAGGCACTATCTTTTTGGCAGGCCCACCACTGGTAAAAGCAGCAACAGGTGAAATTGTGTCAGCCGAAGACTTGGGCGGTGCTGAATTACATTGCCGTACTTCGGGTGTTACCGACCAATTAGCCGATAATGACCAACACGCCCTCGCCCTTGCGCGTGCCGCAATTAGTCGTTTAAATCGTCCTAAAAAAATTACTTTAGATGTGCGTAAACCGCTACCTCCTAAATACGCCGCCGAGGAAATTTACGGCATTATTCCTAAAGACCCACGTTTGCCTTTTGATGTACGTGAAATTATTGCGCGTTTAGTCGATAACTCCGAATTTGACGAATTTAAGCCTTTATATGGCGCAACCTTAGTGTGTGGATTTGCCCATTGGTGGGGTTATCCTGTCGGCATTGTCGCCAACAACGGCATTTTGTTTAGCGAGTCGGCACAAAAAGGCGCGCACTTTATTGAGCTATGTAGTCAACGTGGTATTCCGCTTATCTTCTTACAAAACATTACTGGCTTTATGGTCGGTAAAAAATACGAAGAAGGTGGTATTGCCAAACATGGCGCAAAAATGGTGACCGCTGTTGCTTGTGCCAAAGTCCCCAAATTTACCGTGATTATTGGCGGCTCTTATGGCGCGGGTAATTATGGCATGTGTGGTCGGGCATATAGTCCGCGCTTTTTGTTTAGCTGGCCAAATTCACGCATTGCCGTCATGGGTGGCGAACAAGCCGCCAGTGTCTTAACCGAAATTCAAAAAGGCGCAAATGCCAAACGTGGCGTACATTGGACAGCCGACGAAGAAGCCGCATTTAAACAGCCTTATTTAGAAAAATATCAACGCGAATCACATCCGTTTTATGCCAGTGCGCGTTTGTGGGATGACGGTCTGATTGACCCTACTCAAACCCGTGATGTCTTAGGTTTGTGTATTTCGGCGACCTTAAATGCCCCTGCCCAAGAAACCAAATTTGGCATTTTTAGGATGTAAATATGCTACAACATACGATTGATGAACGTGGTGTCGTCACCCTTACCTTAGACCGTCCACAATTACATAATGCCTTTGATGATGCCTTAATTGCCGAACTGATTAAGGTATTAGCTTTATACAAAACACATCCACAAAGTCGGTTATTGGTATTACGTGCGAATGGTAAGAGTTTTTCCGCAGGGGCTGACTTAAATTGGATGCAGCGTGTTGCCCAATATACTCAAGACCAAAACAAAGCCGATGCCGAAAATTTAGCCGAGCTTATGTCCGGCTTATACTATTTTCCGCATCCTACGCTTGCTGTTGTGCAAGGTGCAGCTTTTGGTGGTGGTGTTGGTTTGGTGAGTTGTTGTGATATTGCACTTGCCAGCGACAAAGCAAGCTTTTGTTTGTCCGAAGTTAAATTGGGTTTAGTGCCTGCGGTGATTAGTCCGTACGTGATTGCCGCCATTGGCGCACGCCAAGCACAACGCTATTTTTTGAGTGCCGAGCGTTTTGATGCGCAAACGGCCTATCACTTAGGTTTGGTACAACAACTGTGTACACCTGAGACACTCGACAGCCAAGCAACTGTGCTAATTAATACTATTTTGAGCAACGCGCCCGTTGCACTAACGGCTTGCAAACAACTCATACACCGTGTTGATGCTGCAATTAACCCCGAACTACGCGACTACACCACGAGCTTAATTGCTCAATTGCGCGTTAGCCCCGAAGGCCAAGAAGGCTTAGCGGCATTTTTAGAAAAACGTCCTGCTGGATGGCTTAAATGATGATAACCAAACTATTAATTGCTAATCGTGGCGAAATTGCCTGCCGAATTATTAAAACTGCTCAGCGTTTAGGCGTGCGTACTGTTGCCGTGTATTCCACTGCCGATGCCAACGCGCTACATGTACAAATGGCCGACGAAGCCTATTGTATTGGCAATCCACCAAGCCGCGAATCGTATTTATGTGGCGACAAAATCATCGCCACCGCCTTAGCTTGTGGCGCACAAGCGATTCATCCTGCTTATGGTTTTTTATCAGAAAACGCCGATTTTGTAGCTGCCGTGGAAGCTGCTGGCTTAATTTTTATAGGCCCCTCCGCCAGTGCGATTAGAGCAATGGGCGGCAAGTCTCAAGCCAAAGCCCTCATGCAACAAGCAGGTGTACCGTTAATTACGGGCTATCATGGTGAAGCTCAAGACCAAGAGACTCTCATTAAAGCAGCCCTAAATATTGGCTTACCTGTATTGCTTAAAGCCTCCGCAGGCGGTGGTGGCAAAGGAATGCGCGAGGTACATCATGCCTCAGAGCTACCCGAAGCGATTGAATCGGCACAACGCGAAGGCCAAAATAGCTTTGGTGATAGCCGTTTATTAGTCGAAAAACTGTTAGTTAAACCGCGTCATGTTGAAGTACAAATTTTAGCCGACAAGCACGGCAACTGCGTGTATTTATTTGACCGCGATTGTTCTTTGCAACGTCGTCATCAAAAAGTGGTTGAAGAAGCCCCTGCCCCCAATTTATCGGCACAATTACGCGCCGAAATGGGACAAGCTGCCGTTAAAGCGGCACAAGCGATTGGCTATAGCAACGCAGGGACTATAGAATTTTTAGTCGCCAATAATGAATTCTTTTTTATGGAGATGAATACCCGTTTACAAGTAGAACATCCCGTTACCGAGATGATTAGCGGACTTGATTTGGTTGAATGGCAATTGCGTATTGCCTGTGGTGAAACATTAAACTTTGAACAAAGCAGCTTAGCGGCCTGTGGTCATGCCATTGAGGTACGTTTGTATGCCGAAGACCCTGCCCACGACTTTTTGCCTGCCATTGGCCGTTTAACGCATTTTGACTATCCTCAAAAACACGCTTGGCAACGCATTGATACAGGCTTTGTAGCAGGTGACGAAGTCTCTCCTTATTATGACCCGATGTTAGCCAAAGTCATTGTATGGGGTGAAAACCGCCACCAAGCCATTGCGCGTTTATTGCAAACGCTAAATGCGATGCGTGTGAGTGGTTTACGCCATAATTTGAGCTATTTACAACGCATAATTGCCCACCCCGATTTTGCCAAGCCACAAGCCTTGGCCACCGACTTTTTGGTGTTACGTCACCAAGAATTTTTGTCTTACCAAAGCCCACATCAACAAGCCGCATTATTGGCCTGTGCCGCCTATTATTTTGTTCAGCAACAACAAGCTCATCAAGTCGTGAGTAATGACAGCTATTCGCCTTGGCAACAGTTGGTTGGTTGGCGATGCTGTGGCAACAACAACACTTCATTGTCACTTAATATAAACGAGCAAACGCATGACCTCGTATTACAAGCCAATGGCCCGCGTTTTACATGGCAAGACAATGAGCAACAGGGCGAATTTAGTTTTAGCCAACAACAGGGCTTGTTTATTTATCACGATGATAGGCAGCGTTTGAGCTTTACTGTGACACTAGATGTACACGGGATTCAACTAAGCCATGATGGTTTTGTGTGGCAATGTAGCCTGCGTGAACCATACAAACAGAGCCAACAAAACAGTCTAAGCCACAAAGGTTATCGTGCGCCAATGACGGGGCGTATTACTGCTGTTTTGGTTGAGGTAGGCCAAACGGTACAAAAAGGTGAGACTTTAGTGGTGATGGAAGCGATGAAAATGGAACATCGTATTGTGGCGCAATCTGATTTTAGCATTGAAGAAATTTGGGTTGGTGCAAATGATTTGGTGCAAGATGGACAAGTTTTGTTGAATTAGCCTAAGAAGCTTGGCTACTACAGCCACCAAAAACACTGTTAGGACTTACACACGAAGAGTCAATATATTAGGCTTTGTGACTGTGTAAGTTCCAACCACTTTAAGAGCACAAATAAAAAAGGGCTAGACCGTTAAGTCTAACCCTTTGATTTTATTGGTCGGAACGGAAGGATTTGAACCTTCGACCCCTTCACCCCCAGCGAAGTGCGCTACCAGACTGCGCTACGCCCCGAACAGGCGGCTATATTAACTAATTTAGCCAATTTGTCCAGTAGTTTTACGAAAAACCGCTCAAGTTACAGGCACATAAGCCCTAATAAACTCAGGTGGCATACGTTTAGCTTTACCCGTTTGCATATCTACGGTCACAAAATGGGTGCGGCCTGTTAGTATCGTTTTGTTATCATGCAAACGTATAATTTGATAATCACGTGTGGTTGATAACTTACCATCATTGGCACTAATCCATGTACCAATGGCTAACTTTTCGCCTATATAAGTTGGCAAGCAATAATTAAGCTCATGCTTACGTACCACACAACCACAGCCTAAATCATAATAAGCCGCTATATTTAAGCCTAACGCCTCAGAATGCGCCCATGCTGCTGTTTCGAGCCACTCCAAATAAGACACATTATTAGTATGACCAAAAGCGTCTTGGTGGCTATCTAATACCGTCATGTAAATAATAAAAGGCGCGGCAACGTGCCATATCACAATTATATACCACGCACCTGAGTACTTTTTCCTAACACATTTAAAACAGACTCTAATTCACGAATCATGTCTTTAATCACCACATTCAGCATATTTTGACTTATTTTAAGCTGATACGCTAATAAGGTTTCTGACGTGTCTATATGCTCAACGGGTGTTGTTACAACTTCACGTACAATTTCTCGTTTAGATTCTGTTTGTAATTGTAAGCGTGCGCCGCTAATGGTATAGCCTTGCTCATACAACAAACTACGAATTTGACGAATCATCAATACTTCTTCGTGTTGATAATAACGACGATTACCTCTACGCTTCATGGGACTGAGTTGTTCAAACTCTTGCTCCCAATAACGTAATACATGAGGCTTTACATTACACAACTCGCCTACTTCACCAATGCTAAAATAACGCTTACTGGGAATAGCAGGTAATAGTGCGTTATGGCTGGGTTCTAGCATAAGCATCTACTCGCTGTCTTAATTTTTGTCCTGCTTTAAAAGTCACTACACGACGCGCAGTAATCGGAATTTCTTCACCTGTTTTAGGATTTCGACCGGGACGTTGACGCTTATCTCGCAAGTCAAAATTACCAAAGCCCGATAACTTAACGGGCTGATTACTCTCCAAGGCCAAACGAATCTCTTCAAACAAAATATCTATTAATTCTTTTGCTTCTTGTTTATTGAGTCCTAACTCATTAAACAAATGCTCGACCATATCGGCCTTGGTGAGTGCGCTCATGCCTACCTCTTTATCCTAACGAAGGACTGCGTTATGTTGTTTTTCTAAAGCGTCCACAATGGCTTGTAGCCCTGCTTTCACTTCTTCATCTTGTAAGGTTCGGTCGTTATGTTGCCAATGTGTACCAATGGCTAAACTGCGTTTATTTTCGGCGATACCTGCACCTTGATAAACGTCAAACAACCACACATTTTGTAACAATTCACTGCCTGCTTCACGCGCCGTTTTTAACACATCGGCGGCCTGAATCGAAGCATCTAAGACAACGGCAATATCTCTACGCAAACTTGGAAAACGCGATAACTCACTAAATTTGGGCAGTTTTGCGTTTAGTAATGGAGCTAACAATAACTCAAAAACATACACCGAGCCTTGTACATCTAGGCTTTGCTGCACTTGAGGGTGCAATTTACCTAAATAACCAATGATATTATCTTGGCTATCAACTAAGGCGGCAGTTTGCCCTGTATGTAGCGCAGGATGATTTGCTGTCTTGAACCTAACTGTATCAGATGCGCCCGTAAGTGCAAGAATTGATTCAACATTTCCTTTTAAATCGAAGAAGTCTACAACAGCTGATTTATTGCCCCATGCTTCGGGTAAAACCTCGCCTGTAATCACCCCAGACAACATCACTTCTTGCACTAATGAGCCATCGGGTTGTGGTAAAAAACGACTCCCAACTTCAAATAAACGTACCCGACTTTGTTGGCGATTTTGATTATAAGCAACCGCACTTAACAAGCCCGCCCATAAGGTGGTACGCATGGTTGACAGTTCGCTTGATATGGGGTTTGCTAAACTTAAGGTCTGACGTTGTGGGTCTAAAATTTTCTGTAATTTGGGGTCAACAAAGCTAAAGGTTATCGCTTCTTGATAACCCATGCCTACCAATAGTTCTTTGATTTGTTGAGTAGACAGCACTTCGGGTTGAGGAGCTAATTCAAAAGAAAACTGTGGTTTTTGGGTAGGTAAATTATCGTAGCCATAAACACGCGCTAATTCTTCAATTAAATCGGCTTCAATACTTATATCAAATCTATAGCTAGGTGCAGTGACCAACCACGCATCGGCTTGTTTTTCGAGTGTCATGCCTAAAGCCAACAAGATGTCTTCTACCTGAGTCGCAGGCAAATCAAAACCTAATACTTGGCTAATTTTGGCTAAACGCAAATTAATGGGCAAACGTGTGGGCAAGGCATTGGGCAAAATCGCTTCAATCACTTCACCTGCACTACCGCCAGCAATATCAATAATTAATTGTGTTGCTCTTTCAATAGCTTGACGCTGTAAGTTAAAGTCAACTCCACGCTCAAAACGGTGTGAAGAATCGGTGTGTAAACCATAACTACGCGCTTTTCCTGCTAAAGCGAGCGGCTGAAAAAAGGCACTTTCTAATAAAATATCAACGGTGGAGTCACTAACGGCTGATTCGTCACCACCCATAATACCTGCTAAAGCCAACGGTTTTTGATGATCGGCAATAAGCAATGCGCCTGCACGTAACTCAACGGTTTGTTTATTTAACAAAGTGAGTTTTTCGCCTGCTTGTGCTTCACGCACCACAATACCGCCTTCGATTTTGCTCAAATCAAAAGCGTGCATCGGTTGACCTAATTCCATTAATATATAATTAGTTACGTCAACAACTGCACCTAAAGTAGCAATACCTGAACGTGCTAATTTACGCACTAGCCATTCTGGACTGGCACGATTAGGACAAATGCCTTTAATAACACGCCCTACATAACGCGGACACGCATCCGATTGTAAATCCACCGAAACAACGTGGGTATGCGCTGCGCTAACAGGCAACATGACAGGCTGACACAAAGACAGCTTATTAAACGCCGCCACTTCACGAGCCATACCTAACACGCTTAAACAATCACCACGATTAGGAGTAATCCCAAACTCCATCGTCATATCATCAAGCTGTAAATAATCGCGGATATTTTGACCAACTGGTGCATCTTGGGGTAATTCTAATAAACCGTCAGTGGCAGGGCTTAAACCCAATTCTTGAGCCGCACACAACATACCAAACGATTCTATGCCGCGTAATTTTGCGCGTTTAATATCAATACTATTGGGCAGTTTGGCACCCAATGTGGCCACAACAACTTTTAAGCCTACACGCACATTAGGCGCACCACAGACAATTTGTAGCGGCTCGGCTTGAGCTACATTAATAGTGGTAACGCGTAAACGGTCGGCTTGAGGATGCGCTTCTACACTTAACACTTCGCCCACAAACACGTTATTAAATGGCGGCGCAACCACTTGTAAGGCATCAACTTCTAAGCCTGCCATGGTTAATTGATGGCCTAATTGTTGGGTTGTTAACGCAGGGTTAACCCATTCACGTAACCAGCTTTCACTAATTTGCATTATTTATTACCTAAAATTTTTGTCTTAGCCTTTGATGTGCGACCTATCAGTCCTAATTAAATATCAATAGCTAAATGCCAACGAATACCATGCTCAGCTAAACGGGTTAAAATAGCAGCCATACTTTCTAAGTTATCAATGACTGCTTCTGGCTCGGCCAATACTGTGGGCGTTTTATCTATTTCAGCAATTAAACCTAAGACCGTTTTTAAGCCTTCTTGTGCCGAAAACCATGTAACTTCGTTAGGGTCAAAGGTCTCATCTTCTTCTAAGAGATCTTGAATATCTTCTACATATTCATCCCACTCACCTTCGGGCATACTAAAGAAGTGCATTAAAGGGGTGACACCTGCACGCTGTGCCAGTTGTTCTAATACATCTTCTTCGACACGTGCTAAAGCTGTGCCGTCCATATCTAATAAAAACTCATGATTTTCGTCATGTTCGGGAACATCCGCACAAATAAAATAAGCGAGACTCATGTTGTTTTCCTCGGGTCAATATTAAATAAAGTTAATTTATTTAAACTGACTTAAAAAGCGTAAATCATTGTCAAAAAATAAGCGTAAATCATTAACACCATAACGTAACATAGCAAAGCGTTCTACCCCCATACCAAAGGCAAAACCACTGTATTTATCACTATCTATACCACAGTTTTTTAACACTTGGGGATGAACCATGCCACAACCCAATACTTCTAACCAACCTGTTTGTTTACACACGCGGCAGCCATGACCATCACACATCACACACTGAATATCAACTTCGGCCGAAGGTTCGGTAAATGGAAAGTAAGACGGGCGAAAACGTACCGCTAAATCTTTTTCAAAAAATACGCGCAAGAAGTTTTGAATCACACTTTTTAATTGGGCAAAACTGACATTTTCGTCAATTAACAACCCCTCTACCTGATGAAACATGGGCGAATGGGTTAAATCAGAATCACAACGATACACACGGCCAGGGCAAACAATACGAATCGGCGGTTGTTGTTGCTCCATCACTCGAATTTGTACAGGTGACGTATGGGTACGCAAGAGACGATGAGCATCAAAATAAAAAGTATCGTGCATGGCGCGCGCAGGGTGATGCGAAGGAATATTTAAAGCTTCAAAATTATGAAAGTCATCTTCGACTTCGGGGCCACTCGCCACACTAAACCCTGCTTGAGTAAAAAACTCCGTAATACGATTCATCACACGCGTCACAGGATGCAAACCAGCAGGTAATTGGCCGCGTCCTGCCAAGGTTACATCGACCCGTTCGGATTCTAATTGACGCTGTAAGGTTTCGACAGCAAAGGCTTGACGGCGCGCATCTAAGGCTTGATTAATCGTATCACGCACATGATTGAGTTGAGCCCCTTGCTCTTTACGCGCTTCGGGGTCTAACTGGCCTAAGCCTTTGGATAATTCGGTTAATTGGCTTTTTTTGCCCAAAAACTGCACTTTCACTTGCTCTAGGGCTTGCGTATCTGCTGCACTATTTATCATGGCCAGTGCATCATTCACTAGCACAGTTAAGTCACTCATTATATATTCTCTATAAATTCACCATAAAAAAAGGGGGAAGTGGCCACGAAGCCCTCCCCCCTTTTTTAAGCCTTTAAATTATATTTTGCTTAACACAATTTATAAATTAAAAGGCTTGTGTCACTTTGCTTAGGCGAGGCTAGCTTTAGCTTTTTGAGCTATAGCAGCAAACGCAATCGCATCATGCACAGCAATATCGGCTAAAACGCGACGATCGATTTCGATTGCCGCTTTTTTTAGACCATTGATTAAACGGCTGTAAGACAAACCATTTAAACGAGCTGCTGCGTTGATACGAGCAATCCACAAAGCGCGGAATTGACGTTTCTTTTGACGACGGTCACGATAAGCATATTGACCTGCTTTGATAACCGCTTGAAAAGCAACACGATACACGCGTGAACGCGCACCGTAATAACCTTTTGCACGCTCAAGAATTTTTTTGTGACGACGATGCGCTACAACACCACGTTTTACACGAGCCATTTTTTATCTCTCCAAAATTAAGCGTTAGGCAACATACGTTGTACTGATGGAACATCACAAGCCGCAACCTGTGTACAACCACGCAATTGACGAATACGCTTAGCTGATTTTTTGGTTAGAATATGACGTTTAAACGCTTGTTTACGCTTAAAGCCATTGGCTGTTTTTTTGAAGCGTTTAGCCGCTCCACGCACTGTCTTGATTTTAGCAGACATAATAACCTCGTTAAATAAACCCTTTTAGCGTACAGGCTTACATAAAATGCAAACCTACAGCCTGAGGGTAAGAAACAACAACCACCTTGACGGTATTATGTTTATTTCTTTTTCTTAGGGCCAATGAGCATAGACATCATACGACCCTCCATTTTGGGATGTTGTTCAACAGTCCCTAGCTCACTTAAGTCAATTTCCATACGTTGCAGCATTTTCATGCCTAACTGTTGGTGAGCTACTTCACGTCCGCGAAAACGCAACGTAATTTTTGCCTTGTCGCCTTCTTCTAAGAAACGACTCAACGCTTTTAACTTGACTTGATAATCTGCTTCTTCGGTACCTGGACGTACCTTAATTTCTTTAATTTGCACTTGATGCTGTTTTTTCTTGGCATCTTTTTGTTTTTGCTTTAGCTCAAACACGTGTTTGCCGTAATCCATAATACGACATACGGGTGGTTCGGCATTTGGCACGATTTCTACCAAGTCTAACTGCACGGATTCTGCCGCCGACAAAGCGTCGCGCAATGAAACCACGCCAACTTGTTCGCCATCTTTATCGATTAAGCGGACTTCTTTGGCGCGGATATCCCCATTAATCGCAGCGCGCTGCTTAGCGTCTTTAGATTGCTGCGGTTTTTCTGGCTTGCTATTAATTGTCATTTCTCCAAAGAAACACGGCCACGTTGCGCTATATCAGCCCGTAATTTAGCAGCAAATTCGTCTAAGCTCATGCTGCCTAAATCTTTGCCTTCACGAGTACGCACCGAGACTGTATTTTGTTCAACTTCACGATCCCCTACCACTAACAGGTAAGGCACTCGCTCTAGGGTTCTTTCGCGGATTTTAAAGCCTATTTTCTCGTTTCTCAAGTCACTTAGCACACGAAACCCTTGTGCTTGAAGTTGATTAACGAAATTTTTAGTTGCTTCTGCTTGGTGGTCGGTAATATTCATGACCACTGCTTGAACAGGAGCCAACCACGGCGGTAATAAACCCGCATAATGTTCGATTAAAATACCAATAAAGCGTTCAAAAGAACCTAAAATCGCACGGTGTAACATAACAGGTGCGCGACGGGTGTTATCTTCCGCCACATAATTAGCATCTAAACGCAAGGGCATATTAAAATCGCATTGGATTGTACCACATTGCCACACACGGCCAAGACAATCTTTTAAAGAAAATTCGATTTTTGGCCCGTAAAATGCGCCTTCGCCTGCCTGTAACTGCCAATCTAAGCCTGCTGCATTAAGTGCATCTGCCAAGGCTTGCTCGGCTACGTCCCACAATGCTTCGTCACCAACCCGTTTTGCAGGGCGTGTCGAGAGCTTCATTTGTACATCATCAAAGCCAAAGTCTTTATAAACTTGCAAAGTTAAGGCAATAAAATCGGCAACTTCGGCACCAATTTGCTCACGAGTACAAAAAATATGGGCATCATCTTGGGTAAATCCACGCACCCGCATAATACCATGCAAAGAACCCGATGGCTCATTACGATGACAAGAGCCAAACTCTGCCAAACGTAAAGGTAAATCACGGTAAGACTTTAAACCTTGATTAAACACTTGCACATGACACGGGCAATTCATGGGCTTAACCGCATAATGACGATTTTCGGAGTGGGTAGTAAACATACTTTCGGCATAATTTGCCGCATGACCCGATCGTTCCCACAAGCTAATGTCGACCACTTGCGGCGTTTTGATTTCTTGATAGCCATTGGCATTTTGCACTTGGCGCATATATTGCTCAAGCACTTGATATAAAGTCCAACCATTAGGATGCCAAAATACCATACCAGGGGCTTCGTCTTGCACATGAAATAAACCAAGCTGTTTGCCTAGTTTACGATGGTCACGCTTGCCCGCTTCTTCTAACCGCATTAAGTAGGCTTGTAAGTCTTTTTTGTTAGCCCAACACGTGCCGTAAATACGCTGTAACATGGCATTGTTGCTATCGCCACGCCAATAAGCCCCAGCGACTTTGGTTAATTTAAAGGCTTTTAATTTACCGACCGAAGGTACATGAGGCCCACGACATAAGTCGATAAAATCGCCTTGACGGTAAAAAGACAAGTCTTGCTGGGTATCAATACTGCTAATAATTTCGACTTTGTATTGTTCGCCCATTTTTTCAAAAAATGCAACCGCCTCATCACGAGACATTAAAGAACGCACTACAGGCGTATCTTTAGCGGCTAATTCTTCCATGCGTTTTTCGATTTTAACTAAATCATCTGTGGTAAAGGCACGCTCAAACGCAAAATCATAAAAAAAGCCATCGTCAATCACAGGCCCAATAGTTACTTGTACACTTGGATATAATTCTTTAACCGCCATGGCTAATAAGTGGGCGCAAGAGTGGCGTAATACTTCTAAACCATCGCTGTCTTTTTCGGTCACAATACTCAGTTGTATATCTTCATTAATTAAGTATGAGGTATCAAACAATTGGCCATTCACTTTGCCTGCCAAAGCCGCTTTGGCTAAACCCGCACCAATACTGGCGGCAACATCGGCAATAGTAACGGCTTGGTCAAACGTACGTTGTGATCCATCGGGTAGTGTGATTATTGGCATTTTTTCATTTTTCCTAAGGTGTGATTTACACGCTATCTCATAAAATGATAGATAACATTAACTGCGTAAATCGTGGCTATCTTTTGGCAGTGGTGACTCATACAAAAAGTCACGTAACGTCGAGATTGCACCAACAACAAGTTTTTCTAATAAAAAAGCCTATCGTCACCCGTACTGATGGGCGTTGTAATAGGCAGTTTTTTAGAATCAGCAAGGCGGGTGAAGACTCAAAACTTATTGCTTTTTAAACCTAAGCAATAAATCGCGCGTTGATTCTACGCTAAAATTTAAAGTTGTAAAATAAATCTAAGGCACTTTCTAAAGAAGAAATGGCCTCTAAATACAAGTTTTTGTTTAATTTATAACGTAAGGTAACTTTGTTTACGGGTGTAAAAACACCTACGCCATAGCGTAAATATAAGCTCGGGGTTAAATAACCTGAAACGGTAAACTGTGCGTCATCACCACTTCCTTCGGCACTTAACGCCACATCCTTAACACCTAACGCGGTGCCAATGCCACTTGCTAAACCCTGCCCACCTTTAACTCCGAGGCTCAGTGCGGCAGATGCTAATAACGCACCATCATTTTTGCCCGAGCTATTAGGGTCTAGAATCGCTAATTGCCCATCTTGATATAAAGGTCTGCCTAGTAATAAATAGCCTAACATTTCGTCTTGGCTCATGGGGCTATCGGCAAATAAGGTTAAATTAGGCAAATTGGCACGGCCATCGACACGCACACCCACGACTTTATCATCAACTTCTTTAATTGCTTCTATCGCTAAAGCAGGCTGTGCTATCGAACCTGCAAATAAAATTTGGCCTTGTCTAATGTTTAGTCTTTGGCCATAGGCTTCATACTTAGCTTCTTTATCAAGTTGGATTTCGCCAATGGCTTGCATCACACGTGGTGGCTTTTGTTGTAGTTTTAAACTGCCTGTTAATTTACTTTGCAAACCAAAACCACTAAAAAACACGTTTTCACCTAACTGTAAATCGATATCGGCATTTACGCTCCATACACGACTAATTTTTTTACTCACTTTGATATTATCTTTGCCAAGTAAATCAACAATTTTAATATCGGTAGATAACGGTACGGCTTTATCTGACAAACTTTCTGGTTTTAATAAGGCATCTTCTACTAAAGCCTCACCCGTAACATTAACTAAATAAGGCTCTATATTGAGTTTAATTTTGGGGCTAACTTTGGCAGTAAATAGTGGTTTTTGAGCCAACTCTAAACGGTTGCCTTCGATATTTAACTCAACATTAGGTGTTTGCTCATGCCATTGGGCTTGCCCCAACATATTAGCCACACCGCCACCACTATTGAGTCGGCCTTGAATCGTCGCTTCTTTACCACGAATACTGGCTTGAATATTAGTTTGTGTAATATCTATAGGAATATTTTTGGCAAGTGCTTCGCCATCTTTTAAGCTAAATTCACCATAAAAATCAGGTCGCGTAATATCGCCTGTTAAACCACCTGACAAGTTCATTTCGCCTGCTAAATGCCGCATATTAGGCAAAAAGGGTTTAAGAATGGCTAAATTGACTTTTTCTAATAGCATTGCACCATTAATTTGATAAGGCGTAGTTTGAGGATTAATACGCGCATCGATATAACCTTGACCCATATTAGGTGCTTGCATATCAAATCTAAAAGCGATGTTGTTTTCTGCGTCATCTTTAGCTGTTAAGCGTAATTGATGATAAGGAAAAGTTAAGGCTTCACCTTCATCTTGTATTAGGCCAAGTTCGCCGTTATTAGTTAATACATTAGCACTAAAGTGGGGTGGCTGATTAGCAACCCAATCCACGGCAGCTTGTCCTTCTAAAACGCCACGCCATGCTAAACCCTCTGGGAATAAGGCACTCAAACGGCTAATTTCAAGCTGATTTAAAGCAATATTGGCATGAGCTTGCGTGGGACTGGCTAATAACACCTCTTGATTACACAATTGCGCCTGCTCTGCTTGCCAACAATGCGCCGCCATAGACACTTGTTTTTGCTGCATTTGCCATATGAGTGCAAAAGGTTGTTGTTGTACCCATAAAAAATCCTGCACTTTAACCATGCCACTTTCGCTTTGGCCTTGCCAATTAAACGTATCATCAAGTGCGCCTTGTAATACGCCTTCGGCAACCACAGGTTCAGCCAACACTTGCCAAGTTAATTGATGCTGCTTTTGGGTGCCATTTAAAGAAATACCCATATCAGGAATAACTCGATTAGCTACCTGTACTTGATGTGCGCTTAACTGTAATTGGCTTTGCTCTTCGCCTAGTGCCTGTAATGTGCCATATAATGTTGCTGTATCAAGGCTTACTTTTTTATCTATTGCTAAGTCTTGAGCCCATAAATCCATAACAGTGAATGATGGTTTTTGATTTTGACCACGCACCGCCACCATGCCGTTAAGCTGCCCTTGTAACTGTGGCAACAACTGACTTAAATCATTTAACTGGGTATCGGCAATTAAGTTCCATGTATTTTGCGTTAAACCCCCATCGAGTTGAAGTTGATTATTACCCCAGATTATTTGGGTTTGTTGAGTGCTAAATGTGGGAATATGGGCAAGCAAAAATTGACTCAAATCTATATTAAATTGAGGTGAATCTATATGAAGCGGCAAACCTTTAAATGTGCCTTGTAGCTGTGTTTGTGCTAGTTGCAAGGCTTTATGTTGTGAACTCCATTGCCCAGCCACTTCGCTTAAACCTGTTATTTGTGCTGTTACACTGGGTAGCCATGCCTCGGTTTTTAAATCTTCAAACTGCAAACGACTATGCCATGCCAAACCTTGATGCCAAGTCAGCTGCCCATCACCGTTAATATGCCCACTCTCACCCTGATACTGTAATTGGCTAAAGTTTAATTGCTTTGTTTGGCCTTTGGCATCAAATTGCCAGTCACCTTGAGGTGTTTTGTTTGTTAGTAAATTAGCTGTTACTTTAAGCGTATAGCTATCGGGTATTCCCTGATAGTTTAGCTGACCTTTTTGACTATCAAATACCTCTAATGCAGGTAATCGGCGTTTGATATTTTGCCAAGAGGCTTGGATTTGTTGTGGTTGCTGCCAGTGCCAAAACCATGACGGGCTTTGTTGTTGAATATGCCACTGCTCTTTATTGGCGAGCTGAGTTTTTAAGGTCACTTGTGAATGCGTCGCACTAGCCGCGCCTTGTGTTTGCATCTTGCCCGATAAAACAGGTAAATAATGCTGCACAATAGGCCACTGTTTGGCCAAATCAACATCAAACCAGTCACTATTTAAGTCCCATGTTAAGCCTTTGTGCCACGATACTTCGCCATTAATTGCCAACAAACCACCTAATAGTGTTCGAGCCTCTAAGCTATCAATTTGGATTTTATGCCAATCCGTTTGAGCAAATGCGCGATATTCGCCTTGTGGCAATAATTTGCTTTTTAAATCGGCATTAAGACTTAAATTAAGCTGCTGCTTAGTACCGTTGACCATTAGCTGACCATAACGACTACTAAAGCCCTGCTCTTTAAGCCACGGCAACTCTAACTTTCCCCAGCGTAATGTGGCTTGATAATCTAAGGTAGGTACTAATAAATCAACGGTGCTGCTTAAAGCAATGGGCAAATCACGACTCACTAGCTCTAAACCTAAATTTGCAAAATCACCTACACCTTTAATAGATAGAGGTTTCAGTTGTTTGTTTTGCCAAAACTTAGCTTGTACTAAACCATGCGCTTGAATGGGATAATTGTCTTGAGTTTTTAATTGACCTTGCAATTGCACGTTAAATTGTGGATGTACAAAGTTTACATCACCTAATTGTAATTGCGTTTTATACCAAGACGCGGATGCTAAAGCTAAACGTTCGATGGGAATAATAAATCCACGCTTGTCAATTTTGGCATCGGTTAGTACGCCGTCATCTAACACAATATGCAAGGGTAAATTAATGTATTTTAATTGGGTTGGCTTATTGGTAGGTGGCGCGTGTAAATCTAAAGTAACACCTTGTCCATACAAGGTATTAACGCGCAACTCTTTGGCCAATAAAGCTGCCCATGTAATATTTAACTGTAAACGATTGGCCTGCAAATAAAAGGTTTTACCTGTAAATCTAAAATTTTTTAACTGAATACCATTGATTAAATCACCACTGACAACTTCATATTTAACTAATTTTTGCAGTTGTACGGCTTTTTCGAGCAACCAGCGAGAGCCTGTTGCCGAGTGTGCCAATAATACTAACGCCAGCCAGACTACAAACAGCAACAGTAACACCGCCACTAAAACATGACTGATACTACGCCATAAAAACAGACTCGTCTTTTTAAGCATTTAGATGGCGGGTCCCATAAAAAAATGTATTCTTGGTGAAGCATTTGCATCATCCAAGCCTTGAGCAATATCCAAACGAATTGGCCCTACGGGTGAAATCCAACGCACACCAACACCTGCGCCAATTTTTAGGCCATCACTGGTAGCATCAAAAGCATTCCCTGCATCAACAAAAGTTGCCAAACGCCATTTAGACGTTAACTTAAAATCATATTCTGCACTCACGGCAGCTAAATTACTTGCACCTGTCACTTGGCCTGTTGCATCACGCGGAGACAAACTTTTATAGTCATAACCACGCACACTTTGGTCGCCGCCTGCATAAAAACGAATATTGAGTGGCACCTTATTAAAGTCTGAACTTAAAATAGTGCCCACATCGGCTCTAAACAATAATTGATGTCGATTGGCATAGGTATTTAGCCAACGCCATCCCATTTGCACCGCTACCAAGTCTGCATCAGATAATAAACTAGAAGAAGCAAATTCTACTTGATATGACTGTCTATCACCTTTTTCTGGGTCGGTTTTACTACCTTTGGTGCGTACACGGCTAATACTATAACTCGGCAATAATAAATCACTACGGCCAGTTTCGCCGTTATCTTGACTATAAGACTCTCGACTCCAACGTAAAGCCTCGGTAATTTGCCAACCGCTATCGCGTTTTTTTTGCCGCTCTAGACCAAATACCGTGTTGTTAGTAACAGCAACACTATCAATATTTTCACGTTTAAAACCTGCCAAAATTTGCAAGGTATCATTAATGGGATGTGTCCACGGAATACCATAACGCACCGTCGCCGATTGCCGCACTTGTGATAATTCGGTACTGGTTTCGATACTATGACCATGCGTATTAAATAATGACCTACGCCATGTGGCACTTATTCTTGCGCCTATATCGGTTGCATAACCCGCACCCACATCGACCTGATTAGGCTCATCCATCGCTAACAACACATTAACAGGAATCACATAATCTTGAGCTAAACTTGACTCGGCACGGACACGCACATCATTAAAATAACGACTATCAAGCAAGGTTTTGTTGAGTTTAATGATTTTTTCTGCTTCATAAGCATCATTTTCTTTAAACGGGACTAACTTATAAAGTAAATTCTCATCAATCACTAAAGTCTGATTATGGCGCACATGACTAAAGCTAACCTCGCCTAATTTATAACGCACCCCACTATCGTAACGTAAGTTTATTTTGGCTGTATGTGTGGACTGAGTGACTGTTACATCATGCTCTAACCATTGGCCATCAAAATAACCACGTTCTAAGGCCATGTTTTGCAACATTGTTTTGGCGTTTTCGTAGCGACCATGATGTAACACAGTACCTACTTTAAGCGGAAAAGTTTCTTTAAGTGCAGTAAAGGCGATATCGTTACCTGCCTCTCCTACATAAGATAAATTCACGCTCTCAATGATGATGGGCTGATTTAAGGTAACGTCGATTTCGATAACTTTTTCTAAACGATTAAATTTAATGTCTGCTTCATAGTATCCCAATGACTCTAGGGCTTCACGTGTCGATTTACGGAGTCTGACTAAGGTTTCACGCCATTGGGCTAAATCGTCTTTATTTAAATCACCAATATAGGCTTCTATATTAGTTTTTACTTCAGCCGTCACACCTTGCACTTTTAAAGTGACTTTTTCGGAAGGTTTAGTAAATTTAGCCACATAGTCCTCAAGTTCACTAAAACGGTTTTCTGCCGCTATTGCTGCTTGAGCCAACATCAACATTAAAGATACCGTAACTAAGCGACCCCACATGCCATCCATCCTAACAATCATCAAAAAATCAGACTTTTCACCTAAACACACAAATTGTGTTGACGTGAATGATACGCGACACGCGCGTAAGCCCCTAAAAAAACTAATAATACCGTTTTTTTGACTTTTATTAGTTATCTTATGGTTATGGTTACAAAACCACTGCTAAATGCTAGTCTAAGCGAACTTACGCTTTTGGCGAAATGCGTAACCTCATAATCAAGTAAGATAATTTTAAGTCAGAGCAGACACTATGGCGCACAATCAGTTTGATTTATTAAAAACAAAACGCTTTTTACCCTTCTTTTTGACCCAATTTTTGGGTGCTTTTAACGACAACGTCTTTAAACAAAGTTTAATAATTTTATTAGCCTTTAATGCCGCAAGCATGACCACCTTATCTGCTAGCACCTTAGCCAATTTATGTGCAGGCTTGTTTATTTTACCGTTTTTTTTATTTTCGGCTACCGCAGGTCAATTAGCCGATAAATACGAAAAAACCAAGCTCATTAAAATTATTAAAGGCATAGAAATTTTGATTATGCTGTTAGCTGCCATAGGCTTTCATTTTGAGCAGTTATGGCTCTTATTAACGGCATTATTTTTAATGGGAACACATTCAACCGCGTTTGGCCCTATTAAATATGCCATATTACCTCAAGCTTTAACTAAAAATGAATTAATCGGCGGTAACGCTTTAGTTGAAATGGGTACATCTCTCGCGATTTTATTTGGTGCAATGTTAGGCGGTTTTTTAATCGCCATTAAACCTGAAGGTAAAGAATTTGTTTCTATTGCCATTTTAATTATTGCCGTTATAGGATTTATCAGCTGTTGGCGTATTCCGCGTGCCGAATCAGCCAACACCGAGTTAAAAATTAATTGGAACCCAATTACTGAAACATGGCGTAATTTTTTATTTATCAGACAAAACAGAACCATCTTATTGTCTATTTTGGCCATTTCGTGGTTTTGGTTTTATGGGGCAACTTTTTTAACACAAATACCCAACTACACTAAACAAGTCTTAGGCGGTGATGAACACGTGGTGACTTTTTTACTCACCATATTTTCGGTGGGTATCGCGATTGGTTCTTTGTTATGCGAAAAACTTTCTGATAAAAAAGTCGAGCTGGGTTTAGTACCTTTTGGCTCTATTGGTTTAACGTGTTTTGGTATAGATTTATATTTAGCCACTAACGGATTACAACCCGAAGTCAGCACCAGCTTTAGTGTCTTTATTTATAATCCAATACATCAACGGGTTATTTTTGATTTATTGGGTATTGGTATTTTTGGTGGATTTTATATTGTGCCTTTATATGCCTTAATTCAAGCACGCTCTGAGCCGAGCCACCGCGCACGAATTATTGCAGGTAATAACATTGTTAATGCTTTTTTAATGGTGTTATCGGCAGCGTTAGCCATTGTTGTATTATCAGTATTTAAACGTAGTATTTCTGAGTTGTTTTTAATAACTGCTATTTTAAGTGCCGTTGTATCTATATATATTTATAGCGTTGTACCCGAATTTTTTATGCGCTTTTTAATATGGATATTTTTAAGCTTTTTTTACAATATTAAAAAAACCAACTTACAACATATTCCTGATGAGGGTGGCTGTGTATTAGTGTGTAATCATGTCAGTTTTTATGATGCGCTTATTTTATCAGCAGCGATTCGTCGGCCACCACGTTTTGTGATGTATCACACCATCTTTAAAACCCCTATTTTGAGTTTTATTTTTAGAACAGCCAAAGCGATTCCTATTGCACCTGCCAAAGAAGATGTCGCACTGCTCGAAAAAGCCTATGCCGATATTGCCCAAGCCTTAGCCGATGGCGAAATTGTGTGTATTTTTCCTGAAGGACGTATTACCGATACAGGCGAAATGTACCCATTCAAAAATGGTATTATGCGTATTATCGAAACTACGCCTGTACCTGTGATTCCTATGGCATTACGGGGTATGTGGGGCAGTGTTAGTAGCCGTAAAGATGGTGCAGCATTTAGCAAATTACCGCGTCGCTTGCGCTCACCTGTAGAAGTCAATGTGGGTATGCCTGTGATGCCAAGCCATGTTAGCCCCGAAATTTTACAAGCCGAAGTTGGAAAACTACGTGGAGATTGGAAATAAATGCGTTTACTGTTGCGTGTTAGCCTACTTTTAATGAGCCTATTCACTAGTCATCAGGTGTGGGCTCATGCTAAACCACAAGCACAAAGCCCATTAGCCAATGCTCAGTTGAATGAGGCCAAAGAGATTCGTTTACAGTTTAGCGAAACGCTAGAACCTGCCTTTTGTACCGTGCAACTGTTTAATGAGAATGGTGTAAAAATCAACTTAGCCAAACCAACAATAGACGATAAAACACTGTTTGTGGCTTTACCTGCCTTAATTAAAGGTCGTTATAGCGTTAAATGGTCGGTGGTCTCGGTAGACGGCCATCGTACCAAAAGCAGTTATTATTTTTTTATTAAATGAATGAGCTGTTGTTGGCATGGCTTGAGCCTGCCTTATTAACGGGTCTGTATAGCTTGCTTGCCTTGTTATCAGGCTCGGTTTTAATGTCGCTGGCTCTACCAACGTGGTCATGGCGTAAAATGGCACAAGGCAGTGTTTATGCACTCACCCTACTGTTACCGTGTTATTTGTGGCATATCACCGTATCATTAACCGATAGTGACTGGCCAAACTTGCTCTATTCTGCAAAATTGGTAATAACTCAGTCAAATCTAGGCCAAATGTGGCTTTTATTATGTGCTGCTAATGGTGTTGCTTTAATTACTTTATTCACACCTACACTCCCCCAAAATACCCAAAAAATTACTTTATTAAGTGCGTTTTTTTTGGCTTGTTTAGCACGTGCAGCTAGTGGTCATGCAGCCGATGCAGGATTATTAAGTGGTGATGTTTGGATTCATAGCCTACACATTGCCGCCGCTTGCTCATGGTTAGGAATTATTAGTTGTTATTTATGGGCAATGATAAAAGATACGCAACAAACGCATTTATCTACCGCCACCACGCATTTGTCAGAACTTGCTACTTTATGTTTATTAGCCTTAGTATTAACAGGTTTTGCAGACAGTTTACGTATGTATCAAATGGCTGATAATTTTTGGCAATCAGATTATGCACGGCTATTATTTGCCAAACTCAGCTTAATGGTATTGGCGGTTATTTTAGCGAGTATTAATCGTTTTTTTGTGATGCCACGCTTAATACAATACAGCCGCGCTTTTTATAGTATTGCCATTATAGAAAGCTTTATTTTATTAATCATTGTATGTCTCGCCACCCTATTGGGTGCGTCAATGCCAGATGCCTAACCATGACAACAAACCCATCTCTTTTATCGTTAAAAAGTCTGCGTAGCAAAGCTCTTGCCATGCTCACACGCCGCGAACATAGTCAGTTTGAATTACACGCAAAATTGGCCGAATTGGGTGCAGATGCTACACAAATTAGCACAATTATTAACGAGTTAATCAGCCAATCATGGCAAAGTGATACGCGTTTTACCGAAGTGTTTATTCGCTCTTATGCACGTAAAGGTCAAGGTGCGCTAAATATTCGTCAAGAGTTAAAATTACGTGGCATTACCGATAAAGACCTTATAGAACCACTATTAGCGGAGCATGATTGGTTTAGACTCGCCCAAGAAACTCGCTTAAAAAAGTTTGGCGAAGAACTGCCCACCGAACCTAAAGAGCAAGCACGTCAATTACGTTTTTTACAATATCGTGGTTTTAGTGGTGAACAATGTTGGTATGCCATAAAAAACACCACCGACTAAAACAGCCAAGTCACCGCTCGTTTTTACAAATAATCCAAAAACCTCTGTTTATTAAACCATCCATTCATGTTTTTAACAGATAACACTCTAGCCGCACCGCAATAACGCGTTATAATCTTCGCCCTTAATAATTTACTTGCTCAGAATAAAATTCATTCTAGCCCTCATTTGTTCTCGGAGTATTCATGCGTAGCAGTGCAGACATTCGCGAAGCCTTTTTAAGTTTTTTTGAAGCCAAAGGTCATACCCGTGTTGCTTCTAGCTCACTTATTCCCGCCAATGACCCGACGCTGTTATTTACCAACGCTGGCATGAATCAATTTAAAGATTGTTTTTTGGGTTTAGATAAACGCGCTTATACCCGTGCCGTTAGCTCACAAAAATGTGTACGTGCAGGTGGCAAACATAACGACCTCGAAAATGTAGGTTATACCGCGCGTCATCATACTTTTTTTGAAATGTTGGGTAATTTTAGTTTTGGTGACTATTTTAAGCGTGACGCTATTGCCTACGCATGGGAATTTTTAACCTCACCTGCTTGGCTTAATATTCCTAAAGAGCGTTTATGGGTCACCATTTACGCCACTGATGACGAAGCCTTTCAATTATGGCAAGACGAAGCTGGTGTACCTGCCGAGCGTATTATTAGAATTGGTGACAACAAAGGCGCACCTTACGCCTCGGATAATTTTTGGGCGATGGGTGACACAGGGCCTTGTGGGCCTTGTACCGAAATTTTTTATGACCACGGTGAAGATATTTGGGGCGGCTTGCCCAACAGTGCCGACGAAGACGGTGACCGTTATATCGAAATTTGGAATAACGTTTTTATGCAGTTTAACCGTACCGCAGATGGGGTATTACACCCACTTCCTGCACCTTCGGTTGATACAGGCATGGGTTTAGAACGTATTAGTGCCGTGATGCAACACGTGCATAGCAACTACGAAATTGATTTATTTCAACATCTATTACAAGCGGCTGCCGATGCGATTGGTTGCACCAACGAGCAACAAGCCTCTTTAAAAGTCGTGGCTGACCATGCTCGTTCTTGCAGTTTTTTGATTGCTGATGGTGTCGTGCCAAGCAACGAAGGTCGGGGTTATGTGCTACGCCGTATTATTCGTCGTGCCAGTCGTCATGGTAATAAACTAGGTGCAAACGAGCCTTTCTTTTACAAAATGGTGGCGGCATTAGCCCAAGTAATGGGTGAAGCCTATCCTCAATTAATAGAAAGCCAAGCGCATATTGCCAAAGTATTAAAACAAGAAGAAGAACAGTTTGCGCGTACTTTAGAGCAAGGTCTAAAAATTCTTGAACAAGATTTAGTAGGCTTACAAGGCACTGTGATTGCAGGTGATGTAGTATTTAAGCTTTACGACACCTATGGCTTTCCGATGGATTTAACAGCCGACATTGCGCGCGAGCGTAATTTAAGCATTGACGAAGCAGGTTTTAATGCCTGTATGGATGCGCAACGCGAACGCTCACAAAAGGCAGGAAAATTTAAGGTTGATTATAACGCCGTATTAAAAGTTGATAGCGATACTGTATTTTTAGGCTATGAACACGCCCAAGCAACAGGTCAAGTCCTTGCTTTATTTATGGGTGACGAAAGCGTTGGCCACCTTAACGAAGGTCAACACGGCGTAGTTATCTTAAGTCAAACCGCCTTTTATGCCGAATCTGGCGGACAAGTCGGTGACTGTGGCGTATTAACAGTAGGTCATACTCGTTTTGAAGTCCGTGATACCACTAAAGTGGGTGGCGCATTTTTGCATCATGGTATTGTTACTCAAGGTCAACTCTTACTTAAAGATAATGTGTTTGGTCAAGTTGATACCAGCATTCGCGCCAATACTGCGCGTAATCACTCCGCCACTCACCTACTCCATGCTGCATTGCGCCAAATTTTAGGCACACACGTTCAGCAAAAAGGCTCCTTAGTTTGCGCCGATTATTTACGTTTTGACTTTGCTCACACCGAAGCCGTAACACCTGCACAAATGACGCAAATCGAAGCCTTAGTTAATAATCAAATTTTTGCTAATACGCCCGTTTGTACCGAAGTCACCGACATCGAAACCGCCAAAAACAAAGGTGCAATGGCCTTATTTGGCGAAAAATACGGCGATAGTGTGCGTGTATTAAGCATGGGTATTAATAACTTCTCGGTTGAGTTATGTGGTGGCATTCATGTTAATCGTACAGGTGATATAGGCTTACTCAAAATTACTAGCGAAGGTGGTGTTGCCGCAGGCGTACGTCGTATCGAAGCCAAAACAGCAACAGGCGCATTAGCTTGGTTTTACGAAAGCGAACAAACCCTTGCCACGATTACACAGCTCGTCAAAGGCCAACGTCAAAATACCGCCGACAAAGTACAACAGCTCACCGAGCGTACCCGTGAGCTAGAAAAAGAAATCGACAAGCTCAACCTTAAACTCGCCAATAGCGCAAGCGGTGACTTACTGGCTCAAGCACAAGACGTTGAGGGTATAAAACTCTTAGCCGTTAAAGTAGACGGCGCAGATGCCAAATCACTGCGTACTACCTTTGAGCAAGTCAAAAGCAAATTAGCATCAGGCATTATTTTATTAGCTGCTGCCGACAACGAAAAAGCTACCATCATTGCAGGGGTCACATCAGACCTCACTAATCGCTTTAAAGCAGGTGACTTAGTGCAATATATTTCGATGCAATTGGGTGGCAAAGGTGGTGGCCGCCCCGATGTAGCTCAAGGCGGTGGTTCTAAGGTCAACGCCCTGCCTCAAGCCCTTGCCAGTATTAGCACATGGGTAAAAGAACGTATTTGATTATCTCTCTGTTGCTAAGCAGCAGAGCATTGACCATGAAAAGGTAAAATTATGGCATTAATAGTACAAAAATATGGTGGAACTTCCGTAGGCTCACCAGAACGCATTCAAGCAGTCGCTGAGCGTGTTAAACGCTGGCATCAACAAGGCCACGATATTGTCGTGGTCGTGTCGGCTATGAGTGGCGAAACTAATCGTTTATTAGCCTTAGCCAAAGCCATTACAGACGACCCAGACCCGCGTGAACTTGACCAAATGGTGTCTACAGGCGAGCAAGTGACTATCTCTTTATTAGCAATGGCACTGCAAAAAGCAGGTATTGCCGCCAAGTCTTATACAGGCGCACAAGTAGCCATTAAAACCGACAGTGCTTTTATGAAAGCGCGTATCGAAGCCATTGATGATGCCAAAATGCGTGCCGACTTAGCACAACGTAAAGTGATTGTGGTGGCTGGCTTTCAAGGCATTGACCCAGAGGGCAACATTACCACCTTAGGTCGTGGTGGCTCAGACACCACAGGGGTTGCTTTAGCAGCCGCCCTAAAAGCCGATGAATGCCAAATTTATACTGACGTAGATGGTGTTTACACTACCGACCCGCGTGTAGTACCACAAGCGCGTCGTTTAGATAAAATCACCTTTGAAGAAATGTTAGAAATGGCCAGCTTGGGTTCTAAAGTATTGCAAATTCGCTCCGTTGAATTTGCAGGAAAATACCAAGTGCCATTACGCGTATTGTCTAGCTTCGCAGAAGGCGAAGGCACATTAATTACTACTGATTCGGAGCAAACAATGGAACAACCCGTTATTTCTGGTATCGCGTTTAACCGTGATGAAGCCAAACTCACTGTGCGTGGCGTACCTGATACACCGGGCATTGCCTTTAAAATGTTAGGGCCGATTAGCGAAGCCAATATCGAAGTAGATATGATTGTGCAAAACGTCGGTGCAGATAACACCACCGATTTTACGTTTACGGTGCATCGTAATGACTTCCGTAAAGCATTACCAATTTTAGAAAAAACAGCACAAGAAATTGGCGCACGCCAAGTTATTGGTGATGAAAAAATTGCTAAAGTTTCGTTAGTGGGTGTAGGTATGCGCTCACACGCAGGTGTTGCTAGCAAAATGTTTGGTGTATTAGCCAAAGAAAACATTAATATTCAAATGATTTCTACTTCCGAAATTAAAATCTCGGTTGTGGTAGAAGAAAAGTATATGGAATTAGCAGTTCGTGCCTTGCACACTGCTTTTGACTTAGACGCAGCTGACGCCTAAACATCATGTAAGTATAGGTATATGATTAGGATTTGGCCAATAATGGCTAAGTCCTATTTTCTTTTTAGTAAATTTTGTCTTATTTCATCTGTTATTTTGTACAGAATGGCGTTTGTCTCTTGCTTTTATTTGTCAGACAAAATAATACTAGAGTCTAGTTATAACTTAACTAATTAAAGGACTTAAGCGTAATTTTGTTAATGTCCGATGATATACAGGATTTATTATTGCTCGATTTATGCAGTCTCTTATTTTAAATTACTTCTGCTTAAATCTATTACTCAAGGAGTTTAACTATGTTAATTCTAACTCGCCGTGTTGGCGAAACATTAATGGTTGGTGATGAAGTTAGCGTCACGGTATTAGGTGTCAAAGGTAACCAAGTACGTATTGGTGTTAATGCCCCTAAAGAAATTGCTGTTCACCGTGAAGAGATTTATCAACGAATTCAACGTGAAAAAGTCATCAATCAACACCACGAACATGATGATTTACATGACTAATATGACATTTAGAACTTAGGCAATACACCCGCTTAAGTCCTAATTTACTCAAAATACCTTAGCTAGTTTGCGACGACTGTTGATGTATATTTGAGTAATGCCATATAAAAAACAAGAAAGCCCAAGTATTTCATCTTCCTGAAACTTGGGCTTTTTCTATAACATCCTGTAATTACATCATGTATCCTGCAGCGTCCACTCCTCCCTATCACTTACGCGGTTATGCAATGCGTAAATTCAAGTTAATCCTATGCGTTCCCTTTGCTGCTAACGCTTATTGAGTTTTCATCGTCCTAAATCCACTCAATATTTTAACTATCCTAGTTAACATCCCGTTCGTCCTGCGGCTTTTTTAGACTTACGCGGTTATGCAATGCGTAAGTCCTATTTCCTATCCTTATGTAGCATCTTGCTGTAGTCCTGTGCCGTGTGTGTATTATTACCGTTATTTTAAGTAAAAAATATCGCATAACATGGCAATCGCTGTAGAATTTCATCTACAAAAAGCTAGGCAATCGCCCTGTTTTAAAAAATACCGTATAATCGTTAGGTATTTTTATTAACGGAGTTTTTATGATGAGTCATGACCCTATTGTTATTGTAAATGGTGCGCGTACCCCAATGGGTGGTTTTCAAGGTTGTTTTGCCAGTGTTACTGCCCCCGAATTAGGCGCGGTCGCCATTAAAGAAGCGGTTGCTCGTGCTGGTTTACAACCCGATGATATTCAAGAAGTGATTATGGGTTGTGTGTTACCTGCTGGCTTAAAACAAGGCCCTGCACGTCAAGCCATGTTAAAAGCAGGCTTACCTGCTAGCACAGGTGCAACCACCATTAATAAACTGTGTGGTTCTGGCATGAAAGCCACCATGTTTGCCCATGATTTATTAGTTGCTGGCAGCGTTGATATTGCTGTTGCAGGCGGCATGGAATCAATGACTAACGCCCCATACATTCTAGCTAAAGCGCGTAATGGTTTTAGAATGGGTCATGGCGAAATTAAAGACCATATGTTTTTGGATGGCTTAGAAGATGCCGAAACAGGTCGTTTAATGGGCTCTTTTGCGCAAGACATGGCAAATACACTTAATTTAAGCCGTGAACAAATGGACGAGTTTGCTATTACTTCCTTACAACGCGCCCAAAAAGCGATTGCCGAAGGTCGTTTTGAAGCCGAAATCGTCGGTGTACCTGTTAAAAGCCGTAATGGTGACACCTTAGTTACGGTTGACGAACAGCCTAACAATGCCAAGCCAGACAAAATTCCAAGCTTAAAGCCTGCTTTTGCTAAAGACGGCACCATTACTGCCGCTAACGCCAGTTCGATTTCTGACGGTGCATCGGCTTTAGTGTTAATGCGTGAAAGTACCGCTAAAGCACGTGGTTTGCAGCCATTGGCGCGTATTGTGGCACATAGCACACAATCGCAGCATCCAAGCGAATTTACTATTGCGCCTATTGGTGCAATGGACAAATTGTTAGCCAAAACAGGTTGGACGATTGCTGATATTGATTTGTTTGAAATCAATGAAGCCTTTGCGATGGTAACAATGGCAGCCATGATTAAACACAACATTCCACACGAAAAAGTTAACGTGCATGGTGGTGCTTGTGCTTTGGGGCATCCTGTTGGCTCAACTGGCTCGCGTATTATTTTGAGTTTGATTCATGCTTTAAAACAATACGGCGGTAAGCGCGGTGTGGCTTCTTTATGTATTGGTGGTGGTGAAGCCACTGCAATGGCGATTGAATTAGTTTAATTTAATTAGCTAAACTCGCAAGCGCGGCTTGAATATTGAGCCGCGCTTGTTGCTCCAAACGACTTCTAAAATACTCACTTTGATAAATCCATTCCCGTTGCAAAAACGATGTTAATACTTGGCCTCTGCCCTGCTTAAACGCCTCATCTGCTACCCACGTATATTCTTGTTTAATTTGCTGCTCATATTCGTTAAAGCGTGCTGAGTCTTGGCCTAAAATAGCTAAATCTATATCTAACAATAACTTAGCATCGTTGTCATCCCCATCAACAACATGATGTTGAGTGGCCATTATCAGTTGTTTAATTCGCGCTATTAAAACCGAGCTTGCACCGCTACTTTTTAAAACGTGTGCTGCCCACGCAGCACTTTGTGCTTCGTTATCAAGAGCTTGAGGGTCATATACCGCATCGTGAAAATATAATGCCAAAGCAATGTGTTGTGGCTGCTGTGCAAGATGTTTAACTTCATTCAATAACGTTAAACACTCTTGCAAGTGTTGTTGATTATGATAAAAACGCTGTGGCTGTGCATAAGCCGTTTGTAACTCTGCTAATAAATTGGTGGGAGGAATTAAATTTAAGCTTTGCCATAGAGATTGCCAGTTCATTTTATGTCCTCACCCTAATCCTCTCCCATATAGGGAGAGGGAATTTACCTGTTAGGTCATACCTTTAGGCTTATAACCTTTACGAATTTGTTTGCGTTTAAGGGGTTGCGTAATACCTGTTAAATCGCGCACCACCAACCCTGCTAAGGTAAAACCAAACAACGGCGGCATATAACTTACCGTACCATTGACGGCACGAGGACGACCTGTTGACGTTGGCTCTGGTGGCAATGGTGGTAAAGGTGGCTCTGTAGAGTAAACTGTGCGTATACCTGTACCAACCTCTAAGCGTTTGAGGCGTTGACGCATTTTACTGGCCAAATGACACACATTAGTATCATACATATCACTCACTTTAATTTGTGAAGGGTCAGTTTTGCCCCCTGCACCCATGCTAGAGGCAATATTTAAGCCTAGCTTATAGGCCACTTCAATTAACGCGACTTTGCAATTGAGCGAGTCAATACAATCTAACACATAGTCATAATGATTTTGAGCAAAGTGAACTTCAAATGACTCCCGATTCATAAACTCAGAAATAAGGTTTAGTTTAATATCGGGATTAATATCACGCATACGCGCTGCCATAATTTCGGATTTTTTTTGCCCTATGGTCGAGTTGAGTGCCACTAACTGACGATTGATGTTACTTGCTGCCACCACATCACAATCGACTAATGTTAAATTGCCTACCCCCATACGTGCTAAGGCTTCGGCAGCAAACGAGCCAACACCACCTAAACCTGCAATAAAGACACGCGCATTTTGCAAACGTGCTAATTTTTCATCCCCTAGTAGGATGTGGGTACGTTCTAAAAGACCTTGCATAGTTCAACCCTAAATAAAAAAATCTGATCCTCCTATAGCGAGGATAGATATAAAAAAATCGCCTTAAATAAAGCCGTTGCTTTGTAACGATAAATGCAGAGCTTGGCAACTGTTTTGCCACAAAATTGGTGCAAGTTGTTCTAAGCTAAGATTTTTGGCCTGAGCCAAGGCAATCGCCACACTCGGCAAATAGGCAGGAGAATTGCGCGTATAATGCGCGTTGGGATTTCGATAAGGTTGTGGAATCATATCGGGCGCATCAGTTTCGATAACCAAAGACTCTATCGGCATAGCCGCCACCACATTATGTAAACGCTTAGCTTGCTCATAGGTTAGGCTGCCACCAATACCTAATTTAAAGCCAAGTTTGGCGTACATTTTGGCTTCTTCTATACCCCCCGAAAAAGCATGAATAATACCACCCTCGTTAAATTCATGCTGACGTAAAATTTTAAACACATCAGCATGGGCTTTACGTACGTGTAACACAACTGGCTTAGTGTATTGCTTGGCTAAATCGAGTTGAGCTGCAAAAAAATCCTGCTGCTTTTGATAGAGTTCGGGCTGTTTAATGTCGGCAATATACGTATCTAAGCCTATTTCACCTACAGCAATACATTGATTTTGTTGAAGATATACTTCTAATTGTTCAAGATGTTCGGTTTGATGTTGTGCGATATAACAAGGATGTAAGCCTAACACGGGCAATAATGTGGGCTGCTTAATACGCTCACATACTGCCAGTAATTGCGGCCAATAGTCAGCTAAATACGCAATCACGGCAATGGCTTCTACGCCCACCGCCACCGCTTGTTGCGCCACTTGCTCACGGTCTGGGTCAAATTCGGCCACATCAAAATGGCAATGGGTGTCTATCCACATAAAAGACTCAAAATAGATAAAGTAGAGGCTAAAAACCACACTCTACAGCGTACACACTTTCAACCCAACACTTTTTCTATTGCCTCACACAAGGTTTTGAGTATTTTAATACGAGCATAATATTTGTTATTAGCTTCGACTAATGTCCATGGGGCAATATCGGTACTGGTACGCTCGACCATATCACCCACAGCACAAACATAATCATCCCATTTTTCACGGTTACGCCAATCTTCTTCGGTAATTTTAAAACGCTTAAAACCAATCGCTTCACGTTCTTTAAAACGCTTTAATTGCTCATCTTTGCTTATTGCCAACCAAAACTTAACAATAATTACTCCTTGTACCGCCAGTTGCTCTTCAAAGTCGTTAATTTCACTATAAGCGCGCATCCAATCGGCTTCTTTGCAAAAACCTTCTACTCGCTCTACCAATACCCTTCCATACCATGAACGGTCAAAAATAGTAATGCGCCCCTTACGGGGAATATGCTGCCAAAAACGCCACAAATAGGGCTGTACACGCTCATCTTCGGTAGGGGCAGCAACAGGAATAATCGTAAATTGTCGTGCATCTAATGCGGCCGTAATACGCCTAATACTTCCACCTTTACCTGCGGCATCATTACCTTCAAATACCGCTACCACACTATGTTCTTTAAATTTTGGATGACGACTTAATAAATTTAGTCTGCCTTGTAGCTGCTCCAGCTCTTCTTTATAGTCTTCTTTACTATACTCTTGCTCTAGCTCTAAGGTGTCTAATAACTGCAAATCATCAATAGGTGGTAATAATGGCGCGGCATCACTCGCCTCAATAGGTTCTGGCTGAGCCTCTAAACGATTAAGTATTTCTTTAAGTAATAACTTGCCAACCGTTAAACTACGGTAATTAGCATCCTCACCTTCTACTACTATCCAAGGGGCATCAGCAGTACTTGTTTCTCGTAAAACATGTTCAGAGACACGGGCAAACTTGTCATATTTTTTAAAGTTTTTCCAATCTTGGCGCGTTACACGCCAACGGGTGTTCGGGTCTTTTTCGAGTTGTTGTAAGCGTTTTTTTTGCTTATCTTTAGACAAATGAAACCAAAACTTAAGTAACAGTACGCCTTCATGCGCTAACATTTTTTCAAAATGCACAATATCATCTATTTGTCTATCTAATTGTGCGCTTTTTAAATCACCTAAAACATGCTGCACAATCGGGTCGGTATACCACGAACCAAACAACACCCCAATTTTGCCTTTAGGAGCTAAAGCTTGCCAATAACGCCACATATGCGGCTTTTCACGTTCTTCATCAGAAGGAGCAGCAAAAGCAAAAGTAGAAATTAAGCGCGGATCCATCCATTCATTTAACAAATTAACTGTTTCACCCTTACCTGCACCGTCTACCCCACTAATTAAAATAATAACGGCAAATTTACCGCGTTCTTTTAGCTCATATTGAGCATCTAATAAGGCCTCGCGTAATACGGGTACTTCTTTTTTATACAATGTTTTGTCAATTTTATGGCCAATTTCGGCTAATTCAAACATCAACAATTCTCTCTTAATCGCTTATGATAGCTTAATTATTGCTACAAGATTTTTATACGCTCTACTTTGAGTCTTATCTTTAGTTTTTATCATGTCAAGTTATCTATAGAGTTTTTGATGATTAAAAAATTACCTGCTTGGGTTGAAATTGGGGCATTTTTACTCGCATTTATTGGAGGAGTTATTAATGTTATTGGTCTGCTTAGCTTTCAACACCAATCGGTATCCCATTTAACGGGTACAGCTTCTTTTTTGAGCTTAAAAGTCGTACAAGGTAACTGGCAATTAGCGATACATTTTAGTGGCGTAATTTTTAGCTTTTTTTTAGGTGCAGTATTAAGCGGCTTAATTATTCAAAATGCCACATTACGCTTAGGTAAACGTTACAGTGCCGCTTTATTACTTGAAAGTTTGTTGTTATTTATTGCACTAATGATGTTACAAAGCAAATATAGTGGCGGTGATTTTTGGGCATCGGCAGCTTGTGGATTACAAAATGCGATGGTTAGCACCTACAGTGGCGCTAAGTACCTAAGCAAAATTTAATTTATATTTTTTACCTATATTTTGCAGGATGTAAGTGACATTTTCTCTGAGTGTTGAGAAGTTAGTGTATGAGGTTAATGGTAACCATTGGTATTTGATGTGTCGCCACAAGATTTCAATCAGATTTAACTCAGGACAGTACGCAGGTAAATAATGTATCCATACACGTTTTAGCGTAAGCGTCCAGCGCACTCATCTTCCCCTTAAAATTAAATTTGCGCATGAT